>Ga0070717_10003761_pt1 | contig 10900 bp, 3 predicted proteins | sample LARL113metaG_FD_71366 | JGI IMG/M metagenome (GOLD analysis project Ga0070717, IMG submission 71366) | Corn, switchgrass and miscanthus rhizosphere microbial communities from Kellogg Biological Station, Michigan, USA - LAR L11-3 metaG | ecosystem: Host-associated > Plants > Roots > Rhizosphere ...
CTCAACTCTCTCAATCAATTGCCGAGAAAGAGAAGAGAGTTGCGCGGTCGAATAGCCGAGTAGATGAGTGTCGACTTCGACGGTAATCAGATGATCTCGATCGAAGCCCGGGTCGAGGGTGGAGTAGTTCCGCAGGGTTTGAACAAACAGCCCTGCCCCAACCAGAAGAACCAGGCACAATGCCACTTGCGCTGCCACGAGAATCTGCTTCAGAGACCAGCCCGGTCCTGCGCCGGAGGGTGCGCGTCCGCTGTTCTTGAGTGCGTGAATCGGCTCAACCCGTGTACTTTGCAGCGCGGGAGCAAGGCCGAAGATAACTCCTGTAAACACCGCCAGGGCCGCGCTGAACAGCAGAACGTAAGCATCGGGCGCCAGACTCAGCGGAATTGGAGTGCTTCCGCTGGACGCCCACTTTGGGAGAACGTCACTGAGCCAGTATGCAACTGCGCCCCCAAGCGCGGCCCCGCAAAATGACAGCAGAATGCTTTCGACAAGCAGTTGCCGTATCAGCCGAATTCGATTGGCTCCGATCGAGAGGCGGACAGCGATCTCACGCTCCCGGGCTGCAGCCCGCGCCAACAACAGATTGGCAATGTTCGCGCATGTGATCAGCAAAATGATTCCCACCATGCCCATCAGGGCCAGCAGCGGCCGCGCGAAGTTCTCCCGGAGCGTGGGGAGCCCGCGTGATCCGGGCACCAGACGTAGGTGGGCACGCAGAATGGCTTGGCGCTCCGATGGGTCTTTCTCCTGGGCCGCGGCTTGCTCCAGGCCGATACGAAATACTTGATTCAGGGCTGCCGAGGTTTGCGGAACGAGCTGCGGATTAGGGACGCGAATGATAAATTGCACCCAGCGTATGTCGGGCTGCAGCACCCAGGGCTGCTCGGTCTTCGCATTCGTATCCTGACTATAGTGTTGCTGATAGCGGACAGCGGACTGCATGGCCGCGGGTAGCCAAAACTCCGGCGCAGCGCCGACCTGTACGCCGAAGAAGCCTGGCGCCGCGACTCCAACCACCTGCAGCGGCATCCCGTTTACGATGAGCTTGCGTCCAACTACATTCGGATCGCGCCCGAAGCGCCTCTGCCAGCATCCGTAACTGATCACCGCAATGGGACTGCCAGCGAGTGTGCGGTCGTCCTCTTCAGCGATCAATCGCCCCGCCGCTGAATGCGTCTTCAGGGTGGCGAAATAATTCCCAGAGACCAATTGACCTGTGACCATCTCCGGTTGACCACCGCCGAAGGATGCGTAGAATCGCCCAGGCGCGGAGGTCGCAGCAAGTTCAGATTCGCGCGGCATGGCGGCGCGCACCTTCTGAAACATTGGATAAGAAAAACGCGTGTCAGCGGGCTGCCAGTCGCCTTCAGTAACTAGAAACAGTTGCTCGGCATCAGGCACTGGTAACGACTTCAGGAAAACTGCATTGACCAGAGTGAAAATGCCGGTGTTAGCCCCGATGCCGAGCGCAAGCGTGAGGACAGCGACGGCTGTGAAGCCCGGGTTCTTGCGCAACTGCCTAAGTGCGTAGCGAAGATCTTGAATTACTCCAGTCATTGGCTTTCACTCATACCGCAACGCCACCATGGGATCGACTTTCGCCGCGCGGCGAGCAGGGATATAGCTCGCCATAGCGGCAAAAGCTATTAGCAGCAATGAGGCAGCTAAGAACGTCGCGGGATCGGCGGGGGAAATCCCGAACACAAGTTGCGCAACCGCCCGACGGAATATCCAAGCGGCAAATAATCCCCCAATCGCTCCAATTACAGCCATGTTTAGCCCTCGCAAAATGACCATCCGAAGTACGTCTCCGCGTTGCGCACCCAGTGCCATGCGCAACCCGATTTCACTGGTTCGTTGCGCAACAACGTACGAGACCACGCCGTAAACACCAATTCCCGCCAGGGCTACTCCGAGCAGCGCGAAAACCGCCAGCAGTCCTGTGTTGTAGCGCCGGTCAGCGGTCTGGCGATTCATGATCTGGTCCATGCTGAAAACTTCTGCGAACGGCAGATTAGGGTCGAGCGAATGGAGCTGCCTTCGAATCGGAGTTGCAAGCTGGAACGGATCGAACGCAGTACGCACAATCAGATTCTTGAACCCGTAATTCAGATCTGGGGTTTGGCGAAATAGAGCGGTAAGTTGCGGCTCTGGTGGAAGCGCCAGCCCGCGATTCATTATGTTTCCCATCACCCCGACAATCGTGAACCGCGAGTTGGGCGTGTTGGAGTTCAGCAATTCTTGCGGACGTCCGAGGCGGATCTGCTTCCCAACAGGATCTTCGGACGGGAAATAACGGTCCACGAACGCCTGGTTCACCAACACCACTGCTGGGCTAGTCTCGGTATCTAGCTCCGAAAAGTTTCTACCCTTAATTAGAGGAATTCCGAGCGTGTGCAGATAATGTGTGTCGGTCACATTGAATGTTGCTGAGGGCGCGTCCTCCAGTCGCGAAAGCGGGCGGCCTTCGATGGTGAAGTTTTGCGCCCACCGGTCATCTGGAGGATAAGCAGCACTGACTGTTACATCCTGCACTCCGGGCAACTGGCGCACGCGTGCCGCGTACTGATCACAGAAGCGCGTGATTGTGCCGGCATCCGGATAGCGCACTGGCGGCAGGAAAAGATGCGTTCTCAGCAAGTGATCAATACGAAAACCAGGTTCTTGCTTCTGCAACCGAAGCAGGCTTTGAAGAAGAAGGCCGGTGCCAATGAGAAGCATTACTGCAAGCGCGGTTTCGCCAGAAACCAGTAAATGCCGCAGCCATTGTTTATTCCGCGACGCCATGTTTGCTCGTCCACCTTCCTTGAAAGCTTCCGATGGATTCACTTCCAGGGCCGCCCATGCTGGAAAAGTTCCAAACAACAAGCTGCTCATCACTGAAATTGCGACCCCAAATGCAAGAACTCGCAGATCGGCTGTAACAGTTGCAAGCTGGGGCAATTGCGCAGGATGAAAATGGGCTATGGTCATGCAGCCATAACATGCGATGGCGCAGCCGAGAATTCCTCCCGATAGCCCCAAGGTCAGGCTTTCGGTCATGAATTGCCGAATCAGGGCGGTCGGCCTCGCTCCCATTGCCAATCGCAAGGCGATCTCGCGGGTACGACCTGAATTTCTCGCCAGCAACAGATTGGCTATATTCGAGCAGGCAATTAACAAAATTAGAATTACTGCCCCCATTAACAATCGAACCATTGGACGCAAGTTTCCAACACGGTCCTCTTGCAACGGGCTGATGGTCACACCTACGCCGCGATCCAACGGATACTGAGCAGAGAGATTGTTAGCAATTCTTTGCAGATCAGCCTGGGCCTGTTCCACGCTAACGCCGGGCTTGAGGCGGCCTATCGCCCAGAAGCCGCGGTTCCCGCGATAATTTTCATCCCGCGCCGCCTCGCTGGCCGTGAGATAGGGAACAAAAGGCGTCCACAGTTCGACTCTTCCATAGGGAGGCCGGTCGAACCACCAGTCGGGAAGCCCTGAGGGCATCACAGCGATGATCGTGTAAGGCTCATCGTTGATTCGGACAGTCTTGCCGAGGACCGCTGGATCGCCGTGGAACTTGACTTGCCAGAAATCGTAGCCCAGGACCGCTTCAAATTGATTTCCCCAATGGTTCTCCTGTTCGGTGAACAAGCGACCCATCAGGGGCTTTATGTCCAGGATTTCAAAATATCCGGCTGGGACTAGACCAATAAGTCGCTGTTCCGGCTCCACTGATTCACCTGGAAGGCTGACGTTCTTCCGCCAAGAGTCGTATGCGGCCAGCTTCTCGAATGTGTGGTTTTCGGCTGCAAAATCGCGTACGTCGGGATAGGAAGGCCCGACCATCGCGCCATTTTGTGTGGATAAAATTCTGACCAGGCGATCGGGATTGTGAAACGGCATGGGGCGCAACAGGACGGCGTTCATTACCCCGAACATTGCCGTACTCGCACCGATTCCTAGCGCCAGTGTAAGCACCGCTACAGCGGCGAACCCAGGCTTCTTGCGCAATTGCCGCAGCGCGTAACCAAGGTCTTGAATAAAAGCACTCATATTTTGTTCTCACTCATATCGCAGCGCCACCATGGGATCGACCTTCGCCGCGCGTCGAGCAGGGATGTATGCTGCGATGATTCCCACAATCAGCAGACCAAGTACGGCTGCGACCAACGTCGCAGGATCACTGGGCTTGATCCCAAACAGCAATGCACTGACTGAGCGCTGTGCTGGCAGAGAGCACAAAATTCCCGCACCGGCGCCCAGCGCAATCCACGAACAAGCTTGCACGACTATTTTTCGCGACAAGGCTGCCGGATTAGCTCCCAGCGCGACATGAATGGCGATTTCCTGGGTGCGCTCCGACACAAGCAATGAAATCAGTCCGTAAACCCCCGCAGCCGCAAGCAGAACTCCCATAGCGGCAAAGAGTGCCAGCAGTGCGGCACTGAATCGAGGCCGCTCAGTGAGCCGATACACTTTGCGGCTGAGCGTCGTGGTCTGCACCGGAATTGTTGGATCGAGCGACGCGACTGCATCTTTCAGTTCCGTAGCAACGGCATGAGGGTCTAGCGCGCTTCGCACAACCAGGCTGATTCGCTGCGAATCGGGATAGCGAAAGATTACGTCATCCGCGGTGTGCTGCCGAACCATGTAGTACTCAGGGCCGGGCTGGCCGCCAATGCCCTGGTTTTGGGTATTTCCTGTCACCCCGATAACGGTAAACGCAGCCGTGAACTGCTGATCTTCCAGATGGAAGCGGATAATCTTCCCGAGCGGTTCTTCGCCAGGAAATAACTTCTGCGCGAGCGCCTGGTTAAGAATGATGGCGCCGTTACCGGGACGACGATCCTCCCCCTGAAACGGTCTTCCTCTAAGCAGCGGAATCCCGAGCGCCGAAAAATACTCAGGCGTTACAGATCTCCACCCGACCATGCCGCCAATACCTTCTTCCGGCCTAAGCTCAGGTCGGCCTTCAGCATGCAAAGCTATCAACGGCATAGTGCGTGCAGGCTCGGTCGGAGGTAGCGAATCGCTCAGAGCGGCCGCGGCGATGCCCGGCATTTCCTTTATCTTTGTTTCTAGTTGCTCAGAAAAAGCAAGCCGAGATGCCGCGCTGGAATATCTTTGCTGTCCCATCGTGAGTTCCGCCGTCACAACGTTGTGGGTATTAATTCCCAGCGGTTGCGACTGCATATTGCGAAGGCTGCGCAAAAACAGCAGAGCGCCGGCGAGCAACACCACGGTCATGCCAACTTGCGCGATCAGAAGTGTCTGTCTTAGTTTCGCTTTCCGAGTAGCCAGCGAAGTTGTCGCGACGAGCATCTCCAGTACCGGCTTTTCGAGTGCCGGCACCGCCCCGAAAATGATACCCACGCTGATCGACACCAATACCGTGAAAAGTAGAACTCTTCCGTTTATGGTGGCTTGTGCCAGTCGCGGAATGTTCGCAGGGGCCACCGCCACGATGCCGCGAACAATCACCCAAGCCAAGCCGATTCCAGCGGCGGCGCCAATCAGGGCGAGGAATACACTTTCGGTGAGCCGTTGCTGAAAAAGGCGTGTGCGGGATGCGCCAATGGCTGCCCGCACCGCAAGCTCACGACGTCGCGTCGAGCTACGAGCAAGGATCAGTCCGGCTGCGTTGGCTGACGCGATCAGCAGCACCGCGAGCGCGGAAATCAGCAGCAGCCATGCGGCTGAACGTGAATCGTGGATCTGCAAATCACGAATGGGCCGCACCTGCAAACGCAATACCTTGCGAAATGGCGGAGGAGCTGAATCCACAAAGCTGCGAAATAAAGGCTGCAACTGCGCTGTCGCCGAGGCCAACCCGAGCTTAGGTCTCATCCGACCATATACTCGCACCACCGGGCCGAGCTGATTTCGCTGCACGATCGACTCATCCAGCGCCTCGGGTACGAGGACGTTCACTTGAGCGAGCGTGGGAAATTCAAAATTCTTCGGCAAAATTCCCAGCACTCGCGTCGGCGTCCCATCGAGCGAGATTGTGTGACCAATAACGCCGCGATCACCTGCGAATCGGCTCTGCCACAAGCCGTATGTCAGCAACGCCACTCTGGGAGCATTTGGACGATCATCTTCTCGCGTGAAGTTTCGTCCGAGAATTGGCTGTATCTCGAACGTTGGCAGGAAGTTCGCGTCCACGTTGCCGCAAGCTAGACGCACCGGGTCATCTTCGGTTAAATCGCAATCACTCACCCCGGTTGAAGAAGTGAATCCGGAGAACGGTTTCTGATCATGCCGCCACGAAAGAAAATTTCCGGCGAAAAGAAATTCACCGTCGATGATCGGCGCGAGTACGCCTATTGAGACCAGTTCATCAGCGTGCGGGTATGGCAAGTTGCGGAACAGTGCACCATCCACTAGCGTGAACATGGCGGTAGTCGCGCCGATTCCGAGGCCGAGCGTGAGGACCACTATCACGGCGAATCCAGGCTCGATTCGTAACCGCCGCAACGCGTGAAGCAGGTCTTGCAATATGCCATTCATATTTTTTTCTCACTCATAGCGCAACGCCACCATGGGATCGACCTTTGCCGCGCGCCGCGCCGGAATGTAGCAGGCCAAGAACGCGACCACGGAAAAGATCACAATTACTGATCCGTAAGAGAGTGGATCGCTAGGCCTGACTTCAAACAGAAGGTGCGAGAGCAGTCGCGCAAAGGCGACTGCTCCTGCGAACCCAATTGCTACTCCCGCGACGAAAAGTCGCGCCCCGCTGTTTAACACCATGCGCAATACATCCGCATGCTGAGCGCCGAGCGCGACCCGGACGCCAATCTCCTGTGTTCGCTGGGTCACTGCGAATGACAGCACTGCGTAAATGCCGAGCGCGGCCAGCAGTAAACCTATGCCGGCGAATCCACCCAGCAGCAGAGTGTTCATACGAGGCTGCGCAATGCTGGAATCGACCAATTCGCTGAGTGCAATAAGATCCGCGACGGGCTGGTCTTTATCTTCTTCCCAGACCTGTTGACGTACCTCGTTGGCCACACTGAGAGGGTCGCCGCTGGTACGCACGGCCATGGAATCGGGGGCAAAAAAGTCGGCTTGTTCAGAGGGAAAATATGCCTCTGGTCGCACCGGCACATTCATACCGCCCTGACGCATGTCGCCCACCACTCCGACCACTGTCCACCACGGCGTATTTGACTTCAATAAACCCTGCTTGAAGTGTCGTCCGATCGGATCTTCTCCAGGCCAGTAGGCGCGCGCCATGCTTTGATTGATCACAACGGCTTTGGGAGCGTCTGCGCCATCGCTGCGACCCAGCAAACGGCCTTCGTGCAAGGTCATGCCCACGGCGCGAAAGTAGTCGGGCGTGACCACGCGGACATTGGCGATCAGCATGTGTTTCGGATCAACCGGCCGGTTCTCAACCGTCACCAGGCTGCCGCCGCCTGAATCCGCCAGCGGCAAATAAGTGGCGTAGCCGGCCGCAACCACGCCAGGAAGGGTTTCGACACGCTGCACCACTTCCCGGTAGAACTGGGTGCGGCGCGCGAAGTTCGCGTACTTGGGACGTGGAAGCGAGGTCCGCAACGTCAACACATGATCGGCACGGAAACCTGGGTCCTGGTGGTAGAGCTTTTCAAAGCTGCGCAACATGAGGACTGCGCCTGTCAGCAGCACGATGGTGAGCGCAACCTCGGCAACAACCAAAGCGCGCCGCAGACCATGGCCACCGGCGGCCATGCCTGCCTGTCCACCTCCTTGTTTTAGCGGCGTGAGTACAGCCGTGTGGGATGCACGCAGCGCCGGCGCCATACCGAAGAGGACTCCGGTGGCGATAGAGACGAAGGCGCAGAAGACAAGCAGACGCGTATCGACCTGCGGCGTCGCTGCGATGCCGTCGGGAACCAACAATGCCAAGAACCGGGTCCCCCAGAACGCAAGTCCCACGCCCGATAGGCCGGCCACACACGACAACAATAGGCTCTCGCTGAGTACTTGCTTCATCAAGCGGTAGCGGCTTGCGCCGAGAGCCAGTCGCACCGCGATTTCCCGCCGGCGGGCGCTGCTGCGGGCAAGCATGAGGTTTGCGACATTCGCGCATGCGATAAGAAGGACGAAACCAACCGCGCCTAGCAATACCAGAACTACCGGGCGCACATTGCCCGAGATCTGCTCGCGCAATGGCACTAGAACAGCGTTCCCGTCCCAAATATTTGCGGCTGCGAGTTGCTTGCCGAGCACGGACATCTCACTTTGCGCGCGCGCGATGCTGATGCCGGGCTTTAGCCGGGCAACAATAGTTAGGAAGTGGTCGGTCTTTCTCTGATCAATGAACTGAGATGTCCACTGCGCCGGCACCCATGTGTCAACTTGGGGATCAAGAAAGCGAAACCCTCGCGGCATGATTCCGATCACGGTGTACTTGGCCCCGCTCAGCAATAAATCTTGCCCGACAATGTGCGCACTGCCCCCGAAACGGCGCACCCAAAGACCGTAGCTCAACACAACTGTCAACGGCGCACCAGGTTGTCCATCCGCTGAGTTAAATGTGCGCCCCTGGGCAGGGTTGACGCCCAGCACGGAGAAAAAATTTGGTGTGACTGTATCCGTATGCAAATATTCGGGCGTGCCGTGCCCAATCAGGTTGAGCGAATCGTGCGTGAGTGCGGCCATATCGTCCAACACGCGGTTACGCTGTTTCCAATGCACAAAGGCGAAAGGGCTGCCATTGTTGCGGGGAAACCCGTATGCCGTATCGTCTTCCCACACCATTACGAGGCGCGAAGGGTCGTGATAACTAAATGGCCGTAGGAGTACCGCGTAAGCAATGCTGAAGACCGAAGTAGCGGCGCCAATCCCTAGCGCCAGCGCGGAGCCGGCGAACAGGGTGAATCCAAGATTCTTGCGCAATTGCCGTACTGCGTATCGAAGATCATGAATTATGCCGGTCATAGTATTTTCCTCACTCGTAGCGCAGCGCCACCATGGGATCTACCTTTGCCGCGCGGCGCGCGGGGATGAAGCACGCAGCGAGGGCAACAAGCGCGAGCAGCAGCATCACGCCGGCAAACGTAAACGGGTCGCTGGCGCCAACGCCAAATAGCAACTTCGACATGAGTCGCGTGAGCAGCAATGCCGCCGTGGTCCCCGCTGAGAGGCCGATCAGAATCAGCTTCATCCCTCCGCCTACTATCAACGCCAGCACGTCGCGTTGCGCTGCACCCAGCGCCATCCGAATTCCGATCTCGCGTGTTCTTTGCGATACCCCATAGGAGAAGACTCCGTACACGCCCAGCGTGGCAAGCAGTAGCCCCAAGCCGGCCAGTGATCCGAGTAACGCGGCCGAGAACCGCTGCGATGAAATAGAGTCCTCGACGACCTGGTCCATAGAAGCGATGTTCGAAACCGGCTGTTCGGGATCGAGTTGCGCGACCTCGTGCCTGATTTCGCGAACAAGGGCCAATGGATCGGAGCCCGTGCGCACTACAAGCGTCAGGTACTGCGTACTGTACTGCGCGTGCGGCAAATAAACCTGCATCGTACGCGGCGCACCCAAGCTCGCTTGTTTCACGTCCTCGACAACGCCAACTACGGTACGCCACGGCCACGTTCCGGAACCGAAGGTGGGCAACTTGAGCCGGCGGCCGATCGGGTCCTGGTTCGGCCACCAACTGCGCGCTGCAGTCTGCGAAACCAGTACTGCTAAACTTGCGGTCTCATTGTCCGCGTCCGTAAAAAATCGTCCTCGCACCAGCCGAATCTTCATGGCATCGAAATAGCCTGGCAAAACGATATAGCGCTCTGGATATGGAGTTTGCCCAGGTGCATGGAAAAATCCTTCGGGTTCGGTGCCGACCGTATCGAAATTTGAACCAAGCGGGAGAACGCTGACAGCCCCCGCTGCCTTAACTCCGGGCAAGGAATTCACTCGCTGTAGTAAGTCCCGGTAAAAGGCGCGCGGTTTCGCGGTGCCTTCTGGATACTTCGCATGCGGTAAGGCGATGTCCATCGTAAGGAGGTGATCGAAGCGAAAACCAGGATCCACGGCCCGCAAGTTGCTTAGGGTGCGGAGCAGCAGGCCGGCTCCCGCGAGCAGGACCACTGCGAGAGTTATTTCGCTGATCGCCAGCGCCTTGCGCAGCACATCATGACTCGCGCTGGCACTGCGCGCGCCGTTAGTGAAGGCTTCATTGAGGTTCACCGTAGTGGATCGCAGCGCGGGAAAAATCCCGAATAGCAGACCCGTGATCAGGCTGATGACAGCGGTAAATGCAAGCACTCGCAAATCCAAAGAAACGGAGAGAAGTTGGGGAATTACTTTTGCGCCTAAGATAACAATGATCCGCAGACTCGAATAAGCGAGCGCAATGCCACAGCCCCCTGCACAAACCGCAAGCAGTACGCTTTCGGACAACATTTGCCGAATCAACTGTTCGCGCGTTGCACCCAGCGCGGAGCGAACCGCGATTTCCCGTTTGCGACGAATAGCACGGCCGAGCAGCAGGTTCGAAACATTCGCACACGCAATCAGGAGCAGAAATCCGATGGCACCAAGCAACACTAGTAAGCTCGGGCGCAGGCCCGCGGCAATATCGTCGTGTAAGCTGACCACGCGAATGCCGGTCGTCGAATATTCCTCGGGAAATTGCTTCGCGAGGGCGCGATTGATTTGGCTCAAGTCGGCCTGCGCCTGCGCAATCGAAATTCTGGGCTTCAGTCGCGCGATTGCGCGCAAATGTCGCGACAAACGTTGCTTGTCATCGTGCTTTTCCGCAACTGGACGATAGAATTGCGCATGTTCATCCACGAGCGTGGATGGCAGCATCGGGAAATTCTTGGGCGTTACTCCAACGATGGTGTAAGCAGTGCCGCTGAGGTCGATTTGCCTCCCGATTATGTTGCGGTCGGCCCCGAAGCGCTGTTGCCACAGGCC
>Ga0070717_10003762_pt1 | contig 10898 bp, 9 predicted proteins | sample LARL113metaG_FD_71366 | JGI IMG/M metagenome (GOLD analysis project Ga0070717, IMG submission 71366) | Corn, switchgrass and miscanthus rhizosphere microbial communities from Kellogg Biological Station, Michigan, USA - LAR L11-3 metaG | ecosystem: Host-associated > Plants > Roots > Rhizosphere ...
ACGTCGTCGGTGATGTGCTCGTAGTGCCAGTTCGGCGCGGCGGCGGCGCGGGCCGCGTCGTGCGCGGCGCCGAAGTAGTCGATGAAGCAGTTCGCGTCGTGCGCCAGCACCATGCTCCTGGCGTAGCCCCTCGAGGCCAGGGCGACGATCGTCTTCACCCGTTCGGCACCCGGGTTGAACAGATCCAGCCCGAAACGGTCCATGCCGAGCAGGACCCCGGCGTCGGCCAGCTCGGTCAGGTAGTCCAGGTCGTTGCTGTCACCCGCGTGCCCGATCACCACCTTGGACAGGTCCACGCCCTCCTCGCGGAAGATCCGCACCGCGATCCGGCCGGTCTGGTGCGGGCCGGAGGTGTGCACGGTGATGGGCGCGCCGGTCTCGACGTGCGTCCGGGCGATGGCGCGGGCGATGCGCTCGATGCCGGGGCCGGGCTCGGGGGTCTCCAGGGCGAACTTGAGGAAGGCGGCCTTGACCCCGGTGCCGCCGATGCCCTCGGTGACGTCACGGGAGAAGTCGGTGACCATCGGCTCGGGGATGTCGATGAGCAGGCCGGGGCCGCGGTAGGCGTACTGCTGCGGGAGCTCCTCGTAGACGTACAGGCCGGTCGCGACGATGATGTTGACCGGCGTTTCCGCCGCGATCCGCTGCATCCGCGGGATGTCGCGGCCCAGGCCCCACACGGTGGGATCGACGATCGTGCGGATGCCCTTGGCGTACACGGCGTTGAGCTTGTCGATGGCCCGGGCGACCATGGCCTCCTCGTCCCACCAGTCGCTGCCGTAGTTCTGCACGTGCTCGGTGGAGAGCACGAAGACGTGCTCGTGCATCAGGGTCTGGCCCAGGTTGCCCAGGTCGACCGGGCCCCGCATGGTCTCGACGACTGCCACAGTGATCCCCTTTCCGACGGCTGCGCCGAGCCTTTCAAGGGGCTGTGGCCGTGTCAACGCCCGTTATGATCACCGCATGCCTGCGCTCCCCCAGCGCGCGGATCGTCGCGGCGACCACCTCATCGTCTGCGGTGACGGGCCGCTGTCGTACCGCATCACGGAAGAGCTGACCTCCCGGTACGGCGAGCGGGTGACGGTCATCCTGCCGGACCGCCGAAACCACCACGGGCCGCAGATCAGCGCGCTGCCGCGGGTCCGGGTGCTGGAGTACCCGGAGCTGTCCAGCCAGGCCTTCACCGACGCGGACGTGCAGTCGGCCCGGGCGCTGGCCGTGGTCTGGCAGGACGACGTGGGCAACCTGCACGCCGGGCTGCGGGCGCAGGAGCTCAACCCCGCGCTCCGGCTGGTGCTGGCCATCTTCAACCGGCGGCTGGGCGAGCACATCAGGATGCTGTTCCCGGACTGCGTGGTGCTGTCCGGCACGGCGATGGCGGCGCCGTCGTTCGTGGCCGCGGCGCTGGGCGAGCCGGCCCCCAGCCACGTCCGGGTGCAGCGGCGCACCCTGTACGTGGCCCGGCCGGACGACGTGGCGGCCGGCGCCGTGGTCTGCGGCCTGACCGACGACCACGACGGTCCGCGGCTGCTCCCGCCCGGCAGCGACCTGCGGGACCGGGCCGACCTGGTGCTGGCCGTCGCGGACGGAACGCCGCGCAACCCGCTGGCCCGCCGGCCCAACCCGGCCCGGGCGTTCGCCGGGCAGCTCCGGCGGCTGGTGCGGCACAAGTTCGGGCTGGTCTTCGCGGTGCTGCTGGCGGTGATCGGGGTCGGCCTGGGGTTGCTGGCCACGGTCTACTCGCTCAACGACGCGCTGTACCTCACCCTGATGGACCTGACCGGGTCGGCCCTCACCAGATCGCAGGACAGCACGGCGGAGAAGGTCGCGCAGGTGATCCTGACCGTGGACGGCATGGCCTTCATCCCGGTGATCACCGCCATCGTGGTGGGCGCCCGGCTGACCGGTTCGGTGCGCCGGGCGCCGCAGCCGGCCAGCGGGCACGTCATCGTGGTCGGGCTCGGCAACGTCGGCTCCGCCGTGACCGGCCAGCTGCACGACCTCGGGTTCGACGTGGTGTGCGTGGACAACAAGCCGAACGCCCCCGGCATCCCGCTGGCCCGCCAGCTGGGCCTGCCGGTGGTGATCGGCGACGCGTTCCGCGAGGAGACGCTGCGCGCCGCCCACCTCGACACCTGCCTGGCGCTGGTCTCGGTGACCAGCCTGGACATCGTGAACCTGGAAACCGCGCTGACCGCGCGGGCGCTCCGCGACGACCTGCGCATCGTGCTCAGGCTCACCGACGACGACCTGGCCGAACGGCTGGAAAAGATGACCGGCAACATGATCTCGCGGAGCGTGCCGTATCTGGCCGCCCCGGCCTTCGCCACCGCGATGCTCGAGCATCAGGTGCTGCGTACCATCGACGTCGGCCGGCACGTGCTGCTGATCGCCGAGATCAGGGTCGCGGACCAGGCCGGGCTGGTCGGCAGCTCCATCTCCGGCACCGAGCAGGACGGGCAGGCCCGCGTGCTGGCGATGCAGGCGAGCGGGACGGCCGCGCTCGACTGGTCACCGCAGCGCGGCTACCTGCTCGCGGCCGGCGACCGCCTCATCGTCCTGGCCACCCGGGGGGGCCTGGGCCGGTTCCTGTCCGTGCGCTGACGCGGGGGCGCGGGCGGACGGAAGGCGCTGGCGGAGCTGGTCAGCCACGGGTGAAGACGGCGTGGATGGTGATCGTGTTGTGCATGGAGGCCATGCGCATCGGGCTCCAGGTCATTCCGTAGTCCGCCCGGTTGACCTGGATCTCGGCGTCAAGCCAGACCTCGCCGGTGTCGAGGGCGGACACCGTGGCGCCGAAGGTGAGGGGGCGGGTGCGGTCCCGGACGGTGAGGGTGCCGGTGACGGTCACGCCCTGGCTGGCGGGGGTAATCCCCTCGACGCGGACGGTGATGTGCGGATGGGCGTCCGCGTCGAAGAAGTCGGCCGAGCGCAGGTGCGCGTCGCGCTTGGCGATCTTGGTGTCGACGGAGGCGGCGGCCGCCGTGATGGTGCCGCTCACCTGGCCGTCCGGGGAGACGGTACCGGTCCCGGCGATCTCGCGGAAACTGCCCTTGACCGGGGCCAGGCCCCACATGCTCTTGCTCCGCAGGCTGATCGAGGACCTGGACGGGTCCAGGGTCCAGGATCCGGCCAGCGCCGCGTCCGTCAGCATCGCCCGCAGATCGGATGCGGTCACCTGTCCTGCCGGTGCCATGGCGTCCTCCCGATGTCACATTAGTTTGGATGTCCAAATAGTTTGGATATCGGAACAATATATACTGCCGCCAGGCGCGTCAAGGCGGGCCACCGCGGGAAGACCGGCCCGGCACGCGAGGGGCGGGCCGGGAACGCGCAGCTCGGGCGTTAAGGGAGGGGCCATGACGGAGGAAGCGGGAGGTTCGGGGCACTCCGCGCTGTGCCTACGGCTGATGCAGCTGTTCCCGCGCGTGTCCCGGGGGATGCGGCGCTCGCAGGACCGTGCGGCCCCGCAGACGCCCGCGCCGCTGGGGCCGCGGCACGTCGCCGCGCTCGAGCAGCTGCGCGACGGCCCCGTCACGGTCAGCGAGCTCGCGGCCCGGCTGGACCTGACCCTGCCCACGGTCAGCGGGGTCCTCGCCGACCTGGACCGGGCCGGCCTGGTGGAGCGGCGCGCCGACCCGGCGGACCGGCGGCGGACGATCGTCGAGATCGTCCCGGCGCAGCGCGTGCTGGTACTGGAGTGGCTGGACGGCGCGGCCGGGCCGCTGGCCCGGGTGCTGGACAAGCTGGCGCCCAGCGAGCAGGCCGCCTTCCTCAAGGCCATGGACCTGCTCGAGACCGAGTTGCGCGCCCAGGACAACCAGCGCGGATCATGATCGTGTGTATGTGCCCCGAATGCGGGGGCACATACACACGATGACGATATGGGCGGTCAGCCGGCCTTGATCTTGATCACGTGCCAGGTGCCCCCGATGCCGTTGCCGGTGGCCTGGCCGGGGGCCTTGTCGCCGATGTAGAGGTAGAGGGGATACCCGTTGAGGGTGACCTGCTTGAGGCCGTTCGGCCGGGTGATCGTCCGGAGCCGGCCGGGCAGGCGGACGCCCGCCGGGGCCTTGACCGGCGCGGCCAGCGGCGGCCAGGCGGTGGCGCAGCTGCCGGTGCACGCCGACTTGCCGCTGCCCGGCTTGTCCTCGCTGTAGTAGTACAGGGTCAGGCCGCGCTTGCTGGCCAGCACCGTCCCGGCCCGGGTGCGGGTGACCTTGAGGGCCCCGGCCCGGCCGGTGGCCGCGGCGGTGGCGGGGATCTTGATGATGTGCCAGGAGCCCTCGATGCCGTTGCCCGCGTCCTGGCCGGGCGCCTTGTCCCCGGCGTACAGGTAGACCGGGAAGCCGTTGAGGGTGACCTGCCGGACGCCGCCGGGCCGGGTGATCATCCCGAGCGGGCCGGGCAGGCGGACGCCCGCCGGGGCCTTGACCGGCGCGGCCAGCGGCGGCCAGGCGGTGGCGCAACTGCCGGTGCACATCGACTTGCCGCTGCCCCGCTTGTCCTCGGTGTAGTAGTACAAGGTCAGGCCGCGGCTGCTGGCCAGGACCATGCCGGCCCTGGTGGTCTCGGTCTTCAGGGCGGTGGTCGAGACGGAGGAGGGGGACGCCGGCGCGGCCGGGCTGGTGGCCTGGGTGGTCTGGTTGGTCTGGTTGCCGTAGCCGTAGGCTCCGCCGGCCGAGCCGGCCCCGCACGCGGTGACCGCCAGGGCCACGGCGATCACCGCGGCCCCCGCCCATCCTGGGTTACGCATCAGGGTTCTCCTTCGCCCGGTCGCTGGATCCGTGGAACCGGATGCTGCCTGTTGTCTGTGATACGCAAATTCCAGGCACGCGACCGGAGAGCCGCGGGTCACGTAATCGGCCGGTAAGGACTTCTCGCTGTCGGCCGTCACCGGCCGTCACTCGGCCGCGATGGCGGCCAGCACGTCCAGCCGGGCCGCCCGGCGGGCAGGCCAGCTGGCGGCCACCAGCCCGAGCAGGGCGGAGAGCAGCAGGAAGATCACGAGGCTGGACACCGGCACGGCGGTGTCCGTGATGCCCTGCTGCCGGAGCGAGGCGACCAGCGCGAGGCCCAGCGCGGTGCCGATCACGATCCCGACGATGGCGCCGAAGATGGCGAGGATCACCGCCTCGGACCTGACCATCGCGCGGACCTGGCGCCGCTGCATGCCGACCGCCCGCAGCAGGCCGATCTCGCGGGTGCGCTCGAACACCGACAGCATGAGGGTGTTCACGATCCCGATCAGCGCGATGATCACCGCCAGGCCGAGCAGGGCGTAGACCAGCCCGAGCAGCTGGTTGACGCTGGACACCTGGGCCTGCTCGAACTGGGCCCTGGTCTGGACCTGCAGGTTCGGATAGCGGGCTAGCGCCTGGGTGACGGCGCTGTTCACGGCGCTGCTGCCACCGGTGCGCAGCAGGAGCCCGCCCGGGGGCTGCGGCGGGAAGTGGGCCAGGAAGAACCCGGCGCTGACCAGATAGCTGCCGATCAGGGCGTTGGCCTGATAGATCCCGCCGATGCGCAGCACGGCCGGGCCGGTCAGGGCGAACCTGGCCCGGGCCGTGCCGCCGACCGACAGGTGCTTGGACCGGGCGGTGGTGGAGTCGATGAGCAGCTCACCGCGGCTCAGGGCGGCCGGCGTGCCCGCCGTCATCCGCAGGATCACCGTGTCGGCCAGATGGGTCGTGGAGACCGCGACGAGCCTGGTCAGCGAGTTCTGGAACTCGAACCGCCCGCCGTAGAAGGCGGTGGTGGCGGTCACGCCGGGCACGGCTGACGCGGTGGCCGGCACCGCGTTGCTGAGCTCGGCAGAGCCGGTAGCGGTCACGATGACATCGGCGCTGATCGCCTGGTCCGCGCTGCTCGTGGCCGACTTGGACAGCGAGGCGCCGAAGACCGCCATCGCGGAGACCAGGGCCAGGCCGACCATGAGGGCCGCGGCCGTCTGAGCGGTCCGCCTCGGGCTGCGCATGGAATTCTCCCGGCCGAGCTTGCCCGCCACGCCGAGCAGCCGGGGCAGCGGACGCCCGATCACGCTCGATAGCGGGCGCGCGACCGCCGGGGACAGCGTGGCGACCCCGACGAACAGGCCGGCCGCGCCGATGCCCACGAGCTGGATGGCCGGCTGGGCCAGTCCGATACCCAGCAGGACCGCGCCGGCCAGGGCCAGGACCGTACCCCAGGTGAACCGGCGGCGCAGCGAGGCGCCGGCCACAGACTGCCGGTCGTCGAGCGCGACGACAGGGGGGATGCGCACCGCCCCGCGGGCCGGGCCGATCGCGGACACCACGGTCACGCCGACCCCGACGGCCAGCCCGACCAGCACGGTCCGCGGCTCGAACACCAGCGATCCCGGGGGCAGGGTGACCCCGAACCCGCTCAGCAGCGCCTGGAGCCCGAGCGCGGCCAGCACCCCCAGGCCCAGCCCGATCACCGAGGAGACGAGCCCGGTGATGGCCGCCTCGGCCAGCACGGAGCCGAATACCTGGCGGCGGCTGGCCCCGACGATCCGGAGCAAGGCCAGCTCCCTGGTCCGCTGGCCGACGATGATCGAGAACGTGTTGTAGATGGTGAACGCGCCGACGAACAACGAGATGAACGCGAAAACCAGAAGCGCGGTGGAGAAGAAGGACAGCGCCTGGCTGACCGAGCTCGTGCTCTCGTTGACCACGGTCTGCCCGGTGACGACCTGGACCCCGGGCGGCAGGACCGCGGCGATGGCCCGCTGTACCGCGGTCTTGCTGGCGCCGGGGGTGGTGACCACGTTGATGTCGTCGAGCTTGCCCGTTTCCTGGGCGATGGCCTGCGCGGTCGGCAGCGTGAACGCGGCCAGCGTCGCTCCCGCCAGGTTGTTCGCCGTCCCGAACTGGACGATGCCGGTGATGGTGAAGGTCCGGGTGGGGCCGGCCGACAGGATGCGGACGCGCTGCCCCGTGGTGAAGCCGTACTTCTGCGCCGTCGCTGCGTCCATCACCACGTCGTCCGGGGCTACCGGCGGGCCGCCGGCGATCAGGTGCAGCGGGGACATCTGCCGGTCCGGGTCGAAGGCTACGCCCAGGGTCGGCGCGCCGCCGCTGTTCGCAATGGCCTTGCCGTCACGGGCCACGAACTGGGCGTAGCCCGAGACCTGCCCATCGGCCGCCGCGACGCCGGGCACGCGGCGGACCGTGTTCAGCAGCGACTCGGGCAGCTCATTGCGCGTCGCGCCGGCGCCGCTGCCGAGCTGGGCCACCCCGCGGACCTGGAAGTCGATATTGGCGTAGATATTGCCGAACAACGTCGTGAACGTGTTCTGCAGGGTGTCGGTGAGGACGAACGTGCCCGAGATGAACGTGACGCCGAGTACGATCGCCAGCGCGGTCAGCACCAGCCTGAGCTTGTGGGCCAGCAGGCCCTTGATAGTCACCTTCCGCACGTCAGGCCCCCAGCGTTCGCATCCGCTCCAGGATCGAGTCGGCGGTCGGCTGGTCGAGCTCGCCCACCACCGTCCCGTCGGCCAGGAAGATGACCCAGTCGGCGTAGGCGGCGCCCCTGGGGTCGTGCGTCACCATCACGATCGACTGGCCGAGTTCGGAGACCGACTGCCTGAGGAAGGTCAGCACGTCGGCCGAGGCGTTGGAGTCGAGGTTGCCCGTGGGCTCGTCGGCGAAGACGAGGGCTGGCTTGTTGATCAGCGCCCGGGCGCACGCGACGCGCTGCTGCTGACCGCCGGAAAGCTCACTGGGACGATGCGTGAGACGGTCTCCGATGCCGAGCTGTTTTACCAGGTAGCCAAGCCAGTCCCGGTCGACCTTGGTGCCCGCCAGGTCGGCGGGCAGGGTGATGTTCTCGGCCGCGCTGAGCGTCGGGATGAGGTTGTAGGACTGGAAGACGAAGCCGATCTTGTCACGGCGCAGCCGGGTGAGCCCGGCGTCGTCGAGCGCTCCGACATCCTGGCCACTCACGAACGTCTGCCCCGAAGTCGGCCGGTCAAGACCCGCCATGCAGTGCATCAGCGTCGACTTGCCCGAGCCTGACGGGCCCATCACGGCGGTGAACCGGCCTCGTTCGAAGGTCACGTCTACGCCGGCCAGGGCGTGCACGGCCGCCTGCCCGGTCCCGTAGGTCTTGCGCAGGTCCACGGCGTGCGCCGCCGGGGTGGCCTGCGCGTTATCGGTCGATCCCTCGGATGTGAGCGTCATGCCTCTCCCTCGCTCCCGTCAAGAGGCTCCGGCTTTCCCCGCGGTCGCTACCGCCATGCGCTCACATTCAAACCCCGGCAGCGCCGTTTTGCATTTTATTCCCGGCACAAGAAAACGCGGACAGCGGGGCACGATTCCGGCTCTGGCTCATCTCGCATTGTGCTGAGGATAAGCGCAGCCGATCTTATCGCGGACCGCTATCCGCGGATTCCGGGCCACCGCTGCCGGTGCCCGCGGCGGGCGCGGCCTGAGGCCACGCCCGCCTTGGACACTGCGCGCCCGGACGGTGAGCGCCAGCTTAAGTGGACACCGCTCAGTAGCCGTAACCTCCGCCGCCACCGCTGGTGGACGTGGCCGTGGAGCCCGCATTCGCAGCGGGCGTCGAACCGGAGACCGTCATCTCCCACCACAGGCCGCCGGAGAGGTTCTTGCCGTTGCCCGTGTTCTGCCCTGGGCTCTTGTCGCCGACGTAGGTGTAGAGCGGGTGCCCGTCGTAGGTCGCCTGCTTGGTGCCGTCGGACCGGGTGATGGTGCCCAGCGTGCCGGTCACGCCGGACCCTGCCGTGACCGGGCCCGTGACCGGCGGCCAGTAGGTAGCGCACTGACCCGAGCAATTCGACTTGCTCGAGGTGTCCGGGGCGAACCAGTACAGGGTCATGCCCTGGGAATCGACGAGCACCTGCTCGCTGCCGATGGTCTTCTCGGTCACGGTGCTCCCGCCGGCCGTGGCCGGCGCGCTGCTGCTGCCCGAACTGGCGCAGGCGGACACGGTTAGGGCAAAGGCGGCCAGGCCAGCCGCACCCCATATCTTTCGCATTGGAATTGTCTCCCCTTCACAGTGCATGTGATCTCCCTTTAGGGATCACGTGCGGTTGATCGTTTCAGTTCACCGCGGGTTTACCGCGGTCAGCTGGTATCGGGCGGCGGCAGGCCGAGCTGGCCGCGGATAACCCGGACCGCGTCCTCCACCGGCTCGTTGGCGGCGTCCAGGCGTCGCTGATAGCCGCGCAGCTCAGGCAGCGACATGGCGGCCGCCGCGTTGCTGGTCAGCGTGGCCCGCGCCTGGTTGACGCGGTAGAGCAGGCGGACAAAGGGTTCGGTCCGCGGCGGGAACGAGAGCGCGATCAGCTGGCGGTCGAACTGGCGTTCGGTGGCGGCGGCGGCGCGCAGGTCGGCCTGCGCCGCGGCGAGGTCGTCCTTCGCGTGGTCCTTGAACCCGTCGAGCTCGTGGTCCAGCTCGCGGTTGGCCGGCTGCGCGATGGCCAGGTACTTCGCCGCCATCGCGCGGAGCTCAGCCGTCGTGGCCGCGGTGGCCGCTGTGCTGTGCGGCGCTGGGGTCTGGGCCGGGGCTCCGCTGCTGGCGCAGCCCGCGGTGAGCAGGACGGTGCCGAGCAGCGCGGTACCGGCCGTGGCCAGGCTGGCCGCGACGGTACGCCCCTGCATGTCCGTCACTCTGCCTCCCGACTTGGACACGTCCAAGATCAGGAGATGGTTCAGTCGGTTAACGATAATTCCCGGGAAGCCCTGGTCAGGCCATGTGACCGCCGCCGATGAGACTGCCCACCGCGAACGTCACCGCGACGGCCACCGCGCCCAGGGCGAGCTGGCGCAGGCCCGAGGCCAGCAGCGGGCGGCCGGTGAGCCGGCCCACCACCATGCCGCCGGTCAGCAGCGCCACCGCGGCGACGCCGAGCGCGGCGGCCAGCACGGATAGGCCCGCCAGGTAAGGCAGCAGCGGGATGAGCGCTCCCGCGGAGAAGGCGATCAGCGACGAGACGCCCGCGACCACGGCCGACGGCAGCTCGAACGGGTCGACGCCGAGTTCCTCGCGGGTGTGCAAGCGCAGCGCGGTGTCGGGGTCCCTGGATACCGCGGCGGCCATCCGGGCCGCGGTCTGTGCGTCGGCGCCATAGCCGACGAAGGTTTCGGCCAGCTCGGCCTGCTCGGCGGCGGGGAAGCGGGCGTGCATGATCCGTTCGGTCGCCACCTCGGCGTGCACCAGCTCGTTCTGGTTGGTCACCGACACGTACTCCCCGGTGCCCATGGAGAACGCCCCGGCCACGAGCGCGGCCACGCCGGTGAGGATGACGGTGTGCGCCGAGACCCCGCCGCCGCCCAGCCCGGCGATCAGCGAGGTGTTGGTCACCAGCCCGTCGACCGCCCCGAACACTGTCGGCCGCAGCCAGCCGCCGGACACGTCACGGTGCCGGTGCGACCAGCCCGCGGCGAGCGCCGCCTGCCGGGCCGCATGGCCAGGCTCATGCATTTCCTCGCCCACTCGCTGGATTATCCTCCAGCGGGTCGCGGCGGCAGGCCCGCAGCCTCGTTATCCGCAGGCCCGGCGTTATGCCCGGCGCTGCCAGAGCAGGGCCAGGTTCGGCCCGGATGAGAATGGGAGGGTGAGCGAGTACCCGCTGCCGGGCGGTTCGGTCAACACCGTGGTCCGCGCCGGTGACACGGTGCGGCGCCGACCGGGCGGCCGGTCCGGCTGCGCGATGGCGGCGCCGTGGGCGAGGTGCGGGCCGCCTTCGGGGGGGTGGCTGAGAATCGCGCTGAACTGGAGGGTTCATGACATCGGGGTTCGTGCTCGGGCCGGGAGAGGGTTCGGCCTACGGCTTCCACGGCTCGGTCGCGGTGATCAAGGCATCCGGGGAGGACACGCTCGGCCAGCTCGGCGTGATCGAGTCGGTGTACCCGGCCGGGCTGTCGGTG
>Ga0070717_10003764_pt1 | contig 10896 bp, 8 predicted proteins | sample LARL113metaG_FD_71366 | JGI IMG/M metagenome (GOLD analysis project Ga0070717, IMG submission 71366) | Corn, switchgrass and miscanthus rhizosphere microbial communities from Kellogg Biological Station, Michigan, USA - LAR L11-3 metaG | ecosystem: Host-associated > Plants > Roots > Rhizosphere ...
GGAGCCGGATTCTCGAAGGTCGGCAAGTTGCGGCCGGTGATCGCTGGCGCCGCGACTCTCAGGAGCGCGGCTGAGCTGTGATAGAGCGACAACTGGGACCGCCAGCTCCTTGGCCAAAGCTTTCAGTCCGCGTGAGATGGCCGAGACTTCCTGGGTACGATTCTCATAACGGCGGCCGCCGCCAGACATGAGCTGGAGATAGTCGACCACGATCAGATCCAGCGCTCCCCGCGATTGAAGGAGCCGTCGGGCCTTGGCGCGCATCTCGCTCACCCCAATCCCCGGAGTGTCATCTATGAAGACCGGAGCCTGAGCGAGCTTTTCCACTGCTTGCGTAATCTTCCGCATGTCGTCCTGCCACAGCGATCCGGTGCGGAACCGGTGAGAGTCCACTCTCGCGGCTGAACACAACATTCGTTGCAGAAGAGCTTCCTTCGACATTTCCAGCGAAAAGACGGCCACCGTTTTTTGGTCTTCAATCGCGGCGTTCTCGGCGATGTTCATGGCGAAAGCGGTTTTGCCCATCGAGGGCCGGGCAGCGATGATGATCAAGTCCGATTTCTGAAAGCCGCTGGTGAGCTGGTCGAGGTCGGGATAGTGCGTCTCAAGTCCGGTGATGCGGCGGCCACGCTGCAGCAGGGCATCGATCGAACCGAAGGACTCGCGAATAATCTCCTGCACACCCATGAAGCCGCGCCCGATGCGTTTCTCAGAGAGCTGGAAAATCTGGGCTTCAGTATCGTTGAGGATGTCTTCGGCGGAATCGCCTTGCTCGGAGGCGCGGGCAATTGCGGCGGTCGCAGTGTGTATCAGCCCGCGAAGCAGCGCTTTATCGCGCACGATCCGAATGTAGTGCTCAATGCTGGGCCGGTCAGGAACTCCATCAAGCAGCCCGGAAATATAGGCATAGCCGCCAATGGTTTCGAATTCTCCGTGGCGGTCGAGTTCCTCGCCGAGCGTGATCTGGTCAATGGCCCGCGAAGACTCCGCGAGATCAACCATCCGCGAGTAAATTCGCCGGTGCGAATCGAGCAGAAAATCTTCCGGCTTCAGGTGCTCGGCGGCCTGGTTGTACGAGAGATTGTCGAGCAGGATCGCGCCCAGAATTGAACGCTCGGCTTCAACGTTCGCCGGAAGACTCTGCGACGAGATGTAATCAGCGGTCGCCACTTGTAGTTTTATGTGTGTTCTTTCGGGGAAGATTCGGCCAACGCGAAACTGATAGTACGCGCAGTGTGGCTGTGGACGAGCAGTAGCCCCTTCGGAAAAACTTTCCGAAATAGAATTTTTTCGGACGCATGATTGCTGGACCTTGCCATAAGAGTTTTTATGGCAGCCAGTATAGGCGAAGAAGAAGCGAAGCTCAATTGCGAAGTCGAGTACTCTTTCTTCGTAGAGACTTTGCTTGCAACGTCTTTTGTGTCTGCAGCGCCAACACCGAGACGTAGCCAAGCTACGTCTCTACGCAGGGGACTGGGGTCTTCTGCTGGCTAGAGCTGAAAAAATGCGGTTCGGGCCAGCCACCCGAACCGCATTTGCGGCGTGAATTCCGCCCGCTGCCTGCCCCGCCTATGGCGCGGCCCCGTGCTCACCTGCCAGCGCCCCAGAGGACAACTGACTCTCAGCTACGGAGGTGCAATCAGCACTCGAAAGTGCGTTTGCATCCAATCGCGCCCACCGGTTGCGGTCCCGCCATGCGAGACCGTTCTGAGGAGGCCGCAACGCCCGGGTGCCCGCGACGCTTGCACGTTTTGGGAACCGCTCGGCAGTTCACCCTCGGGAAAACTGCCGCAGAACCAGCCTTGCGCGATCACTGGCAGCGCGTCATTCACGCTTGCAGTGATTGCACTTTCTAATATTCTGGAATTGGCCGCAATGAGAAATCACGGGGGTGCTGTGCAGAACCTGTGGACGATGGCAGTTCCTTGTGGAAGATAGCGGAAAACGTGGGGAAAATTCAGCCACGGATCATGCGGACCAACAACAGATCCCGATAGTTCTCGGGACGGGGAGCGCTTTCAATGGTGCTCTCAGGTACAATCCCTGCGCGGTGGTTGCGGAGGAATCATGCGGAAGGTTCTCTTGATTGTGTTCTTCACTTGGAGTTCTTTGGTTGCGGCGCAAACTCTGTCACCCGAAGTTCGGGAGTTCGTGAAGGTGGACGCGCCGGTTGTGGCACTCGCCCATGTTCGTGTGATTGACGGCACTGGGGGCCCGGCGCGCGAAGATCAGACCATCGTGCTTGCGAAAGGGAAAATCGAATCCATCGCCAACGCCGGATCGGCGAACGTTCCTAAGAACGCGCAAGTCCTCGATCTACAGGGCTACAGCGTGATCCCCGGCCTGGTGGGCATGCATGACCACATGTTTTATCCCATGGGCAATGGAGTGTATGGCGAGATGGCGTACAGCTTCCCGCGCCTTTACCTGGCAGGCGGTGTGACCACACTCCGGACGACTGGTTCTCTCGAGCCCTACACCGACCTGGAAGTCAAACACAAGATCGACAGCGGCGAAATGCCAGGACCCAAGATCCACGCCACCGGGCCATATCTCGAAGGCCAAGGCAGCTGGGTTTTGCAGGCCCACAAGTTGACCGGACCCGAGGACGCAACCAAGACTGTCAATTTCTGGCTCGACCAGGGTGTAGACAATTTCAAGGGCTATAACTTTTTGACTCGCGATGAACTTGCAGCAGCGATCAAAGCCGCCCACGCCCGAGGCGCGAAGGTGACTGCGCATCTGTGCTCGATTGGCTTCCGCGAAGCTGCCGCTGTCGGCATCGACGACCTGGAGCACGGATTGCTGGTCGATACGGAATTCTTTCCGGAGAAAAAGCCCGACCAGTGCCCGGACGTTCACGATGAAGGGGACCGTTACGGCAAGATGGAGATGCAGTCCGGGCCGGTGCACGACATGATCCTTGATCTGGTTCAGCACCACGTCGCAGTCACATCCACGTTGCCAGTATTCGAGATGAGTGTGCCGGGACGCCCCACGATGCAGGCGCGCGTGCTCGATGCCCTGACTTCAGAAGCCCGAAGCGCGGTGCTCGCCAACAAGCTTCATGCTGACGATCAAGCATCGCTCCGCAAGCGCTACGGCACCGATTCTTCTCCCTGGTCGGCGGCCTTCAAGAAAGAAATGGAATTCGAGCGCGAGTTCGTGAGAGCTGGGGGCGTGCTGCTTGCCGGGCTCGATCCCACAGGAATGGGAGGAATCGTCGCTGGCTTCGGCGATCAGCGTGAAGTGGAATTGCTGGTGGAGGCTGGATTCACGCCGCTTGAGGCAATCCACATCGCCACAGCCAACGGAGCGCAGTATCTGGGAGAGGCCGATCGCATCGGGACTATTGCACCCGGTAAGCAGGCTGACCTGGTGGTGATCAAGGGTGATCCATCGCACAAGACCGAAGATATCGAGAACGTGGAGATCGTATTCAAAGATGGAATCGGCTACGATTCCGCCAAACTGATTGAGTCGGTCCGCGGGCTGGTGGGGAGCAGGTGAGGCAAACCCCACACTAGCGCACACATTTTGACCTCTAGCCCGCTGCCGGAATAGACTCTGGTTCCGGTGGTGTTCCCCATGAAAACCTGTCTCATCCTGTTGGCAATTCTGTTTTTTACCCCTGCTGTTCTAGCTGATGACGAGGGCCATCATCAGGAAGAGATGACCGAGGCACAGCTCGGAACTGCGCATTTTCCTTCGTCCTGCGCGGCGGCGGTGCAGAAGCCGATTGAGCGCGGGGTGGCCATGCTGCACTCGTTCTGGTACGAGGAAGCGGAAAAGGAATTCCAGCAGATCGAGAAAGACGATCCGCATTGCGCGATTGCGCATTGGGGTGTGAGTATGAGTTTGTGGCACCAGCTCTGGAATCGTCCGGACATGCCTATCCTGGAGCGGGGCGGGGCCGAGCTGAAAACTGCGCGCTCGATTCACATAACAACAAGTCGCGAGAGGGATTATATTTCTGCGCTGAACGCCTTCTACGCGCACCCCGGGAGGCCGTATCAAAAGCGGGTCGCGGCTTATTCCAAAGCCATGGAGAAAGTATCGCAACGCAATCCGGACGACCACGAAGCGGCTGCATTCTATGCGTTGAGCCTGCTTGCGGCCGAGCCGGATCACGACAAGACCAAAGTAAACCGAAAGAAGGCAGCAGCGATGCTGGAAAAACTGTTCGCCGAAGAGCCGAATCATCCTGGAGTGGCCCACTATCTGATCCACACCTATGACCGGCCTGACATGGCGCAACAAGGATTACCGGCAGCGCGCAAATACGCGCAGCTTGCTCCAGCCGCTCCACACGCCTTGCACATGCCCGCGCACATTTTTGCGCGGCTCGGATTGTGGCAGGACGATATTGCGTCGAACGAGGCATCCGTTGCCGCCACCCGAAAAGAAGCGGCTATGCACATGGGCGGCGAGGGCCACCAGTTCCACGCGCTGGATTTTCTGGTGTATGCATACCTCCAGACCGGTCGGGAGCAAGACGCGCAGAAAATTATTGATGAAGTGAAGGCGATGCCTCCTATGCAAGACATGTACGGCATGGGGTTCGATCCGCGATTGTTTGCGCTTGCAACCTTTCCAGCGGCGTATGCGCTCGAACTTCACCATTGGAGCGATGCGGCGCAACTTTCTCTGGTGAGCGGCGCGAGCGAGGGCGACCAAGCGGTCATTTACACGGCCAGGGCAATCGGCGCGGCCAGAACCGGAAATGCTGAACAGGCCCGCAAAGAAATTGCGCAGCTTGAAGGCATTCAGAAAAAACTTGAGCCGCAGAAAAAGAAGGATCAAGGGGAATACGGAGAAGTCACCGATGATCTTGCGGTGGCCAAAGCATGGCTGGCACATGCCCAGGGCAAGCACGATGATGCAGTTCGGCTGCTGCGCACGATCGCGGACAAAGAAGAAGGAGAAGCCGAGGCCAGCCAGGGGATTCCTGCACATGAGATGATCGCGGACATGCTGCTCGAAACTAAACATCCGCAACAAGCGTTGGTGGAGTACGAGGCCACTTTGAAGACCAATCCCGGACGTTTTAATTCGTTGTATGGCGCAGCGCAGGCGGCGGAGCTGGCGGGCAAGAAGGACGAGGCGAGCGAATATTATTCCCAACTGCTCAAGAATTGTGATGGCTCAAAATCGGAGCGAACGGAATTGAAACACGCCCGCGAAGAGATGGACAAACAGGCGCATGCTCCTAAGCGTAACTCACCGACTCCGAGTAAAGGCCTGGCTGTTGAGCGTGGCTCCCTGACTCCTCGCAAAAACCGGGGAGTGGTATTGAACCCCACCTTACTGGCAGGCGGATGAACCGCGGTCATTTCCCGCTAGGTTGCGGGTCAATTCTCTGCAACTGAAACAACAGCGTTGCGAATCCTAGTTTGGACTTCATTTGCACTGGAAGGTGTTGTCCATCGTCCGAGTACCATACCCAAAGCACGCCCTTTCCCTGCAACGGGCCTGACATGGCTTCGGCTTGTACCTTCACCGTCTGAAAAGTTCCGGCTGGCACCTCGACTTTCTCTCGGGCCCCGACCCGGATCCGGATGTCCGCCGTGTTTCCGCCGTCATTGACCGGGAAGCTTTGCGAGAAGCCGGGATCCAATGGTAGCGAACCCGCGTAGAAGAAGCCGCTAATCACGTCGGTCACGCAGGGCGGGACATCGTGCTCGGCGTGCTTCAGTTGACCCGTTTTCAAGTCTTTGTCGTCAACCACACTCTTCGCGCGTGAGTAGTCGAAATGGATCGTTCTTTCCAGCTTGCGCGGGCCTTCTTCGTTGTGCTTTGAAATCTGAAATGAACAGAACGTGCGTGGATCGAAGTCGGCGTCGAAAATATCGTGGACGTGGAAAATGGAATTAACCACGCCGGCGGAATCCGCGGTCGCAGTCACGTGCTCGCCTGAATTTGAGCGCTGTAGTTTCACCGTGGCAGTCCCGGCATTGAGCATGTGCCACTCGACCGAATAGACGTATTTTTCTCCATCGGAAAAGCGATACGAATGCGATGGCGCGATGATTCGCGATCCGGGTGCTGAGCTGACCGAGGCCGTGGGAACGCTGGTTTGGGCAAATGAAGCCGCCGCAATCAAGATAAGAAGCAAACGTGCGAAGCAGGTGCGGAAGTTCGATTCCATGATCATCGTGCGAACCAGATTGTCTTTGCGACCAGAACTGCGATCATTGATGCTGCGCCGATCGCGGCATTGTACTCGCGGTGCTTCCAGTAGAGATGCCACGAGAATGAATTTGAGCTGCTCTGATAAGGGCGCAGACGGGGAAATAATCGCGGAACATATCGAGCGTATTCCTCAAACTCCGGGAAGCGGGCGCGAAGGAATTCTTCTTCAGAGCGGATCACAGGAAAATAAATGGTGAAGAACAAAACCGCCGCGATCAGCGCGACCCACAAGCTTCGCGCGGCGACAGCAAAGCCCGCCGCCAGCACCAGCGATCCGAAGTAAAGCGGGTTACGAGTGTAGGCGTATGGCCCGCTGATCGTGAGAAGCTCATTTTTTGTGACGTGCCCGGAAGCCAGTGCGCGTATCAGCAGGCCGATTATTGTGATCGAGCTTCCGGCAATGATGGAATAAAAAGTTGGACGTGCCAGCCAAATGTAGGCAGCGGCAAACAGGAATCCCAGCGGCACCCGGATGCGCCTCGCGATCCTCTGCCAACCGGAGTTAGACATGCGCGCTCTCTAAAAGGCGTCGGGCAGCGGAAACAACATCGTTCGCCGTGATCCGGAGCAAGCCTGGATCCGGCGCGCTGGTGTGAGAGAGGGAAGTCTGACTCTCGGGATTCCGCAACACTATGCTCCTGGTTCCGTAGGGGCCGTTACGGGCGGGATCAGTCGGGCCAAAGATTGCGACCACCGGAACTTGAAGAGCGGCAGCGAGGTGGAGAGGGCCGGTGTCACCTCCGATGAATAGCCGCGCGCGGCGGGTGAGCGCAATCAATTCGGCGATGGAGGAGGAAATCGGATGTGCAGCGCCGCCACTTGCCGCCTCTACTTCGAGTGCAAGCTTTTCCTCATCGGGGCCGAAGTTGATGAGCGGAGCTAAACCATCATTGGCAAGCGCACGGGCGACTCCACCATAGCGCTCCGCCGGCCATTGTTTTGCGCCCCAACCGGCGCCAGGCGTAATCAAGACAACATCCTTGCTGGTTCCGGCCAGAGTTTCTCCGATGTTCGCTTCCGCCTCGTCATCGCGCGGGAGTTTAACCGTGATTTCGCCGTTCAAGGTCGGTGAGAATGAACCGGGGAGGGCACGGCTTTCAGCCCTGCCTGGAAGATCCGGAGAATTGATATCGGCACGGCTAGAAGCCGTGCTCTTCCACGATATCTCAGGATGGATTGAGTTTGAGGCAGTGAAGGATTCCTTGATCACGGATTTCGCGAGCGCGTGGTACTGCTCGACAACGTGCACGCCCTTCGCCGGTACCCGATGCTTGTAAAACAAACGCGCAGGAGCTTCACGAGAGTGCTCCATGCCGAAGACTGTTCGCGCTCCGCTACACCGCGCGATGATCGCAGACTTTAAGGCACCCTGAAAATCCACCACAATTTCATATTCCTGGTCCCGAACCTCACGACGGACCGCAGCAATCTGGCGCTGAGTATTCCGCGAGAGTAGAGACTTGCGCCAGCGTTTGGTATCAACTGGGTGAATGAAATCGACAAGCGGACGAGAAGAATTTCGCGGGCCGGAGCGAAGCGCATTCTTAGCACACAGCAATTCAGCCCAGCGCTCTTCCACAATCCAGCCAATGCGCGCGTCAGGGAGTGCTGCGCGCAAAGCGGTCACCGCGGGCAGAGTGTGGATGATGTCTCCCATAGCGCCCAAGCGCACGACCAGCAGGCTCTCAGGCGCGGGATTTGCGGCAGTTGCAACGCTCACGACCGTTGTTGCCCCAGCCGGGTACGAATGATTTCCGTGGCCGAATGGTCCTTCGGATCTCCGACGATCGCGACTCGGCCACCACATTCGACGACCGTATCTCGTTCGGGAACGCTCTCAGCGGTATGGTCTGTGCCCTTGGCGTGAATGTCAGGGCGAATTTCGCGGACCAGTGCCCGAACGTTGGGCTCGGAGAAGATCACGACTGCATCCACGTCAGACAAGGCCGCCAGTATCTCAGCGCGTTCGCTTTCCGGCATCAAAGGACGTCCTTCGCCCTTCAACGCGCGCACGGAATCATCGGAATTGATGGCGACCACCAACCGTCCACCGAGTTGCTTGGCGGCATGAAGATAGCGCACGTGTCCGACATGCAGAAGATCGAAGCAGCCGTTGGCGAGCGTAATCCTCTCTCCATTCTTGCGCCAGGCCTCCGCGTAGCGCTTCAGCTCTTCGCGAGCAAGAATTTTCGTGTTCTTCTTCAATGGGATCTTGTCTGGGGAGGCATTTTCTCTATCGCCTCCGCTAGCTCTTGTTGCGAAACGGTCGCAGTCCCGCGTTTCATTACGACGATTCCACCAGCGTAGTTGGCCAGGTGCGCCGCTTCCTCAGCGGTTGCTCCGGTGGCCAGGGCTGCGGTGTATGTGGCTATTACCGTGTCCCCAGCGCCGGTTACATCCGCGACCTCATCGCTTCCGAAGATCGAAATATCCACCGGCTTGTGCTTGGCAGAGAACGCGACCATTCCGTCACGGCCACGTGTAATCACCAGTGACTTCAGCTTCATACGAAAGATGATCTCCGCGCCAGCGGAGCATAGATTGTTCCACTCCGGCCCCATCTGTACCCCAAGAGCTTCTTCCACCTCGGCCTGGTTTGGAGTGGCAGCGCTAACTCCCGAAAACTTGAGCATGCGGTGACGGGAATCAAGCACGACCGGCATGGAATCCGGACTGCCCTTGTTGAGCGCGGCATTCAAGATTTCAGGAGTCGCCGCACCATAGCCATAGTCGGATACCAGCAGAGCATCGGAGGCGCGCAGATACTCCCGCACAGCCAGAGCCAACCCGCGCGTTACATGATGATCAGGCGCGGTTTGGGGCTCGCGATCAATGCGCACGACCTGTTGCCGCCAGGTATGCGGCATTCCGGCGATAATGCGCGTTTTGGTTACGGTCGTATAGTTTTTGTCTTTAAGAATTCCGCTGACCGGAATATGTTTGTGGCGGAAACTTTTGAGCAGCAGACGTCCGGGATCGTCATTCCCCACAATGCCAACCGGGAGCACATTTACTCCAAGGTCCGCGAGATTGTTCACTGCATTGGCGCCACCGCCGGGGATTACGGTGCGGTCCAGGTGCCGCAGAACCAGTACCGGGGCTTCGCGGGATACGCGAGAAATTTCCCCAAACACAAACTCATCCGCGACCATGTCACCGAGCACGGCCACAGTGATGCGCGGGAAAGCCTCAATAATCTTTCGCAGGCGGCCGGTTTCTTTGGGAAGCTTACTCATTCTTCACAGGGATTTTCTCATGCCAGCGGCCTGAGTTCCGCAATCGCGCGCAAAATAGTATCCAGAGCGTCAGCGGGTTGTTGAAGCTCCATGACCACGCGGACGATGGTCAGCGGATCGAGTTGATTGACATGCGGACCAAGGTTGATTGCATCTTTTTCGGTGGTGATGAACCCGCCTGCATGATTTCGATCGCGAAGATTGAGAAGATCGAGAATATCAGTTTCGGTGTAGGCGTGATGGTCGTGGTAAAACTTCTTCACCGCGAACTCGATTCCAGCAGCGCCCAACTGCTCAACGAATTGTTGTGGGCGGGCGATGCCACAGAACACGACCGGCCTCGACGGAGGGTCGGCGAAGGAGATAGTGCGGCGCATCCGCCAGATGCGACTCTCGTCGACGCCGGAGGGAAAGTGGTCTGCATTGCCCATCTGCACAACTGCGTCGGCCCGACGCAATGACGAAAGGATCTCGCGCAATCGTCCTCCAGGCAGCAGCTGATCGCTCACATCTTCGGGCGTGAGCAATACTATGTCTAAGTCTCGTGCCAAGGAGCGATGTTGAAATCCATCGTCCAGAATGTGCAGTTGAGGGGCGAATTTGGCTTCCGCAAAGAGCCCTGCCTGGTAACGACTCTCGCCGACAACGACCGGGCACCCAAGGGTTTTGGCAATCAGTAGCGGCTCATCTCCGAACTCCCGCGGTGAGCCATCCGGATCAACCTGGAGCACCCCGCGGGTTTTGCGACCGTAGCCGCGAGAGAGAACGTCGAAGCTGATAGCTCGCTGTTTTAGGAGCTGACCTAAGAGAATTACGAAGGGGGTTTTCCCCGCACCTCCGCTGGAAAGACTGCCGACACTAATTACTGGCCCGGATAATCTGTGCGACTTGAGAAGACCGCGATCGTAAGAGCGGTTTCGAGCCCATACAAAAGCCCCGTATATGGCGCCCAGCGGGTTCAAGCTGGGTTTGCCTCCCGCATGTGACTTGCCAGCAAAGCGTGCAACTTTTGTAAGGTGAACTGAGTCGCACCGCGTTGGGACTCAAGCGCCTCCAGAGCACGACGGCCAAGTGCGCGGCGTCCTGTCTCATCGGCGAGCAGCTCCACAAAAGCCAAGGACAGGTCATCCTGACCGACCACGCGGACGGCATCTCGGTTCAGAAACAGCTCGATAATGTCGCGAAAGTTTTCTGTATGCTTGCCTACCAGGATCGGAACGCCATACTGCGCTGGTTCAATGATGTTATGTCCGCCGCGAGGCACCAGGCTCCCTCCAACAAATGCCAGATCGGCGAGGCTATAGAGACTAGAGAGCTCTCCGATCGAATCAATCAGCAGCACGCCGCCGTTGACTGGGCCGTTATTCCACTGTGAACGTCTCCAAAACTTGATCCTCGACTGCTGCAGGAGTCTTTCGACTTCGTCAAAGCGTTCTGGGTGCCTGGGAGCCAGCAGCATGACCGCCGC
>Ga0070717_10003765_pt1 | contig 10895 bp, 9 predicted proteins | sample LARL113metaG_FD_71366 | JGI IMG/M metagenome (GOLD analysis project Ga0070717, IMG submission 71366) | Corn, switchgrass and miscanthus rhizosphere microbial communities from Kellogg Biological Station, Michigan, USA - LAR L11-3 metaG | ecosystem: Host-associated > Plants > Roots > Rhizosphere ...
CCTGGCCACTCATCGAGGTCGTGCCCGCACTCCGCGCCTACGCGCCACTTGAACGCTTCGAAACCCTGTGCATCGCGCAGCTGCAGGAAGCGGGCAGCTTCCTGGGCCGGAGTGATGTCGCGCCGCATGGAGGAGGCGTAGGCGCGCAGTGGTCCCGGCACGCCGCCCAGCAGCTCTATGACCGGCTTACCCTCGAGCCTGCCGCGCAGATCCCACAGCGCGGTGTCGAGCCCCGCGAGCGCCCGGCAGCGATAACTGCCCGGAAATTTGTGCTCGCGCTCCTCGATGCGCTCGATCAGCGGATCGATCTCCAGAGCGCTCGCGCCGAGCGCCCACGGGGCGACCTGGCGGTGAAAGATCAGGGCGGTGATATCGGCGTTGTAGGTGGAGGTTTGGCCCCAGCCCACCGCGCCACTGTCACTGGTGACGCGCACGAAACAGACGTAACGGTCCCTGAATGTCTCCAGCTTGCTGATTTTCATCGCGTCATCTACTAGCGCGCGACGGCGCGGGCATTCTCCAGTCCGTGTCCGTGCGGGCCACTCTCACGCTGCCACAACAGTACGACGGAGGTGAGTGCAGCGAGGCTCACCAGGCCAAAGAACCAGATCATCGTATCGTAGCCTGCGGGGTTTTCCGGCCCGGCATTCGCCTGGGTGGCAAGCCAGCCCGCGATGCGATTCGAGCCCCACAGCGCCACATTCTGCAGCAAGGTGATGACCCCGAGGGCAATGCCGAGCCGACGGGGCTCGACGATCAAGGTCGTGGCCGGCCAGATGATCGCCGGCACCATCGAGAAGCTCACCCCCATCAACACCGTCGAGAACCACGGGTTCAGCTCCGTGAGGCTCAGAACGGTTAGAGTGATCGGCAGCAGCAGAGTGCCGACGGTGAGCAGCAGTGCGCGGTGTCCGATGCGGTCTGCCAGCAGTCCGAACATCGGCGTGGCGAACACCGCTGCTGCGAACACACCCGAATTCACATCGCTTGCCTGCTGCAAGGACAGACCCTTCACGTGTTGCAAGTACTCGATGGCATAGGTCTGGCGGAAGGGAAAGAACACAGCGGCGTACAGGCAATGTAACCCGAGGATGTACCAGTAGGAGCGATCGAAACCCCACGCGTCCCGCCAGTTCATTCGCTCGCTCGCACCCCGGGCATATGGCGGCGGGGGCCAGCGGGCATCGACGATTCGAAAGATCAGCACCGCTGCGAAGCCGATGCCGGTGATTGCCGCGCCGAGCCATAGCGGTGGTTGCCAGCCGGCATCGTAGAGCGGGCGTGCCCAGGTGGGCGACTTGTCGAGAGTGTAGGAGCCGACACGTGCGAGACTGAGAAAGATCGCGGTAGCGAGGGCGACGCCGCTGCGCGGAAACCAGCGCGCCACTCCCGCGAGCAGCGATATGAAGATCGCGCCCTCGCTGATTCCGAAAATGAGCCGCCCGGTCCACATGAGGCTGTAGGGCATGCCGATCGCGGTCATAACCGCACCCGTGAAGCCGATGATGGCCGCCCACAAGCTGACGCGTGCCGGACCATAGCGGTCGATCAGCATCCCATTGAAGACCGCGAGCAGGATGTTCGGCAGGCTGATGACCGCTGTCAGGTCGCCGATCTGGAATTGCGTCAGATGTCGTTGCCGCAGCAGCAGGTCGGAGATCGGTCCAATCGCATCCGACTCGTAGTAGCTGCTGAAGATGCCGAGCGCCGCGAGCGCCAGCACCAGCCAGCGCAGCGGCGAGCGCGTGCGCGCATCATCGTCCGGAGTAGCTGAGGCGGCAGGACCGCTCACAGCGTATGTTCGTCCGCCGCAAGCTTCCGGGTGCAATAACCGCTGCCAGTCATGGCTGCATTGTGAGGGGATTCTTACGGGCACGCATGCAATTCGCGCAACGCAGGTAAAAACCCGGGGGCCTCGACCTCAAAGCTCGGGGTTACTCCCCATGTGTCCTGCCGACCGGGCACCCATGATCTGGCCATGCAATCGTGCTTGTCGCAGATCGTGCAGGATTCCAATGTTGCTATCGGATCGACCGGTGGTGGCGGTGCTTGCAGCACTGGCCACCTCGGGTGTAATCGTACTCATCGATTTCTTGCTCCAGCACGTGGCTCGCTGAAACAGCCCGCGCGGTGGCCACTCACGACGGCGGTGCGCTTGTGCGTGCTGAGCTCGATGCCGAGTCTGTGCGCCGCATCGGCCGCCTCGCGGCGTGAGGCGACGCCGAGTTTTGCCAGGATGGCGCTCGCGTGATGATCAATCGTCTTGGCCGACAGGTACAGTCGGCTTGCGATGGCGGCATTCGAGAGGTTCTGCGCCACCAGCGTGAGCACCTCGAGCTCGCGCACCGTGAGTCCCGCTGCATTCGCGCGGGTCGAGCGGTTTGCGCCGCGCTTCAGTCCGCGCACGCCTTCAGCCCTGAGCTGGCGGCGCAGTCGCATCGCCATCGGTCGTGCCCCGAGCGCCTCGAATATCTCCAAGGCGCGCTTGCGCAGCTCGACATCCCGATCGTCACTCAAGGCGATGGCCTGCTCATACGGGCACCCGAGTCTGGCCCATGACTGTGCGGACTCGAGGTGAGCGCCCTGCACGAGCAGCCGAAAAGGATGGGCGATGCCGAGCGCGGCGCTCGTTTCCACCCTGGCGCGATGCGCCCAGAACACCAACTCTCCTACACGCCAGTGGTCCCGGTCGCGCACTGCGTACTCGAGCACGCTGCGCGTCTCGCGGCCGACCGCGGTAAAGTCACCGTGCAACCATGCATGTTCAGCTCGGGCAGCTGCGACGCTGACGATCCGCTGCGGCTCGCCGGTAGCCAGGGCAAGCGCCCGTGCTTCCTCGAGGGGCGCGAGCGCCCCTTCGCTGCCGCGGCGCGTGAGGACACGGCCCAACACGGTCAGCGCCGGGATGCGGGCGGCAATGGACAGGCCCGGCTGACGCAGCAGCTCCTCTGCTTCTTCGAGTGCCTTACTCCACGCTCCTTGCTCGAAATGCAGGCGCGCACGCAGTGCGCGCAGATAGCCCTCCGCCATGTACAGTTCGTGCTCGGCGCAAAACGCCAGTCCGGCCTCGAGGTGCGGAGCAGCGGCACGGTAATCGCGGTTACCGATCGCAATGGCGGCGAGATTGGTGTAAGCGCGGGCCACGTGCTCCTGGAAGCCACAGCGCAGTGACAGCTCCAGACTGCGTTCGAGCTCGCGCCATCCGGCGTCGCCGGTTGCGCGGGTGCGCGCTGCGCCGACGTTGTTTAGAGCGTGCGCCAGGATCTCGTCGTTCCCGAGGCGAGCGGCGAGCTCCATGGCACGCTCACCCCACTCGATCGCGGGGTCGTCGTGCGAGGCGAGCACTGCGAGCTGTGCCATGTTGCTGAACGCCATGGCGAGCTCCTCGCTCGGCCCGAGAGGCTCGAGTGACGCCACGGCTTCGGCTGCATAGCGGTGCGCCTCATCGCCGCGCCCACGCACCCAGTGCAGGCGTGACAGCGAGCGCATCGTATCCCCGGCTCGCCTGGCGTTTTCGTTCGCGCGCCAGATCGCCAGCGCGTCGCGTTGCGCTTCGATCGCATCGTCGATCTCGCTCGTGAGGAAGCACTCGTAGGCGAGACTATCGAGCAAGCTGGCGCGCAGCTCCGGCGACATCCGGTCCGCATGCCCGAGCGCGGTGCGGTAATAGGCAATCGCTTCGTGGTGTGCACCCACTCCGGCGGATCGCTCCGCAGCCCTGGGAGCAAACTCGAGCACCGCCGCAACATCTCCGGCGCGTACGGCGTGGTGCACCAGACGAGATTCGCTGACCTCGCAACGGTCCTTGCACTTCAAGGCTTGCAGGATGGATACATGCAATGCCCGCGCCTGCGAGGCCGTGATCGAGCTCTCCACGGCGCGCCGCGATAATTCGTGCCGGAAGGCGAGCGAGTCGTCCGCATTCCGCATCATGCCGCTCAGCGTGCACTCCTCCACGGCCGTTTCGGTTACCTGCAGCACCGCCTGGATCAGCCATGCCTCGGTGTGCCCGGGCACCGCGGCCACGAGTTCTGCGAGTCTGCGCGCACCAGCCGAGAGCCGCGCGACCCGGGCGATCACCGCGTCGCGCACCGAGTGGGGTATCTCGCCGGGCGGTGCGGCGAGCAGTTCGGTCACGTAGAACGGGTTGCCGCCGGTCGCAGCGTATAGGCCCGCCGAGGAACGCCCGAGCGTCTGCGCCAACTCGCCGACTGCCGATTCCGATAGCGCCGTCAGCGGCAAGCGCCGCACCGTCTCGCCCGGCAGCAGTCCGACAGCGACCTGCAGAGGATGGCGTGGATGAATTTCATCGGTGCGATAGGTGGCGATCAGTGTCGCGCGCGTGCGTCCGATACGCCGGCCTACATACTTCATGAGGTCGAGCGTGGCGTCATCCGCCCAGTGCATATCTTCGATGACCAGCACCACCGGCTTCGTGCAACGCTCCAGCACGTCGATGGTGGCTGCGAAGATGCGCTCGCGGTTCGTACCCTGCGCCATCGCTTCGAGCAACGCACCGCCTACCTGGCGGCTCACATCTAGGAGCGGTCCGAGCGGCTGGGGGGTCGACAGCGGATCGCACGTGCCCCATAACACCCGCACCGCATCACCGCGCCGGCGGATGAACTCGCTGACTACTGCGGTCTTGCCTATACCGGCTTCGCCGGTGACCAGCACGACGCAGCCGCCCCGCGCCCCGATCGCCTCATGCCAGCGCAGCAGCTGTGCGAGTTGCTTATCGCGCTCGAGAAGGAGCATGGCCGTTTCCTCGTGAGCTGGATGCCTTTCCCCGCGCAGCGGAATCCTGGGGGGAACGGCAGCGACAAAATGGGGAGTTCCACCGATAACCCGCGACGCGTGCCGAATTAGGCTGCGTTCCACTGGAATCAGTCAGATAGGGGAGACTCATATGAAATTCATCGCCACTGCTCTCAGCGGAGCCTTGACAATCGTTGCAATCTCGCCAGGCGCGCTCGCCAGGCCGCCGTCCGATGATCTGCCCCGCGAGGTCGTGAAATTCGCCGATCTCGATCTTACCCAGCCCGCCGCGGCGCAGGAGTTGTATCGTCGGATCCGCAACGCCGCTCGCAGGGTGTGCGCGCAATACAGTCCGTCGGCCTACGAGCGCAGCTGCGCACAGCAGGCGGTTGCACGTGCCGCGGCCGAGGTCGATGCGCCACAACTCACTGCGCGCCCCGGGTCGCTCCCGCAGCGGGCGGAGCAGTAGGCGCGGCTCGATCGTCGAGGAGCGTGGGCGCAAGCGACCGAGAGCAGCTCGCTTCACACGGGATGCTACTCGGTCAGTGCGCCGCACGACTCGAACGCCGACTGATGCGCTTACTCGGCCAGTACCACGCCCGAGCCGCCCATCTCCTGCGGCATGTCCTTCATCTTCGGCTTGCCATCCTTGATCCGCAGCACGCTCTCCTGGTAGTTCACATGCAATGCCGGCTCGAATTTCAGTTGTGACAGCGTGGCCGCATAAACATCGACCAGACCCATGGTGGGATGTTCGGTGAACAGGTGGCCTCCGCAATGGGTGCACCATTTCCGATAACTGATCGGCGTCTTGTTGTAGGTGCCGATGCTCGAGGCGCCGCGGGTGATTTTGAGCGACTCGGGTTTCCACAGTGTGAATGCATTGATCGGCCCGGCCGACCAGTGACGGCAGGACTCGCAGTGGCAATAGCCCATTGCGGCGGGAGCCCCGGTAACTTCGAACTGCACTTCTCCGCAGAAGCAGCGCCCTGACAAAGTACTCATGAATACGCGACCCTCAAGTAAGATAACGTCGATCGGTCAGCGCGCAGTGTAGCGGCGGCCCTGCGAGCTTCGAATGACCGCTCGTCCACCTTTCATGCTCGATCGTCTCGGGAGCGATTTATGGATGCTTTGTCGGATGTGCTGCGTGCGGTGCGCCTGAATGGGGCCATATTTTTCGATGTACATGCCTCCGATCCATGGGCGGCGGAGACCCCGGCGGGCAACCAGATCGTGGGCCGAATGTTCCCGGCAGCGGAGCATCTGATCTGCTATCACGCCATCACGCAAGGCACCTGCTGGGCGGCGGTTGGCAACCAGCCGCCGCTGATGCTGAGCGCCGGAGATGTCGTAGTTATCCCGCATGGCCACGCACATGTGCTCTCGAGCGCGCCCGGCCTGCGCGGCGCGCAGGACGTCAGCCGCTACCGGGCGCCGAGCGAGCTGGAGCTGCCTGTTTCGATCACCATGGGCGGTGGAACCGCAGAGTCGGCCGGATTCGTATGCGGTTTCCTCGGCTGCGACGCACGACCCTACAACCCGTTGCTGGGTTCACTTCCGCAAGTATTCAAAGTGAGCGATCAGGTGGATGGCCCGCTTGGATCGTATGTGCAAATCGCCTTGACGGAATCGAAGCGGCCACGTATCGGCAGCGAGAGCGTGCTCGGCCGCTTGAGCGAGCTCATGTTCGTGGACGTCATTCGTCGCTACCTCGAGACACTGCCGGCCGATCGCCTGGATTGGCTCGCTGGGCTGCGCGATCCTTATATCGGGCGGGCGCTCGCCGAGATTCATCGCGAGCCTGCGCGTCATTGGACGCTGGAGTCCTTGGCACGCCAGGTAGCCATGTCACGGTCCGCGTTCGCGGAGCACTTCAGCCGGTTTGTGGGCACACCGCCAATGCAGTACTTGACGAACTGGCGTATGCAGATCGCTGCCAACCATCTGCTGAGCACGACCGACAGTGTCAACGCGGTCGCAAATCGCGTGGGATACGACTCAGAGGCCGCATTCAGCCGCGCGTTCAAAAAAGCAGTGGGTGCCCCGCCGAGCGAATGGCGCAGGCAGCGCGCAGTGGCCTCCACGGCGCCGGCGCGCGCAGTGCAGGAGGAAACCGCCGCTTAGCCACGCAGGCCGTTTGCGGCTGCGGTGGCGTCAGGTCAGTCCCTGGTGGTGTCGAATTGGATATCGGCGACGCGTCCGTCGGCAGCGATGATCACGACGGCCGGGAACAGCCCAGGCCCGCGGTGGTAGCGCCATCGGTCCAGTCGCGTGATGCCCATCGGATAGACGCTGATGGCGCCGTTGGACGTCGCCTCGTCGCTCGCCGGGCCGGGATCGCCACACTGCTCGAGCACATATTCGGCATCATCGCCTGGCTGAATCAACGCCCAGCCGCAGCGGAGCGTTTCCGCCGCACACGCCTGTGTGTACAGGAACCCGGCGCCGCTCAGCGCGAGCGTCAGCTTGATCATTGAGCGCATGGATATCACCTCTTGTTATTACGCCTTAGGCAAACATAGTTTCAGTCGTACGTCTGCGCAAGACATTGGACCTGGACCCGGATCATGACGCAGCGCAATGAACGTATTGCGCTCGAAGCAATAGCAAAACACCTGGCGGGGGCTCGCATCCGCGGTCGCGCGCGAGGCGATGCCCTTGTCAGGCTCGCGGACAATCGCGTGACCCTGACAGTCGTAGCCTTGACTCCCCAGGCTGCGCAGGCGCGTCGCTCAGCCAGGCCGCACCTGCGTTTGGACCGGGTCGCGCTCGAGGTCGTGAGCCGCGTGCGCACCGCGATCCAGGGCCGGGTGCCGGATGAGCGGACGATCGTCGTCGCCATCACTGCTCCGATACGGGTTGCGGCCAAGACGGCGGCGGCCCTCTCGAGCAGAATCCTCAGCCGGGTCTCAGGCCGGGCCCGCGCGGAGCGGAGCCTGTACAGGATCCACGGTAACAGCATTCAGATCTGGATCTTGCAGGGAGGTATCGGGACGACGTCGAAGCTCGTCGGCTGCGTACATAACCGCGATGTGGATCCCAGGATTTTCGTCGAGGTGACTCGCGCGTTGCTCGCTGCCATTGGCCCGCATCGGCGCGCAGCAGCGAGACGCTACAGGGCTCGCTGGTTGCTCATCGAGAATCAGGACGATCGGCTGCCGATCGAGACGTATCAAAACGTGTGCCAACAACTGCGCCTCGCAACCGCTTTCGAGCGACTACTCGTGGCGCTTCCCGATGGCCGCATCGAGACACTGAGATCTTGCGGCTGATGTTACCCTGCGCAGCAGAACATTCCCCAATCGTCGCTGCCGGAGCCCAGAGCAAATGAAGGCAACATCGCGCGTGCAGGTTGAGAATGAATGGGTCAAGGTGACGGAGTGGTGCTTTGCGCCGGGGGCTGAGACCGGACACCACCGGCATGGGCACGACTACGTGGTGGTACCGCTGACGAGCGGCGTATTGCGTCTGGAGGAGCGCGCGGGACTGCGCGAGGCGCAGCTCGTGAGCGGTCTGGCGTATGCGCGCGAGAAGGGCGTGGAGCACAACGTGGTGAATGTCAACGCCTTCGAATTTCGATTTCTGGAAGTCGAGCTGCTCGGGCCGCGAGCCGGACGCTGAAGTGCACCGGGCGCAGATGATCGGGGTGCGGGTGCGCTTCCGCTGGTACATGAGCGCTCTGCTGTGGCTTGGCGCGTCGGTCGGAGCTTCACACGCAGCCAGCTATGACCTGATCATCCGTAATGGACACATTATCGATGGCACGGGATCACCGTGGTACGGCGCGGATATCGGCGTCAAGGAGGGCCGCATCGCCGCCGTTGGCAGGCTGAGTGAGGAGGGCGCGACGCGTAGCATCGATGCACATGGGCTGGTAGTGGCGCCCGGTTTTATCGACATGCTCGGCCAGTCAGAGCTGACGCTGCTCGTCGATCCGCGGGCACCGTCCAAGATTTTCCAGGGCGTCACCACTGAGATCACCGGCGAGGGCGAGTCGGTGGCGCCACTGAACGAGCTCATGCTGAAGGAAAATGCGTCCAGCTACGCGCGCTACGGCCTCAAGGTCGACTGGCATACCCTGGCGGAGTATTTCGCGCGCCTGGAAAAACAGGGTGTCGGCATCAATTTCGCCACCTACATCGGAGCCACTTCGGTGCGCGAGATGGTCATCGGCTATTCCAACCGCGCTGCCAGCACCGAGGAGCTGCGCAAGATGCAGGATCTGGTTGAACAGGGCATGCGCCAGGGAGCCATGGGTGTCTCCAGCGCACTCGAATACCCGCCGGCACCGTACGCGAGCACCGGGGAGCTCATCGCGCTGGCACAGGCAGCGGCACGCTTCGGCGGCATTTATGCCACGCATATGCGTGATGAGGGCAACGCCGAAGCGGCGGCGCTGGGGGAGACTCTACGCATCGGGCGTGAAGCGCAAATCCCCGTCGAAATCTTCCATCTGAAGGTCGCCGCCAAACGCAACTGGGGCACCATGCCGCAGCTGGTCGCAAGCATCGAGCAGGCACGCGCGCAGGGCATCGACGTCGCCGCCGACACCTACGCCTATACGGCTTGGAGCAACTCTATGGCGGCATTCACACCGCCTTGGGCGAATGACGGCGGCAAGGACCAACTGTTGCGGCGGCTGAAGCAGCCGGCGACACGCGCGCGCATGCGCAAGGACATGACCACACCCACCGACAAGTGGGACAACGAGTGGCTCGAAATCAACGGCCCCGAGGATGTGCTCATATGTGCCGTCGACCGCGATGAGCTGCGTCGCTACCAGGGCAAGCGGCTGAGCGAGGTCGCGGCGGAGTGGCACGAGGATCCGATCGACACCATCTTCGATTTCCTCATCAAGGATGAAGCGGCGACCAGCGTCGCGGTATTCGGCATGTCGGATTTCGATGTCACGCTGGCGTTGCAACAGCCCTGGGTATCGATCGGCACCGACGATTCAGCCACCTCCCCGGAAGGTGTACTCGGTGCCGACCATCCGCATCCCCGCGCTTATGCGACCTTCGCGCGCGTGCTGGAGAAGTATGTGCGCGAGGAGGGCCGGCTCAGCCTGCCGGACGCCATTCGCAAGTTTACGGCGCTGCCGGCGCAACGTGAACATCTGTCAGACCGGGGCGTGATCAAGCTCGGCATGTGGGCCGACCTCGTGCTGTTCGACCCGGAGGCGATTCGGGCCGTGGCGACCTATGACGACCCCAATCGACTCTCGCAAGGGATGTGGTACGTGCTTGTCAACGGGGTGCCGGTGGTCGCAGAAGGCAAGCTGACCGGCGCTCTGCCGGGCAAGGTGTTACGCGGCCGCGGATTCAACTCCGGCGGGCAATGATGTCCGCTGTCACCGGCACGCGCGGCCGTTATCTCATCTCCGTCGTCCTGTTGCTCGTTGCGATGGGCTCGATACAGATCGGTGCTTCCTTCGCAAAAACGCTGTTTCACAGCGTCGGAGCTGCCGGAGCGGTGGCGCTGCGCACCGCGCTTGCGACCCTCATGCTGGTTGCAGTGCTCAGGCCCTGGCGGACGAGACTCGCGCAGGGGTCATGGGGTGCACTGGCCCTTTATGGCGTTTCTCTCGGCGTCATGAACCTCCTGTACTACCTGGCGCTGCGTACTTTGCCGCTGGGTATCACGGTGTCGATTGAATTCGCCGGTCCGCTGGCTGTTGCCGTGCTGTGGTCGCGCCGGGCCATCGATTTTCTGTGGATTGGACTCGCAGCTGCCGGCCTGGCATTGCTGCTGCCGCTCGGTCAAAGCCATGGGAACGTGGATTCCACGGGAGCACTGTTCGCGCTCGGGGCAGGCGCTTGCTGGGCGCTCTATATAGTGTTCGGGCAGAAGGCCGGAGCCGACTACGGTCCGCAAGCCGTAGCTCTCGGCAGTGTCATTGCTTCGCTCATCGTGGTTCCCATTGGCGTAGGGCAAGCCGGCGGCAGGCTGCTTTCGCCCGCGGTCTTACCCTATGGATTCGCGATCGCGCTGCTGTCGACGGCGCTGCCCTATACCCTCGAGATGATGGCGCTCACGCGGCTGCCCGCGCGGACCTTCGGCATTCTCATGAGCATCGAGCCGGTATTCGGGGCACTGGTCGGATGGACCATGCTGCACGAGCTACTTTCCTTCGC
>Ga0070717_10003766_pt1 | contig 10893 bp, 10 predicted proteins | sample LARL113metaG_FD_71366 | JGI IMG/M metagenome (GOLD analysis project Ga0070717, IMG submission 71366) | Corn, switchgrass and miscanthus rhizosphere microbial communities from Kellogg Biological Station, Michigan, USA - LAR L11-3 metaG | ecosystem: Host-associated > Plants > Roots > Rhizosphere ...
ACGGCATTGGTGGCGACCGTGGTGCCGTGGACCAGCGCGGCTACCGCAGCGAGATCGGTTTCGAGCACGGCCAAGCCGGCGATGAAGCCGACCGACTGGTCCTCCGGGGTCGAAGGCACCTTGGCGACGCGGAACTCGCCGCGCTCCGGATCGAGCGCCAGCAGGTCGGTGAACGTGCCGCCGACATCGACCCCGATCTGCCATGCCATCCGCTATTCCTCGCCGTCTTGCCGCGCTTCTTGGGCGCTCACGCGCATCAGTGCTCCAGGTCCTGCTGCGCAAGCGGTGGCGCCTCTTTCAGGTTCATGCGGCCGGCGTAGATCGGCGGCGCGCCGGTCGTCGGACCGGCGTATTGCACGAAGAAGATGGTCCCGCCGGTCGCGGTGTGCATTTCATGCTCGAAATGCGGATCGGGCATGTAGGCGATCGTGCCGGGGCCGTAGAGCTTTCCGCCAAACGTGAATTCGCCCTCGATGATGTACCAAATCTGCGCGAAATCGTGCCGGTGCAGCGGGAAAGACGCACCCGGGGCGTATTTGAGAAATCCCGCATTCGGCTCTGTCGGGCGTTCCGGTCGCGGGTGAAACAGGAATCTGGTGACATTGCCAAATCGCCCCATCTCCCATTCCATGTCCTCGGCGTGCTTGAATTCGGGTGGGTTATGTATGCCGCTCGTACTCATGTCGCGTTCTCCTGATTTGCAGCCGACCGATGTGATTTCATTCAAGAAGAACCGCCAGTCACGCGAAACGTGCCGATGCCCAGCCGGTCTCGAACGGAACGCTCATCAGCGGCTCTGACCGCTTGTGACGGAACATCCAGATCCCAGCCACCCGAGCGTAGGTTTCGTGATCGATGCCAGCGCGCCACGTCGCCTGATTGCCGGCGGCTACCGTGCACGGCATGAACAGGTACCAGCGGGCTCGCGCGGTATCGCCGTACACCTCGATGTGCCCGTTCAGGCTGTAATGGATCGCGAAGGAGAAGATGCCCGACGCTCCCCGGAAAAAGTTCCGGATCGTATCGCGCCCTTCGAACCGGCCCAGCGCGGGACTTTCCCACACCGCATCCTCGGTGAACAGACTGGCAATCCCGTCGGCATCGTACTGGTTGTCGCACAACGCCGCGTAGCGTGCTTTTAAATTGCGGATCGCCTCGGCGTCCTCCAGCACTTGCAATCGGCGTTCAATTTGTTCGAGCCGTGCCGGATCAAATCGATTGTCTTGCGCCATTTTGCCCTCGCGGCCAAAAGAGCGCTCGCGTCAGAACGCCTTCCGGTCGCGCCAGCGCGTCCAGTATCGTGAAGTGATCAGCGCCGTGCACCGGCAGCAGGCGTCCCGGAAGACCCCGTTCGGTCCACGCCCGGGCATACTCGATCGACTGGCGGCGCAATTCGGGCAATTCGCGGGTGCCGTAGGCCACGACCAGCTCGCTTGCCGTCGCCGGCAAATGGCGGACCGGAGTGTTGCGCTCGGCCTCGGCCATGTCGAGACCCGGCTTTTCGTTGAGATAATTAAGCCGTATTGGCTCGAGGTCGTAGATGCCGCTGATCGCGATCCCGCCGCGCACCTCGGATAGCGGCATCGTCATCGCGGTCAGGTGGCCGCCGGCCGAATGTCCGGCAACGTACAGCCGGCGCGGGTCGGCGCCATATTCGGCGAGATGTTCGGCCAGCCACCGCACTGAACGGCGTACCTCGGCAACAATGCGTTCGAGCCGCGCCATAGGCGCCAGCGTGTATTCGATGACCGCGAGATTGATCCCGAGCGGAAGCAGGCCCTCCGCGAAGAAGGCGAAACTCTCCTTTACGAGATCGCTTATCTGCCAGTAGCCGCCGTGGATGAACGCCAGCGTCGGCGCGTCTGGATCGGCGGCGAGAAACAGATCGAGCCGCTCGCACGGAGTCTCGCCGTAAGCAAGGTCGAGACGTCCGGTGTATTCGCGCCGCACCCCGGCACTGCGTGCGGCCCAACCGGCGACAATCGCGGCGCGCTCCGGGACCGCCGCGGAGTTGTTGTAGGCGGCATCGAGCTGCGCACGGTCCATTCCGCGGTACAGCATGGTGCAAGCTCCAGTTGCTATTCGGCGGGCGGTCACGGCAGTCTGCCACGCCTTCGGCGGCAGCCGGTAGAGCTGCACGCTGGCACGCGGGTGATCAGCGGCGGCTAATCGCGACAGCGCCGGTCGTCACCGGTAGTTCGCGAGGAGATTGGGTCTCTCTTGCGCCGGCAGCGACGCCGGTCGGCGACACACGCTCGAAAGCGGCGGGTACGGCTTTTTGCCGGCGTGATTCTTCAGCGAGTGATCGGGGGAGGCCGATCGCGCGGGACGACCTGGCCTGGCTGGTCCGTCTCGCGCGGGGGACGTGCAATCCCCGGAACGGCCGTCCCTCCCGTCTTGGGATTGCGGAAGACGCCGATGTTTCGGCTGGAGTACCGACGGGTGCTTTGCACCGCCATGGCGACAAGTCTGGTCCATAAATACGAGCCGGCCAGCCGCTGGGATTCGCTCCCGCTCTCAGGCTGCGTGTGCGGATGTGTTTAATTGATTGAACCGGCCACACCGGATCGACAGAAATAGCCATTTGTTGATTTGACAGGTCATCATAGCGCGGAGGTCTTGAATGCCGCGGGCGAGTTGGAAAGGCTTTCTGCGCCTCTCCCTGGTTTCATGTCCGGTCTATCTGTCGCCCGCGACCACGCGGACGAAGTCGATCCGCCTGCACCAAGTCTGGCAGCCCCGGGTCCGGGGCGCACCGGCGTACGATGAAGACGAAGACGAACAGCCCTACCGCCCGGCGGCCCGTGTGTTGAGCGATGATGCCGGCAACACGCATTTGGAATCCCTTGCTCCCGCGCGCATCGCGCTTCATCCGCACGATCCTCACACCGGCGAGGAGATCGGGCGCGAGGACGTCGTCAAGGGTTACGAATATGAGCGCGGCCGGTTCGTCACCTTTACCGCGGAGGAATTGAAAGCGCTCGATGTCGAAAGCTCGAAAATCATCGATCTCGAAACCTTTGTCCCGCGCGCCGAGGTCGATCCGGTGTATTTCAGCACGCCGTATTACGTCTACCCGGACGGCCCGATCACGACCGAGACCTTTGGCGTGATCGGCGCGGCCATGGGAGAAGCCGGAACCGTCGGCATTGGCCGGGTGACGCTGAGCCGGCGCGAGCGGCTTGTCATGGTCGAGCCGCGCGGCGCGGGCATGGTGGCGATCATCTTGCGGTCGTCAGAGGAGGTTCGAATGCCCTCCTTTGCAACGGCTCATGGGGAGGCCGATGCCGATATGATCGCTGTCGCGGCGATGATCATGAAACGGCGCATCGGGCATTTCGACCCGGCAACCTTCCGGGACCGCTATCAGGAGGCACTGCGCGAGCTGATCGAGGCGAAAATGAAAGGGCTGCCGGTGAGGCCGAAAGAGATTTTCAAACCGCCGCCGGTGGTCGACCTGATGGCACCGCTGAAGCGCAGCCTCGCGCAGGAAACCGGCGCAGCCGCAAAACCAAAGCGCAAGGCCGGCGTCGATCGCCGGCAAACCAGCCTGCTGCTGCCGGTATCCGGAAAAAAGCGGACGGAGAAATCGCGGCCCGCAGCCGAACCGGCCGCGCAGCGCCGCAAAAAAGCGTGATCCGGCCACGCGCCGAGGAAATCCCGCCTTGCCGGCGGCAGCCCAATTCCGGCCGGAGATGAATGCGGGTGAACCGCCCAGGGGGCTCCCCTCCGCTGCCCGGTCGAACGAATAGACGGACTGTCCCCCTCCCCTCCCTACCGGGTCAATGTACCGGGCCGGATGGTGTCTGGTTTTCAAGCTCCACGATCGCCGTGCTGATGCGGTGCCACACCGCCTCGCCGTTGTAATCGCCGGTCGCCGCGAGCTCGTCGGCCCGTGCGGCACTTTCATCGAGCGCTTTCTCGCCATGGCGTTTGAGCATCAGGTTGGCAGCGCGCCAAATGTCGATATCAGGTATCATGGTCGGAAAAATTGCACGCTTACGATCTCTGAGCCATTAATACCGAAGATTGAATGGCGTGAATCTATGCCTGTCAAGGTGGCTGCCGATGGCACCGGTGTTAACGGCCGAATATGTGGTCCGGCGAATTGCCGCCGAGTGCGCTTATGTCGACGAACGCGGCGGGGTCGGCATTCGGCTCGAACCGGCGGCGGCGATCCACGGACGACGAACATTTCAGCGTCCTTCATCACACCGGCAAACGTGCGCATTACGGCATCAGGCGGAGCCGGCCGAATTAATGGCATCAGTGGCCTGCGGCGGGCGTGTTAAAGTTTGCGCTGGATGATCGGAACCCGGCGCGGTGGGAGGCTCAGGCGGAGGCGGCCATGACGGTGCGTGGTCGCGAAGAGCCACTGCAAAGTCTGCGCCAGGCTGAGCGGTATTCGGCTTTGTAAGCGCCGTCGGGTCGATGAAACGAGAGGAAATCGGCCGTGGCTGGAAAGGCGCGTCCGCAGTCCTTGATTGTCATTGGCGAGACGCCACCGCCATTCGTCGGGAGGATTTATGTCCATGGACGGTCAGTGCCTGGCCGCGGGGCGTCGGATCGCGCACCGCCGGACGTGAATTCAAACATCGCATTGAGATCCGTGCTGCGCCCATCGGGACGCTCGCCGAGACGGCGCCAGCGAAGCGCCCTACTTCAGCCGGGCGATCAGCGGCGCCAGGAACCCGCGCAACACCGGCGACCATTTGGCGTGCTCGGGACCGCTGGAGGAATGGCCGAGATCGCTGTCGAGCTCGAAATAGCGCGCCTCGACCCCGGCCGCGGTCAACGCCTTGACGACGTCGGGCGCGATCTTTGGTGGAAACAGCACGTCGGTGCGGCACAGGATATAGAGCACCTTGGCTTTGATCCTGGCGAAGTCCGGCCTGGTGTCGAAGCCTAGCAGGGCGCGACGCAGGATGATCAGCGAGTTGGCGTCCCATTTGGCGGCCCAGTTCGCGGCCTGCCCGCGGATCGCCGCCTCGCGCGACGCCGGGTCGGGGAAACGCGGCGCCAGAGCGGTCTCGATGCCGTAGCGCTTCAGCGTCTCGACCCGGATGTCGGTCAACACCGTCTTGCACGCCGCCTTGCCGTAATAGCGGCCGCCATGCCATTCGGGATCGCTGGCAAGCCGTGCCTGCAACTCGGCCAATTGCTTGCCGGTATTCACCGAGGCCCAGGGTGCCGTGTTGACCGGCACGATCGCGTCCATGAAATCGGGGTAGGCGACCGCCCATTGAAACGCCTGATAGCCGCCATAGGAGGGACCGGCGACCGCGACCAGATGGCGGACGCCGAGATGGTCGAGCAAGACCTTCTGCGCAGCGACGATGTCGCGGATCGTGATGTTTGGAAAATCGGGGCCATAGGCCTCGCCGGTCTGCGGGTTGATGCTGCCGGCATTGGTCGAGCCGAAGGACGAGCCGAGCATGTTCGAGGCGACGACGAACAATCTGTCGGTGTCGATCGCCTTACCCGGCCCGATCAAGCCGTCCCACGAACCCGGCTGGTTGCCGTTTGCCGGGTTGCGGCCGGCGAAATGGTGGCTGCCGGTGTAGCCATGCGTGCACAGGATGGCGTTGCGGCCGCCGGGTGCGAGCCGGCCATAAGTCTCGTAGGCGATCGTCGCCTCGGCCATGACCGTGCCGTCGGCGAGCTGGAAATTGCGCAAGGTGAAGAATCGATCCTCAACGGCGCCGAACTCGGCGGCGGGGCGCAGCGGCAGATCGTTCATCGTCTCCTCCGCGGGGATGTAGACGTCCACTGTGCCACGGACGGCATCGGCCGGTCACGCGTCGCTCGAGCGCTCCCTTCGGCACCGCCGCGTTGGCCTTAACCCGGCACACTCTTTTCGGGCCGCCCGTATCGCGGTGAGAGAACGGTCTTCACCAATCGAGCTCCTGGTGTGGTGTAGGCGTCGCCGCCGGGTGATAACTCCGCTGATCCTCGCCGCCCGAAGGGCCGCGCGACAGCGGAGGGAAGACGCATGACAACGACCGCAGCAACCGACTTCGACGTCGCCAGGTTGCGTGCGCGGCGCACGAACAAATGGCACAAGTTTCCGCCCGACGTCCTGCCGGCGTGGGTCGCGGACATGGATTTCGGCGTCGCGCCCTCAATCGCCGGGGCGCTGGCGCGCCTGACGCGAGACCAGGAATACGGTTATGCAGCGCGCGACGGCGTGCTGGCCGCGGCCTTCGTCCGCCGCATGGAGCGGCGCTTCGGCTGGCGCACCGATCCCGCCGACACGGTCGCGGTCGGCGATCTGGTGCAGGCAAGCTTCTCCTCGGTCATGGCCTTCAGCGAACCGGGCGACGCAATCCTGTTGCAGCTTCCGTCCTACCCGCCCTTCATGCGCGCCATCGAGGATACGGGCCGCCGCCTGATCGCCAACCCGATGCGCGATGACGGCACGCGGTGGGTGCTAGACCTGGGCGCCTATGAGGCAGCCCCTGATCCACGCCTGCGCATGCTGATATTTTGCCATCCGCAGAACCCCACCGGGCGCGCTTTCACCCGGGCGGAACTGCAGGAGGTGGCGGACTTCGCGATCCGGCATGATCTGGTGGTGGTGTCCGACGAGATCCACGCGGACATCGTCTATCCCGGCAAAACGCATATCCCGCTTGCGTCGCTGCATCCGGAGATCGCGGCGCGCACCATCACCATCACCTCGGCGACCAAGAGTTTCAATATCCCGGCTCTGCGCTGCGCCGTCATGCATTTTGGCGGGTCCGCGCTGAAGGAGGGGTTTGAGAAGCGTATCCCGCCGCGGCTGCTTGGCTCCCCGGGGGTGACCGGGGTCGATGCCACGGTCGCAGCATGGGATGAGGGGCAGCCGTGGCTGGATGAGATCCTCGCCCAGTTGCGGGCGAACCGCAATTGGCTGGGGGCGACGCTCGCCGCCGAGCTTCCGGGTGTGACCATGCGGGTGCCGGAGGCGACGTATCTGGCCTGGCTCGATTGCCGGGCGCTGGAATTGCCGTGCTCGGCCGGGCAGTTCTTTCTGGATCAGGCCAGGGTTGGGCTGAATTTTGGCGAGACCTTTGGTGAGGGTTACGCGGGGTTCGCGCGGCTGAATTTCGCGACGCCGACGGCGATACTGAGGGAGATTGTCACGCGGATGGGCGAGGCGGTGCGGAGGCGGTGAGGCGGCATCAGATGCAGTTGTCGCGAAGCCGGCCGTCCGGTCGCGGCATTTAACATCATGCACAGAGCACCAGGGCCGCCGGCGCTTGTCATAAAGATTGCACGCCGGCATCGCCAGAAGCCGCGCGGGATTTGCAGCCAACACGGCCGCGGGCTTGGCCCGGACAGCCCGGCCAAGGAGATGGGGAATGAGCGAGAGCAACCTCGAAGATCGCGCCGCGATCCACGATCTCTTCGCGCGCTATTGCTGCGCGCTCGATAATGGCGATGTCGAGGCCGTGGTCGATTGCTTCACGGCCGACGCGATCCTCAAGAGCCCGGTCATCGACATCAGCGGCCACGAGGAAATCCGCGCCTTCGCCAGCCGCTTCGCGGCGCAACGCGCCGCGGGGACGCAATTTCGTCACATGGTCAGCAATATCGCCATGACGATCACCGGAACCCGGGCCACCGCTAGTGCCTATCTGCTGGTGCTCATCTCAAAGGACGGCAGCCACCGTAGCCTTCCGCCCGGCCGCTACGCGTGCGAACTGATCAAAGAGGACAGCGGCCAATGGCGCTTCTCGCGCCGCACCGTTTTTCACAACCACGACTACACGCTCGACGGCATCGGTCACTGAACTCGCGGGTCAGCCAGCGGAGGACGATCTCAGCCGCCTCTATCCTCGCCGGCATGGTCTTCTAAGGCGCATATTCCGGCGTAGAGTACCGGGATGCCGGTCGCTAAGCTTGAGCGGCTTTGGCGGCGTCTCGAGCCAATTTCCATCGACCGCAGGCGCTCTGCGGGCGGCGCGGCGGGAGAGCCGTTTTGGGTCGCACTGAATTGCCGAAGGTGCATTGGGAGCGGCCGGCGATAGCCGAGTTACGCTGTGCCGAACGGGCGCCGGGCCGGCTCCTGCGGCAGAATCATTTATCCGATGTGCGCCGCGGTCGTCCCGGCTAGAATGCGTCGCGATCCGAGACCGTTGCAAAACCGGGTGACGCCGTTTGGCGATGTCGTCGCGATCTCGCTGAGAGGGCTTTACACCGGTAACCGCGGGATCATCCACGACCCCGCAACCAAATCGCTGCTTGGTAGGCGCTGGACGACCAAGGCGTGGCTCGTTTGTGTCCTCGACTATAAGGGACGCCGCCGGGAGTTGATGGGCGGGCGCAGCTGGACCGAGCTTTTCTTTCTCGATGAAGCTGTGGCGCTTGCCGCCGGTCACCGGCCGTGCTTCTTCTGCCGCCGCGCCGATGCTCAAGCATTTCGTGCCGCCTGGGGCAAGGCGAAGGGAGGGGAGGCGCCTCTGGCGCCGGAGATCGATGCGGTGCTGCACGAAGAGCGGCTGGAGCGAGGCCGCAAACGGGTCCATGCCATGTCCGATCCTGTTGCAGAGTTGCCGGACGGTGCCGTGATCATCGCGGCCGGAGAGGCCTACACCATTGCGCACGGCCGCGCATTCCTCTGGAGTGAGCAAGGCTACCAGGCGGCGCGACAAATTCGTCGCGCCGACGGGCTGCTGACCCCGCCGTCGACGTTGCTCGCGATCCGGGCTGGCTACCGGCCGGTGTTACACCCCGACATTGAAAGTAATCCCCATTTCTGATCTTGGCTGCTATCGGTTCTCCAAGGCGACCCTCGCCGGTGCGGGCCTCAATGGGCGAGACGCGTCGATTGTACCCTATTCCTTAAACCGCAATCGAATTGCTAAACCCGACGCTCACGCATCATTCATTCGCGGCTGCTCCGGCGGGCGGTCGGGACGGCATCGAGATCACCTCTCGCCGGCGATCGCCGGTTCAGTCACGGTGTTGAGCAGCGCCAATCCCGTATTCGGCATTTGCGTGTCTTGCCGGCTGGGGGGTGGGCTACTCTTATCGATGGCTGAAGCGGTCGTTTGCCCCGGCGATGGAATCGCCGGCGTGCGCTGCGGATTTTGGCCGCGTGTCGCAACGGAGGAAGTACGTCATGCCGGACATGCACGTCTTGGCGGAACACTCAAGCCGGGGTCAGGTCGCCGTCTACGACGCGATCGTCATCGGCGCCGGGATTTCCGGCCTTTATATGCTCTACCGCCTGCGCGAACTGGGCATGACCGCGCGGGTCTTCGAGGCCGGCACGAATGTCGGCGGCACCTGGTACTGGAACCGCTATCCCGGCGCGCGCTTTGATTCCGAAAGCTGGACCTATGGCTATTCCTTTTCCAAGGAGCTGATGCAGGAATGGGACTGGAAGGAGCACTTCTCCCCCCAGCCCGACACGCTGGAATACCTGAATTACGTCGCCGACAAGTTTGACCTACGCTGGGATATACAGTTCCGCAGCACGGTCGCGGCCGCGCGTTGGGACGAGGCGGCGAACCAGTGGAACGTGACACTAGAAAGCGGCGAGCAGGCAACGGCGCGGTTCCTGTTCACCGCCATCGGCATCCTCTCGGCCTACACGCTGCCGGCCATTCCGGGCCGGGACAGTTTTAAGGGACCTGCTTATCACCCTGCACGGTGGCCGCGCACGCCGGTGGATTTCACCGGCAAGCGCGTCGGCATCATCGGCACCGGTGCGACCGCCATCCAGGCAATCCCGGAGATCGCCAAACAGGCGGTGCACCTTACCGTTTTTCAACGCCGTCCCAACTGGGCGGCACCCTTGCATAATTCGAAGATAAGCAAGGAGGAGATGGAGGAAATCAAATCCCGTTACGAGGAAATCTACGCGCACTGCGCGACGACACCGGGCTGGTTCATTCATCAGCCCGACCCCCGCAAGACCGTGGACGTGCCGCCCGAGGAGCGCGAGGCGTTCTGGGAGAAGCTTTACGGCGAGCCCGGCTTTGGCATCTGGATGGGCAACTTCCGCGACATTCTAACCAACGAGGAAGCCAATGCCGCCATCACCGCCTATATCGCGAAAAAGATCCGCCAGCGCGTGAAGGACCCGAAAGTGGCGGACAAGCTGATCCCCAAAGATCACGGCTTTGGCACGCGCCGGGTGCCGCTAGAAAGCGGCTATTTCGAAACCTATAACCGCGACAACGTAACGCTGATCGATACCCTGGTGGAGGAGCCGATCGAGTGCATCACCCCGCATGGCATCAAAACCACAAAGCAGGAACACGAATTCGACATTCTGATCTACGCCACGGGCTTCGACGGCGTAACTGGCGCCTACGACCGTATCGATATCCGCGGTGAGAACGGCCTGCGGCTCAAAGACGCCTGGGCCGAAACCCCGCGCACCTATCTCGGCATGCTCGCCGAAGGCTTCCCCAACATGCTGATGGTGCTCGGCCCGCACACCGCGCGCGGCAACATTACTCAGGCCATCTCACACAGCGTCGAATTCCAGGCGGACATGCTGCGTTTCATGCAACAGCATAACTACACGCATGTGGAGACCCGGCCGGAAAAAGTGGACGAGTGGACGCGGATCGTGATCAAGGCGGGCGAAGCATTGCTGTCGTTCAAGATCGATTCTTGGCAGAACGGCGTCAATCGCAACGTCGCAGGTCGGACCGTGCGCCGGGTTCTGGGCTACAATGGCAACGGCGCGCATTTCCGGCGGACGACCGATGAGGTCGCCAAAGGCGGTTACCAGGAATTCACGTTCCGTTAGGGCTCAGCACCAGATCTGCCGGATTAACGACCGCTTCCGGCAGCGCGTGAGAGACGGCGAGTATAAACGGTCGCCAGGTGATAATACCGGGCGAGTTGCTGCCTCTGGCCGCTTAGGGCAACTCCGGCGTAATCGCCATCCAG
>Ga0070717_10003767_pt1 | contig 10892 bp, 12 predicted proteins | sample LARL113metaG_FD_71366 | JGI IMG/M metagenome (GOLD analysis project Ga0070717, IMG submission 71366) | Corn, switchgrass and miscanthus rhizosphere microbial communities from Kellogg Biological Station, Michigan, USA - LAR L11-3 metaG | ecosystem: Host-associated > Plants > Roots > Rhizosphere ...
TCGAGGTTGGGCTGCTGCATGCCGTCGCGCAGGCTGGTGTCGAACAGTTCTACTTTCCGTGGTTGGCCGTCGCTCATGAGTCCTTCTTTCGATGGTTCTGCCGGATGAGTGCCGGAGTGGCACGAAATTGAAAAGCAACCGCAGATCCTTCGACTGCGCCGCGCTTACGCGCGGCTTCGCTCAGGATGACAGTTGTTCTTGAAACGAAGAGATGAAATGTCGAATTCATAAATTGATCAGCCTTTCCATCCACCGAGCCAGCTCGCGTTGATCGTCGGTGCCCGCGGCGTGCGCGGCCTGCACGCTGCGGCGTTCTTCGGGCGCGCGGTTCTGACTGATCTTGAATTTGCCTTCGATGCGCGAAATCGGAATGCGAAACCCCATAATGCCATTGAGCATGGTGCGGCGAAAGCCTTCGGGCATGGCCTGCCAGCGATCGAGGTACGCTGGTTCGTGCGTCTGGATCAGTTCTTCAACAAGTTGGTTCTTGTCGCTGGGGTCTTCAATCACCGACAGCGTCCCGTAGGCGTGAATGGCGATGTAGTTCCAGGTGGGCACGGAGAGCGGCTCGACGTAGAGGCTGGGCGATACATAGCTGTGCGGTCCGGGGAAGACGACGAGTGTTTCGTGTTCTGCGAGCGCCGCCCAATGAGAATTGGCACGCGCGAAGTGTCCCAGCAGGGTGCTGTGTTCGCCTTCGTCCCTGACGAGGAGGGGCAAGTGCGTGGCGTGCAGTTCGGCGTCTGGACCGAAGAGAATCGCGAAGGAATAGGTTCGCATGGCCTCGAGGAGGACGGATCGGTCCGACACCTGGTTGAATTTCGGCGTGTACATGGCAATGACATTCAGGGTGCGATCATCCCACCCACCCTAGTGACAAAAACAAAGACGTCGCGAAGGTGGGGCACCCAGGTTACTTTGTTCCTGACTCAGAAAATCAAAAGCCACCAACCGCTCTCGCGGGTGGTGGCCTGGGATGCTGAGTTTCCTAAATCCTACTCGTCAGGCTCCAATTCCCGCGCGCACGTTGTGGCCGCTAATTCGAATGACGGAAATGGAAATAGCGCCCACGGTTGTCGCGGAGAGGATCGTGTTGGCGCTGAAAGTACGCATGACGTTAATCAGAGTAGACCAGAGGCGAGGCGCGCGAGTCAAGGAGGTTCGCTTGACACCCGCCCCGCAGGACATTCAAAACAGGGACGAGAGCTTCGCAAACGAGTCCAGCTCAATCAGGTGCTGGCCCTCCGGCGCGGGATCGACTTCAGCATGTTCCAGCACCCACGTGTCCTTGTGGAACAGGAACACCGCGTGCAGTCCGGCGGCCAGCGCCGGGTTGATGTCGCTCTTGGGGCTGTTGCCGATCATCCAGCTGGTATGCGGCTTGAGTTCGTGGCGGGCAATCACGGCGCGATACGTCGCAGGGTCTTTCTCGGAGACGATTTCGACCGCGTCGAACAACGCCGCCAGGCCGGAGCGCGTCAGCTTGTCGGCCTGCTCGGCGTGATTGCCCTTGGTCATCAAGATGAGCCGGTGCCGCGCGCCAAGTTCCGCCAGGGTGTCGGCGACCCCCGGCAGCAATTCGATCTCCTGCTCGGAAATGGTGCGGGCGAATCCGATGACGCGTTCGCGCTTGTATTCGGTCACGGGTTCGGCGCTGAGGCGCTCGAAGCATGTAACCAGCGAACGGGTGAAACTGGTGAGCCCGTAACCGTGCGCGAGGATGGTTTCACGCTCCACGGCATTCAGCGTTTCGCGCACTTCGGCGGGGGTGTAGGTGTGGTGGTCGAGATAACTGATGAACGCCGCGATGGCGCGTTCGAAATAGACGTTGTTCTCCCACAGGGTGTCGTCGGCGTCGATCAGCAGCGTCTGGCCGGCAGGGAAGCGAGGCATGGTGTTATCGTATCGAACGTCATTCCGCGGGTCTGAACCGGCACCCCGCAATGACTGCCGGTGCGCCCATGGTTCGTCACACGGGGAGAGAGTATCGCTCACCCTGTGCTAAACTCGGCTGTACTTTCAAGAGGAGAAGTTTATGAAGCTCGTGCTTCGCCTTCTGTTGCTTCTGCCATTCATCGCTGTCCTGCCCGGTGCGAAAGCCGCGGATGCTTCCGGTACGTGGAAGGGCGCCTTCGACTTTCAGGGGAACACCGTCCCGCTGACCATCAATCTCAAAAGCGATGGAGCCAAGGTGACCGGAACAGTGGAGGGCCTTCCCACGACCCCGGCTGAAATTCACGATGGCACGCTGACGGGCGACACGGTCACGTTCTGGGTGAACAGCGACTACGAGGGACAGACCTACAAGCTGGTCTACAAGGGCAAGGTCGCCGCCGATCAGATCAGCTTCGATTTCGGCACCGAAGACGGCAGTTGGAGCACGCCGCTGACGGTGAAGAAGGGCGCGCCGGATGCCTCGCCCGCCGCTCCTGCTGCTCCGGCCGCTCCCGCCCCGCCTGCCCCGCCGCCCGCACCCGCTGCGCCGGCCGGACCAGACGTGACCGGAGACTGGAAAGGCACCTTCGATCTGAACGGCTCTCCGACAGAGCTAAAGTTCCATCTCAAGAGCGACGGCAAAGCCGTGACGGGCACAGTCGAGCGCCCGGGCGCTCCGCCGGTCGAAGTTCATGAAGGCAAGATCGAGGGTGACACCGTCAGTTTCTGGATCAGCACCGACTACGAAGGCCAAACCTACACCATTGTGTACAAGGGCAAAATCACGCCCGGCCAGATTGACTTCGATATGGGAACCGCGGACCAGAGTTGGAGCGCGTCGGTGACCGCGAAAAAGAGTTGATCACCTTAAAAGTTGTCATATGAACGCAGCGCAGGACCCGCTTTTGCGACACGCAGTTGTGTCGCCCGTGAAGGCGTGTCCCCGAGGGCGTGACCGGAGCTCATGCTTCGCCCGGCAATCTGTATTCCAACGTATAGGAGTGCACGCCGCCGGCGATGATGATGGTCAGCGTTCCGGCGATCCCTTCCAGTTCGTCCGTGCCTGAGCCCGGCACCACGCGGATATTCATCTCATATTTGCCACCGTCCATGGTGCTGGAGTGCTGGAGAGCAAACGACCCGGTTTTACCATGCAGGATCCCGGTCACCTCCTCGACAGCCACATAGCCTGCGATGCCTGCTGCAACATTCCCGGCGCCCATCATCTCACCGGCGCTGGCGCCCTCCAGGTCACCGCGGTATACCTTATCGAGCGAGTAGCGTGCGATCGAGGTCGCGGCGGTGGCTTCATCCGGCGGAAGCGGCGCGACCTTCACTTCAAATGATCCTTGAGCGGTTCGGGACATGAGCGACTCTCCGGGACGGGCTGCGACTGCTTTCGACTCAGTCTACGGCATTCCTGTTCGCCATCGAACAAGCGGGCTGTGACCGCCGCGCTTGACTTTCGCCGTCCGCTTGGGTAACGTGAGCCCAATTACCAACCGAAAGCAGACGTTACACGCAGGGCGAGCCTGCCGGCCTGCTTTCGTGTTTGTGAAAGACGCATTTTGAACCCATGATTTCGACCCAGGGCCCGGAGTCTTCGACGGCTCCAGCGAATCTAATAGAAGAAGACCGGCTGGCATGGCTGGCGCTGGCATTGTCTCCGGCGCTGGGCCCGAAGCGCATTCTTGACGCAATGCAGGGGCTCAAGTCGGCGAGCCGGCTATTCGCGCTATCGCTCACGGACCTTGAGGGTTTGCGGTTTCCCGCCGAGACCGCGCAGTTCATCTTCGATGGCAACGCACGCCGGGCCGCCGAAGAAGAATGGGAGCGGGTGGCTGCGCAGGGCGCATCAATCCTGAGTTACGATTGCGCCGAATATCCCGAACGCCTCCGCGAGATCTACGATCCTCCACCGGTGCTGTGGGTGCGCGGCGATGCAGGCCTGCTCAAGCGGCCGTCGATCGCGATTGTCGGGACGCGGCATCCGTCCCCCTATGGAAGCGGGGTAGCCGAGATGCTGGCGCGCGACCTCTCGGTGCGGCGCCTGCTGGTGATCAGCGGCATGGCGCGAGGCATTGACACCTGCGCCCATAAGGGCGCGCTGGCGGCACGCATGCCCACCGTGGCCGTGTGGGGCACAGGGATCGATGTGATCTACCCCAAGGAAAACAAGAAGGTTGCGGAGGACATTCTGGCTACCGGCGGGGCCATCGTGAGCGAGATGCCGACGGGAACATTTCCGGCACCGCAGAATTTTCCCCGCCGCAACCGCATCCTGAGCGGCCTCAGCATCGCGGTGCTGGTGGTCGAGGCGGCCGAAAACTCCGGGACGCGGGTAACGGCCCGTTGCGCGGCGGAGCAGAATCGCGACCTGTTCGCTGTACCCGGCAACGTGACCAACAAAAATTCCTGGACCCCTAACACGCTGATTAAGCAGGGCGCCAAGCTGGTAGCCACCTGGGAGGATGTGTGGGAGGATCTGCCCTCGCATGTGCGGCTGGAGCTGGAGGCGGAGGCCGGACTTGCATCCAAACCCCAGGCTCAAGCATCTCTTTTGCCTGACCCGGTATTGAGGCCCGAAGAGGCCATGGTACTGGAGGTTCTGCGCGCGGACGCGGCCCTGCAGATCGACGAAATTCTCGAACTGCTGGAGACGCAATTGACGTCCTCAGAGGTATTTACCGCGCTTTTTGAGTTGGAGTTGACCGGTCGCGTGCGGTCGTTGCCCGGCAAGAATTACGTGCGCACGCTGTGACTCGGTCCTTCCCCGCCGCACAAGGCAGATTGAGGCCGCGCGAATATTTTTCGCCCCGGGGAAGTCGTTTGCGCGTAGAGTGTTGAGAACGCATGCGAAGAGGAATGGCGATTGGGCGACTGGAAACTGAGCCGCCTTCCGTGTTAGCTTCCAAGCTTCGCGACAATTTTTTGCGGCGGGAGCTCAGGAACGCGTAAACGAGAATTCCCGAGCGGTCGTCACAATTCGCGAGTCTAAGGGATACGGAAGACCCGGTTGCGAGTCGAACCCCGCAAGCGCACTGCCGCAACCGGAGACCCGCAAGCGGGTTGCACTAGTAATAAGGATGACAATGAGCAAATCACTGGTGATCGTCGAATCGCCCGCCAAGGCGAAGACGATCGAAAAATATCTTGGCAAGGGATATGAAGTGCTGGCATCTGTCGGCCACATCATGGACCTGCCCAAAAACGACATCGGCGTGGAACTGGAGAAGCGCACGTTCGAACCCACGCTTATCGTGTCGCCTGGCAAGGAAAAAGTCGTCGCCCAATTAAAGAAGGCGGCGGCCAAGGCGGACGATATTTATCTCGCGCCTGATCCGGACCGCGAAGGCGAAGCCATCGCGTACCACTTGGCTCTTCAGCTCGGAACGTCGTCCAAAGAGAAGAAAAAAATCCGCCGCGTGACGTTCAACGAGATCACCAAGAAGGCTGTGCAGGATGCATTCCAGCACGCCCGCGATCTCGATCAGAACCTGGTGGACGCACAGCAGACGCGCCGTGTTCTCGACCGCCTGGTGGGCTACCAGATTTCGCCGCTGCTGTGGGACAAGGTGCGCCGGGGATTGTCCGCGGGACGCGTGCAGACCGTGGCCGTGCGCCTGATCGTGGAGCGCGAGCGCGAGATCGGCGCATTCCAGCCCGTCGAATACTGGACGCTCGATGCGGAACTCCATCCTGAGCGGCGCGCCGGCGACAGCTTCAAGGCGCGTTTCATTGGAATCAATGGAGAACCGTCGCGCGTTGCCAACGGTAAGGACAAGGAAGGAAAAGATCAAGTCATCGCCAGCGCGCTGCCCGACAAGCAGTCGATGGACGAGGTGCTGGCCGCGCTCGGAAAGGCGGACTGGTCGGTGGTCTCGGTACAGTCGCGCGAGCAGTTGCGACGGCCGTTGGCGCCGTTCATCACCAGCCAGTTGCAGCGCGATGCCGCGGGCAAGCTGGGCTTCAACGTGCGCCGCACCATGGGCGTGGCGCAGCGTTTGTATGAGGGCGTCGAACTCGGTCCCGATGGCTCGACCGGCCTCATCACCTACATGCGTACCGATTCTCCCCGCGTGGCGCCCGAAGCAATCGAGGGAGCGCGGGAGTGGATCGGCAAGACGCTGGGCAAGCAGTATCTGCCTGAATCGCCCAACGTTTACAAGGGCAAGAAGGATGCGCAGGACGCGCACGAAGCCATTCGTCCCACCGATGTAGCGCGCACGCCCGAGTCGATTGCCAAGTACGTAAGCGACGAGCAACTCAAGCTCTACCGCCTGATCTGGCAGCGATTTGTGGCCTCGCAGATGACGCCCGCGGTGTTCGACGTAACCACGGCGAAGATCGCAGCGGTTTCGCGCACCACGCGTAAGACCTACGACTTCCGGACCAGCGGTTCGGTGGTCCGGTTCGACGGCTTCCTCAAGCTGTACGAGGTCGCCGACGACAAGAACGGCGATGACGAGGACGAGTCGAAGAACAAGCTGCCCAGCTTCGACGACGTGAGCCGATTGGAACTGGAGAAGCTGGACAACGAGCAGCACTTCACCACGCCGCCTCCGCGCTACAACGAAGCTTCGCTCGTCAAGGTGCTGGAAGAGCGCGGCATCGGGCGCCCGTCGACCTACGCGTCGATCATCAATACGATCCAAGACCGCGAGTATGTCACCAAGATCACGGGCCGCTTCTATCCCACTGAAATCGGCATGGTGGTCTGCGACCTGCTGGTGAAGAACTTCCCCTACATCTTCGATACCCAGTACACCGCCCGTCTCGAGGAAGAACTGGACGACATCGAAGAGGGCAAGGAAAAGTGGACCACTCTTCTCAACGGCTTCTACGACCACTTCGAAGAAGAGCTGGTGGTTGCCGACAAGAAGATGGAAAACATCAAGCGCATGGAGATCAAGACAAAGGAGACCTGCGATCTTTGCGGGTCGCCGCTGTTGCTGAAGTGGGGCAAGTTCGGCAGCTTCTATGCGTGCTCGGCCTACGACAAGAAGGACCCCAACAGCTGCACGTTCACCAAGGAGAACACTGCCAACAAGCCGGACCTGAATACGCCTGAAGCCCAGGATGCCGCCGAGCAGGAAGAATACTGCGAGAACTGCGGCAAGGTGATGGTGCTGCGGCGCGGCCCGTTCGGCATGTTCATGTCGTGCCCCGACTACAACGCCGATCCCCCCTGCAAGACATTCCGCAAGCTGAGCCAGAAGCAGCAGCAGAAGCAATCGGCGCCCAAGCCTACCGGCGAAGACTGCCCGCAGTGCGGCAAGCCGCTGGTACTGCGCCAGGGCGCGTACGGCGAGTTCGTCTCCTGCTCCGGCTACCCCAAATGCAAGTACGTGAAGCAGAACATCATTGAAGGCATGAAGTGCCCCAAGTGCGGCACTGGCGACATCGCCGAGCGCAAGGCCAAGCGGGGGAATGTCTTCTGGGGTTGCACCAACTATCCCAAGTGCGACTTCACTTCCAATTACAAGCCGGTACCGACGAAGTGCCCCGAATGCGGCAGCCCGTACCTGCTCGAAAAAACGCTGCGCAGCGGCATATTCCTCGAATGCCCGAACAAGAAGAAGGGTGCCGAGGAAGAAGCCGCAACCCCGAAGAAGCGAGGCAAGAAGGGCCCCGAGGCCGAGCCGCAGAGCGGGGTGGTGTGCCACTACTCGAAGAGGATCGGCGACCCGCCGCCTCCGGCTAACGCCGAAACCCACGGGCCGGTGCTGGAGAAGAAGGACAACGAACTGCAGCCGGCGTGAGAAGGCAGGGAATAGGAAACACGGTGGCAGGTTTTTAGCGTGCTGATGATGGAATGAACGGGGCTGGACACGCACAGGCAAGACTTTGGACGAAAGACGACCGGACATCTTCATCCTGGGTGGACCGAACGGCGCGGGTAAGACCACCGCAGCGAAGATTTTGCTGCCAGCTAAGTTGTTTGTTGCCCGTGCTTTTCTCAACGCCGACGAAATCGCGCGCGAAGTAAATCCTGTCGATCCCGAGTCGGTGGCGTTGCGCGCCGGAAGGATCATGCTCGAGCGGATGCGTTCATTCGTCCGCTCGAAATTGAGCTTTGGTTTCGAGACGACCTGTTCCGGTAAATCTTATTTACGCATGCTCGCGGATTGCCAGAAACTGAGCTGGCGGGTCTCGTTTCTTTACCTCTGGGTTCCCTCCCCAGAGTATTCGATCGCACGTGTCGCCCGCAGAGTGAGTCAGGGCGGCCACTCCATCCCCGACGAAGTCATCCACCGCCGATACCCCTCGGGCCTCTGGAACATGCGCCACCACTATCTGCGCCTGGCGGACGATGCGTCAATTTACGATAATAGGGACAGTGGCCTGAAACTGGTGGCTCGACGTCAGGCTCCGCTGCCGCTGCAGGTTTTTGATCGAGAAATCTGGTCGAAAATCGAGGAGGAAACGGAATGGACGACATGACTGTGCAGCAGATCTTCGAGGCCATTGACAGCGGAATGCAGGAGGTCGCGGCCAAGCTAGCCTCCGGCGAGATCGACGGTTCGGGCCGATTCTGGACCGATGAGGAACTGGCGGCGGGGGCTGCCACAGATGCGCGCCTGAAGCCTGCTTCTCCTTCGAAGGCATCAGCCGCCTGATCCATCACGTCACCGACTCTGCTTCCGTTCGTCCCTACCCGCCCCAATCGGATAGTATTGCCATCGGAGAGCCACATATGGAACGAATGTCGATGGAACGGATGCTTGCGACACCCGCCGATGCCGAGATCATCCTCAAGCTCTACGACTTGCGCCGCGAGACCCTGATGCGTCAGGCCCGTGCCTGGGTCATCGGCGAGTTCTGGCCGGCCACCGCCGAGGAGTACTTCGCGCTCGCCATGAACCCTGCCGACCCCCACAGCGCCTTTGTGCGCCAGGTCATCGGCTATTGGGAAATGGCCGCGGCCATGGTCTTGCATGGTGCGGTCTCGGCCGAACTGTTCGTGGACTGCAACGCCGAGGGCTTTTTCCTGCTGGCCAAGTTTGCTCACATCCTCGACGAAATCCGCCAGACCAGTCCCATGTTCCTGCAGAAGACTTCGGAATTGATCAAGCGGTTTACCGCCGCGTCGTCAAAGTACGAAGTGGTGCAGAAGAATGTCGAAAGCCTGCGCGACCGCGTGCAGAAGCAGCGGGCCGCCAACCCGGAATATGCTTATCAGCAGAAATCCTGACGGGCTGAGCGGAAGCCTGGTTTTCGGTCCTGCGGAGGCACTCAAAGCGGTTTAACCAGTTGCATCTCAAGGGGGTTCATGTGAAACGAATCGTGGGTTTGCTGGTGGTGGTTTTCTCGGTTTGTACGATTGCGGCCCGCGCGGCCGATGCGAGCAAGATCAACGGCTGGATCTCTGACTCGATGTGCGGCGCCAAGCACGCCGGTACTGACGCAGACTGCGTCAAGGGATGCATCAAGCGCGGCATGGAACCCGTTTTCGTCGATGAATCCAAAAAGGCCGTGTGGAAGATCGACAATCCCGACGCGGTGAAGAACTTTTACGGCGATCACGTGACCGTTTCCGCTACCACCGATGCCGAGAAGAAAACCGTCCACATCGATTCCATCGAGGCGGCTAAGTAGATTCCCAACCGGAGGATCGCTCGATTCCTGCCTCGACCTGACCGGCGTTCTCTGGTACTGTCGTATCGGTTGTCCCCGGCGCCCGGACGAAACTGCCCGGCGCCGACGGCCAATAATTGCAGTTTGAATCGGATAACCCATGGCACGAGCACTGTGGAACGGCAAGGTGATTGCCGAAAGCGAAGTGACGGAGACGGTGGAAGGAAACGTTTATTTTCCTGAAACGAGCCTCAAGCGCGAGTACTTTCGCCCCAGCACCACGACTTCGACCTGCCCGTGGAAGGGGCAGGCCCGCTACCTGAGCCTGCTGATCGACGGGAACGAAAACCCGGATGCGGCGTGGTACTATCCCGACCCCAAGCCGGCGGCGCGCAAGATCAAAGGGTTTGTTGCCTTTTGGCGCGGAGTTGATGTGGAAAAATAGGTTTTCCATGTAAACCACTGAATTCGATGCTTTGTGGCCGATGTTTCGCCCGTTCCTGTCCACCCCCGCGGAGAACCAATGGGATTTCGCGATTTTCTGCTGCCGGCATTCCTTGCGACGGCCCTGGCGGGGTGTGCGCATCGCCCCTCTCCACCCGTGCCTGCCGCAACCGCTGCACCCACGCTCAGCGGCGATCCGGCCCATCCCGGCCAGACTTCGGGCTGGGTCGATACACGCCTCTATTTCGGCATGGGGCCCGCCGAGCATCCCGAGCAGGGGATCAGCGAGACCCGCTGGCGGGAATTCCTCGATCGCGAAGTGACGCCGCGCTTCCCGCACGGCCTGAGCGTAACCGACGTCTACGGCCAGTGGCTCACCAACGGCCAGTCTGTTCCGGAGCGCCTGCGTTCGAAGGTGCTGATCATCGATTACCCGGACATACAGGAAAACCGCGACAAGATCGACGCCATCCGCGCTGCATGGAAGAAGATGACCGGCGACCAGTCTGTCCTGCGGGTTACCGAGCCGGCCGACGTCTCGTTCTGATGCAAAGCCCGAGGCAGGAACGTCACGGCTGTCGTCTGTAGACGTAGATGTGTTCGATGATCTGTGGTTCCGATCTGACCTCAATCGTCGTCCGGTGTGCCTCTTCCAGTTGCGATGGCGCCTTGTCCGCGAGCATGTCGTTGGTGAGCACAAGGCCGCCAGGCTTCAGCATGGCAGCCAGATTGGCGCGAGCTAACGACTGCTCGAATGCTGCGTAATAAATGAAGATGTTGGTGCCAATGATCAGGTCGAACCGGTCATTTGGATCCGTTGATGTGATGCGCTGAAAGACGATGTTCATGTCGATCGGAATGATTTGCCTGGCGATCTCCGGCCGGATGCTGACGGCGCGAATGTGCATATCCTGGGCAATCTTCACAGGCACGGT
>Ga0070717_10003768_pt1 | contig 10892 bp, 20 predicted proteins | sample LARL113metaG_FD_71366 | JGI IMG/M metagenome (GOLD analysis project Ga0070717, IMG submission 71366) | Corn, switchgrass and miscanthus rhizosphere microbial communities from Kellogg Biological Station, Michigan, USA - LAR L11-3 metaG | ecosystem: Host-associated > Plants > Roots > Rhizosphere ...
GCGGACGGTAGTCTTCCGAGCTGCGGTGCGCCGCGTTGCTGGTCTACGCGTTGCGGTCTTCCGAGCTGCGGTTCTGCGCGCCGGCGCCTTGCGGGCTGCGGTCTTTCGAACTGTGGTTCGCCGGGCTGCGGTTTTTCGGGCGCGGGTATTCCGGCGGGTTCCTGTTTTGCGCGCTGTGGTTTTACGGGCTGTCGTCTTCCGGGCTGCGGTTCTTCGCGCTGGCGCCTTTCGAGCCGTGCTTCTCCGCGCTGCTGTTTTGCGTGCTGCTGTTTTGCGCGGTCTTCCCGGCGGACGGCCTCTCGGCATGGTGATCCCCGTGCGGTGGAGTGCGTAGCGATACATACCTCATTTCCAGCAACAGGAGTATAGGCGCGCCTGCCGTAGCAAAAACGGGCTAGCGCCCTTACCGCTCGTTAACCACCCCCGTGTTAGGGCCGGCCCGGAGGTGAACACATGCGCAGAGCTCTTATTATCACCGTCAGCATCGTGAGCGTTTTCATCAGCGGGTGCATTCTGGCCGGTGCCGCCATGCTGCAATACAAGCCGGCACAGCAGCACGTCGAATTCGAGATCACCAAGCAAACATGGGATCGTTAGCCCAGTCTCACTTTCGACAGATCACCTATCTCTGCAGGCGGTGCGGTGGTGACGAAACGAGAAAAACCTAGCTGGCAGTAGCAGCCCGGGCCTTTGGCGGTACGGGACGGAGCGATTATCAAGGCGAATCCTGTAAACGAAGACGACCCCACCCGGCTTTGAAACCCGGCCGACTTTGCGCGTCGATAAAAATTAACGCAAAATTTGAATGCTTTTGCACGAATTCGTTGGTAACGCTCTCAACCGGCCATAATCATCCGCCTCGTCCCCAAGAGTCCGAGGCATTGTCGGCAAAGTTAATGCAAGAATTTGTCCTGGGACAGAAGTGGATTATGGCAGATGCCCTCTTCGGGACATTCATCGGCGAAGTAATAGAAATTTCCGAGGATGGGATGTCGGGTTCGGTCCTGATAACGGACGATCAAGGAAATGAAGTCGACACCTTCACTGGCAGCGCTGCGGAGTTCCAGGCCTCTGGGGAATGGCGCCTTCTTGAAGGCTAAGCGCTGGGGGCGCCGGGCCGCAGCCAGAACCGCTCAAGCCGCTGAAGGGTCGCAACCGCGATTTGGAGATCCTTATCCTTGATCTGACTTTCAGCCAGCATGTCGATGTGCCGGTTAAGCATTTCGGAGAGCCGAATCCGCAAGTTGCGCCCCTTTGACGTCAGCCGAACGCGGATCGAGCGGCGATCATGCGCCGAGCGCTCGGCCACGAGGTAACCCGTCTCGGACAACTTCTTAACGTTATAGGATACGTTTGAGCCGAGATAATAACCGCGCAATGTTAACTCGCCGACCGATATCTCAGCGTCGCCCATGTTGAACAGCATTAGTGCTTGCACGTTGTTCACCTCGTGAATTCTTAGCGCGTCGAGCTCAAGTTTCACGACTTCAAGAAATTGCCGATGAAGCCGCTCGACCAACGAGATCACTTGAAGATAGTGGTCGCTCATCTGCCCTCGCCTCGTTGCGAGAGATGCGTAGCGTCTCAATCTTAATGGCGTATTAACCTTAAAATGCAGGAAATCCTTCGAACCCTGCCATGCGGAAAAATGGCCCCGCTTCCACAATAATTCTCCAGAGCTCGAATAATCCGCCGCTCGGACCCAAAAATCACCCTCACCTGAGAGCGTTACGGCCGCGTGACGCTCAGCCGGAGCGAGCGCCTGGTTGAGCCACGCAGCACCGGCCTGGGCTGATCACGCTGCCTGCTGCCGACGAGGTGCGGCCCGCAGAGCGGTAAGCGGGCATACGCAGCGCACTAATGGAAAAGGGCGTCTTACTTTCATTCCGGTCAATCCGTTATGCGCTCGGTCAATTGGAAGCGCGGCGGGCGGTCAAGCAGGTTGGCAACGGCAGAACTTGGCGTTATTCCGCCGGCGCTTGAAACAGCACGGCGATTTTGGGACGCCGCAGTAGGAGCGGCGTGGTCGCCCGTGCCGACGAGGTGGTCGAGTGAGAAGCATCTGCTGCACAGGCGCGAGAATACGACGGCTACTGCCGCTCGTTGCGCTGATGTTGCTGATCTCATTGACAACGCAGCTCTCGACGGGAGCGGAGCGGCAAGTCTTGCCCGCCCGGGAGGCAACGTAACCGGGACCACTTCCATAACCGGCGAACTCCAGCCGAAGCTGATCGAGTTAGCACACGAGTTGGTCCCCGAAGCCATCCGCGTATCGGTGATCGGTGAGCGCGAAATCCTGGCTACGTCAGGCCCCCGACCTCTATATCCACAGAGCTCGGGCTGAAAATCATTATCCGCCATGCCAGCCGTCCCGCAGAGCTGGGCGAGACCTTCGCAGCAGCGGCTGCGGACGGGGACGGCGCGGTGGTCGTGCAGTTCGGAGCTTTAACATTCGAAAGCGGCAGCGTATCACCGCCTGGCCATCCATTACCGAGTGCCCACAGTCTACCCGATGCGCGAGTACGTAGAAGCCGGGGGATTGCTCTCCTATGGACCAATAATCCGCTACAATTTCGAGCGCGCCGCCGGTGCTTGTCGACACGCTGCTGCGCGGCGCCAGTCCCGCCGATTTACCGATTGAACAGCCCACCAAGTTTGAGCTGGTGATAAACCAGCAGACCGCGAAGGCGATCGGCCTACGCGTGCCGGAACCGCTCCTCGCGCGCGCCGATGAGGTTATCGAATGAGACGACGCAGCATCCTCGCGGGGGGCAGGTGTCTTCGTATCCTTCGTGGAGGTCCGGTTTGGAGCAAAACCGGAAGCGAGCGATCTCCAGCCTAAGCGTCTGCTAAGCGCCAAGAGCAGTCATTCTTTAGCGGTGATTGCTCGAAGTCGCCTGCCACTCGGTCGGGGTCAGTCTCGCGCGGCTGATCGACGAGCACGGGCCGATACCGGGCTGCCGGATTTGTGGGAGAGCGCCAGGCGACTGCCAGCATGCGCGGTCAACAGCGGTTCATAAGCGGTGCGCCATTTACTATCCGCAATTGCCGGCCTGTTTCTGCCGGCCAAGGAACCCTAACCCGGCGGTGTAGCGATGGAGAACCCGTCCGCTACCTGGCGCATTCCCCGGGACGAGTGAGCGCCAGGCAAACCACACGCATTTCCGCGGATCAGAATTGGGCGCGGCAGACGAGTTCTCGCACCCCAGCTTAAACTAGAGAATGGCCGCTGTCGGCGCTAACGTTCAGGTGTGCCTGTCGCGAACGCGAAAAGAAACGCCGCTCACGAGTACATCAAGAGAAACGAGGCGGGATGGCGCAATCCGAAGCACCGCGCTCAATGGAATCGCGACCCTTGAGACATACGCCTATCACATCATCAGAAATTTGCCGGTCTCAGCCATTGACACGCGGCTCGTCGCGCAAGTGCTCGATCCGGATCTGCAACATGAAGCCCGAAAGAGCGACGCGAGTGCGCGGACGTATCGAAGCGGTGCTCAATTACGCAGCCGTGCGAGGCTTTCGTGCGGGACCGACACCCGGCTCAGTGGAAACGCAATCTGGCGCACACCATCCCGGCGCGAGCCAAGGTGCGGAAGTTGGAGCACATGCCGCGCTGCCATACGGTCAAATCGGGGAGTTCATGGCGGAGCTTCGTCAGCACTACGGTATAGCTGCGCGGGCCCTAGAGTTCGCCATCTTGACGGCGGCGCGGACGGGGGAGGTGCTGGGCGCGCGCTGGTCAGAGATCAATCTGGCCGAGCGGGGGTGGATTATTCCCGCTGAACGAATGAAGGCGGCGAGCGTGGGCATCGAGTGCCACTTTCGGATGTCGCACACTCGCATTACTCGGACGAGCCGGTAAGCCGGATCAATTCGTGTTTCCGGGAGCGTGGCGTGGCAGCCCACTCTCCAACATGTCACTCCTCATGACGCTTCGGCGCATGGGCGCGGCGGACTGACGGCACATGGCTCCGCAGCACGTTCCGCCGGGCGGCAGAGCAGACCAACTTCCCGCATGAGGTCGCTGAAATCGCGCTGGCGCACACGTTGGGCGACAAGGTTGAGGCGGCGTATCGACGTGGTGATGGCTTCGAGAAGCGGCGCTTGCTTGCTGACGAATGGGGCGGCGTTTTGCGGCGAAGCCAAGCCGAAGCGTGGGGATGGAGAGATGGTCGTGCATCTGGCGGCTGCAGCGTAAGGCAGCGGGATGATGGTAGCCACATCGCGCCGCGCTCCTCGACACGTCGACGCCGATGGCCGGCAACGTCGTGCCGATCCGGGCGTAACGCCAGCGCTGGGCACATCCCCTCTCGGCGACGGCTTCCAGAAGCGGCGGCTTCTGTCAGAAGCGTGGGCGACGTTCTGCGGCGAGGTAGGCCGAACCTGGTACAGGGGACGCGCCGAAAATCGTGGCTTTCTGTCGGAAAGTCCTGCTAAATCGAATCCCGTACTCGTTCGGCTGCTGCAGTTCCGCCAAGTCGAACAAGCCTCGCGAGATCCATCGGACTGAGGGTAACCCGCGCCGCGGTTCCGCCGCCCATAATACTCATCTCCAGCACGACATGAGCCTCGTCCCCGTAATGTTCCGAGATGATGCGGTCCAATTTACCTTCAACAAAAGTGCCGGGCACCATTGTCATCTCCACCTTCATCTCGTCGGCTCCATGCGGGGGAACAGGTCTCAAACTGTCATGAAAAGCCGGTTTTTTCCACAGCTTTTCAGAGATTTAGTACGTCGCGCTCTGCCCCTCCCTGCGCAACGATGATCGCTTGATTTGCCGCTGAAATTCATGGCCGAGCTCGTCATCTTAAACATCCCCAGCGACCTTTCAGACCGCATGCACCGCCTGGCATGGGCGGGCGATGAAGCAGCAGAGAGGTGGTTTCAGGAGCTTTGGTCGGAATACGCCGGCCCCTTCGAGTGTTTTTGTTTTTATGCGGTGCCGAGATCGAGAAACAGGGACGCCTAGCCACATTGGCTGTGCGGGACCGGCGCACGAAAAAGGGAAACAAACAGCAGATGATGATTAGCCTCATCTGCGCCGATTGCATGGGTTTACCACCGATGGTCCGATGGAACCGTGCGATCCGGATGGTGAAGCGAATGCACGGCCGGCAATTCAATTTCAGGCTCGCCGGACGGCGATGACTGGCGGCAGTGGCTCTCAGAGAACCGGCGGTTCATCATCTATGTCGTCTGGCTCTTCCGGCGGCAACTCCGGTATGGGTCTGATCTTTGCCAGAATCCCTCGCAGCCGCTGAATGCGCTGCGATAGTGGGAACGGATCCTTTTCGATGACCGCGACAAGGAGGTCGATCAAGGCGGCCCGCTCATCCTCGCTAAACTCAGCCATTATCCAGTGTGAACCAGGCTGACCTATATGCTGCGCCAGATACGCCGGATCATGGATTCCGCGGCTCCGGTCTTGGCGGTAGAGGCCCGTCGCTGATAATGTAATGCCGCCAGGCCGCTACCAGCTGCGGGTCCCAGAACGCAATCGCGCGATATTTTTTCTTGATTATGACCTCGAATACGTCGTCGGCCTTTTCCATCAAAGACGACCGGCGGACTGGCCGCCGCTTCGATGTAGATCTCGTCAAATTCTTCTTTGCCGCCGCCGATCAATTGGGCCAGTTCATGCGCCGGCAACGGTGGCTCGACCTTGTTCTTGAACCGATGGCGCGCACGCATGTAGCGAAACAGCACATGGCCGGCCTGTGCCGTCTTGTCTAATTCGATCTTGGGCATGAGACGCCTGCGCTGCGAAAGGGACGCCGACCACAGCCGCACCAATTGTCGATCTTGGACGCCGCCATTTGCGGACGAGCACGATACCATTGCCAAAAAGGACGTATCGACGAAGCTGGTCTAATTCCTCGCTCGTCATATCGTCGACTGCATCATCATCATCGTCGAAAATGGCAGCGTAAAATTTATGATCCCCCGCATCAGCGACGATGACCGGGAGCTCCGCCCGGTCGTCGACAGTTATTCCGTCGACAAGAACTTTTGAGCCCTTCTCGATGTCCCTTTCCAGTTCGGCGAAGCTGCGAATGCCGGGACGCCAACGCCGCCACATTTCAACATAAACGCCGAACAACACCTTTTTGAGACCCGGTGAGCTCGATCTGACGCATTCCCCTCTCCCTGACGTATGGAGTGAGCGTGGACGGGCATGGTTAAGCGCCGTTTACGGCAGCGCGGCGATTTATCTTTCGCCTGTGACCTTTTTTGGTGTCTGTTAGGATCAACGACCAATTAACCCCAACAGCATCGTAATGATCTCGATTTCCCCGATGAGAAGTCACCGAGTCAAACCAATGTTGGAGGTTCTTGTTTGGCTTCTGAAGAACGAAGACGGCTTCACGGCAACCGAAGTCGGGTGAATGACCGCGTCGACAGTCATTTACATCGAGTGGGTGCTGGGGAAGGTCTGAAACCAGGTCCGCCATTTTAGTTGGTAGTTGAAACTTGATCGCCGCGCTGCGGGCCGAGATAGCCGGACCGGAGCAGTTCCGGTCCGGTATTTCTTGCGTCACGGCGGTACGCCAGTAGGCTCCGTTCACTCTAATTTCTGCGCGACCTGCTTGATGGCCTCGCCCTTCATCAGGGTGATAGCTGCAACCGTCTCGTCATCCCCGGGTAACGGGATAATGCTGACGGCTCGATAGCCGCTATTTGAGTCCACCACGGTTGCGAGAGCGGCAAGTTAGCGATAATGTTGCCTTTCTCAAATGCGGCGCTCTGCGCCCGAGCTTCGTCCACCTCCTGGGCAACCGTGATCGGTTTGGTCGCATGGATCGTCCCCGATTTGGATCGACGATTACCTCTCTAAAATTATCGTCCTTTTCTACATAGACCGAGATCTGAAAGTCGCCGTTTTCAACGTCATACTCCGCGGAGATAGGTTTCCTCTCTTGTTCGCTGGTCCGCAGAGCTTGATCCAGGGACACGTGGGCCTATGGCAACTCCCGCATCACGGCTGCCCAAAACTCCTCGTCAGCCGAGGATGTCGCCAAAGCCGTGAATATCAGGGCAGTTGCAGCCACGGCAGCGATGAATAGCCGCTTTCCGACCATCGTGTCCCTCTCCCTGCGCTCTGTGGACGCGACTGGGGATATCAAACTGAACCGGCGCGCTCAGAGGCGCCACGATAAAATTTATTGGCGGTGTCGAATCGAGCGATCAAGCTGTGCATGAACCGCTTACCCTTCGCGAAATTTCCGTCGCCGAGGCGAAGGAGATGATGACCGGCGACCACGATCCGCCCGCCCGCTCTGCGTTCGAGTAGCATCGTCGGATCGTCGCCGATGCCGGGCGCGGTTTGGCCTTCGCGTAGCTTCTCGTCGATAGCGAGTGCGACAAGCATCGGGTCTATGTCGCGCGGCAACTCGTACTCCTGTTCATTGTGCTGGTCCTCTACCCGGCCTTCCGTTGGAACGGTCCCGCCTTCCTCGAAATGACGATAATGACGCGCCATGCGCCGCGCTTCGCGAAGTGCAACATGAAAAGGCGAAAGCGCGCGCATCGAGTGCGCCATCTCGAACCACATTTATTGCTCTGCCGTGTTCCGGATTAGCGCGTGCGTGGAGCGTTGCAGCGCATCCAGAGCTTCGTCCGACAGGTCTTCAACTGATATCTCACGGTGCATATTCTGCAGCGGGCTCTCCGGGTCGCCACCGATCTGGACCTTGTCGGCGTAATGCCGCGAAACCTTCGACATGCTCCATTGTCGAACGCTCGTCCGGATCTGGCGGTCACGCGGATCAAGTTCGCCGTCATCGGCGATGTCCACTATCTCATCCGCCCAGTATTCCATCAGCGGCAAGCGCGCGGCGCGGTAGCGGTCGCCGAAACCGTCGACGTTTCTCACTACCCATCCTCTCACTCCGCCTTCGCTGGGCATGTCAGGATCGCGACAAATCGCGCGCAGGCTTTCGCCATTACTCATCCGGTCGCAAATCATGTTTCCTATTCGCGGGAATAGTTGCTTCCTGTCATTGCCTGTTATTGTTGTTCTTCTCTCGCAAGTACTGCGAAAGTGTACCGCATTTCCTTACTACTTAAACCAGGACAGGTAGCCGCCGCTGCCCGGACTTGCGGCAAAAAAGCTCATTCTAACCGCAGCGCGGTTCCCCATTTACTCGGCTAGATCATAACTTTGCCGAGGCGCATCAATGCACATTATCGAGGTTCGGCGCCGGAACGCCGAGTTGGCCACCGCCATGGCCCAAATGCGGACTTGGCTCGATAACCAGGCTATCGAGCCTGTTCTGTTCGAGATCGGATTTCTGCCCGGCCGTGAGACGCGCTTCCGCGTGCAGTTCAGGAAGCGGGGCGATGCGCTGATGTTCGCCGCCAGCTCCGATGGCGAGGTGTTGGACGCCGACGCCCATGTTGCAGCCTGCGTGAAGGCGCGGCTTTCCAGTCTATACCTTCGATCTGATCGCTTCGCGGTGCCGCGATCTTCAGGTACGCGCACGACGCGACGCTCTGCGGCTGTTTGATAGGGACGGCTTTGCAGCAGAACCTTTCGGCTCCGGTCCGAGAGCTTTTGCAAGTTGTCGTATAGCTCGACGCAGCCCTGGCCAGTTCATCCTAACAAACCTCGGCCGCAGTCGTTGGCGGCTTCACTCCGCGATATGTCTGGCTCGCTGTCCGCCTCAGCGTTCGACCTGTCGAAGAGTTATGCGATACCGACGTTCGCAGCTTCATGGCGCGGCGTTGGCCGCCGCTGACCGTGGTGCGGCTGCGCGACCGGCGCAGCTTGATCTTGCCCGCCTAGCCTAATGGCTCAGGGTTAGCGGCGAACTGCCAATCACTTACCGTCAATCGTGAATTGTCGTTCAGTGCAAACCAGACTGTGCCTGCCAAAGGACAAATGCTTTTCTCGTCAGACCCGCATCGAACCGTGGCTACTAACTTCTTTTTTTCGTCAGGGCACACCATTTTCGGATCTTTGAAATACCAGTTGGCACTGCATCTATTTTTGCTCTCGCATTTCTTAGTGAAATAAGCAGAGGGTTTACCGTCGAATTTTTTCGTTTCATCATTGATGCAGCGCACTGAAATTTGTTCGATATGTATCTGGCGTTCACCGTGACCAGAAACCAAAGTAAATACCGACATCAGCATAGCCATACAAACGATCAGTCTCCGGTCGAACATGTGGACCTCCGGTCGCAAACGTAGAGTTTGCAGTCTCGCTGTTTGCGATAATTGATTTGGAATCAAGCGTGGCTGTTAGGGGCGGGAAACTGATAAATGCCACTGGGTTCCGTCTGTTAGGCTTGCAATGGAAACACGACGTCCGGTTTTTCATTGGCAGCGAGCTTGGGCGCGCGCTCGTGTAGCGAGCCGCGCGAAGCTCGGCCGCGGCGCGGAGGCTTCGGCGTCTTTCTCTACCTGCTTGGTTAATGGTCGGCGGCAGACGTTGCTGCGGGGCTGCTGCACCCACAAGCGGCTTCAGCGCCCCAGGGAGGTCGCAATAAGCCAATGTCATGAGCAGGATCTATTGATGTCGTGGGCAGCTGCAACAGCGTTCCACAGCGGCGGCAATGAAGCATCGGTTTCATGCTCGGAGAGACCACACGACGCGCACCTCTGGGGCAGTCTCGCAGTGCGGAAGAGAACCTGGACCAGCCTCAAGAACAAGCTGACACCGACGATCATCATGACGCTGGCGAGCAACCGCCCCGTCGTGGCCCTCAGTGTGACGTCGCCGTATCCAGTCGTGGTCAAGGTTGTAACTGTGAAATACAGGGCGTCGGCATAGTTGGCGATCTGCGGATTGCGACTGTGCTGCGTCTCATAAACGACCGCCGTCATAACGAACAGGAAAACGACCAGATGAGCTACTGCAACCACCCGGTCGTAGTTATGTCGGATAAAAGGAAAGTCGCGTTTGAGCCGGCGCGCGATTGCGTAGGACCGAAACAAGCGAAGAGTACGCAGCACGCCAAGGAACCCGAGCCCCTGCCCGCCAACGGGCGCTAAAAACGATATGATGACCAGCATGTCAGCGATCCCGAGGGGGTGAGCGAGATCACGGAGCCGGTGCCGGCTGAACGACAAGCGAGCAAGAAAGTCGGCCAGAACGAGAAGGCCAAGGAGGGCGTCAACGACTTCGAGGACGACATCGCCGCTGATGAAAGAGGTCACCACCACGTAGACGATAGTCAAGGACATCAAAGAGTAGGAGGCCATACCGGAAACGGTAAGAACGCCGGCTCTGTCCCTCGTAGAGCTCGTGCAGTAGATGGCCGAGATTCCGCTTGCTGTGCCCGCGTGCTCTCTTGCGAACCGTCGTGATCCCCTTGCGCATCTCAGCGGCCAGCCCGCCGGTACTGCTGGCTACCGCCACTCGCCCAGATGTAGGATCGCGATCTTGTCATTGAGAATTTCTTCGGGTAGCACACTGCGGGATGCAAAGAAATCGCCGACCGTCGTAGGAGACGGAAGACCCAAAATGCGCCAAAGAGGCTTGATTTGTTGCTTCAATCGTCGCGATTACGAGTTGATTCTACGGAGTTCAACATCTACCAAACACAGCTGCCCAAGAAGATGGCGGTCATACCAACCAGCAGGATAAAGCCGAAATCGATATCGTCGATCATCGTTGCCTCTGAAGCCCAGGGTCATCGGACCGGCTCACAAACCGGCGTACACTGATCTGCATCAACGGGGTGACCAGGCCGTCCCGGTGTGTGAAGCGCGGTTTACGTCGCGTGCGCCCGGCCTGCTCTATTTTTTTACGCTCCGCCGGGCCGTGGTCACGCCTGCTTGGCCTGTAGCTTCCAATCTACACTTATCTCCTTCATCAGAAGACGCCGTCCATCTCGACCGAGGTAGATTCTCAATACCTGGCTTCCTCATTCATCTGCGCGAT
>Ga0070717_10003769_pt1 | contig 10887 bp, 7 predicted proteins | sample LARL113metaG_FD_71366 | JGI IMG/M metagenome (GOLD analysis project Ga0070717, IMG submission 71366) | Corn, switchgrass and miscanthus rhizosphere microbial communities from Kellogg Biological Station, Michigan, USA - LAR L11-3 metaG | ecosystem: Host-associated > Plants > Roots > Rhizosphere ...
CGATGTGCTGTTCATCGAGTGGCAGGCTGAGTCCGCCAACGCCAAGGTCGAGGACGGGATCGATACGTTCGTGTTCCGCGACGGGATGATCCGCGTGCAGACCGTCCGGTACACGGCGGTTCCCAAGTAGCGCGCTTTGACGACTTCACAACTCGCCCCGCTGGAGACGATTCGGAACAGCCGCGAGGAACAACGCCGCCGGCTGACCGTCGACCGCTGGGTGGTCCAGCACGAGCGTCAACATGAGGTTGGGGCCACGATCACGGCCCGATTCCGGACGATGCGATGGGTCGCTCCGCAACCCGGCCAACGCCCAGGATCGCCACAGCCAGCCAAGACACCACGCTCGGGATACGGGTGCGGACGCGGAACGGTCTCCCCGGAGCGTCGCCGCGGCACCTCCCATTCGCCGAAGGCATCACCGCGGCGGCAACTTTGCCTGGCCGTGTGCAAGCCGCCAGCGGCCCGGCGATACACCCGCCGAATACCGATCGTCGAATGCATCCTCGCTTGCTAAGCCGCTCCGTGCAGAGAACCACTTCAGACGGGGTCAACCGCGGCTATTCCCGGGCGCTGGCTTCGCCTAGTTGCGGCGTTCCCGGTGCTGGCCAGCACCGCCGCTCAAGAGGCCGCCGTACACGCCTCGGAGGAAACTCTTGGCCTTACCTCTGTTGCACGGACGCGCTCAGCGGGACACGCGGACGAGCTGCGAGAGCCAACCCTCGTCAGGGGTTGGCGCGTGACGCTTTGAGCCGTGGTTTGAGGCTTGCGGTGAACGGTGCCCTAGTAGGCGTCGGGAGGAGGCGCGCCCCGCCCGCCATAGTCCCGTCGGTCCACGTACCTCGGGCGCGCCGCTGCGCGCTCGCCCCACATTGTCATCCACAGCAGCGAGATGATCAGTCCGACGGCGCCGACGATCATGAGGATGACGCCGATCGTGTGGATGCTGAATCCGCTCGTCGATACGTGAACAGCGAAGCGGAGGATCGCTCCGAGGGCTATCAGAAAAAGAGATGTGCCAAGTGCCATCGGGAGTTCACCTTCTCATCAGAGACCAGTTCTACGAAAGACTGCCCGCCGAGCTGACCGACAAAACCTCCGCAATCCGATCCCTTGCGGCCGCTAGGGACGCCGCCTCGCTGCGGCTCGGTCACGCCAAGGTCGAGACCGCGCCAAAATTGGGCGCCGCTTCCCAACGTAACTCCGCGGCACAAAGCTGACGCCGCGACCGCTGCGGTCGACGCGCCCCCGGTGGACAAGCTCAACCAGCGAACCCGATTCGCTTGGCGAAGGGCCTCAGCACTCTTCGCTGGCGCGGCTTGTCGTCGGGGGTGCGCACCGGAGCGTCAGCGCGAGAAAGCGCGTGAACGAGCTGTCCGGCCGGCAAGTGACCTGCATAGAAGGATTCGAGAATCTGCCTACGCTCGGGGGGTAGGTTCTCAAGCGCAAAACGGTGCGCTGTGAATGCCATAACCCAGCGTTACCCGCCCGCGCCCGGCATACGCACCCATTCGGGAGACATCCCAAGCCGCAGCAGTCTTGACTGCCCGACCACGCATGCGGACCTGGCTAACCGGCGCGACCACGAAACGCCGGCCCACGACGCCCACCAGCTACTCACCAAGCGTGTCACCAACCCGGCGTCCACGCCTGTCGGCAAGACGGTCTGGGCCGAGCCCTAACGGCGCCGGCGACCCCTCTCACCCCAGCGACCATCATCAAAAGGACCGCAGCGCTCGCGGGTTGCCAAGCGCAACTCCGCTGACGACGCCGTCACACGTTGTGCCGCCAGGTCTCTACCACGCTCGTGCCCGGAAAGGACACGGGAGCGAGAGGTCGACCGCCAAATCGCGCGATACGCTCGCGGTGCGAGCGCAACAGCGACATGCTCGTCCCGAGCGCAAAGCAGGGGCAGAACCGCACCGACAGGATTGCTGTCCCAAATCGCCACGAGCGCGACCAGCGTCAGGCCCTCCGGTCGGAGTCGACGGAACGCCTTGCCTGCCGCGCGAAGCGGATCTGGGGGCGGTCGTCGGCCGAGCACCGCGCGAACCTCCAAGCGCGTCCCTGGTCCGGCGATCCAGAAGCGCTGCCACACGTGGCTCAGCGGGATCGCGGCTATCTCGGACTTGTCTCGCTCTCTGCCCGCAGGCGTCGAATCGCTCGCTCGTAACGCTCGATCCGGGCCACCACGTCTGGGGCGTTCGGCAGGCGCTTGTTGTTCGCCAGATTGTCGGCGAGGTCGGCAAGCTTGACCTCACACGCGATGGGGTCACGGGCGACCTGTTCGACATACCGTTCGTAGCTCTGCCCCGGCCGATGAGTCAACGCGACCACGACATCGACCACATCGACAGGAATACCCGCGGCGCGCAGTTCCTCCACGCTCACCTCCGTGTCCTCAAGGACATCGTGCAGCACCGCCGCCGCCTGCAGCCGAAAACCATCCAACGCCACCATCACGCGCAACAGATGCAGGATGTACGGCTCACGCTCACACGACGGATACCGCTGCCCGCGATGAGCACGGCAAGCCAATTCGAGCGCGGCCTCCAGCGCCTCAGCATCATCGTCGACGCTCACGCCGCCATGATCGCCCAACCGGTCGACTGATGCTCCCGCTGCAAGCAGAAAGGCACGTTCCGATCGGCGTCATCAAGGCCGGCCGGGCTGACACGCAAGCGGATCTCCGCGCCTGCCGGGGAGACGGCCCTCAGATTCGCCAGAAGCACGTCGCTGGGCGCGCGCTTCCTGGCCGAAGGAGTTGTCTCGCCAATGACCGCGTGGTCGTGCAAGCGGTCGTCGCGCATCACGACTGGCGGCGGGGCGGCGCCATGCCCGAGATGAAGCCAGAGTGCCGGAGCTCGGCTGAAGGATCTGCTGGAGCCGATCTGGCTCTAACAGCTCGAGACCGATGGGCTGCCCAAGGAATTCCGCCGGCTGTCTGCCTGTACCGGGCTCGGCGGCGGCCAATCTTTGTCCCTCGTGCGTCAGCCGCGATGGCCGAGGTATGCGAGCACCGCCGCGACTCGACGGTGCTCGTCGGGCGTATCGGTGAGTCCGAGCTTCATGAAGATTCGCGAGACGTGCCCCTCGAGCGTCTTCGAGGTCACGAACAGGTGCTGCGCGATCCAGCGGTTTGACCGCCCCTCGGCGATCAGTGCGAGCACTTCGCGCTCGCGGTCGGTGAGCTCACCGAGGTCGCTCGAGCGGCGGCGAACCATCCGCTCCGACACCTCGGCGTCGATCACCGTCTCGCCGGCCGCGACTCGGCGCAGGCCGTCGATCAGCAGATCGAGGTTCGAGATTCGGTCCTTGAGCAGATATCCGACGCCTCCGTCGGACGAGCTGTTGAGCAGCCTCACGGCGAGCGCCGGATCAGCGTGCTGGGAGAGCAGCATGATGCCGACCGACGGATGCGACGCGCGAATCCGCTCCGCGGCCACGAGCCCCTCGTCCGTGTGGGTCGGAGGCATCCGGATGTCGACGATCGCGACGTTGGGCTCCTCGTTGACGACGGCCGCGAGCAGCGACTCACCGTCACCGACGGCCGCCGCGACATCGTGCCCACCCGCGCGCAACAGCGCCGCCAGTCCATCGCGCACGATGACGGCGTCGTCCGCGATCACGACACGGAGGGCTCGCTGCTCCTCGGGAATGACCCGCTCGACCCGGTGCATGACGTGCCTGCCCTCGAGCCCTTTGAGCACCAGCTCGCGCGGCGGTCCATACAACACGGTCGGATCACCGTCGTCGGCGAGCTCCCGGACGACGGACGAAACGAGGAGCTCTCCGCCGCGGGCTGCCGCCGAGATCCGCGCTGCCTTGACGACGGCCCGTCCGTGCACGTCATCGGACTCGATGATCGCCTCGCCGAGGTGCATGCCGATCCGCATCCGGACGTTTGTCGTCACATCGAGGCAGGCCAGTCCGAAGCGCACGGCGGCCTGCGTACTGGTGAACACCAGCAGGAACCCGTCGCCCATCGACTTCACCCTCCGGCCGCCGTGCTCGGCGGCCAAACGGCCGACGTCGGCCTCATGGGCGGCGAACTCGGCGAGCCATCCACGCTCGCCGAGCCGCTCGAGCATCTCCGTCGAGCGCTCGAGATCGGTGAAGACGATCGTGAGCGTCTCGTGCCGGTGCTCGGTCATCCCGCCGATGCTCGCCTCATCCACCCACCAGCCGCAGGGGCTCGGTCATGCCCTGGAAGCCAAGGGGGGCGGAGAACCCGCCAGTGTCGGTGATGATCACGCATGAGATCGTCTCGTGACCGGCCCGGCAACGCGAGGTCTCGCGGTACACGGTGCCAGTGAGAGGATCGGGAGACGCGGTGATGATCAGGTCGCCCTTGACGCGGTAGGTCCCCTTCGGATGCCGCGACTGTTCGGGGACGATGTCGGGGAAGGCCGGGTCTTGGTCGAAGATGAAATGCCCGCCGCTGAGGAAGTGGAACGTGAACGTGCCCGAGTTGTTCTCCGCCTCCACTTGGCCGATGATCCGCTTCATCGTGTTGTAGTCCGCGCGCGACCGGTAGACCGTGCCGGGACGAACGGCCTGGCGCAGCGCCAGCGACGCCGGACTTGAGTCGCTGACGGCGGTCGTCGCTAGGGCAGCGCGCGAAGGCGCGCAGCTGGCCGGGACGGCCGGGACACTCTGCGAAGGGGTCGAGCCCTTCAGCGAACGGATTTGATCGATCAGTTGCGCGAGCGTCACGCTGTGCGTGTCGAGCTGGGTGGCGATCGCGTCCCCCGCGTGCAGGAAGCCTCGGAGCTTTGCGCCGCTGAGCGTTGCCACCGAACCGCCGACCCGGCAGATCTGTGTGATGTTGGCGGCGTCGGTGGCCGCGGCCTCGGTGAGGAACTTGGCGTTGGCCGCCGGCACCGCCGAGCGGAGCACGTTCTGCGCTGCCGGCGGCAGGCGCCGGAACGCGGCCGGTGCGGCCATCAGCGCGACCGTTCTCGGCCAGATCGCGGGGCCGACGCTCATGACGCTGCCGGTGAACGCCTGGCTCTTCCACGTCCCGGTGTCGCTCTCGAGGCCGAACAGCCGGTGGCTGACCATGTCGCCGGCGGCCCGCGCGGTGTTGCCACCGTAGGGCACCGGCAAGGCACCGAAGTCGCGCCACGCCTGGGCTTGGCTGGGCGAGTCGTACATCCGCATGCGCTGGCCGAGCAGATCGGTCGGCGTGGCGATCGGCTTGGCGGTCACGATGTACCGCATCCGGTCGTCCAGCATCCCGAGGCCGATGACGTGAGCCTTCGACAGCTCGGAGGTCAGGTGCATTCCGATCGAACCGCCGATGACCTTGCGCTCGGTCGCATAGTTGTCGATCAGGAACGGCACCTGGAGCGCTGCCGCGTCGGCGACTCCGAGCGCGTCGAGGACACGACCGCCGACCCAGGCGAGGTCGTACTTGCCGGCCGCCGTCTGCGCGACGATCCGCTTCTCGTAGTCGACGCTCTCGCCGGGCGCCGACACCAGCTTGATGCGGATCGCTCCATGCGAGAGCTTCGAGACCTGTTGGATGTAGTCGTGCACGCTATCGGTGGCCGTGCCGTTGTTTGGGTCCGCCATGCGCAGCGTCACGGGCTCGATCGGCGCCCCGACCTTGCCTTGCCCACCGCCACCGCAGCCCCCGATCGAAATCGCCGCCGCGAACGCAGCAAGCGCCGTCCAACGCGCTGTAGAGATCATCAGTTCCTCACCCCATTCTCGTCGGTTGAGTTGACGATCGGCAACCTAGGCCGGGCTCGCCCGCGTGTCGCCGGGGCATGCCCCTCACCTGCGCACCCGGGCAACAGGGGTGTTCCCTGGTGACGCCGGGGTGGTGCTCTGCCAGGATCGGCCACGATGCGGACCGTCCTGATCGTCGACGACAGCGCCGCGTTCCGGACGGCGGCCCGCGCGCTCCTGGAAGCCGAACAGTGGATCGTGGTCGGCGAGAGCGCTGACGGCCGGTCGGCGCTTCGTGCGATCGCTCGGGTCCGTCCTCACGTCGTCCTGGTCGACATCGGGCTCCCGGACATTGACGGCTTCGAGCTCGCGCAGGAGATCGCCCGCAGCGAGGGCAAGCCTCGCGTCGTGCTGTGCTCGACGCGACCCGAGCGGGTGATCCGCCAGCGCCTGGCCGCAGCGCCGGTGGAGGGGTTCATCGCCAAAGACGAGCTGAGCGGCGCGCGCCTGCGCGAACTCCTGGCGGCGACGGGATGAGACGTGCGGGGGCGCTCGGCGCGGCTGCCGCGATGCTCGCGCTCGGGATCTTCGTCGAGCGCTCAGCGGGCACTGCCCAGCCGCCCCGGGTCGCCGTCGGCGACCTGCTGGTGGGGGTGATCCTCGGCTGGTGCGGTATCGCGGCTGTTCTGCAAGCCCCCCGCCGTGCCGCCGGGTGGCTGCTCGCGCTCAGCGGGGTCCTGTGGCTGGTGGCCACGCTCCAGCTCAGTCACAACACCGCCCTGTCGGACGTTGGCGCTCAGGTTGGTCTGGCCTATCGGGGGCCGCTCGTCTGCGCGGTGCTGCTCGCGTGCTGCTCGCCACGCTCGCCGCTCACGATCGGCACTGCTGTGTTCGGGTGGGTGGACGCGCTCGTCACTCCCGTCGGAGACAGCGACTGGGCGGCCGTGGCACTGGCCGCCGCTGTGGTCGCCTCGATGCTGCTCGCTCCGCGCCGTGAGCGCCGGCCCGCTCCCGCAGTGCTGCTGGCGGTCGGCCTCGCCGGGCCGGCACTGTTCACGATCGGCGGCCAGCCGGTCGATGTCGGCAACCGTGTGCTGCTCGGCGCCGACCTCGCGATCGGGTTGTGCGCGGTCACGACCCTGATGGCCCTCATCGCCGAGCGACGTAGCGGCGAGCGGATGGCTGACCGGCTGATCGATCTGGCAGGAGCAGCGTCGATCGATGCGGCGATCGCCGAGGCCCTGGACGAGCCTGGCGTGCGGGTGCTGGCACCAGAGGTCGGCAGCGAGCCAGTTGCGCCCGGACGCGAGCGCACCCCGGTGACCAGCCAGGACGGCGCTGTGGTCGCGCTCGTGGAGCACGCGATTGGAGCACTCGCGGATCCGGCGCTGCGCTCCGGGGTGCTCACAGCCGTGCTCCTCCAGCACGACCAGGAGCGCCGTCGGGCGGAGCTCGCGAGGGCAGCCGAAGGGATCCAAGCCGCCCAGCGGCGGATGGTGCTCGCAGCGGACGGCGCGCGAGCACGGCTTCAGCGCCGCCTCGAGCGCGACGCCATCCCTCGCGCCGAGCGGATCTGCGAGCACCTGGCGACGACACCGGCCACCGTCGAAGTCGCGCAGACGCTCGACCGCGCGATCGAACAGCTCCGCGTGCTAGCCGCCGGCCTGCATCCGCTCGCGCTGACCAGGGGCGGGCTGCGAGCGGCTCTGATCGAGCTGGCTCGCGGAGCACCTCTCGACGTGCACGTCGCCGCGCCTGAACGCCGCTACGCACAGGAGGTGGAGCTCGTCCTCTACTACACGTGCGCCGAGGCGCTGGCAAACGCGATCAAGCACGCGCAGGCGCGCTCCGTGCAGATCGATGTCGCCGACGCCGGCACGCTCGTCCGGGCTCAGGTCGTCGACGATGGCGTCGGCGGCGCGCGTCTCGGGGCGGGGAGCGGCCTCGGCGGCCTCTTCGCCCGCACGGCCGCGGTCGGCGGGCGCATCGCCGTCGACAGCCCGCCCGGCGCTGGGACCCGTGTCGCCATCACGGTGCCGACATGAAAATCAGAGTGCTGATTGGCCTCGCCGTGCTCGCCGCCGTGGCAACCGTTGCGGTACTGGCGGCGTCGATCCCGGCCGAGGCCCGCGAACACGAGTACGATCTCGCCGCCGGGCTGCTCGGCGCCGATCTCGCCGCCGCGCTCGCCGTGGCCGGCGTGTGCGCATGGGCGGCCATCGTCGGCCGGCCATTGTTGGCAGTCGCGACCTTCGGCGGGGCGGCGGTGTGCCTACTCGGCGACGCGCTTGTCGGCCGGAGCTCGGAGCCGTCCGCGTGGCACTCGCTGGGGTTCGCCGCCTCACCGCTGGTGCCTGCGCTGCTGCTCGCCGCGCCGACCCTCGCCCTGACCAAAGCGCCACGTGCTCCGATCTGGCCTGCGCTCGTCCTCGGCGCCGTGTATGCGGTCGCGAACGTATCGTTCCGCGATCCATATCTGGAGGTGGGATGCCACCGCGCCTGCGTCCCGAATGCCCTGCTGATCACCGACGCCCGCTGGCTCGTCGACGGAGCGCGGGCAATCGCCGTGGCCGCTGCGCTCGTCTGCGCAGGAATGCTGCTGGCCGGCGCCATGCGAGCCCGTGCGTCGCGGCTCCTGGCGGCCGCGACAGCGCTCGCGACGTCGGTCGCGGCGGCGAGGCTGATCGTGTTCGCGTTCGCCGATGACGATCCGAGGCGCGCGGGGCTTCGAGCGCTCCATCTGACCGTCGCGCTCGCGGCGCTGACGCTCGCGGCCGTCGTGGCGGAGCACCTCACGCGAGCCCCGCGGGCCCGCGAGCGTATGCGGCGGCTGCTGCGCGACCTGCGTGCAACCGGCGCCGTGGGCGCCGAGCAGTGCCTGCGCGACGCGCTCGGCGAGCAGTCGCTCGGGCTCGCCTACCGGTATCCCGACCGGGACGTCCTCGTGTCGCCGGCGGGTCTCGAGGTGGACGCCACGGACCCGCAGGTCGAGATCCGGCGCGCCGGTGAGGCGATCGCGGCGCTGCTCCGTGCACCGGCGGACATCGATCCGGCCGTCGTGGCGGCAGTGCTCGGACCGGCGGGGACGCTCACGCTCGACAACGAGCGCCTGGCAGCGGCGACCCGGTATGACCTGAACGCGCTCCGCGACGCCAGCTGCGAGCTCGTCGCGCTGGGCGATGCGGAGCGCGCGCGGATCGAGCGCAACCTGCACGACGGCGCGCAGCAGGGCCTCGTCGCGAGCGGCATGGCGCTCCGGCTGACGGCCATGACCCATCCCGACGTCGACGCGGACGCGACACTGGAGGAGCTGGGCGAGGTGATCGCCGAGGTCCGGACGATCGCGCACGGCATCCATCCGGCGATCCTCGCAGAGGGGCTCGACTCCGCCGTCGAGTTCCTAGCCGACGAGGCGCCAATCCACGTCGAGAGCCGTGTCTCGGCCAAGGCGCTCCCGGACGCCGTCGCGCTGACCGTGTACATAGCCGCCGAGGAAGCGCTCGCGAACGCCGCGGCGGCCGGCGCGACCCAGGTGAAGATCGACGTGCGCCGAGAGCAGGACGCCGTCCGGGTGACCGTCGTCGACGACGGTCCCGGCGGCGCCGCGCCGATCCCGGGCGGCGGCCTCGAGACCCTCGCTGATCGAGCCCGCGCGCTCGACGGCGAACTCACGCTCCAGTCGCCTCACGGAGGCCCCACCGGGTTGACCCTCAGGCTGCCGGTCTGACCGTTGCGTAGGTCGCCGCGCAGAGCGAATCGTGTCGACGCCCCGACTGGAGCGGGTCGCCATCACCTCCCACTTCCGACAGGCCACCTTCAGATGGACCGCGACCCTGGCATACCACCGGAGCGACCAATCCTCGTGATCACTTCGTCGCCGAACCGATCGCAAGGGAGCCAGACGGCAGGACGATGGAAGCGATCGTCGCGCGGTCGGGCGGTCGGGCGGCAAGCGGTCGCCGCTAGCCAGGCGGCACGAACCGCTCGGCGACGGTCGCGGTCGATCTCGAGAGCATCACGTCGATCTCCGACGTGCCTCTGCGTTAGGCCTTCAGTCCTGCGGGGGGATCTGTGGCGCAGGCCCTCTGGACCGCCGGAGAGCGCTGCGCCACATGGTCATTTCGCCTGGATGCGGAGGTGGACGTCAAGCGGCGATTGCTTCGAGCTCGTGCTTGGGAATGATTGCCAGCTCGGGCTGGTCGCGCTCGATCTCGTTCTCGCGCACGAGCAACAGGGCGGCCAGGGCGCCCGCCAGCGCGAGCACCGCGCCGATCACGAGGATCGTGTTCAGGCCGCTCAGGAACCCTTCGCGGGTCGCGTTGACGACGAGCGCGTGGGCCTGTTGTGGGACCGTGCCGAGGGCTGATCCGAGGTGCCCGCTCGATGCTGCCTCGAGCAGCTGGCGGGGGTGGTTACCGGTGCTTGCGGGCGTGCCGGTCGTCAGTGCCGAGACCTTGTCGGCGCCGCGCGAGAGGAAGATCGCACCCCACGTTGCCGTGCCGACGGCGATGCCGACTTGGCGGAACGTGTCGTTGATTCCTGCGGCCATGCCGCTGCGGTCGTTGGACACGACGCTGACCGCGACGTCGGCGATCACCGGGTTGAGCAGGCCGACGCCGATGCCGGCGACGATGAAGCCGGGCAGCAACGCCGTCCAGCTCGAGCTCTCGCTGAGCCCGGCCATCAGCAGCAGCCCGCCGCCGACGCCCGCGAGGCCGATCGCGAGCACGAAGCGCGCCTGCATCCGCCCGAGCAGCGCGACCGCGACGGGCGCTACGAAGAACGGCGCCAGCGTGATCGGCAGGTAGCGAAGTCCTGCCTGGACCGGCGAGTAGCCCAGGTAGTTCTGCAGGTAGAGCGTCAGGTAGAGAAACAGCGCGAACAGCGACGCCGAGACGGCGAACGCCGCCAGCTGGACCCCGGTGAACGCGCGCCGGCGGAACAGCCCCAGCGGCAGCATCGGCTCTGACACCTGCCGCTCGATCGCGACAAACGCGGCCATCATCACGGCGGCGCCGGTGAACAGGCCGACGATCAGCGGGCTGCTCCAACCCTCGGTGTTGCCGCGCAGCAGCGCCAGGACGAGCAGGAACAATGAGCTGCTGAGGCTGACCAGTCCGAGCCAGTCCACGCGCGTCGCGTTCGGATCGCGGGACTCGCGCAGCTTCGCCAAGGTCATCCCGATCGCGGCGATCCCGATCGGCACGTTGA
>Ga0070717_10003770_pt1 | contig 10887 bp, 8 predicted proteins | sample LARL113metaG_FD_71366 | JGI IMG/M metagenome (GOLD analysis project Ga0070717, IMG submission 71366) | Corn, switchgrass and miscanthus rhizosphere microbial communities from Kellogg Biological Station, Michigan, USA - LAR L11-3 metaG | ecosystem: Host-associated > Plants > Roots > Rhizosphere ...
CCGCTGGAGTCGTTCCTCATCGAGATCACCGCGCACATCTTCCGCGTCAAGGACGAGGAGACCGGCGCGCCGCTCGTCGACAAGGTGCTCGACAAGGCCGGCCAGAAAGGCACGGGCAAGTGGACGGCGCAGATCGCGCTCGACCTGGCCGTGCCGATCCCGACGATCGCCGCGGCCATCGACGCGCGCGTGCTCTCGTCGATGAAGGACGAGCGCGTAGCGGCGTCGAAGGTCATCAAGGGGCCGGCGTCGTCGTTTGAGCCGGGCAACCGCGAGCAGTTCATTCAGGACGTGCACGACGCGCTGTACGCGTCGAAGATCTGCTCGTACGCGCAGGGCATGGCGCTGATCCAGGCCGGCTCGGCCGAGTGGAGCTGGGGCATCAACATGCGCGAGATGGCCAGGATCTGGAAAGGTGGCTGCATCATCCGCGCGCGCTTCCTCGACTCGATCATGCGCGCGTACGAGCGCGATCCGAAGCTGCGCAACCTGCTGCTCGACGACGATTTCAACTCGCGCGTCGAGGAGTCGCAGGACTCGTGGCGCCGCGCCGTCGCCTACGCGCAGGCGAACGGGATCCCGGCGCCGGCGATGAGCGCGAGCCTGGCGTACTTCGATTCGTATCGCAGCGCCGAGCTGCCGCAGAACCTAACGCAGGCGCAGCGCGACTACTTCGGCTCGCACACGTATCAGCGCAACGACAAGGGGCCGGACGCGCCGTTCGTGCATACGGATTGGATTCGGAAGTAGCGGTTGGCGATTAGCGGTTGGCGATTAGGCCCACCCAATCGCTAACCGCCAATCGCTAACCGCTACAACTGCGGCTTCAGCAGCCCCGAAATCCGCTCCTTGAGCTTCGAGAACCGCGGCCTCCGCAGCCACGGCCGCAGCTTGATCTCCTCGGAGCGCGCCAGGTCGGCCTCGAACATCGCCTCCATCTGCGCGGCGATGCCCTCATCGTAGATGTTCACGTTCACCTCGTCGTTGAGGCGGAAGCTGCGGTCATCGAAGTTCGAGGAGCCGACCGTCGTCCAGATCCCGTCGACGACCATCGTCTTCGCGTGCATCATCGTCGGCTGGTACTCGAAGACGCGGATGCCGCGGCGGAGGAGGTCGTCGTAGTAGAGGCGGCTGGCCTGCCGCACGATCGGCACGTCGACGATCTCGCCGGGCACGATCACGCGCACGTCGACGCCGCGGCGCGCCGCCCCTTCGAGCGCGCGGATCGTGTCGCGGTCGGGGACGAAGTAGGCGTTGGCGATCCAGATCCGCTGCTGCGCGCTGACCATCGACACGATGTACAGCAGCTTCACTGTCGAGCTCCCCTCCGACGGCGACGACTTGATCACCTGCACCAGATGGTCGCCGCGCGGCTGGCGCGGCGGGAAGTAGTCGAGCCCCGTCAGGAGCTCGCCGCGGCTTTTCACCCAGTTGTCGAGAAACGCGAACTGCATCTGCGTCACCACCGGCCCCTCCACGCGTGCCACGGTGTCGCGCCAGTGGTTCTTCGCGTCGGCGTCGCCGAGCCACTCGTCGGCGATGCCGACGCCGCCGGAGAAGCCGATGGTCCCGTCGACGATGAGCAGCTTGCGGTGCGTGCGGTGGTTGAAGCGCGAGAGCGTGTACCAGCGCAGCGGGTGATACCACTCCAGGTCGACGCCGTTGCGCTGCATGAAGTCGATCAGCGAGCGCGACATCTGCGCGGAGCCGACGGCGTCGAGAATGACCTTCACCGCAACGCCCGCCCGCGAGCGCTCCGCCAGCGCCTCGGCGAAGTGCCGCCCGATCTCGCCGTCCCAGTAGATGTAGAACTCGAGGTTGATCGTCTTCCGCGCGCCGCGGATCGCCGCCAGCATGGCCGGGAAGATCCGCACGCCGTTTGCGAGGATCTCCACGCGGTTGTCGTGCGCCAGCGGCGCGCCGGTGAGCGCGTGCATCGTCTGCAGGAACGCCAGGTCGTGCACGCCGAACTGGTGCTTCATGTGATAGCGCATCGGCAGCCGGCGCCGGATGATCGGCAGCGGCGGCCGTTTCGGATAGCGCATCTTCTTGCTCTTGCGAAAGAAATTCATCGGTGAGCGATCAGCCAGAGAACGGCGGCGGCGAGGCCGGCGACGATGAGCAGCGCGACGGCGACGATGACCGCCACGACGACGATCGCCGCGCCGGCGACCTGCGCAACGCTGCGCGGCGGCCGCGAACGGTCACGATAGCGCAGCAGCGATTTCAGGTTGATGACGTTCTCCTCGAAGAGCCAGTCGAAGATCGTGCCGATCACCGGGATCGAGCCGATGCTGACGTCGAGGAGGACGTAGACGACCATGCGTGTGACGCGCGCGAGCGGCACGCGGTGGCGCAATGCGCCGACGATGATCCACGCCGACAGGATGCCGCCCGCGACCTCGCCGAGGCCGGGGATGAGGCTCAGCCCGGCATCGAGGCCGACGCGGCGGCTCGTGCCGGGGATCGCCACCGCCTCGTCCATGAAATAGGCGAACTTCCGCAGCGCGACGAGGTCGGCCGGCAGCTTCTCGTCGGGTTCGATGACCTCGGGGATGAAGGGCTCGGGCTCAGCCACGCTCATGCATTATGCAAAGTCGGGCCCCCTCGGCGGCGCGCGGCTTGCGTCTATAGTTGAGCCATGAGCGAACTGCCGGAGCGCGACAGCGAGCGGCCGCCGTCGTTGCGGGACCGCTTTGTTCGCGGCCGCTCCATTGTCTGGTCGTGGCTCACGGACCCGGCCGTTCTCCTCTACCGGCGCGAGGCTACCGGCCGCGACCGCCTCCGCGTCGCGACCGTCGAGTTCTTCCTCTTCGTCCGCGAAGTGGCGCGAGAGTTTTACCTCATCGAGGGGACGAGCCGCGCGGCCTCGCTCGCCTACACCACGCTCCTGTCGCTGATCCCGCTCCTCGTCGCCTTCACCTCGTCTCTGCAGCGCTGGTTCCGCAACCTCTTTCCGAACCTGCAGGCGCAGATCGACACCGTCCTGAATACGATCATCCCGTACCAGTCGCCGATCATCAGCTACCACGTCGCCAGGTTCGCGGAGAACGCGCAGGCGGCCTCGACCTTCGGCGTCATCATCTTCATCGTCATCGCCTTCCGCCTCTTCCTCGCCGTCGAGGCGACGGTAAATCAGATCTGGAAAGTGCGCAGTGCGCGCGGGTACCGCCAGAAGATCATGGCCTTCACGATGCTCTTCTTCTGGGGCCCGATCCTGATGGGCTTCTCCTTCACGACGACGGCGATGCTGGAGAAGAACCGCTGGCTGCGCGTCCTCTTCCAGCGCGACATCATCTTTCACATCTTCCCCGCCGTCGTTCTCTTCATCGCCTTCACCATGCTCTTCTGGCTCGTGCCGTCGACGAAGGTTCGCTTCGGCGCGGCGGCGGTCGGCGCGGTCGTGACGACGCTGCTCTTTTCCGGCGTGCGCTTCGGTTTCGGCCTGTACGCACAGCACCTCTTCAGCGGCCGCTTCAACCTGATCTACGGGACTCTCGGATTGGCGGTGATCTTCCTGATCGCCATCGAGATCATGTGGGTCGTCATCCTCCTCGGCGTCGAGATCAGCTACGTCTGGCAGAACCTCTACGGCGTGCTGCGCGCGACGGAGCAGCGCATCGAGGACGAGCCGCGCTTCGACCTCTACTTCGCCATCCGCGCGCTCGTCGAGATCGCTCGCCGCTTCGACAAGCGCGAGGACCCGCCGTCGTCGTACCGCCTCGCCGAGCAGTTCGGCACGACCGACCCGCAGATGCGGCGGATCCTCGACCGCCTCGAGGACATGAAGCTGCTCAAGGAGATCCCCGGCGAGTGGCCGGCCTTCGTCCCCGCCTGCGATCCCGACCGCATGACGATCGAGGAGCTGATCACCGGATTCCAGGGGCTGCAGCGCTCCGTCCCCGACATCGCCGCGGGCGACGAGCACCGCGCCGTCAGCGACCTCTTCGCGCGCGTGATCGACTGCACGCACGACGCCCTCGAGCGGCTCAGCATCGGCGCGCTGGTGCGGCGGCTCTACGGCGAGCGCGCTCCGGCGCGCAACGAGGACCGCGCGTTACGCGGGGTGTAGGTCGGCGCGGCGGCGCAGCTCGCGCAGCAGGCGGATCCGCCGCAAGGTCTCGTACGCTACCGTCGTGAAGGCCACCCACACCGTCCCCGCGGTGATGCCGGCGCCGACGTCCGAGATCCAGTGCACGCCGAGGTAGACGCGGGAGGCGGCCACGGCGGCGACGAACGTGATGGCGAAGGCGAGCGCCGCCGACTTCCACCTCCACGGCTTCAGCACGCGCATGGCCAGGTACGCCAGCGCGCCGTACGCCACCGTCGAGCCCATGGCGTGCCCGCTCGGGAACGAGAAGCCGTGCGCGCGGCGGAGCATCTCCGCGACGTCGGGCCGCGTGCGGGCGAAGTGATGCTTCAGTTCGAGGTTCATCAGCGCGCCGCCGCCCGCCGTCACGGCGAGGTAGATGAACCAGCGATAGCGGCGCTTGACGAGCAGCACGATGCCGGCGACGGCGAGCGTCGCGCCGACGCCGACGGGACCGCCGACGTTCGACATCGTCACGAAGAACTCCGTCGCCCCGGCGGTGCGCTGCCGCACGGCGGCGTCGTGGACGTAGGTGTCGACGAAGTGCAGCCTGCCGCCCTGGTCGTGCAGGCGCTCGGCCATGTCGACGAAGGCGTCGCCGCACCACGCCGTCAGCGCGGCGCCGGCGACGACGAGGATGAGGATGGGGACGTAGTCGCGGAAGCGCTCGTGCGTCGACGTCACGAACTCGTGCACGCGCATGTTCCGCGCGAGCAGCGCCGCGAGCACCCGGCCGCCGTGCCGCAGCGCCGGCAGCGTCAGGTAGAAGAGGCCCCAGAGGATGAGGAAAACGCCGGCGAAGACGGCTGCCAGGATCACGTCAGAATCCGCCGCTCATGTATTTCCACTGCACGATCTTGTCGTTGATCTCGCGCAGTCGGCGGCTGATCATCCGGCAGAGCAGGTTGAGGAACTGCAGCGACGCGTGCGGGTCCATCGACAGGATCTCGTTGAGCGTGGCGCGGTCGATGGAGAGCACCGTGGCGTCGCCGTCGTGCGACTTCGCGTCGGCGCTGCGCGGCTTGTCGTCGATGAGGGCCATCTCGCCGAAGAAGTCGCCGCGGTCGAGCACCGCCAGCGCCTCCTCGCCGACGCCGGGGATGAACTTGGAGATGCGCACGCGGCCGTCGAGGACGATGTAGAGCTTGTCGCCCTTCTCGCCCTCGCGGAAGATCATCGATCCCTCGCGGAACCGCTCCTCGGTCGAGAACGTCGCCAGCAGCTTCATTTCCGCCGCGGAGAGCCCGCGCTCGCGGAAGAGGTCGACCTTCTCCTCCGACTTGACCGTGACTTCCTGCATCTCGCGCTTGCCGCCCTCGCGCTTGCGGCCGCCGCCCTTCTTCGCGTCCTCCTGGAAGAAGAGCTTGAGCTGTTCGTTGGCGTCGCGCACTTTCACGGTGAGCGAGCGCCAGAAGGCCCAGTGCAGGCCGACGGCGAGCTCCTTGTCGTCGTCCATGAGCTGGTCGAGCGCGCTGAACGAGAACGTGTAGCAGGCCGACGGCCGCACGGCGATGGCGTCGCTGGAGCGGTGCGTCCGGTCGATGAAGTTCATCTCGCCGAAGATCGTGTCGGGCTCGAGCTTGCCGAGGATCTGCGGGCCGAACGGCGTGGCCGTGCTGACGTCGATCTCGCCGTCGCGCACGACGTAGAAGTCCATGGAGCGGTCGTTCTCGCGAAAGACGTACCCACCCTCGCGCAGCGTCTCGATGCGCGCGAACTTGGAGAGGTGGAAGAGCTGCTCGTCCTTCATGTGCTGGAAGACGCCGAGCTTCCGCAGCTCAGCGGAGATCTGGATGAGGTTGTCGCGCTTCTCGGCGTCGCGCGTGATCTTCTCGAGGATGGAGCGCATCTCGCGCTTGCTCTCGACCTGGAAGAGCGTTTCCTTGCGCAGCTCCAGGCGCTCGGTGCAGAGCTGGAGCTGCTCGACGCGCTGCTTGATGCGCGCGTTCAGCTCCTTTGCCTCGATGTTCTCGATGCGCTTGAGGGTGTTGATCATGCGCCGCACCGGCTCGGTGGCGTCGCCCTTCTGGTCGGTCGACAGCAGGAAGGCGTCGACGAAGTCGTCGAGGGCTTTGTCGAAGTTCTTGAGCTCGAACTCGACGCGGCCGGAGATCTCCGCGAGGCCGCGGTCGAAGGGATTGAGCTTCCGCGCCCTGGCGATCTCCTCGTGGGCCTGATCCCACTCGCCTTGCGAGTAGTAGAGACGGCCGAGGATCTCGAAGGGGCGGTAGTTGTTCGGCGTCTTCAGCTTGGCGATCTCGAGGAGCTCGATGGCCTTCGAGGTTTGGTCCTTGGCCATGTAGTACTGCGCGAGGCCGGCGTACTGCGATGAGTCGATCTCGTCGCGGGCGCGCTCGGCGCCGACTTCGTGCTTCACGGCCGTGAACCGCGCCTCCTCGGCGGCGGTCTTGAGGTCGCGGACGCGCGCGAGGTTGATGCGCACGGCCACGGAGCCCGGCTTGAGCTTCTCCGCCATCTCGTAGAGGTGAATCGACTCGTCGTACATCCCCTGGTCGGCGTAGCGGCGGGCCAAGGCCACGAGGTCGTCGGCCTCGATGGGGATGCTCGACTCCCGCGCCACCGCGAGGGTGTGGAACCTCGCGCGCGCAGGAGCGATGGGCGTTTCGGCCATAGGGGACGCCTATTATAGTTCGCGGCCTTGACACGCCTCCTCGCCGCGCTCCTCTTCGCCGCGCAGTTCCAGCCCGCGTTGCCCGGCTACGAATACAGCTTCCCCCGCGACCACGGCTCCCACGACAAATATCGCACCGAGTGGTGGTACTACACCGGCCACCTGCGCGCGGACGACGGCCGCGAGTACGGGTTCGAGCTGACGTTCTTTCGCGTTGGCATCTCGCGCGAGCCGGTGCAGACGCGATGGGATTTGCGCAACCTGGCGCTCGCGCACTTCGCCGTCACCGACGTCGCCGCGCGCGACTTCCGCTATTACGAGAAGCTCAACCGCGCCTCGCCGTTCACCGCCGCGGCCGCGGCCGAGCGCCTCGACGTCTTCAACGAGGCGTGGCGGGCCGTGACGCTGCCCGACGGCGCCTGGCGCATCGCCGCGCAGAGCGGCCGCGACGCGATCGACCTCACGCTGCGCGCGCGCAAGCCGCCCGCGGTGCACGGCGAGAACGGCGTCAGCGTCAAAGCCGAGGGGATCGGCTACGCGTCGCACTACTACTCGATGACGCGGCTCGAGGTCGGCGGCACGGTCAACGGCCGGCATTGCAGCGGCGAGGCGTGGATGGACCACGAGTTCGGCAGCTCCGCGCTGCGCGAAAATCAGCAGGGGTGGGACTGGTTCTCGGTGCAGCTCGACAACGAGACGGAGCTGATGCTCTACGTCATCCGACGCCGCGACGGGACGGCTGACACGACGTCGTCCGGCTCGCTCGTCACCGCGGATGGCAACGTCATCCACCTCCGCCACGACCAGATGCGCATCGAGGCGACCGGCCGCTGGCATTCGTCGAAGAGCGGCGCGACGTACCCGATGGGCTGGCGCGTCGCCGTGCCGCAGTTCCGCGTCGACTTGACGCTGTCGCCGCTGCTGCAGGAGCAGGAGCTCGTCACGCGCGAGTCGACGCGAGTGACGTACTGGGAAGGCGCGGTGCGCGCGAGCGGCTCATTCGCGAACGTCGCCGTCAGCGGCGAGGGCTACGTCGAGATGACGGGGTACGATAAGGCCTTCAGGCAATGATCCTGGCGCTGCTTTTCGCGCTCCACCTCCCGCCCGTCGACGCCACGGTCGGCGTCGCCGCGCTCGACCTCCGCGGCGGCCGCGCGGTGCGCGTGAACGCGGGCGAGCGCTTTCCGATGGGGAGCGTCTACAAGGTGCCGATCGCCATCGCGCTGCTGCACGCGGCCGACCGCGGCGAGGTCGCCCTCGGCCGCGAGATTACCGTCGAGCCGCGCGACTTCGCGCCCGGCTGGAGCCCGATCCGCGACAACGCACACGGGAAGCCGGTGACGCTCACGGTCGGGCAGCTCCTCGAGGCGGCGGTCACCGACAGCGACAACACCGCCGCCGACGTCCTCCAAAACCTCCTCGGCGGCGGCCCGAAGATCACGGCGGCGCTGCGCGCGCTCGGCATCGGCGGCGTGCGCGTCGACCGGACCGAGAAGCAGATCGCCGCCGACATCGGCGCGCGCGGCGTCGCCTCGTACAACGCCGACCCGCGCGACAGCGCCACGCCCGACGAGATGCTCGCCCTGCTGCGCAAGCTCGCGCGCGGCGAGGAGGGATTGAAGCCGGCCAGCCGCGAGCGCCTGATGAAGCTCATGCTCGCGTCGCGCAATCCGCATCGCATCAGCAACGGCCTTCCGCCGGGCACGCCGCTCGCGCACAAGACGGGGAACATGCCGGGCGTCATGAACGACGCCGGCATCATCGACGGCCGCATCGTCCTGGTGGTCTTCACGAAGAACGGGAAGGGCGACGAGGCGCGGGCGAACGCGATCGCGGAGATCGCGCGGCAGATCTACGCCGGCTTCACGCGTTGACGCGCTGCAGCCGCCGGATCTCGCTGACCAGCTGCTCGCGCGCCGAGCGCCCCTTCTGCACGAACGACATCACCTTAGACTGCAGCTCGCGGCGATCGTCGGCGGAGATCTCCTTCGACGTCAGCACGACGATGGGGATGTTCGCGGTCTCGGGCGCGTCCTTCAGCGCGCCGGCGACTTCGAAGCCGCTCATGCCCGGCATCATGAGGTCGAGGATGATGACGTCGGGCGACGATAGCTTGGCGGCCGCGACGCCGGACTCGCCGGTGAAGGCGCTCTCGATCGTGTAGCCGAGGCGGGCCAGCTGCTCGTCGAGCAGCGCGTGCACGGTCTGGTCGTCGTCGATCAGCAAGAGGCGCGGGCGGTTGTTGCGCGTCAGCTGGCGGATGCGGCCGAGGAGCCGCTCGCGATCGACCGGCTTGACGAAGTAGTCGTCGGCGCCGAGGGCCACGCCGAGCTCGCGGTTCTCGACCATGGAGATGATCACCACGGGGATGTCGCGCGTCGACGCGTCGTTCTTGAGGCGCTTGAGGACTTCCCATCCGTCGAGGCCGGGGAGGACGAGGTCGAGCGTCACCGCGACCGGCCGCGACTCTTTGGCGAGCTTGAGCGCCTCGTCGCCGTGCCGCGCGCGGATGGCGAGGTAGCCGGCCGAGCCGAGCGCCGACGAGATCAGCTCGAACGCGTGGGCATCGTCCTCGACGACGAGCACGCGCTCGGTCAGCGCCGGCGCCGCCTCGAGCTCCGGCGCGCGGCTCACCACGGCAGCGCGCGAGCGCAGCGGCAGCGTGAACGAGAAGATGCTCCCCTTGCCCGGCGCGCTCTCCACCGACACCCAGCCGCCCTGCAGCTCGACGAACTTCTTCACCAGCGCCAGCCCAAGGCCGGTGCCGCCGAACTGCCGCCGCGCCGTGCCGTCGACCTGGCGGAACTCCTCGAAGATCGCCTCGTGGTTCTTCGGGTCGATGCCGATCCCCTCGTCGCGCACCGAGATCTTGATGTTGCCGTCTTCGGCGCTCTCGCCGTAGTGCCGCGCGGAGATCGTGATCGGCGACTGCGGCGGCGCGAACTTGATCGCGTTGGAGAGGAGGTTGAAGAGCACCTGCTTGAACTTGGCGAGGTCGGACTCGAGGAGCGGCAGGTCGTCGGGGACGTCGACGGCGAAGAGCGGCACGTGGTCGCGCGTCATCCCGCGCATCACCGTGCAGACGCTCTCGATCACGGCGCGCACGGTGAAGCGCTCCGGATAGATCTCCATCTTTCCCGCCTCGATCTTCGAGAGGTCGAGGATGTCGTTGATGATGCTGAGGAGGTGCTGCCCCGAGGCGAGGATGTGGCGGAGGAAGCTGGAGTGCTTCGGGTCGACGCTGCCGTCGAGGCGGTCGACGAGGATCTCCGAGAAGCCGATGATCGAGTTCATCGGCGTGCGCAGCTCGTGCGACATGTTGGCGAGGAACTGGCTCTTCAGCCGGTTGGCCTCCTGGATGCGCCGGTTCGCTTCGGCCAGCTCGCGCGAGCGCTGCTGCAGCTCGTCCGCGAGGCGCGTCAGCTCGTTGACCTGCCGGCTCTCCTCGGCCTCGAGCTGGCGGATGCGCAGCCGCTTCTCCTGCAGGTTGCTGACGGCGACGAGGAAGAAGTACGACGCCGCGAAGAGGAAGAGCATGCGGGCGAAGGCGAGCGTGAACGCGCGGTCGAGGAAGTGGATCTGTCCCATGACCGCGAGCAGCGAGAGGTACGCGGCGGTATTGGCCACCATCATCGTGACGATCGTCCGCCGGCCGCCGACGAACGCCGCCGCCGCGGTCGGCGTGACGTACCAGACGAACCACGGGCTGGCCAGGCCGCCCGTGACGTAGATGCAGGCGGTGGCGACGACGATGTCGGCGGCCATCCAGAGCGGATTGAGGATGCGCCGGTCGACGCCGCGCGCGTAGAGCCCGTAGAAGATGCCGCTGCAGATCGCGGCGAACGCGCAGATCGCGACGGCGGTGGGGAGCTTCAGCGGAAAGACGCCGATGGCCGCGCCGATGCCCGCGGTGACGAGCCCCGCGCAGTAGATGACGAGGTGCTGGCGCTGGAGGTTGAGATCGAAGCGGAGAATGCTCTCGCGCGCGGAGTCGGCGGACATTGGACGCATCGGGATGGGTGGATTGTAGTGGTTCTTAGTTGTTAGGGAAGCTCTGCGCAAGTGTCATCCTGAAGCCGCGTAGACGGCGAAGGATCCCCTGCCCACATGCGCGTCTCTTGCAGAAAGGCGGGGGATTCCTCACCGTCTGCGCGGCTCGGAATGA
>Ga0070717_10003774_pt1 | contig 10884 bp, 9 predicted proteins | sample LARL113metaG_FD_71366 | JGI IMG/M metagenome (GOLD analysis project Ga0070717, IMG submission 71366) | Corn, switchgrass and miscanthus rhizosphere microbial communities from Kellogg Biological Station, Michigan, USA - LAR L11-3 metaG | ecosystem: Host-associated > Plants > Roots > Rhizosphere ...
GACAGCATCACCGCCATCGGGTTGACCTTGTTCTGGCCCGCGTACTTGGGCGCGCTGCCGTGCGTGGCCTCGAAGACCGCGCCGTTGGTGCCGATGTTGGCGCCGGGCGCCAGGCCCAGTCCCCCGATCATGCCCGCGCCCAGGTCCGAGATGATGTCGCCGTACAGGTTCGGGCAGCAGAGGACGTCGTACTCGCGCGGCCGCAGCACGAGCTGCATGCACATGTTGTCGACGATCCGATCCTCGAACTCGATGTCCTTGTTCTTCTCCGCGACCTGGCGGGCCACCGCGAGGAACAGCCCGTCGGTGTGCTTCATGATGTTCGCCTTGTGCACGGCGGTGACCTTCCGGCGCTTGTTCTTGCGCGCGTAGTCGAAGGCGAACTCGACGATGCGCTCCGACCCGCTCACCGAGATGGGTTTGATCGAGAGCCCGCTGTCCGGGCGGATCTTCTTCTTGAGCAGGCCTGAGATCTCGGCGATCAGATGGTCGGCGTCCGGCGTGCCGCGCTCGAACTCGAGGCCCGCGTAGATGTCCTCGGTGTTCTCGCGCACGATCACGAAGTCGAGGTCGTCGCGCAGGTTGCGCGCCCCCTTGTAGGCCTTGACCGGACGGACGAGGGCGTAGAGGTCGAGCTCCTGGCGAAGCGCGACGTTCACGCTGCGGAAGCCGCTGCCGATCGGCGTGGTGATCGGTCCCTTGAGCGCGATCTTGTTTTTGCGGATCGATTCCAGGACGTGGGCCGGCAGCGGCGTGCCGAACTCTTCGATCACCCCCGCGCCCGCCTGCTGGACGTCCCAGTCGAACTGAACGCCGGTGGCTTCGAGCACCCGCACGGTGGCGTCGCAGATCTCTGGGCCGACACCGTCGCCCGGGACGAGCGTTACCGCATGCCTAGCCACGCGGAGACTTCAGGCTTCGCGCTCTACTTCTTGAAGTAGTCGGCGTTGATCTTGATGAAGTCCCGCCACTGCGCCGGGACCTCGTCCTCGGGAAAGATGGCGTCGACCGGGCAGGGGTCCACGCAGGCACCGCAGTCGATGCACTCGTCGGGGTCGATGAAGTACATGTTCGCGGCGTCGTCCGTGTGGATGCAGTCGACGGGACAAACCTCCACGCAGGAGGCGTCTTTTACGTCAATGCAAGGCTGGACGATGACATAAGCCATGTTCCTCGAAGGGTACCATGAGCCCCCATTCTCCCGGCACCGGACTCCTGTTAAATACTGGGTTGATGCTGGGGGGCGTTCCGCACCGTTCGTAACAACCTGACGCGTGAGGAGGCGCGGCGCCGCGCCACCCTCCTATCCGACCTTCATTACGAAGTGCGGCTCGACCTGAACACGGGCGCGGAGACGTTCGCCTCGGCGACCGCGGTCACATTCAGGTGCAGCGAGCCGGGAGCGGCGACTTTCATCGAGTTCATCGGTCCCTCGGTCGAGCGCGCCGAGCTCAACGGCCGCTCGCTGCCGGCGAGCGCTTTCGACGGCGGGCGCATCCAGCTGGAGGGACTCGGCGCCGAGAACCGCTTCGAGGTCAGCGCCACCGCCCGGTACATGCGCGACGGCACCGGGCTGCATCGGTTTCGCGACCCGGTGGACGGCCGGTTCTACCTGCACACACAGTTCGAGGCCAACGACGCGCATCGCGTGTACGCCTGCTTCGACCAGCCTGATCTCAAGGCGACGTTCGACTTCACCGTCGCCGCGCCCGAGGACTGGGTCGTCGTCTCCAACACGACACCCACCAGCCACAAGGACGGCGTCTGGGTCTTCCCTACGACCCCCGTGATCTCGACCTACATCACCGCGGTGGTCACTGGCCACTACGCGTCCTGGCAGGACAAGCACGGCGACATCCCGCTGGGCCTTTACTGCCGCCAATCGCTCGCCGAGTACCTGGACACGCCCGAGATCTTCGAGATCACCAAGCAGGGGCTCGACTTCTTCGCCGAGCGGTTTGCATACCCGTACCCCTTCGGCAAGTACGACCAGCTTTTCGTGCCGGAGTTCTCGGCCGGCGCGATGGAGAACGCCGCCTGCGTCACCCACTCGGAGCGCATGGTCTACCGCTCACGGGTCACCGAGGCCACGCGTCTTGGCCGCGCCGAGACGATCCTCCACGAGATGGCGCACATGTGGTTCGGCGACCTCGTGACGATGCGCTGGTTCAACGACCTGTGGCTGAACGAGAGCTTCGCCACCTACATGGCCTACGTGGCGCTGGACAAGGCCACCCGCTTCAAGGAGTCCTGGCTCGATTTCGCGACCAGGGAGAAGGCTCGGGCCAAGGCGCAGGACCAATTGCCCACCACGCATCCGATCGTCGCCGACATCCCCGACGTCGAAGCCGTGCACCTCAACTTCGACTCCATCACCTATGAGAAGGGGGCGTCGGTCCTCAAGCAGCTGGCGGCGTGGGTCGGCGAGGAGGCGTTTTTCAAGGGCGTCGGCCTTTACTTCCGCCGCCACGAGTATCGCAATACCGAGCTTCCCGACTTCCTCGCCCCCCTCGGAGAGGCCTCGGGCCGCGACCTGGGGTCGTGGGCGCGGCTCTGGCTCGAGACGGCCGGGGTCAACACCATCGCCGCCGAGTTCGAGGTCGAGGACGGCCGGATCAAGCAGGCCGCGCTCAGGCAGACGGCGCCTCCCTCCCTCCCCACCCTGCGCCCGCACCGGCTGCGCGTCGGCCTGTACAACGTCGAGGACGCCGAGCTCAAACGCCGCGAGGCGGTGGAGCTGGACGTCGACGGCGAGCTGACGCCGGTCGCGGGGCTGGAGGGCAAGCCGGCGCCGGACGTGCTGCTGGTGAACGACGGCGACCTCGCCTACACGAAGGTCAACCTCGACGCGCGGTCCATCAAGACTCTGACGGCCCACCTCGCGGGCCTCGGCGATCCGCTGGCCCGCGCGCTGGCGTGGGGCGCGCTCTGGGACATGGTCCGAGACGCCCACCTGCGCGCCCGCGACTACGTGCAGATCGCCCTGAACAACATCGACGTGGAGACGGACGCGGTCATGACCTCGTCGCTGATCAACCTGATATTCAGCGCCGTCGAGGTGTACGGAGACGCCCAGAACCGGTCGGCTGTTCGCGAGGTGCTGGCCGCCGCTTCACGGCGGCGAGCGTTCGAGGCTGCGCCGGCGAGCGACCGCCAGCTGCTGTGGACCAAGGCCTTGATCGACGCCGCCCGCCGCCCGGAGGACGTCGAGTGGGTTCGCGGGCTGCTCGACGGCAGCACCCTGCTCGACGGTCTGAAGGTGGACTTCGCCGTCAGGTGGGGCGCGGTCGGCGCACTCGCCAGGCTCGGTGTCATCGGCGCGGACGAGATCGCTGCCGAGCTGAAGCGAGACCCGACCGAAGAGGGCCGGCGCGCCGCCGCGACCGCGCGGGCGGCCCGTCCGGTGCCGGAGGCCAAGGAAGAGGCCTGGAGCGCAGTGACGAACGGCGACGAGGTCTCGCTCGCCATGAAGCGTGCGTTCGCAGCCGGCTTCCATCGGGCCGACCAGGAAGCGGTCCTGGAGCCTTACGTCCGGCGCTACTTCGACGAGCTGCTCCCGGTGTGGGACTCGCACGACATCGACGAGGGGCTCATGTTCGTGCGCGCGATGTACCCGTCGGCCATCGTCCGTGAGGACGTGATCGACCTGGTCCAGGAGGTGCTGGCCGGCGAGCTCCCAGGGCCGGTCCGCCGCGCCCTGCTGGAGGCCCAGGACGGCACGGCGCGTGAGCTGCGAGCCCGCCGGTTCGACGCCTCACCGCGCTCGGAGGCCGTAGCGCAGGAATAGGTAGCCGCCGTGGCGGCGCGCGCTGAGCAGGCGTGTCCACACCCCGGCGCCGGGCAGCAGCTCCACGCCCTCAACCATGCCCAATCGCCGCTCCTGGTCGCGGCCCGCCAGAACAGGCGAGATGGTGAGAAAGGCCTCGTCGAGGAGCTGCGCCTCGATCAGCCGGCCCATCACATGCGGCCCGCCCTCCGTGAGCACGGCCCGGTGGCCCCGGTTCCTGAGCTCGTCGACCGCCCGCGACAGGTCGACGTGGTCGCCCTCACCGAGCACCGCCACGTCGCACGACTCTGGCGCCCGGTGCGCAAGTTCCTCCGCACCTGCCGCTGTTGTCAAGATCGTCGCCCCGTGCTGCAGCGCGGGATGGGAGAAGTCGAGCTCGCCATGGGACGTCAGCACCACCAGCCGCGGCTCGGGTGCGCGCCCGAGCGAGCGGCGCAGGCCGGCGAAGCTCTCGGCCAGCGCCGGATAGACGTTGGCCGGCGTCCAGAGGTGGCCCGGCGTCGCGCGCAGGGTGCCGGCGCCCAGGAGGACCGCGTCGGCGCAGGCCCGCAGCAGCGCCATCAGGAAGCGGTCGCCGGGGTGCTTGGCGCTGAGCACCGAGCCGGCCGACGTTCCGCTGCCCAACGTCGCGACTCCATCGATCGAGGTCACGAAGTTCGAGTAGACGACCAGGTCGGAAAAGCCGATTCCGCCGTAGATCCTCTCCAGGTCGAACGGCAGCAGGTAGCTGGCCAGGCCCTCCTCCTCGTAGAGGACCTCGAACGCGTCCAGCAGCGGTGGTCTGTTCAGGTCAGTGGGAGTTGGTCTGCCCGACAGCCTGGAGGAACTCGGTGCGCAGCTGCGGGTCCGTCTCGTAATTGCCGCGCCAGAAAGAAGTCAGCGTCCGCGAGTGGCCTTCGCGCACACCGCGCATCTGCGTGCAGAGGTGCGTTGCGTTCAGGTGGACCGCGACGCCGTGCGGCTTGAGCACGCGCACCAGCTCGTCCGCGATCTCGAAGCCGACGCGCTCCTGCACGGTGAAGCGCCGCGCGAACACGCGCACCAGCCGGGTCAGCTTGGAGATGCCGATGATCTCCTCGTGCGCGATGTAGCCGATGTACGCGTGCCCGTGGAACGGCAGCGCGTGGTGCTCGCACAGCGAGAAGAACTCGATCGGCCCCTCGATGACCTGGCTGATGCTGCAGTCCGGCCCACCGTGGCACTCGGTCGGGAACGCGGTCAGGAGCTTGGGATCGCCCTCATAACCCGACGTGGCGTCGTAGAGGGCTCGCAAGAAGCGAGTCGGCGTGGCAAGCGTGCCCGGAGTGTCGAGGTCCATGCCGAAGGACTGGAAGATCTCGGCTGCGTAGCCTTCGAACCGCTTCCACGTCTCAGGGGCGATCTGGCGGGGGCGTGTCTGCTCCCAGTGCGTGGTCTCCTCGGGATCGAAGCGAAGCGTTGACATGGCGGTCTCCTCAGTGGCCGATCAGATTCGAAACAATGTACGGCCTCGCGCAACACCCGATTCCGTCCGCCGTGCGCCGGATCGCTCAGAGGCCGGGCGGCCGGGACCGCTGCTCGACCTTTGTGTTATTGGTCTGTAGCGATGAGCCGCCAGCGGCAGCTAGAACGTGCGAGGTCTGCAGCAGTCCGGGCATTGTTGGTCCTCCGCCTGTACGGTGTCGGCAGAAGGGCGAACGACTACCTCGTTCGACTGCTACCGAGTGAGCGGACGCGACGCGGGAGGATGAAGGCCCTATATCGACAATTCATCCGAGCCGGCGACCTGGTTTTCGACGTCGGCGCGAACATCGGTGACCGAACATCGATCTTTGTCGGACTCGGTGCCCGTGTCGTTGCGGTTGAGCCACAGGTTGTGTGCGTCAACCGACTTAGGGCGCGGTTTGCGACCACAGAATCGGTCTCGATCGTACCGATCGCCCTTGGCCGCGAGCCTGGAGTGTCAGAAATGCAGACAAGCCAGGCCACAGTGATTTCCTCGATGTCGGCGGAGTGGCTTGCGAGCGTCCGCCAGAGCGGCCGCTTTGGCGTTCACGACTGGAAGCAAAGGGTGACCGTAAGGGTCACCACCATGGACGCTTTGATCGCTGAGTACGGCCAGCCGGCCTTTTGCAAACTTGACGTCGAAGGATTCGAATCCGAAGTCCTCGCAGGTCTTTCGAGTGCTGTGCCCGCGCTCTCGTTTGAGTGCACGCCGGAGTTCCTCACCAACACGATTTCTTGCGTGGACCGGCTGAACGAGCTCGGGCACTACGAATACAACTACAACCTCAGCGAAACGATGAGATTCGAACTCGCCGACTGGGTCAGCCCCGGCCAGATACAGCAGTTGCTTCGGACGATCGACTCCAACACCTTTGCCGATGTCTACGCGCGAATTAGAGCGATTTAGAGCGATTCGGCGTTCGCTGGGCGTTGCCGGCAAGGCGATTGGTCGATCAGCTGTGGTTCGGAACACCGCTCCGGGTGACTTGCTCAGCGCTTCAGGCCCAGCCTAAGCAAGAGCACGGGCCGGAAGTAACCCCACCAGTCCACGATCGCGCGGGCGCGGGTGTACGGCTTTTTGCCACCCGCGTACGTGATCTGGATCGGCACCTCCTTCCAGCGGTAGCCGCACAGCAGCGTCTTGGCGAAGAGATACGTCTCGACCTCGTAGCGGCCGAGCCAGGGCTGGTGGAGGTCCACCCGTGGGTCGTCGAGGATCTTCAGCCGGTACGCCTGATAGCCACCGGTGGCGTCGGTCATGCGCCGGCCGGCCAGCACGGAGAACAGCACGGTGAACAACTGGATCAGGAACAGGCGGTGCCACGGGATGTTCACGTGCCCCCCGCCCTTCAGGTGGCGGGAGCCGCGGACGAGGTCGACACTGTCGTCGGCCAGGGGCCGGATCAGATCTTGGAGCTGGGCCGGGTCGTGCTTGCCGTTGGAGGCCATGACGGCGGCGATGTCGAACTTCCTGGCCCGGAGGAGGTCCAGGCCGTCGCGGATCGCGGGCCCGGGTCCGCCGCGCTCCGGACGGTCGATCACCGTCGCGCCGTTGCGGCGGGCGGCTTCCGAGGTCCCATCGGTGGATCCGTCGTTGACCACCACCACGAGGTCGCACAGGTCCCGGGGGATCCGGGGCAGCACGCGTTCCAGCGAGGCGGCCTCGTTGTACGCCGGGATGACGACGCCTACCTTCAGGTTGGCGATCATCCCAGGCGCCAATTCTATTGGCCGCCTGACGGCGCCAGGACGCGGAGTAAAATCCGTTGCCCGAGTGCTCATTCGCTCTTCTCTGGTTCTGGCAACGGCGCTCGTGCTCATGGCTTGCGGAGGCAGCAGCTCCGCGGCCCGCCACAGCCCCTCGCCGTCAGCGTCGGCCGCCGCCGGCGGGACCCCGTCCTCTGCGTCCTCCTTCCCGAGCCCGACCCCGGGCGGGCCGGCCGCCGTGCCGCCCGTGGCCTTTTCCTGCGCCTCAACGATCCCCGCCGCCCACCAGCTCGCCCTGGTCCAGCTGAAGGGCGTGACCGGGTACGTGGTGCGCGACATCACCGACATCCTCCACCCGGTCACCAGGTGCATCTTCCAGGGCGGCAGCTACTTCCGGTTCGTCAGCGAGACCCGGCTTACCTACGTCGTGTTCTCGAACGGAAACCTGGGTTCCGACGGCGCCATGTACCTCGCCGACCTGGGCTCCGGCACGACGTCCCTGGTGCGCGCCTGGACCAACGGAGGCGTCGGATCGTGGGCCTACGGCTGGAGCCCGGACGGCCGGTATCTCACCTACCTGGCCTCGCAGGCCAACTCCAACCTCGAATGGCACATGCTCTCGGCGTCGGGCGACAGGCTGCTCGCCAAGCTTGGGTCGATCCCGTCGCGCGGCGGCACCCCGGACGACGACGTGATGGTCGGTTTCTCCGCCGACGGACAGTACGTCGCGGTGGAACAGACCTACACCCAGGGCAAAGGCACGACCGGCAGCGCGACGCCAGTCCAGATCAATCGAGTCGCGGACGGAAGCCTCGCGTACAGCAGCACGGACGGCACGATGGGCGCGTGGGCGGGGACCGGCGCCCGATTCTTGTTCCGCACCAGCGCGGGTGTGCAGTCGTGGTCGCCCACCGGAGGCGTCATCCCCGTCAGCCCCGGCACCGTCTGGATCCGCCCGAACGCGAGCTCGGACGGCAGCCGGATGGCCTTCTCGGTGCTCAACGCGCAGGGCAACCATGTCGGAGAGGTGCTCGACCTCACCAGCGGAGCGGTTCACGCCTTGTCGCCCAATCCGCGGATCGGGGCGGCGTTCTTGAACCCCAGCCTGGTGTGGTACGCGGGAGAGACGATCTGCACCACGGCCACCCCGTGCGGTCTCGGCGGTCCTCCACTCAGCGGCCAGACCTACATCTACGACCTCGGGTCGGACGTCGAGACCGGCTCGATCGACTCGGCGTTCTTCGACGCGTGGCCCCACGTTGCCGGCCAGTCCTAGTGTCTAGGGGTGCCCTGAGATCCGGATTCTCTTTCTGAGCTGGCGCGACCCGCGCAATCCAAAGGCCGGCGGAGCCGAGCTGTTCACCCACGAGGTCGCCCGCAGGCTGGTGACGAAGGGCGACTCGGTGGAGTGGTTCGTCGCGGGATTCCCGGGCGCGGCGGCGGAAGAAGACATCGACGGCGTTCACGTGGTGCGCTCGGGGAAGCAGGCGACCGTCCATCTCCACGCGATGCGCCGCTACCGGCGCAGCCTCGCCTCCCGATTCGACGTCGTGATCGACGAGGTGAACACGATTCCGTTCTTCACCCCGCTGTGGTCGCCGATTCCGTCACTCCTGCTGATCTTCCAGCTCGCGCGAGAGGTCTGGTGGCACGAGAGCGCCTTCCCCATCAGCGCCCTCGGCTACGCGACCGAGCCCGGGTACCTGCGGGCGTACCGGCGCACGCCGGCGATGACGATCTCCGCCTCGACCGAGGATGACCTCCGAAGGCTCGGCTTCCGAGCCCCGATCACAGTGCTGCCAATCGGCCTCGAGCCGATGGTCATACCGGACGTCGCCAAGGAGCCCGTGACGACGTTTCTCTACGTCGGCCGCATGGCCCCCTCCAAGCGTGTGCACGAGATCATCGAGGCGTTTGCGATCTTCAGGCGAGCCGGGCGCGACGGACGGCTCTGGCTCGTGGGCGACGGCCCGGAGGCCTACGTGCGCACTTTGCGAAAGCGAGCCGCCGCGCTCGGCCTCGCCAAGGACGTCGAGTTCCTCGGCCGGCTCGCCTCCGACGAGAAGCACGCCCGCATGGCGAGGGCGCACGTGCTCTTGATGGCGTCGGTCCGCGAGGGCTGGGGCCTGTCGATCGCCGAGGCCGGCGCGTGTGGCACCCCCGCCGTGGTCTACGACGTGCCCGGACTGCGCGACGCGGTGCGCAGCGGGGAGACCGGCCTGGTCGTTGCCCCGACGCCGGAGGGAATGGCGCGGGGCATGGCCGAGCTCATCGCCGACCCGTCGCGATACGAGCGCATCGCCTCCGAGGCGCGCCGCTGGAGCGCCACATTTTCGTTCGATGCGGCCGCCGACGCGATGCGCGCGGTCATCACCGCCACGGTGGCGGGTGCGCCGCGCAAGTCCGGAACGCCCGCTCCGGCCTCGGGGCCATAATTCGGCGCATGCTTCGAATAGGGATCATCGGCATCGGCCATTGGGGCCCCAACTACGCGCGCATCTTCAACGGCCAGATTCCGGGCGCGACGCTGACGGCATGCGTCGACAAGGTCAGGTCACGGCTCGAAGGCATCCGCGCGCAGTACCCGCAGGTCGAGCTGCTGACCGATCACCGCGAGATGATCGAGCGCCGGCTCGTCGACGCCGTGGCGATCTGCACCACCGCGACGACGCACCGCGCCATCGCCGAGGACTGCCTGGCGGCCGGCCTGGACGTGCTTGTCGAGAAGCCGATCGCCGCCTCGAGCGTCGACGCGCAGGCGATCATCGACAAGGCGCGCCAGGAGCAGCGGGTGCTGATGGTCGGCCACACCTTCCTGTTCAACCCCGCGGTCCAGGCGATGAAGCACTACATCGAGTCGGGCCAGCTCGGCCGGGTCCTCTACTTCCACTTCCAGCGCACCGGCCTGGGCCCGATCCGGCAGGACGTCAACGCTCTCTGGGACCTGGCCCCGCATGACCTGTCGATGCTCTCGTACTGGCTGGAGACGGAGCCGACCGAGGTGGTCGCGCGCGGCCAGTCCTATCTCAAACGCGGCTGTGACGACGTCGTGTTCCTGACCCTTCGCTACCCGCAAGACGTTCTCGCGAGCATCCACGTGAGCTGGTTGGACCCCGTGAAGATCCGCAAGGCCACGATCGTCGGTGACCGGCGCATGGCGGTCTTCGACGACGTCAACGCCAGCGAGAAGCTGCGCCTCTACGACAAGGGCGCAAGCTACCAGCCCGCTGGCGGAGACTTCGGTGCCTTCGTGGCCGCGGTCCGCGACGGCGACATCCTGATTCCGTCCCTCGAGAACAAGGAGCCGCTTCGCGAGCAGCTCGGGCATTTCGTGGAATGCGTGCTGGAGCGCAAGCAGCCGGTCGCCGGAGGCGCGGAAGGCCTGGCGGTGGTGCGAGTACTGGAAGCCGCGCAGGCGGAGCTCGACCGGCCGCGGGCCGAGGTGGAGGTGCGCACGTGATACATCCGAACGTTCACATCGGTGAGGGGACGATCGTCGAGGACGGAGCCGTCATCGGCCAGGCGCCGCGCGGGAAAAAACCGGGTGACCTGCCGACTCGGATCGGGTCCGGCGGCGTGATCAGAAGCGGCACCGTGATCTACGCGGGGACGACGATCGGCGACGGGTTCAACAGCGGGCACGGCGCGATGATCCGCGAGGACAACATCATCGGCGACAACTGCAGCGTCGGTTCGAGCGCTGTGCTCGAGCCGGGCAACAAGGTCGGCAGCGGCACGCGGATCCACAGCCAGTGCTTCCTCGAGCACGTGACGCTGGGCGAGCGCGTGTTTCTCGGACCGGGCGTCGTCTTCACCGACGACCCGCACCCTGTCTGTCCGCGCTACCTCGACTGCGTGCTCGGCGCGACCGTCGAGGACGACGTGAGCATCGGCGGCAACGCCAC
>Ga0070717_10003776_pt1 | contig 10881 bp, 10 predicted proteins | sample LARL113metaG_FD_71366 | JGI IMG/M metagenome (GOLD analysis project Ga0070717, IMG submission 71366) | Corn, switchgrass and miscanthus rhizosphere microbial communities from Kellogg Biological Station, Michigan, USA - LAR L11-3 metaG | ecosystem: Host-associated > Plants > Roots > Rhizosphere ...
CGTCTGCACGCTGTTCTATTCGCGCTTCCGCTCGGTGATCGCGCAGATCCCGACCGCCCAGCAGATCATCCCGCTGGTCGTCGAGGAGGGCGCCGCCGTCAACACGACGTCTTACGAATACGAGCCGGAAGAGGACGAGATTCTCACCCGCCTCCTGCCGCGCAACCTCGCGGTCCAGATCTTCCGCGCGCTGCTCGAGAACAACGCCTCGTTCTACGGCGCGCAGATGAGCGCGATGGACAACGCGACGCGCAACGCCGGTGAGATGATCCGCAAGCAGACGCTGGTCTACAACCGCACGCGTCAGGCGCAGATCACCAAGGAACTGATCGAAATCATCTCGGGCGCCGAAGCCGTCTGATCAAGGCGCTTCAACACCCGTCAAACGCAACATCACGGTCAAGCTGACCGCAGACTAAAAGTTCGGATCGAAGGAGACATTCAATGGCAGCCCAGGTCGGTCGCGTCACCCAGGTCATCGGCGCCGTCGTCGACGTGCAGTTCGAAGGCCACCTCCCGGCCATTCTCAATTCGCTCGAGACCAAGAACGGCGGCAACCGCCTGGTGCTCGAAGTCGCCCAGCATCTCGGTGAGTCCACCGTCCGCACCATCGCGATGGACACCACCGAAGGTCTGGTCCGCGGCCAGGAAGTCACCGACACCGGCGCGCCGATCCGCGTCCCGGTCGGCGCCGGCACGCTCGGCCGCATCATGAACGTGATCGGCGAGCCGATCGACGAAGCCGGCCCGGTGCAAGCGGAAGGCCTGCGCCCGATTCACCAGGAAGCGCCGAGCTACACCGACCAGTCCACCGAGGCGGAAATTCTCGTCACCGGCATCAAGGTCGTCGACCTGCTGGCGCCCTACGCCAAGGGCGGCAAGATCGGCCTGTTCGGCGGCGCCGGCGTCGGCAAGACCGTGCTGATTCAGGAGCTGATCAACAACGTCGCCAAGGCGCACGGCGGCTACTCGGTATTCGCCGGCGTCGGCGAGCGAACCCGCGAGGGCAACGACCTCTATCACGAGTTCATCGAATCCGGCGTCAACAAGAAGGGCGGCGGCGAAGGCTCGAAATGCGCGCTGGTCTACGGCCAGATGAACGAGCCGCCGGGCGCCCGCGCCCGCGTCGGCCTCACCGGCCTGACGGTCGCCGAGCATTTCCGCGACCAGGGCCAGGACGTGCTGTTCTTCGTCGACAACATCTTCCGCTTCACCCAGGCGGGCTCCGAAGTATCGGCGCTGTTGGGACGTATTCCGTCGGCCGTGGGCTATCAGCCGACGCTTGGCACCGACATGGGCGCGTTGCAGGAGCGCATCACCACCACCACCAAGGGCTCGATCACCTCGATCCAGGCGATTTATGTTCCCGCCGACGACTACACCGACCCGGCGCCCGCGACCACGTTTGCTCATCTCGACGCCACGACCAACCTCGATCGCGCGATCTCGGAGAAGGGCATCTATCCGGCGGTCAATCCGCTCGATTCGACGTCGCGCATGCTCTCGCCGCTGATTGTCGGCGAGGAGCACTACACGACCGCACGCCTGGTGCAGCAGATACTGCAGCGCTACAAGTCGCTGCAGGACATCATCGCCATTCTCGGCATGGACGAGCTAAGCGAAGAGGACAAGATCACGGTGGCGCGCGCGCGCAAGATCGAGCGCTTCCTGTCGCAGCCGTTCTTCGTTGCCGAAGTCTTCACCGGCTCGCCCGGCAAGTTCGTCGAACTCGCCGACACCATCAAGGGTTTCCGCGGTCTGTGCGAAGGCAAATACGATCATCTGCCCGAGCAAGCCTTCTACATGGTCGGCACCATCGAAGAGGCGGTCGAGAAAGGCAAGAAGCTCGCGGCGGAAGCAGCGTAAGAGGGCGAATGGCGAATAGGGAGTAGCGAATAGCAAGCCATTCGCCATTCGCTACTCGCTACTCGCTCCTTCAAAATTCGCCACTCACCATTCGCAGGTTCTCCATGGCCACCTTCCACTTCGATCTCGTCTCGCCGGAAAAGCTGGCGTTCTCCGGAGCAGTCGACCAGGTCGATATTCCCGGCGTCGAGGGCGATTTTGGTGTGCTCGCCGGACATGCGCCGGTGGTGGCCGTGATCCGGCCGGGTATCCTCACCGTGACGGCGGGCAGTTCGCACGTGAAGATCATCGTGCTCGGCGGCCTTGCCGAGGTCTCCGAGAAGGGCCTCACCGTGCTCGCCGATGTCGCGACCTCGCTCGAGGAACTCGACCGCGCCAGGTTCGCCGCGACCATCTCTGAGATGGAAGAGAACCTCAAGGAGAAGGAAGGTTCCGAGTTCGACCAGGCGATCGAGCGGCTCGATCATTTCAGGAGCATCCAGCACGAGCTCAGTACGACGGCGCTGCATTAATCCTACCGCGTCACAACCGGTCTTTCCCCTCATCCTGAGGAGCTTGCGCGAGCAAGCGTCTCGAAGGACGAGGCCGAGAATTCGGCGCCAGGGGGCCTCATGGTTCTCCGAGCGATGCGAAGCATCGTGCGGAGACGGCGCAAGCGCGCCTCCTCACCATGAGGGTCTTATGACGCAGTAAGATTAGCGCGTGGGCTTCTTGCGGGGTTTGCGACCGCCGGTGCCGGGCAGGACGGCAACCTTCATCGACAGCACCGTCTCGACCAGATCGTTCGGCGTCAATTGGCCATACATGAAAGGCCTGATCCGGTCGCCCATCCGCAACAAGGCGAATCCATATGTGCTCGACATCAAGGCGATGGTCGTAGCCTTGATCGCACGATCGTCGGGGTGATCGAGCGTCGCCGCGACGAGACTTTCGAAAATCTCATAGCAAGTCGTGGCAGCTTTGGTCAGGTTCGGATCGAGCGGCGGGGCGCTGAACAGATCGGACGCGAACATCAGCCGGAATAGTTGCGGCCGCTCGGCCGCGAAGGCCAAATAGGCACGGCCCGAGGCGGCAAGACGCATCTCGGGGGTTTTCCCGGCCGCCCCGCGATAGATCGCCGCAAGCCGGTCGAAGCCATCGGCGGCGAGCGCTGCGAGAAGGGCGCGCCGGTCGGCAAAATGCCGGTAGGGCGCCGCGCGCGATACCCCGAGCGACGCCGCAAGCTCGCGTAAAGAGAGATGCTCATAGCTGATGCGCTCGATCTCGGTCGCCGTTGCGGCGATCAGGGCGGCGCGCAAATCGCCATGATGATAGGTCGAATCGCTGCTCACGCGCCGATGTTGACACAGCTTACATTTGGATGCAATGTAAGCGGTGTCAACTTTAGCGCAGGAGCGTGTCATGAACATCGCCGCCGCGACGCTGGCAACCCTGGTGCTGGCGACAACGCCGGCACTCTCTGCGGGCTTTGAACGCATCACCGTGGCCGATCCGGACGGTCCGCCCCTCGAAACCGGCATCTGGTATCCGAGCGAGGCGCCGGCCTCGCCTCAACCGCTCGGTCTCTACCAGCAGAATGTCGCGCCCGCTGCCACTGTCGCGGGGGACGGCTTGCCGCTCATCGTGATGTCGCATGGCAGCGGCGGCTCGTTCGAAGGCCATTACGACACGGCGCTGGCGCTCGCGGAGGCTGGCTTCGTGTTGGCGGCGGTCACCCACACCGGCGACAATTACCGCGACCACAGCGAATTCGCACAGATCGAAAAAAACCGGCCACGCCATGTCAAGGCGCTGGTCGACTACATGCTCGCATCGTGGCCGCACCGCGATCTGATCGACCCGGCACGCATCGGCATGTTCGGTTTCTCGGCCGGCGGCTTCACGGCGCTGGTGTTGATCGGCGGCGAACCGGACATGACGCTTGGCTCGGCCTATTGTGCGGCGTATCCCGACGAATGGGCCTGCCGCAAAATAAGGGAATATGGCGGCGGCACACGGGCGGCGCCGAACGCGCTCGTGCACGACCCGCGGATCTCGGCCGCCGTGATTGCTGCGCCCGCGGTCGGTTACGCCTTCACGCCGGAAGCGCTGGCAGGCATCAGGGCGCCAATTCAGCTATGGCGGGGCGACAGCGACGAAATCCTTCCACATCCGCGGCATGCCCAGCATGTGTATGACGGACTGCCGAGCAAGCCCGAATATCATGTCGTGCCGAACGCCGGCCATTTTGCTTTCCTGGCGCCCTGCACCGCAATGGCCGAGAAATATGCACCGGAAATCTGCCGCGACCCCGCGGGCTTCGATCGCACGGCGTTTCATCAGCAATTCAATTCTGCCGTGGTGGCCTTCCTGAAGGCGAAGCTACCGGCGCGGCAATAGAGCATGATCCGGAAAAGTGCGCAGCGGTTTTCCGAAAAGATCATGCGCAATCAAGAACCTAAAGCGCAATGGTGATTCAACCTAATTCCATCGCGCTTTAGGGCAGGCGCGGGCCGAACAATTACTCAATCGTATCAGTACCTAATGCACTGGGCTGGGTCTGGGAAGCCGGTTGCGCCGGGAAACGTCTGGCGGCATTGTGCGGCCGTTGATCGTTGTCCGGGGCGGGTCATGAAACGCAAGATAGCGGCGATTTTTGCGGCCGATATTGCCGGCTACTCGCGCCTGGTTGCCGAGGACGAAGAGGAGACGCTGCGGCGTCTCGCCTCCTATCGCTCCGTGGTTGACGACTTCATCGCCAAGGCGGGTGGGCGAATATTCAACACCGCGGGCGATGCCGTGCTCGCGGAATTTCCAAGCGCGGTCGAAGCGGTGCGCTGCGCGATCGACATCCAGGAAAGCCTGCGCACCCGGAACCTCGCATATCCGCCGAGCCGGCAGATGAGCTTTCGCATCGGCATCACCATCGGCGACGTGGTCGAGCGCGACGGCGATCTGCTCGGCGACGGCGTCAACATCGCCGCGCGCCTGGAGGGGCTCGCCGAAGTCGGCGGCATCTGCATCTCTCGCGCGGTGCATGAGCAGGTCGCCAACAAGCTTTCCGTGCAGTTCGCCGATATCGGCGCGCAGGAGGTCAAGAACATCCCGACCCCGGTGCACGCCTATATGGTGGCGATGCGGCGCGAGGACGGCAGCTATTCGATGCCGCAGGTCAAGAAGCCGTCGGCGAAAGCCGGCACGGCACCCGCGAACTGGATGTGGCCGCTGGCGGTTGCGGTGATCGGCGTCGTCGCGATCGCCGTTGCCGGCTTCCTCTATTTCACGAAGCTGGAACTGCGGGCGGAGCGAAAGCAACCCTCGGCGGCAAGCAGGAACGTCGTGCCTATGCCTGCGCCGACAACGGCCAATGCTGTCTCTCCGTCGCTCCCGCCACCAACACCGCAGCAGGCAGCATCGGGCGAAACGTTCAACGCCGCGGCTGTGCCGTTCATCGGCGATCGCGCGCGCGCCTTTCTGGCCAACGAATATGTCAATGCGAGCGACCACAAGGCGCTCGCGCTCAACATCAACGGGATAGTCAGTTCCGTCAGCGGGCAGCCGAGCGATGATATCGCAAAGACTGCGGCGATCGAACAGTGCCAGCAGCGCGCCGATGCGGGCGAGTTGAAGCGTCCCTGCGAGATTTATGCTATCGGTGATAGCGTCGTCTATCCGCATGGCAGGCCGCCGGTTCCTCCCCTGCCGTGGGTCAAGCGCGATCTCCAGACCGAGCGGCCGTTTGCGTCCAAGGACGTTCCCCTGATGCACGATGTCGGCAAGACGCGGCTCCAGAACGCCTATGTGCCCGCGCGAAAGTCGAAGTCGGTGGTGATCGGGCCCGCGGGCCAGTTCTTCTTTAATTTCGGCCTGGAGACGATCCAGGAATCGATACGGCGAAATCTCGAATCGTGCGGCGCCTTTGTCGGCGTGCCCTGCATGCTTGTGGCCGTCGACGACACTTTCGTCGTGCCCGTACCGACCGTCATGAAGGTCGTCGGTTTCTTTCATCCCGCCGTCGATTCCTCGATTGTGACCGATGCGCGCGAGGACGTCATACGCAGGCTCGCCGAAGCGCCGTCGGGATGGAATGCGGTGGCCGTCGGCACAATGGGCCGTCCGGGCCTCGGGCTGAAAGCCACGACCGAGCAGGGCGCGATCGACGGCGCGCTCGGCGATTGCGCCAAGCGCGACACAAATTGCCATGTCATCGCGGTCGGTCCGTTCGCCGTGGGGCCGAATTAGCCCGTCTTCGTGGATGGGAGTGTTTTCGGGAGCCGGCCTTTTCCAAATCCGCCGGACCATTACGGCCTCATGCGGCCGTGCCATCCGAACGCAGGCTGAAGCCGGAAATCGGAATGTGGCTGTATCGCTGTTCCGGTGCGCCGTCGTGCTGGAAACCGCGCTTCGCCATTTCCAATTCCTCTGCCGTGGTCACCAGGACTGGCGGATATTCACCGATGATGAACGCCGCCCTGTCGAGGGTCAGCGTTGCCCTCTCGTCGAGGAGCATCCGATACATCTTGCCCAGCGGGCGCGCATGTTCAAATGTGACATTCCTTTTCCAGTCCTTGTCCCCCGACTCTCGTACCTGCTTGGCCGCGTCACTTACGCGGTGGTACGTTCGCCAGTTCTCCTTGCTGTAGCTCCCGCATTCCAGGTAAAGCGAGATTCCCCAAAGCATTTTCTTGGTGACGGCGCTCGGTTTGACCCCCGCCTTGGCGCAATCGATCAGCGCATTGATCAAGATGCGGGCTTTCTTCGCCGCAAGCGTCTTATCGTGAATCGAGTACGGCATTTTTCTAAGCGACGATGCTACGAATTTGAATTTGGTGTCCGTTCGTGCGGCGCATTCGTTTCCTTTCCCTTTTCCCTTATCGCGCGAGAGCTCCACGCCAAAAGCGATCACCCCGCAAATTGCATGAAGCTGCGCGCCACTTCCAGATAAACCTCGCGCCGGAACGGCACCACGAGATCGGCGACACGGTCGAGGCGTTCCCAGCGCCAGGCGTCGAATTCGGCCGGCTGGCCGTTGCGCGGCGTCACCGGATCGATGTCGCTCTCGCTTCCCGTGAAGCGCAGCGCGAACCATCGCTGCCGCTGGCCGCGAAAATGGCCGAGCCGGTGCGGCGGGCCGTCATAGGGCGGAAACTCGTACGTCAGCCAATCGGTCTCGCCGAGATAGTCGGCGTCGCGTACGCCGGTCTCTTCCCATAGCTCGCGCATCGCGGCGGCGCGCAAATCCTCGCCCTCGTCGACGCCGCCCTGTGGCATCTGCCACTCCAGTCCAGGGAAAATGATTTCGGGCCCGTCGCTCCTGAAGCGCCGGCCGATCAGGACGAGACCGGATGCATTGAACAGCGCGATCCCGACATTGTGACGATAGGGTTTTGCCTCAGTCATTTACTCAACGGATGTCATTCCGGGGCGATACCAACGGGTCGCGCGACTGCGTGCCCGATGACAGGCTTCGCATCGAACTACGTGTGCAGTTGCACATCGGAGAATCTCGAGATTCCGGGTTCACGCTTCGCGCGCCCCGGAATGACACGCCAAACTAGCTCCCTGCAAGACTGGAAAATTCCTTTACGACACGTTCGTAGACCGGCCGCTTGAACGGCACGATCAACTGGGGAAGATTCTTCATCGGCTCCCAGCGCCAATTGACGAACTCGGCCTTGTGGCCGTCGCCGGGATTGGCGACGTTGATCTCCGCGTCCTTGCCGGTGAAGCGCATCGCGAACCATTTTTGGCGCTGGCCGCGATAGCGGCCTTTCCAGGCGCGTCCGGCGACGGTGCGGGGGATGTCGTAGATCAGCCAGTCGGCGACCTCGCCGAGCTTTTCGACCGAGCGGACGCTGGTTTCCTCGTAAAGCTCGCGCTTGGCCGCTTCCCAGGTATCCTCGCCGGGATCGACCCCGCCTTGCGGCATCTGCCAGACGTGGGAGTCGTCGACATGCTCGATGCCGCCGGCGCGACGACCGATGAAGACCAGCCCATCCTTGTTGATCAGCATCATGCCGACGCAGGTCCGGTAGGGCAGATCTTCGTAACGCGTCATTCCGTCACAGCCTCTTCCCGGCCAAATCCGGCCTTAGCAGCCCCGTCGCCCGCTTGCCAGCCGGGGTCATTAGAGCATGATCGGCAACAATGGGTACCGATCTTCTGAAAAATGGTGCTCAAACAATGGACTAAAGCGGCGGCAATTCGACCTCGGTCAAATCAGCTTTAGGTTGATCTTGATTTCAGCATGGCGGTTGTCAATGGCACAAGCATGATGCCATGGGCGTCGAGCGTCTTGACCCAGGCGGCGATGCGCTCGATCGAAATCGGCAGCGCCGAGGCGGCGCCGACCGCGAATCCGCGCTCTTTTGCCAGACTTTCCAGCTTGGCCAGCGCCCGGTCGATCTCGCCGGCCGTCGGCACCGCGTCGATCGTCACATCGCCCTTGGCAAACGGCATCGCCTGGGTGCCCGCCAATACAGCCGCCACGCTCCGCGGCGCCGCGCCATCGTCGAAGAAGCCGAGGCCGCGTTTGGCGGCCTCGCGGATGATCGGCGTCATCGCGGCGTCGGTTGCGACAAAGCGCGCGCCCATGAAATTGGCGATCCCCGCGTAGCCCTGCAGCCGACTGAGATGCCAGTACAGCCGGTCGAGATTCTGCTCCGGCGTGAGCGAGGTCAGCAGCGTCTGCGGGCCGGGGTCGTTATCGGGGTAGTCGTAAGGCTCCATCGGGATCTGCAACAAGATCTCGTGGCGCTGCGCACGCGCCCGCTCCGCGAGCTTTTCGGGATCGGAGCCGTAAGGCGTGAAGGCCAGCGTCACCGCCGGCGGCAGCTTCATGATGGCGTCGGTCGTTTTCGCAGCGCCAACGCCCAAGCCGCCGATGACGATGGACACCACCGGCGTTTTCGAAGCCTTCGCGCGGTCGGCATCGGCTGCGTAAACGGTGAACGGTTTCAACCCATCCACCACCACCGGGACCATCCCGTAGCGGGTTTTTTCCAGGAGCCGCTGGTCGATGCCGATCATCGGGGCGGGGGCCGAGGAGCCGGAATCGCTCTCGGCTTTGCCGTCGGGCGCGTCAGCTCCGATCACGACGTCCTGGCGCTTGCCGCTCGAGCCGTCGATGATGGTGATGGTCTTCTGCTCACCCGGCGTGACCGGCTTCGGCGCCGATTTCGCGGCGTTCTCGGCAGGCGTCGCGGTTGCCTTTTCGTCCGCCGGTTGGGCCTCGCGCAGCGTGACATGCGCGACCGGCTCGCCGCCCAGCGGATGGTCACCAAAGATGGCGAACCCTGCGAAAACTGCCAGGAACAGGCCGAGCAGCGCGGCCAGCGCCTGCATCGCCGTAAACGGCAGCCGGAAGCGGCGCTTCCGCCGCACCGTCTTCTGCCCGAGCGGGGCGCTCAGATCGTCGGCCGTCTCTGCCATGAATAATCCCGAATCAATCGGGTCGACGATACCACGGCGGGGCAACGGCACGGCAGGCCCGGGCCGCCCCCGGGGCCGCCCTCCGGGAACCTGAAACAACTGCGCACAAGAAAAAGGGCGGCTCCGAGAGGCGCCGCCCTTTTTCGTTAAGCCTTTCGGCGCGACCGATCAGCTAGTTGGCGACCTTGCCAGCGGCCTTGTCGGCGCCGGCGGTCGGCGCCGGGGTCGCGGCGCTGTCCTTGATGCCGTGCAAGAGGTCGTCCGCCATCTTCAACGCCTTGTCGTCCTTGGCGTCCGGCGGAACATAGGACTGCGAACCGGTCTTCTCATCGCCATCGGATTTCAGGTGGCCGCGCAGCGAGGCTTCGCCCTTGGTGTCGGTGCGCGATTTCAACTCGTCCGGCACGTCCTGCAGCACCTCGATATCGGGAACGATACCCTTGGCCTGGATCGACTTGCCCGACGGCGTGTAGTAGCGCGCGGTGGTGAGACGCAGCGCGCCGTTGCCGCTGCCGAGCGGAATGATGGTCTGTACCGAGCCCTTGCCGAACGAGCGCGTGCCGACCAAAGTTGCGCGCTTGTGGTCCTGCAACGCGCCGGCAACGATTTCGGAGGCCGAAGCGGAGCCACCGTTGATCAGGACGATCACCGGCTTGCCCTTGGTGAGGTCGCCCGGGTGAGCGGTGCGGCGCTGGGTTTCCTCGGCGTTGCGGCCGCGGGTCGAGACGATCTCGCCGCGCTCCAGGAAGCTGTCGGAAACCGTCACCGCCTCTTCCAGCAGCCCACCGGGATTGTTGCGCAGGTCGATGATGAAGCCCTTCAGCTTGTCGCCGATCTGGTTCTGCAGATTGGCGACTTCCTTCTTCAGGCCTTCGGTGGTCTGCTCGTTGAACGTGGTGATGCGGACATAGCCGATGTCGTCGGCCTCGACGTGCGCACGCACCGAGCGGACGCGGATGTTGTCGCGCACCAGCGTGACGTCGATCGGGTTGTCGGCGCCTTTGCGGATGATCTTCAGCTTGATCTTGGTGTTGACCGGCCCGCGCATCTTCTCGACGGCCTGGTTGAGGGTCAGGCCCTGCACCTGCTCATCGTCGAGCGTGGTGATGATGTCGTTGGCGAGGATGCCGGCCTTGGAGGCTGGCGTGTCGTCGATCGGCGAGACCACCTTGATCAGGCCGTCCTCCATGGTGACCTCGATGCCGAGCCCGCCGAACTCGCCGCGGGTCTGCACCTGCATGTCACGGAAGCTCTTGGCGTCCATGTAACTCGAATGCGGGTCCAGTCCGGAGAGCATGCCGCTGATCGCGGATTCCACCAGCTTGCTGTCATCGGGCTTCTCGACATAATCGCTGCGCACCCGCTCGAAGACGTCGCCGAACAGGTTGAGCTGGTGATAGGTATCGGCGGTCGCGGCGCGCGCGCTCGATCCCATCAGCACGGCGTGCGGCTGCGTCAGGAGCAGCGTCAATGCTGCGCCGGTGGCGGCGCTGAGGAGGATTACCGAAGTCTTGCGCATCATCCGCGAACCTTTTCGCCTTCATTTGCGGCCCACCATGGGCCTGGATCGATTGGAGTGCCGTCCTTACGGAACTCGACATAAAG
>Ga0070717_10003778_pt1 | contig 10878 bp, 9 predicted proteins | sample LARL113metaG_FD_71366 | JGI IMG/M metagenome (GOLD analysis project Ga0070717, IMG submission 71366) | Corn, switchgrass and miscanthus rhizosphere microbial communities from Kellogg Biological Station, Michigan, USA - LAR L11-3 metaG | ecosystem: Host-associated > Plants > Roots > Rhizosphere ...
GCGACGAGCGCGTCCCAGTGCGGCACGACGTCGGCGCGCGGTGCACCGTCGGCGTCGGCGACGATCGTGGAGCTGGCGGGCTCGGGCTCGACGCTGCACCCGAGACCGGGCAGCGCGAACAGGCCGAGCGACAACAAGGAGGCAGACAGGCGTGATTGCATGGATGGTTCCTGGATCGAGCGCGTGCGACGCTACCGGGAAGCGCCGCACGCGCTCAATGCGCCGCGGCGATGCTCGCGTTCACGTAGGCGTTCCTCTTTCTTACGTCGACCTACCGCGCAACACCTCGACGCCACCGTCAGGCACTCGACGCTGGCGGTGAAGGCTGGGCGATCGCCGGCACCCCAGCGACAGCACGGTCCGTGCGTGGTGTGCCGCGGCGTTCACGGTGCGACCGAGGTCACATCGAGCGAAGCAAATCAATTCTCGATACTTGAGCCGCACGCAGACAGCGCTGTCGCGGCAGACGCCGGCATCGGCGTCGTGATTCTCGACCATCGACGGCTGGCACGAGGGTTGGATTGCGTCCCGTCCTACATGTCAAAGCCTCCCTTATCACGACTCGCGCTGTGCTCCGTGCTGCCGCTCTCGCTGCTCGCTTGCAACGATCCCGCGCCGCCGCCGTCGCCGGCGGAGGTGCGCAGCGCCATCTCGACCGACCTGGGCAACGTGCTCCACCAGTCCGGTGGTGCGCTGTCCGGTGGTGCCGATGCGCTGCCCGGCACGGCCGCGCTCACGATGCTCGCGCACCTGCTCGGCACGCCGGACGTGCTGCCGGTCCAGGCGATGACCGCGCGCTTGCTCGGCGACGATGGCGCGCCGGTGATCGACGGCGACAAGCAGACCAGCTATCTCAACGACCAGCTGTTCACCGACGCCAACCACGTGGGTGACGGCATCTTCCAGATTCCGCCCAGCCTGCTGTGCAAGCGGACCGTCACGGACGCCAGCGGCATGCACGATTCCGTCGACGCGGCGTGCGTCGAGCAGGCCACCAAGGTCGATCTCCGGATCCGCACCGCGTCCGAGGACGGCGCGCTGGTGTTCGCGCTGCAAGTCGACGCGCAGCATGACGAGCCGCTCCGCCTCACGCTGACCCACACGTCGATCGCGCTGACCGTCGATCTCGACGGCGCACAGCACGCGTTCGTCGCGCTCGCCGCGATCGCGGGCACGGATGCGCCCAACGTGGCGCTGGCCGGCGCGGTGACCGCGAAGCTCGAGGCGCTCGGTACCTCGAAGGCCAAGATCTCGTTCGCGATCGATCGCGCGCTCTCGATCCGCGCGGCCAAGGCCGGCGTCGACCTCGCCGGGCCGGACGCGTTCGCGCTGAGCTCGCCCAAGGCCGACGTCGTGTCGCTCACCCTCGACGGCGCGGCGAAGACCGGCGCGCTCGCCGTCGGGCTCGGCCGCACCGAGCTGAACGTCCCCGGGAGCGACGGCGAGCCGCGCACCGACGTCGTGCTCGCCGGCCTCGCGCTCCACACCGTGTTCGCCGCCGGCCAGCCGTTCGCGCTGACCGACGTCAGCCTGGGCAACGGCACCACGTTCATCGCGCGCGACGGCAAGCGCGCGGTGTCGCTCGACGTCAACTTCGGCAGCCCGTTCGACGTCACCGTGACCCACGACGACACCGCGGGCACCAGCACCCTGGCGGTCTCGCCGTCGCTCGACGTCCAGCTCGCGGTCGACCACGCCGTGCTTGGCGACGACGCGCCGGTCTACGACGTCACCGAGCTGAAGCTCGCCGGCAGCGTGCGCGGCCGTGACGACAGTGACCAGCTCGAGGTCGTCACGGGCTCGCTCGCGATCAAGACCAACCCGGCGTCGTTCGGGTTCAGCGCGGCCGCGGGCCAGTGCGTGACCGGCAGCGATGCGAGCGATCCGACGACCGGCGCGCCGTTCACGCAGTGGGCCGTCGGCGCCTGCTTGTAGCCTGCGCGGCGGCGGCCTGCGACTGAGAGCACATGTCAGCGATGAAACTGCGCGATCGCGAATCAACCGCGTCGCGCATCGTCGTACGAAGCTCGTGCCGCGAACCCCGGTGCCACGTGTGTAACGTACATCGATGCCACGGTTCGCGCTCATCGCTGCACTGGCCTGCGCCGCGTGCGGCACCCTGGTCGACGCCGAGTACGCCGGCGAGCCCGTCCTGCGCCTGCGCGGCGTCGCCTCGGGCCCGCGGCTGTCGCGCGAGACCACGCTCGATGTCAAAGGCGCGCTGCTGTGGCAGAGCCTTGGCCCCTCGGGCCTGATCGACTTCACGCGCCTGCCGCTGCAGTTCGAGTTTCCGGCGTTCTGGATCGACGTCCTGTCGCAACCGCACGACGACGCGGCGCTGCAGCTCGAGCCCAGCGCCCCGACAATCTCCGAGGGCTACCTCTACATCGTGAAGCCCGACACCGGCGTGCTGCCGCGCGCCGATGACTTCCTCGCGACCGACTACGAGCACGTGCTGGTCTACGTCGCGGCGCCGTGCGCGGCCGACACCATGACCGCGCGCTACCTCGGCGCGCCGCTCGATCGCGGCTTCCACGTCATGGTCCGCACCGCGGTCGACGAGCTCACCGCGCCGCAGCAGGCGCTCGTCGAGCAATGCGTCGCGCGCGCGGTCGACACGCCGCCGGACCGAGCGCGCGCCGCGTGCACCGCGCTGCACCGCTATCAACTGGCGCCGGCGCCCGACGATCTCGAGACCGTCTTGCAGTTTCACGTGGGCGCATGAACCGCGCAGTGCTCGAACAGCTGTATCGCGACCATGGCCCGGCCGTGCTGCGCCGGGCTCGTCAGATCCTGCAAAACGAAGAGGAAGCGCGCGACGCGCTCCAGGAGATCTTCTTGTCGCTCGTCGATCAATCCAGCTTCGAACAGCGCGGCGGCACCACGGCCTGGTTCTACATCCGGACCACCAACTTCTGCCTCAACCGGCTGCGCGACGAGCGCAACCGCGCGCGCCTGCGGCTCGAGCGCGGCGAGACGGCCACGGCGATCGCCCCACCGCGCGGCGAGACGCTGATGCTGGCGCGCGATGCGCTGGCGCAGCTGCCGGCGCAGCTCGCGGAGGTCGCCGTCTACTACTACTGCGACGAGATGACCCACGACGAGATCGCCGCGCTGCTGCAGTGCTCGCGCCGCCACGTCGGCCACCTGCTCGAGCGCCTGCGCGCGAGCACCGAGGCGGCCGCATGCGGATGATCGCCGCGCGCGGCCCCGACTGCTGGTCTCGCCTCGAGTGCGATCAGCGGCTGCAAGGCGAGCTCGGCGCCGACCGCGCGGCGCACGCCGCGTCGTGCGCGCGCTGCACGGCGCTGCTGGCCACGCATCGCGACGAGCGCGCGATGTTCGCCGTGCCGCTGGCGCTGCCGCCGCCCCGGCGCGCACGCTGGATCGCCGCGAGCCTCGTCGCTGCGCTGTGCGCGGCCTGGCTGGTCGGCCATGATCATGAGTCTCCGGAGACCCGCACCAAGGGCAAGCCGGCGATTGGGTTTTACGTCAAGCACGGCGACGCGATCCGCCGCGGCGGCCCCGGCGACGTCGTGTTCCCGCGCGACGCGCTCGACTTCGTCGCGTCGAGCGATCGCCCCGCGTACCTCGCGATCCTGAGCCGCGACGGCGCCGGCACCATCAGCGTGTATTACCCCGACGGCCCGATCACCGCGCCGATCGCCGCCGGCGCCGATCAGCTGCTGCCGCTCAGCGTGCGGCTCGACGACGTGCTCGGCCCCGAGCAGCTGTACGGCGTGTTCTGCGACCAGCCCGTCGCGACCGCGCCGCTCGAAGCCGCGGTGCGCGGCGCCGCGTGGCCCGCCGGCTGCGTGATCGACACCCTCGCGATCGAGAAGCGGGCCGCGCCATGATCCGCATCCTCGTCCTGATCGCGCTGCTCACCCTCGCGCGCGCCGCGCACGCCGAGCGCTACGCCTTGTTGATCGGCAACAACGCCGGAGATAGCGACGAGCAACGCCTGCGCTACGCCGAGGACGACGCCCGCCGGGTCTACGAGGTCCTGCGCGAGCTCGGCGGCTTCCGCCCCGAGAACATGCTGATGCTGCGCGCCGAGGACGCCGCGACCGTCCGGCGCGGGTTGATCTCGCTCAACGATCGGATCCGCACCCAGACCGCCGGCGCGCAGTCCGAGCTGCTGGTCTATTACTCCGGCCACTCCGACCAGACCGCGCTGCACCTCGGCCGCACGGCGATCGAGCTGGGCGAGCTCGAGCAGCTGGTCCGTGGCTCGTCCGCGACCTTGCGCATCCTGATCCTCGACTCGTGCCGCTCCGGCGCGCTGACCCGGGTCAAGGGCGGCGCGATCCAGCCCGGCTTCGCGGTCGCGCTCGATCAGCGGATCCCGAGCGACGGGGTGATCTTCTGGACCGCGAGCTCGGAGAGCGAGAACGCCCAGGAGTCCGATGCGCTGCGCGGCTCGTTCTTCACGCACTACCTGGTGTCCGGCCTGCTCGGCGCCGCCGATCTCGACGGCAACGGCGGCGTCACGCTCGGCGAGGCCTATCAATACACCTACGACAACACGCTGCGCGCCACCAGCCGGACGCTGAGCGGCACGCAGCACCCGACGTTTCACTACGAGCTCGGCGGCCACGGCGACGTCGTGCTCACCGTGCTCGATCGCCCCGACGCGCAGCGCGCGCAGCTCAGCGTCCCCGATGGCAAGAGCTACCTGGTGATCCGCAGCGGTGAGGACGGCGCGGTCGTCGCCGAGGTCGGCGCGCACGATCGCACGCGCCGGCTCAGCCTCCCGCCGGGCCGCTACTTCATCCGCGCGCGCGGCCCCGAGTTCTTGCTCGAGGGCCACGTGACGCTCGCGCCGGCCGAGCACCACGTGCTGCGCGACCCCGAGCTCGAGCGCATCGAGTATGCGCGCCTGGTCCGCAAAGGCCGCGAGCTGACCTCCGCGAGCAGCGTGCAGCTCGGCTACGCGGTGCGCACGTCGCTGTGGAGCGGCGGCACGCCGTGCCACGGGCCGTTCGCCGGCTACGCGGTGGATCTCCGGTTCGTCAGCCTCGTCCCGCGCGTCACGTACTGCCGCGGCGGGTTCGATAATGCCTTTCTCCACGCGCGCACCGACGAGCTCGCGGCCGAGCTGCGCGGCGCGCGGGCGTGGGACATCGGGCACGTGGCCCTCAGTCTGGGAGTCAGTCTTGGCGGATCGTATCTCCGCCAGGACTTTGCAAGTGATGGTGTGGCTCCAACCCGCAACGCCCTGGCTGCACACCTCGGCGTGCTGACCGGCGTCACCGTGGATCTCGTGCAGGGGTTCTACGGCGGCGTCGAGCTCGATGCGATGACCTATTTCTATAACCAGCAGGCGATGGGGATGACGCAGGTCAGTACGCCCTTCGCGCTGCGCTTCCAGGTCTTGCTGCTCGGCAAGCACTGGTGAATGAGGACGACGATATGACATCTCGAATCATGATGATGCTGGCGCTCGGCGTGGCCGGATGTACCGACCGCGCGACGCCCGCGACGAACGTGCCGGGCGCGGACCCGGACACCGTGGTGGTCAGCCGGGCGCTCGCCCACGCCACCGAGGATGCACGCCCGTGCGGCTACCAGCGCACGGAGAACTTTCCACCCAGCCCGGGCATATCGGGCAACATCAACCGGTTCTCGGGCAAGCTCAGCTACGACAGCCGCGGCCAGCTCGTGCTCGACGCGGCGGTCGACGAGCACGGCGACTTCGGCCACAACCAGACGTACGACTACGACGTGATGGGGAATCTCACGCACTACGTGGACGCCTATCCCGATAACTTCGTGACGGAGGGCTTGCTGGTCTACGACGGGTTCGGCCGCCTGACGCGCTACGAGATCGACCGCGATGGCGGCCCGGTCACCGTCGCGACCTACGGCTATGGCACCGATGGCAACCGGATCAGCGCGCACCGCGTGACGCCCGATCGCGTCGATGATCGGAGCTATACCTACGATAGCGACGGCCGCCTGATCGAGGTCACGCAGGACAACGGGCCCGATGGCACGGTCGACCTGACCAGCCGCTACGTGTACGACGACGTGCAGCGCACGGTCGCGATGACGATGACCGACCCGGCCGGCCTCGTGGTCGAGACCGACACCACGCATTACGACGCCGACAACCACGCGGTGCGCGAGGAATACTTCAGCATCCGCAACAAGGCGATGGCGCAGATCTTCGTCGACTACGCCAACACGTACGCCGATGGCCGGCTGACGATCTCGACCGAAGTGACCCGGGAGCCCGATCCGGTGAACGGCGACTACACGTACGACACGCGCGACGAGTGGCACTACGGCAGCTGCAACTGATCGGTCGCGGAAAGCTGCAACCGGACGGCGGGGGCGTTGTCGCATGAGAGCCGCGAACGGACAGACCGTCGCGCGTGCTCCTCCGTTGGTAGCCTTCCATGCCGCGCATCGCCTCGAGCAAGCCGGGCCTCGCGCTGTTGGCGCTGGTCGTCGTGCTCGGCGTCCTCGGCGTGCGGCGCACCGGCTCGTCCGCGGCGCGCGGCGATCACCGTGTGGCCGCCGTCACGGCGCGGCGCACGCATGCCGCGAGCCCGGCGCCGGTGCTCGCGGTCGTCGCCGAGGGTGAGCCGGCCGCCGACGACGAGTCGGCCGCCGAAGAGGAGCCGGCCGCCGACGCGACCCTGCGGCTGGAAGGTCAGGTGCTCGATGCGCGCGAGCAGCCGGTGGGCGGCGCGCTGGTCACGCTCGGCGGCAACCGCAGCGTGACCAGCGAGGCCGATGGCTCGTTCGCGTTCGACGACCTGGCCGCGGGCAGCTACGATCTGACCGCGGCCCACGAGGGCGCGTTCGCCGAGGTCCAGGGCGCCGGGCTCGACGCGACCAGCGATCCGGTGACCTTGACGCTGGTCCGCGGCCCGACGCTGATCGTCCACGTCGTCGACGAGCGCGGCCAGCCGCTCGCCGGCGCCAAGGTCGAGGTCGACGCCCGCGCGTTCGTGACCGACGCGGCGGGGAGCGTCCGGATCCGCGGCGTCGATCCTGAGCGCGTGTACGTCGCGGCGTCGTCCGAGGGCCGCGCCCGCCGCCGCGAGCGCCAGGCCACCCGTGAGGACCCGAGCGCGACGGTGGAATGCACGATCGTCTTGCCGGCGGGCTCGTCGGTCATCGGCATCGTGCTCGACGAGGCCGGCCAGCCGGTCGGCGACGCCTGGGTCCAGCTCGTCGATGAGAGCCACTCGCTGCAGGTCACGACCACCGACGCCGACGGCACCTGGGCGATCAGTGACCTGCCGACCGGCGACTATGTCGCGCACGCCAGCTCGCGCCGGCACGTCTCCGGCGGCGAGGTCCGGGTCGCGCACGACGCGAGCCGCCCGACCACCGGCCTCGTCCTGCGGCTCAAGCGCGGCGCCGAGATCACCGGCGTGGTGGTCGATGACGCTGGCCGTCCGATCGCGGGCGCCGATGTCACGACGCTCAACCACAGCGACGTCAGCAGCGAGCGCGGCGAGTTCGCATTGCAGGGCCTCGATCCGGATACCTACACGGTCTCGGCGACCACCAAGACGCAGGGCGGGCCCAGCCAGGTGGTCGACCTCCTGCACGCCGACCACGCACACCTGACCTTCGTGCTCGCCAGCTCGAGCCTCGCCGGCCGCGTGATCGATCGTCGCGGCGAGCCGGTCGACAACGCGCTGGTCTACGCGCGGTCGGACGCGCTCGGCATCTTCACGATCGAGCACAGCGATGCCTCGGGCCACTTCGATCTCGGCGGCCTGGCGCCCGGGCAATACACGGTCACCGCGCAGCGCACGGGCAGCCGGGTCGAAGGGCCGCCGGTCGAGGTCACCACCACGAACCGCCACCTCGAGCTCCGCGTGCCCGAGGTCGCCGGCCTCGCCGGCCGCGTCGTGATGCACGGCGTGCCGGTCCCGCACTACCAGCTCGCGATCACCGCCGACCAGGACGGCGAGCGGCCGAGATCGGTCTACGATCCGAGCGGTCGGTTCATGGAGCACGACCTCGGCGCGGGGACCTACACGCTGAGCATCACCGGGCCCGGCTTGACCCGCCGCGTTGTGCCGGGAGTGACGCTCTCCGCGGGGCACGTGCGTGACCTGGGAGATCTCGAGATCACGGCGACGGCCGAGTCGCCATAGCGATCGCGGCGAGACCGCGTACTATCGCCGCGGTCCGCGATCCAGCGGATCGGGAGGTCAGGATGTCGAGATTGCAATGGGTGCTGTGTGGTATTGCGCTGACGCTGGGAGCGTGCAGTGCGTCGACTGGCAATGATCCGGAAGCGAAGGTGTGGACGCCGGAGGATCAGCAAACGCTGGAGAGCCTGCCGCCGTATCGCGGGCACGCGTCGGTCGCGGGCGAGACGTGCACCGAGGTGCTCGGCCTCTGCAAGGTCGTCGCGCAGTGCGAGGGCATCCACCCCGACACGCGGCAGATGATCACCGAGACGTGCTGTACGCCGAACGGCGTGTGCGAGGTCGAGCACTACGGCCTGTGCGGCTGCTGAGCGCGTGACGCGCGCTGCTGTCGCTTCGTGAACGACGCTGTCGCTCGCCAGGCGACACATTTGCCGCGGGAAAACAAGGAGTTGCAGCGGTACATCGCTTGCTCTTCTCGTCGGCATGACCGACCTCGAGCTTGCGGGTGTGATTCGCGCGGCGGTGGCCGCGCTGCGAAGCCTTCCAGCGCGTGACTGGCCGCTGGCCCGCGCGGCGCTGGGCGAGCTCGCGCAGCTGATCGCACGACCCGGCGCGCCGCCGCTGGCGATGGCGAAGCCGGTGGTCGTGCGGCTCTCGATCCACGAGCCGGTCGGTCCGGTCCGCCCGCGCGTGGTCGAGCCGCCGCTGCCTGCTGTGATCGAAGACTACGTCGCGCGCATCCTCGAGACCGCGCCGCGCCACGACGAGACGATCGACGCCGCGTACCGCCGCAAGGAAGCCGAGCTGGGCGCGCTGTTCGCCGATCTCACGCCGCCCGAGGCGCGCGCGCTCAAGCGCCGCCTGGTGTCGCCGGCCGCCGGCGACAGCCTCGCCGCGGCGTTCGCCCGGCTCGATCCGGATCGCCGCGCGCGGTTGCTGATCTTCCTCGGCGATGCCCGCCGCCGCGAGGCGCTGCGCAAGGCGGCCGCGTGAGGACGTACGCCGAGCCGTCGGAGCACCTGGTCGATCACCTGGTGCAGATCGCGTTCGCGCTCGAGGTGCTCGCGGCGCTGCGCGCGGACGACACCGCTGCGATCGCGCAGCTGCGCGAGCAGCAAGCGCACCACGCGGCGGGGCTCGCGGCGCGGACCGAGGCGGCGCGCGCGGCCGGCATGACGCTGCCGATCGAGCTGGTCGCCGCGCGCTTCGGCCTCGATCGCGACGACGTCGCGCTGTTGATCGCCGCCGCGGTCCCGGGGCTCGACGTCGGGCTCGCGACGCGCTGGCAGGCGCTCGCGACGACGAACGAGCCGGAGCGCCGCGTCCACGAGCTGCTCGAGCTGGTCGCGCCGCACGCCGGGCTCGCCGCGCTGGGGCCCGCGCGCCCGCTGGTGCACGGCCGGCTGGTGCGGCTCGCGTCGAGCCGCGACTGGGCGCACGAGGCGCCGCTGCTGCAGCGCGTGGTGACGGTCCCCGAGTGCGTCGTCGCGGCGCTGCGCGGCGAGCCCGTGCTCGATCGCGCGATCACGCTGGTCGCCGAGCGCCGCGCGCCGGCGCCGTGGGCGGACGACGCCGCGGTCGACGCGATCCGCGCCGCGCTCGACGGCCGCGGGCTGGTCGTCACCGGGCCGGCGACGGTCGGCAAGGCAACCGCGATCGCGACGGCGGCGGCGGCGTTCGGCCGGTGTGCGCTGGTCGCGCGGCTGGACGTGATCGCGGCGGCCGGCGAGAGCCAGCACTGGCTCGACGAGCTGGCCTGCCAGGCGCGGCTGCTCGGCGACGTGCTCGTGCTGCGCGCCGGCGATGGCCTCGACGCGCTGCCCGTGGCGATGCGCCACCAGGTGATCGCGCTGGTCGAGCGCGGCGCCGCGATCCTGACCACGCGCGACGCCGAGGGCGTACGCGAGATCCGCGCGCCCCGCGTGATCCCCGTGGCGGCGCCGAGCGCGGCGCTGCAGGCGGAGGTGTGGCGCGCCGAGCTCGGTGCGCGCGCGCTCGATGCGCCGGCGGTCGCGGCGCGTTGCTCGCTGCCGGTCGGCGAGATCATCGAGGCCGCCGCGACGCTGGGCGCGGCGCCCACGGCGCAGGACGCGATCGACGCGGCGCGCGCGCGGCTCCGCCATCGCCTCGGCGAGGCCGCGTCGGTGGTCACCACGACGCTGACCTGGGCCGACCTCGTCGTCCGCGAGGACGTCTCGCAGCGGATCTTCGAGGTCCTCGCGGCCGTGCACTACAAGCAGCACGTGCTCGACGTCTGGGGCTTCGGCGACAAGCTGCCGTACGGCCGCTCGATCAGCGCGCTGCTGTCCGGGCCGCCCGGCACCGGCAAGACGATGGTCGCGACGCTGATCGCCAAGCAGCTCGGCCTCGAGCTGTTCCGCGTCGATCTCTCGAAGGTCGTCTCGAAGTGGCTCGGCGAGACCGAGAAGAACCTCGGCAAGGTGTTCGACGAGGCCGCGCGGGTCGGCGCGGTGCTGCTGTTCGACGAGGCCGACGCGCTGTTCGGCAAGCGCACGAGCGTGCGCTCGAGCAACGATCGCAACGCCAACCTCGAGGTCAACTACCTGCTGCAGCGCCTCGAGAACCACGATGGCGTCGTGCTGCTGACCACCAACCTCGCGGCGAGCATCGACGAGGCGTTCGTCCGCCGGCTGCGCTATCGCATCGAGTTCCCGCGGCCCGAGCCGGCGGAGCGCGAGGCGCTGTGGCGCTCGATGATCCCGGCGCGCGCGCCGCTCGCGAGCGACGTCGA
>Ga0070717_10003780_pt1 | contig 10877 bp, 20 predicted proteins | sample LARL113metaG_FD_71366 | JGI IMG/M metagenome (GOLD analysis project Ga0070717, IMG submission 71366) | Corn, switchgrass and miscanthus rhizosphere microbial communities from Kellogg Biological Station, Michigan, USA - LAR L11-3 metaG | ecosystem: Host-associated > Plants > Roots > Rhizosphere ...
ATGTCGAAGGCGAAGTTTCAGCGGACGAAGCCGCACTGCAACATTGGGACGATTGGTCACGTCGACCACGGCAAGACGACATTGACGGCGGCGATCACCAAGGTGTTGGCGGAGAGCGGGGGGGCGACGTTCACCTCGTACGACCAGATTGACAAGGCTCCGGAGGAGCGTGCGCGGGGGATCACGATCGCGACGGCGCATGTCGAGTACGAGACGCCGCAGCGGCACTATGCGCATGTCGATTGCCCGGGTCATGCGGACTATGTGAAGAACATGATCACCGGGGCGGCGCAGATGGATGGCGCCATTCTGGTGGTGTCGGCGGCGGACGGTCCGATGCCGCAGACCCGCGAGCACATCCTGCTGGCGCGCCAGGTCGGGGTGCCGTCTCTGGTGGTGTACATGAACAAGGTCGACATGGTCGACGACCCGGAGCTGTTGGATCTGGTCGAGCTTGAGGTGCGCGAGCTGTTGTCGAGCTACCAGTTCCCGGGCGATGACATCCCGGTGATCCGGGGCTCGGCGTTGTTTGCGCTGGAGGGTCGCGACCCGGAGCAGGGCCGCGCCTCTGTGATCGCCCTGATGGAGGCGGTGGACACCTACATCCCGCAGCCGGAGCGGGCCAAGGACCGGCCGTTTTTGATGCCGATCGAGGATGTGTTTACGATCTCGGGGCGCGGCACGGTGGTGACGGGTCGGGTCGAGCGCGGGGTTGTGAAGGTCGGCGACGAGGTGGAGATTGTCGGGCTGCGGCCGACCGCCAAGACGGTGGTGACGGGTGTGGAGATGTTCCGCAAATTGCTCGACCAGGGCGAGGCGGGCGACAACATCGGGGCGCTGTTGCGCGGCACCAAGCGCGAGGAGGTCGAGCGCGGCCAGGTTCTGGCGGCGCCGGGATCGATCACGCCGCACACCCGCTTTCAGTGCGAGGCCTACATCCTGACCAAGGAGGAGGGCGGGCGGCACACGCCGTTTTTTGGCAATTACCGGCCTCAGTTTTATTTCCGCACGACCGATGTGACCGGCACGGTGCATCTGCCCGAAGGCACCGAGATGGTGATGCCGGGCGACAACATCTCGATGGAGATCGAGCTGATCGCGCCGATCGCGATGGATGAGGGGCTGCGCTTTGCGATCCGCGAAGGCGGCCGCACCGTCGGCGCCGGCGTCGTTGCCAAAATCATAAAGTAATCGGGCGACAAAGACAGCGCGCGCGATCGTAGGAATTGGAAATAGAAGATGGCAATCGACAATCAGAACATCCGCATTCGCTTGCGGGCCTACGACCACCGCGTTCTCGACCAGTCGACGAGCGAGATCGTCAACACGGCAAAGCGGACCGGGGCGCGGGTACGCGGTCCGATCCCGCTGCCGACGAAAATCGAGAAATTCACGGTCCTACGCTCGCCACATATCGACAAGAAGTCGCGCGAGCAATTCGAGATCCGCACCCACAAGCGCGTGCTCGACATTGTAGACCCGACACCCCAGACCGTTGACGCTCTGATGAAGCTCGATCTGGCCGCCGGTGTCGATGTCGAGATCAAGCTCTGAGAATAGAGCGATGCGAACCGGTCTACTCGCTCAAAAGCTCGGCATGACACGCGTCTTCACCGAAGACGGAAACCACATCCCGGTGACCGTGCTTAAAATCGACAACTGTCAAGTGGTCGCCGTGCGAACCGAGGAGAAGGATGGCTACACGGCGGTGCAGCTTGGTGTCGGCATCGCCAAGACCAAGAATGTGTCGAAGCCGCAGCGTGGCCATTTCGCCAAGGCCAAGGTCGAGCCGAAGGCGAGGCTAGCCGAGTTTCGCGTCTCTCAAGATGCGTTGCTCGAAGTGGGGGTCGAGATCACTGCTGCGCATTTTGTCCCCGGCCAACGCGTCGACGTCGTTGGCGTCAGCATCGGCAAAGGTTTTGCGGGCGCGATGAAGCGGCACAATTTCGCGGGCTTGAGAGCGAGCCACGGGGTTTCGGTCTCGCATCGCAGTCATGGTTCGACAGGTCAGCGCCAATCCCCGGGAAAGATGTTCAAGAACAAAAAGATGGCGGGGCATCTGGGGGCTGAGCGGGTAACCACCCAGAGCCTTGAGGTCATCGCGGCCGATGCCGAACGCGGTGTGTTGATGATCAAGGGATCGGTCCCCGGCAGTCCCGGCGCGTTTGTGCTCGTCAGGGATGCCACGAAGCGGAAGGCGCCCGATGGGCTACCGTTTCCGGCCGCTCTACGGCAATCGGCGACCGCGGCCGAGAGCCTGGAGGGGGAAGCTTGAGATGAAGCTGACGGTACGAAGTCTCGATAATCAGGAGGTCGGCGATATCGAACTCGCCGAGGATGTCTTCGGCCTCCCCATTCGCCGCGATATCCTCGCCCGTGTTGTCAATTGGCAGCTTGCAAAGCGCCGCGCTGGAACCCACAAAACTAAGGGGATCAGCGAGATCCAGGGCACAACCAAGAAGCCCTACAAGCAGAAGGGCACGGGCCGCGCCCGCCAGGGCAGTTTGCGCTCACCGCAATTCCGCGGCGGCGCGACGATCTTCGGACCTGTCGTCCGCAGTCATGAATTCTCGCTGCAGAAAAAGGTGCGCAAGCTCGGGCTCAAGACCGCGCTGTCGGCCAAGCAGGGAGCGGGCAAATTGGTCGTGATCGACGCCGCGCGCTGCGCCGAAGCCAAGACCAAGGCGTTGCGCGCGAAGTTCGAGACGCTTGGCTGGGACTCGGTGCTGATCATCGACGGAGCGGCCGTTGACGAGGAGTTCGCGCGTGCCGCCCGCAATTTGCCAATGGTCGATGTGTTGCCGCAGCAGGGCGCCAATGTGTATGACATCTTGCGGCGGGATCTGCTTGTGCTCACCCGTGCGGCGGTGGAGCACCTTGAGGCCCGCCTGAAATGAGCCGGTTTCGTGTTATCCCGCGCGTCGAGACGCGGCTCTCACGCCAGCAGATGTACGATATCGTGCGCGCCCCGGTGATCACCGAAAAGGCGACGAACGTATCGGAACACAATCAGGTGATCTTTCGCGTGCCGGTCGCCGCCACCAAACGCGAGGTCAAGGCTGCAGTGGAAGGACTATTCCGCGTCAATGTGACAGCGGTAAACACCATCAGGGTAATGGGCAAGCTGAAGCGTTTTCGCGGCCGTCCAGGCCAGCGTTCCGATTACAAGAAGGCGATCGTGACCCTTCGTGAGGGCCAGCGTATCGATGTGACCACAGGGATTTGACGCGATGGCACTGAGGACCTTCAATCCAACGACACCGTCGCGCCGTCAACTGGTAATCGTCGACCGCAGCGAGCTGTGGAAGGGAAAGCCGGTCAAATCCTTGAGCGAGGGCCTGCGCGGCAAAGGGGGCCGCAACAACACGGGCCGCATCACGATGCGTCGGCGCGGCGGTGGGACCAAGAAGCGCTATCGGATTGTCGATTTCAAGCGCACCAAGGTGGATATGCCAGCGACCGTGGAGCGGCTCGAATATGACCCAAACCGCACCGCCTTTATCGCACTGATCCGCTACGAGGATGGCGAGCTCGCCTATATTCTGGCGCCGCAGCGGCTCAAGGCCGGGGACACTGTCGTCTCGGGCGAGCGGGTTGATGTCAAGCCCGGCAATGCGATGCCGATGCGCAGCATGCCGGTCGGAACGATCATTCACAATGTCGAGATGAAGCCTGGCAAGGGGGGCCAAATCGCCCGTTCTGCGGGAACTTACGCACAGCTCGTCGGACGTGACCAGGGTTACGCCTTATTGCGTCTCTCTTCGGGTGAGCTGCGTATGGTGCGCGCCGAGTGCCGGGCGACGATCGGTTCGGTTTCCAACCCGGACCAGCAGAATATCGTGATCGGCAAGGCGGGCCGTAACCGGTGGTTGGGCCAGCGTCCTTCCGTGCGAGGGGTGGCGATGAATCCGATCGATCATCCGCACGGTGGCGGCGAGGGCCGCTCTTCCGGTGGCCGCCATCCCGTCACACCCTGGGGCAAGCCCACAAAGGGCAAAAAGACTCGGCACAACAAAGCGACGGATCGGCTCATTGTGCGCCGCCGCCATCGCCGCTAGCCGAGAGGGAGGAAGCTGTTGGCACGCTCGGTATGGAAGGGGCCGTTTGTCGACGGTTATCTCCTCAAGAAGGCGGAGGAGGCGCGCGGGTCAGGACGCAACCAGGTCATCAGGACTTGGTCGCGCCGGTCGACGATCTTTCCGCAATTTGTCGGGCTCACCTTCGGCGTCTACAACGGCCACAAATTCATTCCGGTGCTGGTGACCGAGAACATGATCGGCCATAAGCTCGGCGAGTTCGCGCCGACCCGGACTTTCTACGGCCACGCCGGGGATAAGAAGGCCAGGAGGAGCTGATATGGGCAAGGCGGCTGCCGAACGGCGGCTCGAAGAGAACGAGGCCGCGGCGTCGATGCGCGGCTTGCGCACGAGCCCGCGCAAGCTCAACCTGGTGGCGAAGGCAATTCGGGGCAAAACCGCTTCTTCGGCGTTGGCGGAACTGACATTCTCGCACCGCCGCATTGCGCGCGACGTCAAGAAGGTGCTGCAGGCGGCCATCGCGAATGCGGAGAATAACCACCAGCTCGATGTCGATCGCCTCTTTGTGAAGGAGGCCACGGTGGGCCGGGCTTTCGTAATGAAACGGTTTCACACCCGCGGCCGAGGGCGCTCGGCTCGGGTCGAGAAGATGTTCGCGCACCTCACGGTTGTTGTCCGCGAGAGCGCCGAGGAGAGTGAGTGATGGGTCAGAAGGTCAATCCGATCGGGCTTCGGCTCGGCATCAATCGCACTTGGGATTCGCGCTGGTTCGCCCGCAAGGAGTACGGCAACCTCCTGCTCGACGATCTGGGTCTGCGCAGGTTTCTGGGCCGGCGGCTGAGTCAGGCTGGACTGTCCCGCGTGGTCATCGAGCGTGCCGCCAAGAGAACCAGGATCACACTGCATTCCGCTCGACCTGGGGTGGTCATCGGCAAAAAGGGCGCCGACATCGAGAAGCTGCGCACGGATATCGCCAAGGTCACCAATAGCGAGGTCAGCCTCAACATCGTCGAGATCCGCAAACCGGAAATTGACGCCAAGCTGATCGCCGACGGCATCGCGCAACAGCTCGAACGGCGCGTCGCGTTCCGCCGGGCGATGAAGCGGGCGGTACAATCGGCGATGCGGCTCGGCGCACAAGGAATCCGGATCAACTGCTCGGGTAGATTGGGTGGCGCCGAGATTGCCCGCATGGAGTGGTATCGCGAAGGCAGGGTGCCGTTGCACACGCTGCGCGCCGATGTCGATTTCGGCTATGGCACGGCCAAGACGACCTATGGCGTCTGCGGTGTCAAAGTCTGGGTGTTCAAAGGCGAGATCCTCGCCCACGATCCGATGGCCCAGGATAAGCGCCTGAACGAAGGACAGCCGGCGAGCCACGAGCGTGGCCGCCGCGAAGCGTTGGGGTGAGTCTCCAATGCTAAGTCCAAAACGAAGCAAGTATCGCAAAGCGCATAAGGGGCGCGTCCATGGCCTTGCCAAGGGCGGGACGACCCTGAACTTCGGGGCTTACGGCCTCAAAGCCTCCGACCCCGGCCGCATCACTGCACGGCAGATCGAGGCGGCGCGGCGCGCGATCACGCGTCACATTCGTCGCGCCGGTCGGGTATGGATCCGCGTGTTTCCCGATGTCCCGGTGTCACACAAGCCGGCTGAAGTTCGCATGGGGAGCGGCAAGGGCTCGCCAGAGTTTTGGATCTGCCGGATCAAGCCCGGCCGCATCATGTTTGAGCTTGACGGAGTGTCGGCCGATATCGCTCGCCAAGCCTTTGAGCTCGCAGCCGCCAAATTGCCGATTGCGACACGATTCGTCGCCCGTGAAGGCACGGAGGTCGCGTAATGAAGGCGGCCGACATCAGGGCCAAGACCGAGGATGAGCTAACGGGAGAGCTCGACAATTTGGGGAAGGAGATTTTTAATTTGCGCTTCCAGCGCGCGAACGGGCAGCTCGAGAATACCGCTCGAGTGCGTCAGGTGCGGCGGGACATTGCCCGCATCAAGACCGTGCTGGGCGAGCGGCACCGCCAGGCGTCCTAGGGAAAAAATTTAATGTCAAAACGCGTGCTACAGGGCGTGGTCGTGAGTGACGCCTGTGACAAGACAGTCATCGTGCGGGTCGAACGCCGTGTGATGCACCCCGTCTACAAGAAGTTCGTGACGTCTTCGAAGAAATATGCGGCGCACGATGAACACAGCAGCTATCGCTCCGGCGATGTTGTCCAGATCGAGGAGAGCCGACCGATTTCCAAGCGCAAGTGCTGGGTCGTGATTGGCGGCCCGGCAGATGCCGCTCCGGGTCGCCGCTCTGCCCCGCCCGTCGCTCAGACGACCGCGGGCGAAGCCGCTCTGCCGGATCTCGACCGCACCGAGCTCGCGGCCGAGACCGTCGATCCGGCAGGAGAGGTCCCATGATCCAGATGCAGACGAATCTCGATGTCGCGGATAACTCCGGCGCTCGTCGGGTGCAGTGCATCAAGGTCCTCGGTGGCTCGAAACGCAAGACTGCGACGGTCGGCGACGTGATCATCGTTTCGATCAAGGAGGCGATCCCGCGCGGTCGGGTCAAGAAGGGCGACGTGCATCGCGCAGTCATTGTGCGCACCGCAAAGGAGATACGCCGCACGGATGGCAGCGCCATCCGCTTTGACCGCAACGCTGCGGTGCTGATCAACAATCAGGGTGAACCGATCGGAACGCGCATCTTCGGCCCGGTAACGCGCGAGCTGCGGGCCCGCCGGTTCATGAAGATTGTGTCGCTGGCGCCCGAGGTGCTGTGAGGGGATGGCCGCTGGAGCGAAAGCATGGCGAAGCTAAAAATCAAGAGGGGCGACAACGTCGTCGTGATCAGCGGGCGCGATAAGGGCAGGACAGGTGAGGTGTTGCGTGTTCTGCCCGCCGAGTCGCGCATCATCGTTCAGGGCGTGCATGTCGCCAAGCGGCATACCCGGCCGCGCATGGGCGAGCCGGGCGGTATCGTCGAGAAGGAGCTGACGATCCACATCTCCAATGTCGCGCATATCGATCCGCAGTCACGCAAGCCGACGCGGGTTGGCTACAAGACCCTGGAGGATGGCCGTAAGGTCCGCTTCGCCCGGCGCTCGGGTGAAGTCATCGATAGGTGACAAAATGAGTAGGGCCCGCCTGCACGAACTTTACGAGACGACTGTTCGTCCGACATTAATGGCGGAGTTTGGCTACAAGAACCCAATGCAGGTGCCGCGTCTTGAGAAGATCGTGGTCAATATGGGCGTCGGCGAGGCAGTGCAGGACAGTAAGAAGGTCGAGGCTGCGGCAAACGACCTCGCCGCAATCACGGGCCAGCATCCGGTCGTCATCAAGGCCAGGCGGTCGATCGCGACCTTCAAGCTCCGCCAGGGCATGCCGATTGGATGCAAGGTGACGTTGCGGCGCGAGCGAATGTACGAATTCCTCGATCGGCTGATCACCGTGGCGTTGCCCCGTGTGCGCGATTTCCGCGGCGTGTCGGGCAGGAGCTTTGACGGGCGAGGCAATTTTGCGCTCGGCCTCAAGGAGCAGCTCGTGTTCCCCGAGATCGACTACGACCGGGTCGATGCGACCCGTGGGATGGATGTGGTGGTCGTGACGACAGCGAAGACCGATGCGGAGGCCAAAGCCCTTCTCAGAGGTTTCGAAATGCCGTTCGCTAATTGATCGTCTGGAGAGAGCTCAGTGGCCAAAAAGAGTTCAATCGAGAAAAACGCGCGGCGCATGAAGCTCGCCAAGAGCGTCGCCGGGAGGCGGGCGCGGCTAAGGGCGATAGCGATCGACCGGACGGCGCCGCCCGAGGAGCGATTTAACGCGCAGCTGAAGCTCGCTGAGCTGCCGCGCAACGGCTCCGAAACTCGGGTTCGTAACCGCTGTGCCTTGACAGGCCGGCCGCGTGGTTATTACCGGAAGTTCAAACTGTCGCGTATCGCGTTGCGCGAACTGGCCTCCTCGGGGCAAATCCCGGGCATGGTCAAGTCGAGCTGGTAGGATCCCCTCGATGACGATGAGCGATCCTCTTGGCGACATGCTGACGCGCATCCGTAACGGGCAGCGGGCCCGTCAAGCGGTTGTCGCCTCGCCGGCCTCGAAGATTCGCGCGAATGTGCTCGAAGTGCTCAAGCGCGAGGGGTATATCCGCGGCTTTACCCGTGAAAATATTCGCCCTGGCGTTTTAGAACTCCGCATCGAGCTCAAATATGTCGATGGCGAGCCGGTCATCCGCGAAATATCGCGGATATCGAAGCCTGGCCGGCGCATCTATTCGCGCATTACCGACCTGCCGAGAAGCTATAACGGGCTCGGAATATCCATTCTGTCGACCCCCCGCGGGGTCATGTCCGACAACGAGGCCCGCGCCGCAAAGGTCGGCGGCGAGGTTCTGTGCCGGGTGTTTTGAGGTTCACGATGTCTCGTATCGGCAAGCATCCTGTGACGATCCCGAATGGGGTCGAGGTCCAGCTCTCCGGCCAGACCCTTAGCGCCAAGGGCACTCTCGGGCTGTTGAGCCTTCCGGTCAGCAATGAGGTTACCGCTTCGATCGCCGACGGCACGGTTACAATTGCGCCGAAGAATGAGACTAAGCATGCGCGGGCGATGTGGGGAACGACGCGCGCGCTGGTCAACAACATGGTAACCGGAGTATCGACAGGTTTCTCGGTCACGCTCGAGATCAGCGGTGTCGGCTACCGTGCTTCCATTCAGGGCAATGTACTCAATCTGCAGCTCGGCTACAGTCACGAGATCGCCTATCCGATTCCAAGTGATGTGAGGATTGTCTGCGAGAGGCCAACCTTGATCAGCCTAAGCGGCCCCGACCGTCAGCGTGTCGGCCAGGTCGCCGCCGAGATCCGCGCCTATCGGCCGCCCGAGCCCTACAAGGGCAAGGGCATCAAATATTCGACGGAGACCGTCCGTCGCAAAGAAGGCAAAAAGAAATAACCTCATGTCCGAAAACGCCAAGGCTCTCTTTCTGCGCCGTCGGCAGCGGGTGCGCTCGAAACTGCGCCGTGCCGCGAACCACCGACCGCGCCTCTCGGTGTTCCGCTCGTCGAAACACATCTATGCACAAGTCATCGATGACGCGAGCGGGCGCACCTTAGCGGCGGCGTCGAGCCTCGACGGCGGGCTCAAGCAGAATCTCAAGACGGGCGCCGACACCTCTGCGGCAAGCGCCGTTGGCACGCTCATCGCGGAACGGGCCAAGGCCATGGGGATTGAGCGAGTCGTCTTCGATCGCGGCGCTTATCTGTTTCACGGCCGGGTGAAAGCTTTGGCCGACGCCGCCCGCGAGGGCGGGCTCGATTTCTGAAGGGGTTCAGCATGGCACGCACGCAGGGTGAACGGCGTGGACGCGGCGACGGCGATCGGCAATCGCGCGAGCGCGAGGATAGCGAATTTACCGAAAAGCTGGTCAACATCAACCGCGTTGCGAAGGTCGTGAAGGGCGGCCGGCGCTTCGGTTTTGCCGCCCTTGTCGTCGTCGGCGACCGGAAGGGTCGGGTCGGCTACGGCTCGGGCAAAGCGCGGGAGGTGCCGGAAGCCATTCGCAAGGCCACCGAGCAAGCGCGGCGCGGAATGATTCGCGTGCCTCTACGCGAAGGGCGCACATTGCATCACGACATCGTCAGCAGCTATGGCGCCGGCCGAGTGATTGTGCGGGCCGCCAAGCCGGGGACCGGGATCATCGCCGGCGGACCGATGCGAGCGATCTTTGAAGCGCTCGGCGTGCATGATGTCGTGGCCAAGTCGATCGGCAGCCCCAACCCGCACAACATGATCAAAGCAACTTTCGTCGCATTGGGCCGGGCCACCAACCCGCGCGCGGTCGCTGCCCGCCGCGGCAAGAAAGTCGGCGAGATCCTCGGCCGGCGTGACGCGGAGGCCCGGGAGAGCGTCTGATGGAGGGCAAGAAGACGGTCACGGTGGTGCAGACCGGCAGCCCGATCGGCCGCAAGCCGGATCAGGAAGCGACGTTGAAGGGGCTCGGGCTGAACAAGCGGCATCGCCGACGTGTTCTCGAAGACACGCCGGCGGTGCGCGGTATGATCAACAAGGTGAAGCACCTCCTGAGGGTAGAGGAACAGCGCTAACCCTCTACTTCCAGGTCTGCGGGCTCGTCCACCCTCTCCTTGCACTGGCGGGAAGGGGTGCCGACCCCCGATCATAGTCCGAGGAGCGGCGAGGAAGGGCAGTGCGCGCGCGACGAGTTCAGGAAATTTAGGCGATGAAGCTCAACGAGATCAGGGACAATCCCGGTGCACATTACCGGGCAAAGCGGGTCGGGCGGGGAATTGGCTCGGGCAAGGGCAAGACCTCGGCGCGCGGCGGCAAGGGTCAGACCGCACGCAGCGGGGTGGCGCTGAACGGCTTTGAAGGCGGGCAGACCCCGCTGCATCGCCGGCTGCCGAAGCGCGGCTTCAACAACAAGATCTTTCGCAAGGACTTCAACGTGGTGAACCTCGGGCGTCTGCAAGCGGCGCTCGATAATGGTAAGCTGAAGCCCGAAGGAACTCTCAATGGCGCGGCGCTGGTCTCCTGCGGATTGGTCCGGCGGCTTGGCGACGGTGTTCGGCTGCTCGCCAAGGGTGAGCTGCGCGCCGCAATAACCATCGAAGTCGCCGGCGCCTCCAAGGCGGCGATCGCCGCCGTCGAGAAGGCCGGAGGCAGGGTCATCCTTCCCGCCGGAAGGGCGAAGGAACAGACACCGGAGGGTCCTGCCTCGGCCTAAACGCGACGGCACTGCTCCGGTCTTTTAGGTGAGGGATGATAGATGGCGTCGGCCGCCGAACAGCTCGCTTCCAGTATCAATCTCTCGGCCTTCTCCAAGGCGAC
>Ga0070717_10003781_pt1 | contig 10877 bp, 9 predicted proteins | sample LARL113metaG_FD_71366 | JGI IMG/M metagenome (GOLD analysis project Ga0070717, IMG submission 71366) | Corn, switchgrass and miscanthus rhizosphere microbial communities from Kellogg Biological Station, Michigan, USA - LAR L11-3 metaG | ecosystem: Host-associated > Plants > Roots > Rhizosphere ...
TCGGTAATGGAGCCGCCTTCCGTCGCCTTGGCCTGGCCATCCTTGAACAGATGATACATGGCAGCGCCGCGCGGATCGGCGACGCCGATCGTGATGTCTTTTTTCTTTTCACGCAGGAAGGACGATGCGCCCGCGATTGTTCCGCCGGTACCGATAGCGCAGATGAAGCCGTCGATATTTCCCTTGCACTCGTCCCAGATCTCGGGACCGGTCGAAACGTAGTGCGCCTTGCGGTTATCCAGATTGTTCCACTGATCGGCAAATATCACGCCGTTCTTTTCGGTTTTCTTCAGCTGCTCGGCGAGGCGTCGACCGACGTGCTGATAGTTGTTGGGATTGGAAAATGGAGCGGCAGGAACTTCAACAAGCTCGGCGCCGCAGAGCCGCAGCATGTCTTTCTTTTCCTGGCTTTGCGTCTCGGGGATGACGATGACCGTGCGATAGCCGCGCGCGTTGGCAACCAATGCGAGGCCGATACCGGTGTTGCCGGCGGTCGCCTCGACGACGAGCCCGCCGGGGCGCAATTCGCCTCGCTTCTCGGCCTCCATGATCATCTGCCGGCCGGCGCGATCTTTCACCGAGCCGCCAGGGTTCATGAATTCGGCCTTGCCGAGGATGGTGCAGCCGGTCGCCTGCGAGGCGTGCTCCAGCTTGATGAGCGGTGTGTTGCCGATAGCTTCGATGATGCCGTTGCGGATTTGCATGCCCGGTTCCGGGACTGATGAGGGTCTTCGAACCTAGTAGAGGGGCGGGGGCCCTACAAGGCCGCTGAACCGCATGAAATATCGGCAAGTCCAGCCAGGTGGGGACGATTGTGCGGATATTGGAAAGGTCTTTGAAACCATACCGGCGCATCGGCCGGGCTGAAAGCGCGGGCGTTCATGAGTTCTTTCCGGGGAGAAGGGGAGAATGCCGACCCGGACAGAACTGAAAAATTCTGACAATGACCCTCGACCTCCACACGCTATTCCTGGTGACAATCTACGTTGAGGCCATCCTCGGCCTGCTGCTGCTCTTCGTCTGGGCGCAGAATTTGGCGCTTCGCGCCGTCTGCTGGTGGGGCTTTGCGCATTTGTTGCGGCTCGCCTCGATTGCGCTGTTCGGAATGTATGGGCAGGTCCCCGATCTGATCAGTGTGGATCTTGCCAACGCTTTGCTCTTCACCGCGTTCGCCGTGACATGGACAGGCGCGCGCGTCTTTGACGGACGTCCTGTCGAACCGGTCTATCTGGTGACAGGCGCGGTTCTATGGTTGCTGATCTGTCGTCTTCCGGTTCTTGCGGACGACAATAATCTGCGATCGCTGATCGCTTCGGGAATTATCACCGCCTATACGTGGCTCACGGCCTACGAGTTCTGGCGCGGTCGCGACGAACCCTTGGTGTCGCGTTGGCCGGCGATCCTCATGCTGTTCGCGCAAGGCGCGTTGTTCCTTTTGCGCACCCCCATGCTGGCGCTGCTGCCGGGGTCGACTGGCGACAGCCTTTTAGGCAGCGTGTGGATGACCGTGCTCAGTTCCGAGTCACTTCTTCTCACCATCTCGGAAGCCTTCATCCTGCTGGCAATGGCGAAGGAGCGCACTGAACTGCGCCACCGCACGGCCGCGATGGTCGATCCACTCACCGGCATCGCCAATCGTCGGTCGTTCCTGCAGGATGCCGGGGTGGCGGCCAAGCGCCACATTGGCAATCCGCGACCCGCTGCTGTGCTCTTGATCGACATCGATCGTTTCAAATCGATCAATGACAATTTTGGTCACGCGGTCGGCGATCGAGTCCTGGCGATGTTCGCGGAAGCCGCACGAAAATCAATGCGTGGTTCAGATCTGATCGGCCGCTTCGGCGGCGATGAATTCGCCGCCATGCTGCTTGAGACCAATCGGGAGAAGGCCATCGAAGTGGCTGAACGGATCCGCGCCTCCTTCGCGCAAATGACGCAAGACGTCGATGGTCACCAGGTCGGTGCGACTGTCAGTATCGGTCTCGTCCACTCCCTTGAGCGGACGCTCGATATTCCAGAATTGCTGGCTCAGGCCGACCACGCACTCTATTGCGCCAAGGAACGTGGGCGTAATCGGGTGGAAGTTGCTTCGCTCGACATGCTGCTTGAGCGGCGCGAGCAGGGGACCGCCAGGGGCCTTGGCGCGGCCGCCATCGGCGCGAAAAGCGCCGCCTGATCAAAATCGCAAATCTAGCCTCGTATTTTGCGGCGCCGTGACGCGCTGCCGCGCCTATGCCGATTGACCAAAGCCCGCGAACCAGTCCAGATAGCGGAAGTGGGCGGCAATACCGTTTCAGGAATTAGTGGGATTCCAAACTAATTCAAAGACCTAGGGAGGAAAAACATGCGTATAGCCAGGTGGCTTGGAACAGCCGCCATAGTTTTTACCATGGGCGGAGTGGCTCAAGCAGAGACCATCAAGATCGGGGTGGTTCTTCCATTCAGTGGCGCCAACGCTGATCTGGGGCATCAGGTCGACAAGGCCTTCGATCTTTATGTGAAGCTTCACGCCAAGGATATCGAACCGAACAAGGTCGAGATCATCAAGCGCGACGAAGGGCCGCCGACCGGCGCGCAGGCAAAGACGGTCGCAACAGAACTCATCACCAACGACAAGGTGCAGATCCTCACCGGTTTCGTTTTCTCGCCATCGGCGATCGCGCTCGCGCCGGTCGTGACGCAGGCGAAGGTGCCGATGATCATTGCCAATGCGGGCACAGCGTGGATCACCAACCTGTCGCCTTACATCGCGCGGCTTTCATTCAGCATGTGGCACCACGGGTACCCAATGGGTGCGTATGCTTTCGACAAGATCGGCTGCAAGACCGCTGCGCTGGCGTACACCGACTTCCCGCCGGGTAAGGACTCGACGGAAGCCTTCAAGACCGGTTTCGAAAAGGCAGGCGGAAAGGTCACCGAGTCCATTCCGATGGGCAGCCCGGTGCAGGTGCCGGACTTCACGCCGTTCTTTCAGCGCATCAAGGACGCCAAACCGGATTGCATGTACGTCTTCATTCCGTCCGGCGCACACGCCACCGGCGTGACCAAGGCTTATGGCGAACTCGGAATGCGCAAAGCAGGCGTCAAGCTCATCGGCCCGATGGATCTCATCCCGGACAACAAGCTGCAGGACATGGGTGACGCGGCCATCGGTACCGTCGTGATGGGCAACTACGCGGTCGACCTCGACAACGCCGACAACAAGGCGTTCAACAAGGCGTGGCACGAAGCCTACGGCAAGGACTCCTATCCCGACTTCATGTCGGCGGCCGGTTGGGACACCATGCACGCCATCTTTGACGCGATCAAAAAGCTCAATGGCAAAGTCGACGACGGCGCAAAGGTCATTGACGTGATGAAGGGCTGGACAGGCAATGGTCCGCGCGGCCAGGTCTCCATTGACGCCGCGACCCGCGACATCGTGCAGGACGAGCACGCTATGGAAGTTATCCGGAAACCGGATGGCAAACTTGGCATCAAGGTTCTTGGTACAACCAAGGCCGTGAAAGACGAGTGCAAAGAGCTTAAAGTCGGCCGTTGCGGCTCCTGAGCGCGCAACTGATTGACACTTAATCCCGCCGCCGCGCATAAAGGCGCGGCGGCGTTTTCATGGATACGGGGTGGGGCTCGTGCCGCAGTTCGCCAATATAGCCGTCAGCATTCTCTTCGACGGCCTGGCCTATGCCATGTTCCTCTTCATTACCTCCGTCGGCCTGTCGGTCACGATGGGGTTGATGGGGTTCGTGAACCTGGCACATGGCGCATTCGCCATGGCCGGCGGGTATGTCGTCGTCACCCTGACGCGCTCATACGGCATCGGTTTCGTCCCTTCTCTTGTCATTGCTGCAATCGTTATCGGCGCGGTGAGCGTCGTGTTCGAACGCTTTCTCTATCGCCGGCTATACAAGTCGACCGACCTCGAGCAGGTCTTGCTCACGATCGGTTTGGCGTTCATGGCGATCGCCACCGCAACCTATATCTACGGACCCATCCCGAAATCGGTGCCTTTGCCGGATTGGTTGCAGGGCGACGTCAATCTCGGCTTTCGCTACTTTCCGAGTTACCGCGCGTTTCTCATCGTCCTCGGCACCGTGCTTATCGCCGTCCTCTGGTACGCGTTCGAGCGAACGAATATTGGCGCGAAGATCCGCGCCGCCGTCGACAATCGGCGGATGGCGGAATCGGTTGGCATCAATGTCGATCGGCTCTTCACGCTGACTTTTGCCGTCGGATCTGGTCTCGCCGCGCTCGGCGGCGGTCTTGCGATTCAGTTGCTTGGCCTCTCGCCAAGCTTTGCGGTGCTCTATTTGGTGCTGTTTCTGATCGTGGTGGCGGTGGGTGGCCTGGGCAGCCTGAAGGGGACGCTGCTCGCCGCGCTGGTGCTCGGCATATTCGACACCGGCGGGAAATATCTGCTGGCCGATGCGGGCGGCTTTTTCGTCTACGCGGTGACTGTCGTTGTTCTCCTCATAAAGCCTGCGGGGTTCTATGGCCGCGAGTGAGACCATTGGCGCTGCCGCGCGCGAACGCGCGACGGATTATCTGGCGAAGCGGCATCGCTTCCGCCTGGCCGAGGCGTTGCCATGGCTGATTGCCATTGCCGTCTTCTTCATTTTCCCCACGCGCTTGACCTTCGGCAGCCAGGTGCTGGTGATGGTGATGTTTGCGCTCTCGCTCGATCTGATCCTCGGGTATGCCGGGATCGTCACGCTCGGGCATGCGGCATTCTTCGGCGTCGGCGCCTACACGGTCGGGCTTGCCGCGGCACGGCTCGACTGGACGGAACCAATCAGCGGACTTTTCGCGGCTGCCATCGCTGCGGGACTGGTCGGCTTCGTCACCGGATGGTTCCTGCTGCGCTACCGCGGTCTGACTTTGCTCATGCTGACTTTGGCGACTGCAATTCTTTTGCAAGAAACCGGCAACTTGCGCTCCGATATCTCCGGTGGCTATGACGGATTGCCGGGGCTGACCTTCAAGCCGCTGCTCGGCATTTTCGACTACGACCTCTACGGGCACACTTATTACCTTTATGTGCTCGCCGTGCTTGCGGTCGTATTTTATCTCATTCGCCGGATCGTTTATTCGCCGTTCGGACAGGCGCTCACCGGGATTCGGGAGAACGTTCGGCGGATGCATGCGATCGGCTCGCCGGTGCATCGGCGATTGGTCACGGTCTACACTATCGCGGCGGCAATCGCAGGCGTCGCAGGTGCGCTTTTCACTCAGACAAATGCTTACGTGACGCTGACGGTTTTCGACTTCGACAATTCCGCAAAAGTGATGGTCATGCTGATCCTAGGCGGGACCGGCCGGCTTTACGGCGCGTTCGTCGGTGCGGCTGTGTACATGGTGCTCGAAGACTATTTTTCGAAATTAAGTCCGACCTTCTGGCAGTTCGGGATCGGCCTGATGCTGGTGCTGGCGGTGCTGTTTGCTCCGCGGGGCATTCTCGGCCTTTTTGAACGCGTGGGCAGCTACCTTGCCGAGAGGAAACGCTCGTGACGGCCGCGCTGCAGGTGGAGAAATTGAACCGTGCTTTCGGCGCCCTGCCGGTTACGCGCGACGTCGATCTCACGCTTGAGCGGGGCGCACGTCGGGCGCTGATCGGACCCAATGGGGCGGGGAAGACGACCCTGGTCAATTTGATCACCGGTGTGCTCAAGCCGCATTCCGGACGCGTTCTGCTCAATGGCGAAGACATCACCGCATCGAGTCAAGCGGCTCGCGCCCGACGCGGGCTCGCGCGCACATTCCAGATCAACCAGCTTTTCCGCGGTCTGACCGTGCTTGAAAATCTCTGCATGACCGTGGGCGAGCGCGACGGCCACTGCGATAACCTGTGGCGCTCGGCCGGCTCGAAACGCGAAGTCATCGACGAGGCCATCGGATATCTCGATTCTCTGCGACTGACCGACGATGCGCTCAAGCTCGTGCGCGAGCTGCCATATGGTCGTCAGCGCCTCGTGGAAATCGCGATTGCGCTCGCGCAAAAACCGCGCGTGCTCCTCCTCGATGAGCCGGCGGCAGGGGTGCCGTCTTCCGAAAGCCATCTCATTCTCGATGTGGTTGCGGCGCTCGATCCCGACATCGCCGTGCTCATCATCGAGCACGATATGGACGTCGTGTTCCGCTTTGCCAAAGAGATCACGGTGCTGGTGCAGGGTGCGGTCTTCACGCAAGGCACGCCCGACGAAATCATGAACAATGAGCAGGTGCGGGCGGTCTACCTCGGGCAGGAAGGTCACCGCGGGGGCCATCATGGCTGAACGCGTATTGGATCTCGATAACGTCCGCGCCGGCTATGGCGAAACCGTCGTGCTTGAGGACATTCGCCTTGCGCTCGCGCCCAGCGAGACCGTGTCCATTATCGGCCGTAATGGCGTGGGCAAGACCACCCTGCTGGCGACGATCATGGGCCACACCACCCTGCACAGTGGCCGCGTTTCGCTGCACGGAAAGGATATCTCAAGCCTCGCGACCTATCGGCGCGTCACGGCGGGGCTTGGCTACGTGCCGCAGGAGCGGGAGATTTTTCCCTCACTGACATTGCGCGAAAATCTCGAGGTTGCGGCGAGGCCGGGGACCTGGACGATGGAGACCGTCTACGAACTGTTTCCACGTCTCGCCGAGCGCGCCGAGAACCGCGGCAATCAATTGTCGGGCGGCGAGCAGCAGATGCTTGCGATTGGTCGCGCGTTGATCGGCAACCCGAGCGTTCTGCTGATGGACGAACCTTCAGAAGGCCTTGCACCTGTCATCGTCGAAGAATTGGCACGCGCGGTGAAGCGGCTTTCCCAGAGCAGCGGCCTGGCGATCATCCTGGTCGAACAAAACTCGCGTCTTGCCCTTGATATCGCGCCGCGCGCCCTGGTGATGGATCGTGGGCGGATCGTCTTTGACGGGCCAAGCGAAACGTTGCGCAACGATCCGGCCAAGCTCGAGCAGTTCATCGGGGTCGTAAAGGCATAAAAGCCCGAAGCTCGGCCGTTCGGCCGAAACGGGCGCTGTCCCACTCGCCAGTTCGTTCGCGCATGTTGACCATGCATTGCGTTCGCGCCGTCCGGCGTGCATAGAGCGCGCATGAAACGCAGCAGCAATCGCATTCTTACGACGCATGTCGGAAGCCTGATCCGCCCGCAATCCTTGCAGGAATTCCTGCGCAGCAGGCAGGCTGGAAAGCTATATGACGAAAATGCCTATCAGGAATGTCTGACGACCTCCGTTGCCGATGTCGTGCGTGACCAGGCTCAGGCCGGCATCGACGTCGTGAGCGATGGGGAATTCGGCAAGTCCATCAGCTGGGCGCAATATGCGCTGGAGCGGCTCTCCGGCTTCGAACGCAGGTCGATCAAACAGGACGCCACCAATCCGTTCAAACGTGGCGCCGACCGCACCAAATTCGCCGAATTCTATGCCGAGCTCGATTCAAAAGAAGCCGTGTCGACAACGACCGAGGCCATTTGTGTCGGGCCGATTAAATATACCGGACAGGCGGAGCTGCAGCGCGACATAGACAACTTAAAAGCCGCATTGAAAGCCGTGAAAGTTGAGGAGGCGTTTCTGCCGGTGGCCGCGCCGGCGAGCGTGATTCCCGATCGCAAGAACGAGTATTACAAGAGCGACAGCGAGTTGCAGGCAGCCATCGCCGAGGCGATGCGCACGGAATACAAGATGATCGTCGACGGTGGCTTTTTGCTGCAACTCGATGATGCGCGCAGCGCCGTGACGTTCGACAGGATGGTGCCGCCGGCAAGCTTTGCTGACTACCGCAGTTGGCTCGCGGATCAAGTCGATGTTCTCAATCACGCCATTAACGGGTTGCCGGCCGACCGTATCCGCTATCACGTCTGCTGGGGCAGCTGGCCTGGTCCGCACACCAGCGATGTACCCCTTAAGGACATCGTGGATCTGATCCTCAAGGTGAAGGTCGGGGCTTACGTGATCGAGGGGGCCAATCCACGCCACGAGCACGAGTGGCAGGTGTGGAAGAACGCAAAGCTTGCGCCCGGACAGGTCCTCATTCCGGGCGTCATCAGCCACGCGACCAATGTGGTCGAGCATCCCGAACTGGTCGCCGAACGCATTGTTCGGCTAGCCAAGTTTGTCGGACGTGAAAATGTGATTGCCGGCACGGACTGCGGTTTCGCGCAAGGGCCGTTCTATCGGCGCGTGCACCCCTCGGTCATGTGGGCCAAACTTGAAGCGCTCAGCGCCGGTGCCCGGCTTGCGAGCAAGGAACTCTGGTCATAGTCTCGGGTTCTCGTCAGCCGGAGCATCGATCATGAACGTCAACGCGCAGCCTGCGAGCGGATTAGCGATCCCATTCGATCACCATCGTCTCGATCGGCTGATGGAGGAGGCGGGGATCGATGTTGTGCTCGCGACCTCCAAGCACAATGTCCAGTATCTGCTTGGTGGCCATCGTGCCGATTTCTTCGACTACATGGATGCGACCGGTGTCACCCGCTATTTGCCGGTGTTTGTCTATGCGAAAGGCGCACCGGAAAAGGCCGCCTATATCGGTCACCGACTGGAAAAGTTCCAGCGCGAGGTGAAGCCGATGTGGACACCCGAAACCCAGACCAACACCTGGGGTTCGGTCGATGCGATGCAGAAGGCGGTCGACCATATTCGCAAGATCGGCCTCAAGCCGAAGCGTATCGCGGCCGAATTCGGATTCCTGCCTTACGATGCATCGCAGGTTTTGCGGGCCGCTTTTCCCGATGCGGAATGGGTCGACGCGCTTTTCGTGCTCGAGCGCCAACGCGTCAAAAAATCGCCGAAAGAGCTTCAGCTGCTGAAATTCGCCTCGGAGGCAGTGATCGAATCCATGCAGGCGGTGATTGCAGCCAGCAAGCCCGGCATTACCAAGGCTGACGTGGTTGAGACGCTGCGCCGCGAGGAGACCAATCGCGGGCTGACCTTCGAATACTGCCTGATCACGGCCGGCACGAGCATGAATCGAGCACCTTCCGAACAGAAGTGGGAGAAGGGCGAGATCATGTCGATCGACTCGGGCGGAAACTATGAGGGTTACATCGGCGACGTTTGCCGCATGGCCATTCAGGGCGAGCCGGATGCCGAGCTCGACGATCTGCTTGGCGAGATCGAGAGCATTCAGCGCGCGGCGATGAAACCGATCCGCCCCGGGCTCATCGGCGGGGACATCTATGCTGCCGCTGCGCCGCTTGTGAAGAAATCGAAACACCACAACCACATGGAATTTCTGGCGCACGGCATGGGCATGGTGAGCCATGAGGCGCCACGGCTGACCGACCGTGGCCCAGTGCCTTATCCAGCCGAATACGCCGCCCAGCCTCTTGAATCGGGCATGGTGGTTTCAGTGGAAACCACGCTGATGCATCCCACGCGCGGGTTCATCAAGCTTGAGGATACGGTGGTCGTGACCGACCAAGGTCATGAGGTGTACGGCGAGGGCGCGCGGGGCTGGAACAGGGCTGGCGTCCGCTAACGCTTCCGACGCAATTATTGACGCGTCGCTTTGTCGACTTGCGCCGCCAGCGCCTTCAGTTTGTCCGAGACCCGGACCGGATAATCCTCGGCTTTCTCGAGCCGTCGGAGTGATTCAGGCATGCGCGCAAGTTCGCGGGTGGCACGCTCGCGGATCTGTGTCAGGGTCGGTGCGGCGTCAACTCGTTTGCCTTTGCGCATCACCGGCACGATCAGCGTCTCGCCCGCCTGGGTGTCGCTCTCGAGAGACAGAACATCGCCGCTCATCCGTCCGTCGGCCCCGTAGCTGCGCCAGACCTGTTTGCTTCCAGGCCAGGTGACTTTGCCTTCGGAAAGTTTACGGCGCGGTTCGCCGGCGTATTCCTGCAGCTTGTAGGCGCAATCAAGCGACGGCGCATCGATCGAGGCATCGAGATTGACGCCGATGCCATAGCCGTCGATGGGGGCCTTCGACGCCGTCATTGTTTGCAGCACATCTTCGTTGATGCCGCCGCTCACAACGATGATGACATCGGAGAGTCCACCCGCGTCGAGAATTGCCCGGACCTTTTTCGCCATGGCGCCAAGGTCACCGCTGTCGATGCGCACGCCGCGAATATTGATGCCATCGGCTTTCAACTTAGGCGCCAGCTGCACGACCTTTCGCGCGCCGGCCTCGGTGTCGTAAGTGTCGATCAGCAGAACCACGCCCTCCGGGCGCGACCGTGCGAAATATTCGAAGGCGGTACTCTCGTCTCCATGAACCTGCACGAAGGAGTGCGCCATGGTCCCGACAATCGGAATGCCGTAGCGCTCGCCGGCAAGCACGTTGGCGGCATTGGTAAAGCCGGCGATGTAGCTGGCGCGTGCGGAGAACAGACCCGCCTCTGCACCGTGCGCCGTGCGCAAGCCGAAATCCGAGAGAATTTTTCCGGGAGCCGCAAGAACCATGCGTGCGGCTTTCGAGGCGATCATGGTCTGGAAGTGCATGATGTTGATCAAACGCGTCTCGACCAGCTGCGCTACCGGAAGAGGGGCTGTAATGCGCACGAGAGGTTCATTGGGAAAGCAGACCGTGCCTTCCGGAATGGCATGCACGTCACCGGTGAACCTGAATTCGGCAAGATAGTCGATCAGGTTGTCGCGAAACCGTCGGGTACTTTTCAGCCAATCGATTTCCGCGGCTGAAAAGCGCAGCGTCTCAAGGTAGGCGAGGGTATCCTCGAGCCCTGCCGCAAGCAGGAAATTGCGCCGCGCAGGTAGCCGCCGCACGAAGAATTCAAAAACGGCCGTCTTGGCCTCACCGCGATCCAGGTAGGCCTGGATCATATTGAGCTCATAAAGATCAGTGGCGAGCGGGCTGGTCGTCGGCGTCATGTCGACCCTTACGGACGAGTGTGGTTGCCGCTCTTTTGCCCGGCCTG
>Ga0070717_10003782_pt1 | contig 10876 bp, 13 predicted proteins | sample LARL113metaG_FD_71366 | JGI IMG/M metagenome (GOLD analysis project Ga0070717, IMG submission 71366) | Corn, switchgrass and miscanthus rhizosphere microbial communities from Kellogg Biological Station, Michigan, USA - LAR L11-3 metaG | ecosystem: Host-associated > Plants > Roots > Rhizosphere ...
CACGACGACGACGGCCACGATCAGGGCTGGGACGATGACCAGCGCCTCACGGCGCCTGCGACGATTGGGCCCGCCCGGACCGCCTGCACCACCGGGCCTGCGGGGACTGCCGAAGCGCCCTCGACGCGGTTGCCCAGCGTCGTCGTGGCCCTGGCGATCGGTGTGGCGCAGCGGCTCGCGCAGCAGGGTGGGACCGCTGCTCCGATCCACGCCCCGGGCGGTGAGCTGCGCCAGCTGGGTCCCGACGTTGTCCAGGTAGTCCGCCATCACTCACTGCCTCCCAGCCGGGCACGCAGCCGCGACAGACCGCGGCTCACGCGCTTGCGCACCACCATCTCCGAGCAGCTGAGCTCGGCGGCGATGTCGCTGTAGCTCCGCTCGTGCACGACGCGCGACAACACGGCCCGGCGCTCGTCGTCGGGCAGCTCGTCGACGAGGGCGCGCAGAGGGCCCTGTCCGTCGTCGGCCACCGCCGCCACCCGTTCGAGGTCGGTGTCCTCCAGTGCGACGGGCTCGAAGCCCAGCCGCTTTCTCGCCTTGGCCTCGACGCGGCCGCGCCGCAAGCTCATCAGCAGCTTGTTGCGGGCGATCCCGATCACCCAAGGCGTCGCCGTCATCCCGTGATCGAGGTAGCGATGGGCCGTCAGCAGCACATCGGCGAACACCTCGGCCGCCAGGTCGGCGGCCAGCTCCGGATTGCGCGTCTCCCGCATCAGGTAGGCGAGGGCGATGGGCAGATGCCGACGGTAAAAGACCGCAAACGCCTCGGCGTTGCGCGAGGCGATCGCCCCGAGCAGCTCGTCGTCGGTTGCGTGCGTCAGATCCATCCGATCAACCACCACGCCTGTTCATTGCTCACCGCGTCAATTGTGTGACCGGGCGGCGAGCCCAGGCGACGCGTTGTGCGGCCGCGTCGCTCACGACGCGTAGGAGATGAACTCCATGAGGCTGCCGTCCGGATCGCGAAAGTACACGCTCTGACCGCCTCCCCGGGCCCCATTCCGGGGCCCGGGCCCCTCCTCGATCTCGACGGCGTGCGCGCGCAGATGCGCGATGGCGGCTTCGATGGGGCCATCCCACTCAAAGCAGAGATCGCTGTTGCCCGGCGCGACTGGCACGCGGGCGAGCGGCCGCGCCGCCACCCCCGGGCCGTGAACGTTGAGCTGCTCGGTACCGAACCGATATGCCCACGCTCCGTTGCCGCGGTCCACGAGCTCGGCGCCGAGCACGTCGCGATAGAACGCGTTGGAGCGGTTCCAGTCGGTGACATGGATCACGCAGTGGTCGAGCTTGCTGGGGACGTCGGCCATCGCCATACGCTAACGGGCTTCCGACGCCGCGACCGCTACCTTCGTTGCAGCCGGACCTCGCTCCGGACGGCACTTTCCCGACCCATGCTTCCCACCCACGACCGCCGCGAGCTGGCCGCGATCTTCTGCGGCGGGATTGTCGGCGCGCTGGCTCGCACGGCGCTCTCCCGAGCCTTTCCCGACAGCCCCCACACGTGGCCGTGGGCCATCTTCTCGGTCAATGTGGTCGGCGCATTCATGCTGGGCTACTTGGTCACGCGCCTGGCCGAGCGGCTCCCCACCTCGGCGTACAAGCGCCCCTTCCTGGGCACGGGACTGTGCGGCGCGCTCACCACGTTCTCCACCGTGCAGCTCGAGCTCTACAAGATGATTCAGGTGCACGAGTGGGCGCTCGCCGCGAGCTACGCGGCGGCGACGCTGGTGGCGAGCTTCGCCGCCGTCACGCTGGCCACTGCGTTCGTGCGGCGCGTGCGGACCGTTCTATGACGCTCGGGACCTGGGTCCTGGTGGCCTTGCTCGGCGGCACCGGGTCGATCGCCCGGTTCATGGTCGACGGCTGGGTGGGCGAGCGCGCGGGCGGCGGATGGGTGGGTGGGGGTCGCTTTCCCTGGGGGACGTTCGTCGTCAACATCTCGGGCGCCGCGCTGCTGGGCGGCGTGGCCGGCGCGGCCCTGACCGGCAACGCCCTCATCCTCGCCGGGACGGCCACGCTGGGCTCCTACACCACGCTCTCGACCTGGGTCCTGGAGAGCCACCGCCTCGGGCAGGACGACCAGCTCGGGGTCGGTCTTGTCAACCTGCTGGGCTCGCTGGTCGTCGGCTTCGGCGCTTTGGCCCTAGGGCACGTGGCGGGTGCGGCGCTGTGAACGAGGACTGTCTCAAGCTCACCGCGTACTTCGCCGAGCGCGACCGGTCGGGGGACACGTTCCTTGGCGACGCACTTCTGGCCATCTGCGCGCGCCACAGCCTCGCCACCAGCATCCTGCTGCGCGGCGCAGAGGGCTTCGGGCGCCACCAGGTCCTGCAGACCGATCGTCTGCTGAGCCTGTCCGACGACCTGCCCATGGTGCTCGCCGCGGTGGACGCGCGGTCGCGCATCGAGGTGGCGCTGCCCGAGATCGGCGCTGCCGCCGAGCATGGCCTGCTCACGCTCGAGCGCGCCCGCCTGCTCAGCGGTCGCGTGGGCGCGGTCGCGCTGCCCGAGGAGCTGCACGAGGCGTCCAAGCTGACCATCTACTGCGGGCGCCACGAACGGGTCGGGCGTCGTCCCGCCTTCGTGGCCATCGTCGATCTGCTGCGCCGCCGCGGCCTACACAGCGCCACCGTCCTGCTCGGAGTCGACGGAACGGCCCATGGCGTGCGTGAGCGGGCCCGCTTCTTCGGCGCGAACGCCCAGGTTCCGCTCATGATCATCGCCGTCGGGCCGGGGACGGAACTCAGCCCGGTGCTCCCGGAGGTGGCCGGCCTGCTGGACCGCCCGCTACTGACGCTCGAGCGCGTGCGCATCTGCAAGGTGGATGGCGAGCGTCTGGCCGAGCCCCACGACGTGCCGGGCACCGATGACGCCGGCCTCAAGACGTGGGTGAAGCTCATGGTCCACGCCGACCACGACACCTTGCACGACGGCCGCCCGCTGTTCGTCGAGACCGTGCGCCGGCTGCGAGCGGCAGGGGCGGGCGGCGCCACCGTGCTGCACGGGATCTGGGGCTATCACGGTGACCGGGAACCGCAGGGCGACCGGCTGCTCTCGCTGCGCCGCCACGTTCCGGCGACGACCATCGTCGTCGACCAGCCCGAGCGGATCGGCGCGTGGTTCTCCATCATCGACGAGCTCACCGACCGGGGCGGGGTCGTCACCTCCGAGCTCGTGCCCGCGTTTCACGCGCGCGGCGCCTGGGGCGAGGCCGGCGGGCTAGCGCTGGCGGAACGCGCGCCGGTAAGCGGTCGGGGTGGTGGCCAGGCGCCGCCCGAAGTGGGTGCGTAGCGTGGTCGCGCTGCCAAAGCCAGTGCGGACGGCCACGTGCTCGACGGGCAGGTCGGTCGTCTCCAGCAGGCTCTGAGCGACGCGGGTGCGCTGATCCAGCACCCATTGCGCGGGCGTGGTCCCCGTCTCTTGGCGAAAACGGCGCGCGAAGCTGCGCGGGGACATGCACGCCCGGCGAGCCAGGGTGGCAACGTCGAGGGGCTCGTGGAGGCGGTCCAGCGCCCATGCGCGCGTCGCCTCCAGCGATGCGCCCGCGTCGGCGTGCTCGGCGATCGGCCGCGCCACGAACTGCGCCTGGCCTCCGTCGCGGTGCGGGGCGACCACGGTGCGCCGCGCGATCTGAGCGGCGAAGGCGGCGCCATGGTCGCGGCGTATGACGTGAAGGCAGAGGTCCAGGCCGGCGGCGACGCCGGCGCTGGTGAGGACGCTGCCCTCATCGACGTAGAGCACCGACGGATCCACCGTGACCCGGGGATACCGGCGCGCGAGGCGCTCCGTGGAGTCCCAGTGTGTGGTGGCGCGCCGGCCGTCCAGGACGCCGGCCTCGGCCAGCACGAACGCGCCGGTGCAGATCGACATGACGCGCGCGCCGCGACGGTGCGCCCGCGTGACGGCCGCGGCCGCGAGGGCAAACCCCTCAGGATCGGAGTCGGCCTCGAGCCCGGGTACGACGATCGTGTCGGCCCGTCCGAGCGCCTCGAGGCCCGCCGAGGCCGTCACCTCGATGCCCGTTGAGCTCCGCACCGGACCGCGGCGCACCCCCGCCAGCGAGAACGCGTACTGCGGAGCGCCGCAGTGGCCGAACAGATGGGTCGGCGCCGCCAGGTCCAGAAGGACGACACCGTCCAGAGCGAGAGCGACGACCCGGTGCGCGCCGGTTGGCATGAATCTTACGATACATGGCATTTCTGCCACTTGCCACGTCGGTCCTGTGGATTCACCATGGCTTCATGACCGAGCACAGCACTCTTCCCCTCACTGAAGTGATCGTCTTCGACGGCTTTGACGACCTGGACGCCATCGCGCCGCTGGAGATCCTGACGGCCGCGGGCTTTCCGACCCGCGTCGTGCGCCCCGCCGGACACGCGACGACCGTGCACTCCGCCCACGGGCTGGTGATGCAGGTGGACGCTGAGTTGGGCGACGCGCCTGGGTTGGTGGTGGTCCCGGGCGGCGGATGGCTGGATGCCGCCCCCGGCGTGCGCGACCAGTGCGAGGGCCCGCTGCCGGCCGCCCTGGCGGCCCTGCACGAGGCCGGCGCGGTCGTCGCCTCGGTCTGCACCGGGGCGATGCTCCTGGCGCGCGCCGGCCTGCTGACGGGACGTCCCTCCGTGACCAACCGCAGCGCGCTGGACGATCTGGCGGCGGCCGGCGCCGATGTGCGCCGCGATGCGCGCGTGGTGGATGACGGCGGCGTGGTCACCGGCGGCGGGCCGTCGGCGGGGCTTGACGTCGCCGTCCGGCTGGTCGCGCGCTTCGCCGGCGAGCAGGCGGGGCAGGAGGCCGCGTCGCGGCTGGAGTACGAGCCCGTGGGGCCGGTGCTGGTGGGCGTCGGGACGGCGTAATCCGGGCCTCCTGGGGGTTCGCGTGGGCGTAGTGTCCCCTCCTGGCTCCGTCGTTCGTCTCTGAGTCGACACAGCCCACTCCCCACGGAGGTCCACATGAAGTACGCACTCCTCATCTACACCACGCCCGGGATGGTCGACCACTTCTCAAACGGCGAGCTCGAGGCGATGAGCGCCGAGTACTACGCCCTGCGTAACGAGCCGACCTGCCTCGACGGCGGACAGCTCGCGGACGCGGCCAACGCGACCACGGTGCGCGTTGATGACGGCTCGACGCTCACCACCGACGGCCCATTTGCCGAGACCAAGGAGGTGTTCGCCGGCTACTACGTGTTCGAGTTGGACAACCTCGACGCGGCGATCGACATGGCGGCACGCATCCCGGCGGCGCGCCTGGGCGGTTCGGTTGAGGTGCGCCCCCTGATGTACGGCTGACCCGAGTCGGTGTTGGACTCCGTCTTCCGGCGGCACTGGGGCCGCGTGGTGGCGTCCCTGGTCGGCTACCTCGGCGACTTCGAGCTCGCCGAGGACGCCGCCCAGGAGGCGTTCGCCATCGCGGCCGAGCGCTGGCCGCGTGATGGCGAGCCGGATAACCCCGTCGCCTGGCTGATCACCACGGCGCGCAACCGGGCGATCGACCGGATCCGCCGCGAGCGCGTCCTGGCCGCCAAGGCCCGTCTACTTGAACGCGAGGAAGCCGTGGAAGATGACCTGCCCGAGCTCGGGGCGGACCAGATCGGCGACGAACGGCTCGAGCTGCTCTTCACCTGCTGCCATCCTGCCCTCTCGACGGAGGCCCAGGTGGCGCTGACCCTACGCACCCTCGGCGGTCTCACCAACGACGAGATCGCCCGAGCCTTCCTCGTCTCCCCCGAGACGATGAAGCGCCGCCTGTCCCGTGCGCGCACCAAGATCAAGGTCGCGGGGATCCCGTTCAGCGTGCCGCCGGCGCGCGTCCTGCCGGAGCGCCTCGGCGCCGTACTGGCGATCATCTATCTCATCTTCAATGAGGGCTACGGCGGCCGCGTCGACCTGGCCTCGGAGGCCATCGTCCTGGAACTGGTGCTGGCCGAGCTCATGCCCGATGAGGCCGAGGTCCACGCCCTGCTCGCCCTGATGCGCCTGCATCACGCGCGCCGGCGGGCCCGCTTCGTGGACGGCGAGCTCGTTCGCCTCGCCGACCAGGACCGCACCCTCTGGGACACCGACCAGATCGCGGCCGGCCGCGCGGACCTCGATCGCGCGCTGGCGCTGCACGGTCGCGGTCCCTACGTGCTCCAGGCCGCGATCGCCTCGCTCCAGCTCGACGACCCCATCGATTGGTGGGAGATCGGCGCGCTCTATCGCCAGCTCTCCCGGCTCACCGGCTCGCCGGTGGTCGAGCTCAACCGCGCCGTTGCGGTCGCGGAGGCCGGCTCGCCCGCTGAGGCGCTGGCCATCGTGGACGGCCTCAGCCTCGACGGCTACCGCTACCTGCACTCGACCCGGGCCGAGCTGCTGCGCCGCCTGGACCGGCCGGAGGAGGCCGCGGCCGCCTACCGCCGCGCACTGGAGCTGACCGACGGCGACGCCGAGGTCCGCTTCCTACGCGGGCGCCTCGCCAGCCTCTGAAGCTCACGCGAGCGCCGCGCCAGCCGCTGAAGCTCACGCGAGCACGCCCGGCTGGTGCGCCGGCCTTCAGCCTCTGAGAAGGCGTCAGTCGGGGAGCAATGGCACCCATATGTCCACGTCCTGTCCCACCAGCGTCCCCCGCGAAATGACCTTCGACCCGAAGCGATCGCGCAGCTCGTCGATCGTGCGGTCCAGCCCCGCGGTGCGGTCGAAGGGCAGCGCGAGCTGGATCGCCTTGGCGTCGCACAGGTTGGTGAGGGCGATCCCGATGAGCGTGAGCCCGCGCTGTGCGATCACCGCGCCCGACGCTGCCAGCAGCCCGCGAGCGATCCGCAGCAGTGTGCTCGTCCGCGTCGTCGCCTCGGCCATCGTGTGTGACCGCGTCGCGCGTGAGAAGTCATCGAAGCGCAGCCGCAGCACCACCGTCCGGCACGCCCGGCCCGCCGTGCGCATGCGCCGCGCCACGCGATCCACCAGCGTCATCAGCGCTGCGTCGAGCTCCGCGGCTGACCGCCGCCGCCGCCCCAGCGCGCGCTGCGCCCCGATCGACCGTCGACGCGCGCGCCGCGTCACCCGGCGTGGGTCCCGATTGTGAGAGAGCGCGTAGAGCTGGCGCCCCGACGCCCGTCCCAGCATCGCCACCAGGGTCTCCTCGCCCAGCCGGGCGACCTCGCCCACCGACGTCAGCCCGTGCGCGCGCAGCTTGGCCGCCGTCACCTTGCCCACTCCCCACAGGCGCTCGACCGGCAGCGGGTGGAGGAACGCGAGCTCCCCACCCGCAGGAATGACGAGCAGTCCATCGGGCTTGGCCACGCCGCTTGCCACCTTGGCCAGGAACTTGGTGCAGGCCAGGCCGACGGTGATGGCCAGTCCCACCTCCTCGCGGATCTCCCGGCGTAATCGCACGGCGATCTCTGTCGGCGTGCCGGAGATGTGGCGCATGCCCCTGACATCGAGGAACGCCTCGTCGATCGAGAGGGCCTCCACCTGGGGCGACGTGCGCTCGAACACGGCGAACACGTCCTTGCTCGCCTCCGTATAGGCGGCGAACCTTGGCGGCACGACGACGGCGCGCGGGCACAGCGCGCGCGCCTGCCTGCCTCCCATCGCCGTCCGTACCCCGCACGCTTTGGCCTCGTAGCTGGCGGCAAGCACGACCCCTCCGCCCACGATGACCGGCTTGCCGCGCAGCGCCGGGTTGTCACGCTGTTCGACGGAGGCATAGAACGAGTCGAGGTCTGCGTGGAGTATCGTGGGCTCATCCGGCACGAACGTATGTTCGCATCCGGGGCGGACGTCACACTGTCAACGGCAGGACGGAAATCGAGTCAAGGAGAGGGAGATGGCAGCGACAGACGGGATGGTCAAGGGGGTCGATTTCGTCGCCTTCCAGACCAAGGACTTCGATCGTGCGATGACGTTCTACGGAGAGACGCTGAGCCTGCCGCGCTCGGTCCACGTGCCCGATCGCGGATTCGCCGAGTTCGAGACTGGCAACCTCACGCTCAGCATCATCGACTCGGCGAAGATGGGGATGGAGCATCAGCCGTCGCTCGGGTCCGTGGCGCTGCACGTGGACGATGTCGCGCTAGCGCGCGCGAGACTCGAGGCGGCGGGGGTGCAGTTTCGCGGCGACGTGCTCGACACCGGGGTCTGCCACATGGCGTTCTTCGCCGACCCCGACGGCAACGCGCTCATGCTCCATCACCGATACGCGCCGCGCCACTCCGACCTGTGAGCGGCTCGGGTGGAGGCGCGAAGCACCACGCGCGATCGGTGCTCGGCAGGCTGCGGACGCGGGCGAGCCCGGTGCTCAGGGCGCGCCTACGCGCGTGAGCATCTCCGCGCCCCACCGCGCGCCGAGCTCACATGCCCGCGCGACGGGGTCACCGGCGGCAAGGCCGCAGGTGAAGCCGGCGGCAAAGGCATCGCCGCAGCCGTAGCTGTCTCGCACGGGCCCCGGCGGCGCCACCGCCGCCCAACGGCCCTCGGACGCTCCCCACCAGTGCCCGCCCTCGGCGCCCTCTGTGGCGATCATCAGGCGCGACTCTGAGCGCAGCCGGTCGGCCCAGGCGACCTCGACGTCGTCCGTAGCGCTGAACACCAGGGCGTCGATATGCACGCCCGGGTCCTCCAGGCGCTCGCGCAAACGCGGCGTGGCCACCAACACGGGGGCTGTCCGCGCGCGCCTGAGCGCGCCCTGGTCGCCGGCGGTGATGTAGGCGGCGTCCGTGCCGGCCACGCGGTCCCAGTCCAGCGCGTCGTCGCCCTCGGGCTGGAGTCGCTCGCCGATCGGAAGGATCGTGCGCTCACCGTTGCGATCGAGCAGCGTGAGCACCTCCCGTGTGGGCCCGGGCCGCCGGGCCGCGTGCACGGTCATGCCGCGCTCGGTCAGCTCGCTCACCGCTGCGTCGCCGATGTCATCGCTGCCGACCGCGCCATAGAACTCCACCTCTGCGCCGAACTCGGCGAGGACGGCCGCGGCCACCACGGCGCCGCCACCGGCGTGCGTGGACTCGCGGTGGGCCCGCTGGATCTCTCCCGGAACCGGAAACGTGTCGACCCGGAGGAACTGGACCCACTCGACGTGGCCGATGACGGCGACCCTGGGCATCGGACGCGGTCGCTCAGGCAGCCTGGCGCGAAGCCGGCACCTGCCGGATGTGAGCGGGCAGCACCGGCAGGACCCCGCGCCGCACGTAGGCGGCGCCCGCTCCCACCAGCGCCTTGCGCACCGCCGTCGGGGGCAGCGGGAAGAAACCGTACTGCGAGCGGATCTCGTCGGGGAGGAGCGCGATGGTGATGAAGTTGACCGTCTCGAGTAGCGGGCGGGCGATCGGCCGCACGGGCGGCTCGAGCACGATCTCCCGCGCGCGTCGGCGGGCCCAATCGCCGACGAACAGCTTCTCACCCGACAGCATCGAGCGGCCGTACGCCTCGAGGTCGGCCAACGTCGTCGGCATCTGCCCTCCCCGAAGGCCGAACAGCCGGCCGACAACCTTGTAGTCCTCCCACAGCGCGGCGCGATCGGCACGTCCGAGACGCCCGACGTAGGTGCGATAGACCACCGTTGCGGAGTCGACCAGGCTGTACAGAATCCACATCAGGAGCTCCGGGTCATCGGCGCGATACGGCGTGCCCATCCGATACGGACCGACCGTCTCGGGCAGCTGGCCGCGCACGGAGCGATGCATGGCCCGGACCCGGCGGGTCGCCCGGTCGGCGTCAGCGCGGGAGCCGAAGGTGATCAGGCTCATGATCTTCGCCGTACGAGCCAGCCGCACGTATGGATCCTCCAGCGCGTCGGAATGAGCCAACAGCCCGGCGACGGCCAAGGGGTGCGCGGCCTGCATGAGCAGCGCCCGCGGCCCCGACAGCGCCAGCGCGCGCTCGCGCAGCACCCTGCGGATCACGGAGTTGTCGTCGAAGTAACCCGCAGGGCTGTCCATGGACCACTCACGTTAGCTCGACGGCTTCGACGGTCTCGCCGACCCGGTGCGCGGTGTCCCCTGTCGGCGCCGACGTCCAATCCGCGGTGTCGTAGTGGCGCAGCGCCGGGAAGGCGAGCGCGATCACGACGACGCCTGCCATGCAGAGCAGCCCCCCGGACACGACCGAGAAGCGCACGCCCGCGGCGCCGGCCACGCTGCCGGACTCGATGTCGCCCAGGCGCGGCCCGCCGGTCACCACCAACGAGAACGCGGCGGACATGCGACCCCGCATGTGATCCGGGGTGACGGTCTGGTTGATCGTGGAGCGGCAGACGGCGGAGATCGAGTCGGCCGCGCCGGCGATGGCCAGCAGCGCCACGGCGGGCCACAGCGAGCGCATCAGCCCAGCCAGCGCGACAGCCGCGCCCCACACCGCCACCGCCCAGATGACCACCAGCCCGAGGCGTCGGGCGTGGTTGATCCAGCCGGTGAGCAGCGCCGCCACGGTGGCTCCCGCCGGCACGGCCGCGTACAGCGCCCCGGTGCCCGCTGCGCCTGCGTGAAACACGCTGACCGACAGCACGGCGAACAGCGCCCGCGGCATCCCGAACGTCATGGCCACCAGATCGATGGCGAAGGAGCCGACCAGGGCCCGGTTGCCCGCCACGTAGCGCAGGCCCTCGGCGATCGAGGCCAGCACCTTGGAATGCGCCCCGACCATGATCGGCGGCTGAGGGGCGATGAACAGCACCGTGAACACCACCGCCAGACAGCTCACGGCGTCGACCACGTACGCCGCCTGGACCCCGACGGCGGCGATGAGCAGCCCGCCCAGCCCGGGGCCCAGCACCATCGACAGCGCCGACAGCCCATAGCTGACCGCCAGCACGCGCGGCAGCCGCGGCCGGTCGATCAGGTTGGGCACCAGGGCCGAGATGGCGACGTTCTGCAGCGCGTTGAAGCCCGCCAGCAGGC
>Ga0070717_10003785_pt1 | contig 10875 bp, 10 predicted proteins | sample LARL113metaG_FD_71366 | JGI IMG/M metagenome (GOLD analysis project Ga0070717, IMG submission 71366) | Corn, switchgrass and miscanthus rhizosphere microbial communities from Kellogg Biological Station, Michigan, USA - LAR L11-3 metaG | ecosystem: Host-associated > Plants > Roots > Rhizosphere ...
GATTTCTTATGTGGTGTATATCCTTTATCTTTCATCCAATTAACTACTGCCCATGGATTATCAACATCGGTTTTCTTAAGCTCACGAACTGCGTGTTCCCAGCCAGCAGGAGTTTTAGCAACTTTTAGATTGGAACCCTTTTGAACAGAAGAATCTGGTTCTTTATCTGGATTAGCTGGTGTAGGGTACTGATCTTCTTTTGAGGAAGTTTCAGGCTTACTAGTTAAATCAGGATGTTTTTCAAATTTTGTATCTTTTACAGATGTCTCAGGATCTTTATCTGATTTAGCGGGTGCTGGCATTTTCTCTTGAACTGAAGAATCAGGAGTTTTTGTCATGTTCTTTTCGTGCTTATATTCCATATCTTTTGCTGATGTCTCTGGGTCCTTATTAGGCTCAGAAGCTTTGGGATACTGACTTTCTTCAACAGAACCTTCTGGAGCATCACCAACGGTTTTGGCTGTTTTATTATAAGAAGACTCTGGTTCATCTCCAGAAGTCTTTGGACTCTTTTCTGGATAGATATCGCCCTTTACGGAACTTTCAGGAGAATCACCTACAGTCTTAGCAGCTGATTTAAGGGCTGATTCTTTCTTTCCACCCTTTTCGTCCAGCTTTTTCTCTTCATCGTACATCAAATCGCCTTTGTATCCTGTTTTAATTTTTTCTTCGGATTTGGCATGTTCTTCGTCAAGCTTGGTTTTCTTATTTGTATTAACGAATTCCCCTTCAGGTTTCTTAAAATCATACGTAGTTTTAATATCTTCATGTTTAGGGGCTGCTGGGCCTTTCTGACCTGCTTCTGGTGCTTTACCTGGAATGTTGTATTCCATTTTTACATCCGTGGCTTTATAATTATTTGAGGAATCAGAGCCTGGTTTGAAAAACTCACCAGCAGGTTTGCTAATTGAGTATTCAATCTTCACTCGTTTATCATTCCATTTATTTGAGGAATCTGACCCAGGTTCAAAAAAATTCTTTGCATCAAAGAGCTTTCCCTTACCTTCCGTAATATCAAATTTTTCATCTATATGCCCAGCTTCAACCTTTTTGCCTTTGGCTTCTGTGTGTTCTTTTTCTTGCATATGTTTAATCTCCTCTGGAGTGTATTTATTAGAAGAATCACTTCCAGGTACAAAGAAATCTTTAGCTTTGAAAAATTCGCCGTGTTCGGATGATTTATTCATGTCAGCCTCTTTATTTAATTTATATGAAACATCCCAAAGGTCGGCAAGTTTCTCAACGCCACCAAGTTTAGGGTCCAAAAATCGTGCGGCAATTGCTCTACCATATTCCTCACTAACTGCAAAATCTTGATTAGCTTCAAACTGATCTCCCCAAATCTCATTGAGTGAAGCATCTAAAATAACTTTATCACTACCGTCTAAAAGAGCCCAAGAAGATTTCATTGGTTCTTCTTTATTTACTGTAAACATGGCTGTGAGAGAAGATTTCTTAACTGGTTTAAGAGTAGTTTCGGACGTAGCTTCCTTCTCATATACAAACTCTGGCTTCTTTTCTTCCTCAGCCAATCGCTGAATCGTTCTTGCAAATACTTTACCAGCAGCCGTATTTTTTGCTTTCTCAAGTATACCATTCATCCAATTGGAATCATTGGTCTTTGTATCAGCGGCAGCGGTTGCCTCTGCTTTGCGAGTCTTATGTTGGATATAATTCTCAAGCTTCTCCATCTCATAAGCACTCACTTTCTTCAATAAATCTGTTACTTCATCGTTCGATTGTTTCTGGGGGGTATCGGACATGTTATTCTCCTTGACAATTGGGCAACCGCAAAATTCGGCTTTGACCTGTTCTTTTGTAGTAGAATCTAAAGTGTCTACAAGCTTTTCAAACTGCGCTACTAAATCAAGTTGTTCTTCTTTGGTTAAAGAAGCTTTCTTACTGATATTAGCCTTTAAGTTACTTAAAATTGTGGTAACAAATGCGCGGGGCCATGCAGGTACACCAACCAAACTCAACTCATTGAAGTTGATTTGTGAATTAATTGCAAAACTTTTTACTGTTTGGCCCTTATTAATTCCATACTCTGGAATATCAATTTCTGCTTGAAACTCGTGCATCAATTTGCCAGGAGATAGATGTTCACACTTAGGGTCATCGTCCGTTCGAAGGATTGTTCCACAAACTGAACATTTGGATTCTCCACAAGAACAACCCATGGAAACGGTATTCAATTCACCAGTTTCAACTTTACGAGCAATTTCAGGATGAAGCTTTCTGTCAATCTTAGCAAGACAGGAAATGCTCCATTCTTTATTGTCTGGATCTACCGTAGGAAAAGCATCAATAATCTTCCCAACAGAATACATAACACTTGAAGCATTGTGGTCGAGATAAATTCCCTTTCCTATAAAAGTTTGGTAAGCACCTTCAATTTCTTTCTTAGGAAAATAATCGCCATTTCCGTTATAATTATACTCTCTAGAACCATTCTTGCCCAATGGACCTTCGTCACCAGCGGCAATGGCTTTTGCTACAAAATATAAAAATTCAGGATTCTTACCCTCAACAACTTTTGTTTCTTCAGTTAGAGGACGATCAATAATAAGCTCTGTGGCAGATGCGGCTGTTTTATTAATCTTTAGAATAGTCCCACGTTTAAATAGTGCCATAAATTAAGCCTCTGAAATATTTCCAGTCCAGTCAATCTGGACTGTAGGAAGTCCGTCGCCACTGCAAATTACTACACAATGACAATTTGGGTGCGAATGGGAAAAAATCGGGGCCTCATGCGTCGTACTGTTTACAAAATCTGCAAAATTAAATTGTTGTGCTTCTAAATCTTGGCAACGCATACAAGGAATGGGATTAATTGTCTTCCAAATAGCAATTGTATATCCATCATTTAGTAATCTTTCGAAGGTGGGTAAACTTACTTCAGTCTCTACGGCTATTTTGTGAATGCTGTGTTTTTCCGATAGATTGTTTATCCAATTTTCCATTTTACACCCGCAAAGTTGATTTCTTTTTGTGATCCTTCAACCACAACGGTCTAAGATTTTTAAAATTAAAGCATTTGTATACATCCATGTCTCTAGAAAGATCAAAATTATTTACGCCAACAATGTGATCAATTTGCCACTGATCTGGATTTCTACCATAATTATCCCAAGTCATACCAAGAAGAAATTGAGATTTTATATGTTGTTTAAGCTGGACTAAAGAACACCCAAAATATTTTTCATACTTTGATACCAAGATTTTGCCATTAACTAAATAACGTAAAACTTGATGTAATGCGTGTTTCTTTTTTAAGTGTACATTAAGATCTGCTGTTTTAGAAGAACTTCTTTTAGTTCTGGCTTGCTCATTCCAAGTAGCCCATTTACAATTAGAAGGTTCATAATTATTGTTGGGATCGATACGTTCAAAACTTGTGTTCTTTTCACCAAACTCTTCTACGTGTTTGAGATAACTTTCATACATATCTACTTTAAAATGACTAAATCCATCTTTGCCTAGCCATCTATCACAAACTTTTATCCCTCGTGCGCCATAATGAACGTATGAAGGATCATTACTACTTAAACAGCGAGATTTCATACACTGCCATGCTTTATAAAATTTAGTTTTCGCTAACCCATGAATTAAAACAAATGTCATATTAGCTATTCACGAATATTACTCTCGTATCCATATTTCTTCAAAACTCGTTTGGCAAACTCAATACGGTCATATGAATCATCTTTGATTGTTCTTTGAAATTGTTCAAAAGCTTCTTTATGTTGAATAGCCAATCGTCCCATATCAAGAGATTTACCCATAGCAAGAGTTAAAAGGGACTCAACAAAAATATGTAAATTCAAATGTTCTTTGCCATCTTCTCCGATGGTTACGAAATCTATTTCTTTGCGTGGCTTATCTTGTGGTGCCATAAACATTCTCCTATCGATTCTGATCCTTCTAAAATAACTATTTTACACTACTCCCTAATAATACCTGATTTTATTATATTTTTAAGGGGGTTTTAGACGTTTTTTTCTTACTTAACCACAAAACCAATTGCTTGTAATCTTCCAATAAGTTCTTGCATATCTTCGGCCTTATATTCAACAATACCGATACTTTTTAGGGCTTCGTGCAGATTGTTCACTGTTAAAGTTTTATCTGGCCATTGTTCTTTAAGCATCGACGCTAAAAGGTTTAAATCAACCTCAAATGCACCTTGTTTAACAACTGTTAATTTCGTAGGAGAACCTGTTTTATTTAGCATAGTATTATACTGTTGGAGCGATGGAAGTGGGAGCTGTAGCTTCTCCACCACCTTCTGGGGTACTTTCTGGAGCACCTGGAACTGGAATTTCTCCAGCTTCTGGCTCTTCTCCTGGTTTAACTGGTTTGACGGGCTTAATTGGAACAATAGCTCCTGGTGCACCACCACCGCCTTTTCCACCAAATCCTGTATCTCCTCCAGGTTTTACAACTGATTTATGGATCTTCTCAGGCAACCTTGCTCCATCACCCTTATCATAAATTGTTCCACGTTCAAGTTCTAATTTCTTTTGTTCCGTTTTAAAATCAAGAGTGGGGAATTTAGTAAACAAAGTTTCTGTACTAATAACTCCAGATTCCCACATTTTTACAAACATGTCGCGTTCTGCTTCTGCATCCTCAATATCAAGAGATTTTTTCCAAGAAATTTCAGGTAAAATTAATTTTTTCTCGCCATTCTCAGTCGTATAAAAACCATTCTTTTCAGCAATGGGTTCAAAAAATCTGTGAATAATCCAATCTTCAAATTTATCTCTTACGAATTTATATTCCATCATCAAACGATGAAGAGACATACCTTTAAGACCTGCACTGAAAGAAGGGCCATCCCCCGTCATTAAATTCTTATTAACACCCAATCCAATCATCAACTGACTTAATGTATATTCATACCATTCTGTATTTACAGGAAATGTTTTTCCTGCGGTACTCAAAGCTTCATACTTAACGTAAGGAGGAGTAACGAGAGAGAATGGAGGTTGTTGAATTGATTGATTGATGAGCTGTTTCCAATTCTGCAAATCTGTTGTACTTGGAATAATGTTGTTAGCAATATCCCCGATGGACCACATTTCAACTGGAAACACATATCGTTGGGCGTAGGCCATCTGTGCCAAACGAATAAAATCATTTAAAATTAAATCTTTAAATAGACATTGAATACGGCTTGTTCCACGAGTAGCTGAGGGATCAGTAAGATTAGCAATGATAGAAACGTTCTCATCTGATAAACGAATATTTCTATTTTCTTTAATGGCTTTAACAATTTCTGGGGACCACTCTTCTAACTGTTTTTGAGCATCTGCATCTTCAGGACGAGTAGAAGTAACAAGCTGTTTAAGTTCGGCTGTTGGAACCATCTCAAAGGTTTGCTTACCACTCATCATATCTGATTTGACATCGATAAGTTCTGGTTCAAGGAGAACAAACTTCGTCCATTGAAATTTGTCTCCCTTTTTCTCCATAGTACCAAAACAAAGAGCCTCACCAAATTTCTCATAACTTAACGAAGCTTGTCCAATAAAATCGGTCAAATTGAAATTCTTATTGAATGCCATCTGTTCATAAAACTGTTTAACCGTAGGATCTCCACAAACGAGTTCAAATTTGGAAAAAGGATACTTAGAATGCATGTTAATTACACTATGCACAATAGGATTTAAATTATAGAATACACGCGCCCAACGGCAAGTTTCTTGACGTGATTTAGGGAGAAGCCAGCTCTCAGTTGTGAGTTCAGGACTGTAGAAAAATGAAGAAGTCTGAGATACGCCATAATTGGCAGTCTTAGCAAGAGAACCAATTTTGGTCAGACCAGCATCCATCCCACTTGATGAAGTGGACCCACTAATTCCCTCACCAATAATAACCTGCTTCTCGGCTTGTTTAGAAATATTTTTACTGCCTTTAGGTCGGCTCATTTTTATTCCTCTGTAGTCATTTCTAACTTCTTATCTTTTTTGATCTTCCATACTTCCATCATTTCTTTTAACGCTTCAAGTTGCTTTACATCCTTCTCGATTCCCTCTAAAACGTTTGTTAGAAATACCTGTTCTGCTGGAGTAGCATTTCTGAAGGCTGTACGAAGAGCATCATGCACAGAAATTAAATAGTTTTTTGAATCCTCCAATGCTCGTTCTTTTCTCATTTCATATCCTTATTTCAAAAATCTACTTTTTAAAGACTGATCTGCTGGATTTGGAATACCTCGTGAAGCTACAGAACCTGGACCACCAACTGGGGAAATCATTGGACGAGTCGCAAAGGTACCCTGATAATTCTCCACTCGTGTTGCGGCCCAAACTGCTAGAACATCAGCATTTGGTGCATCATCATGAAAATCTGCTGAAGGAGCTTCAATAATGGCATTTATCCCTTGTTTCTGATGCCGCTCAATAAAACACCATTCTTGGTAGGATTTATTAAAAACTTTATCCTTCTGAAATTTATCAAGTTTGGGATATTGTATTCTACCACATTCAAGTTCGAATACATACTGATCGAACATTGCATTTTTATAGTTTTTATGGGTAGTAGGTTCAGTGGCTTGATATTGAATTCCATCTATGGGGATTTTCTCTTTCTTAAAAAAATCTACCATGCTAATTGCAATGTTACTAAAATCGGCTAATCCAAATACACAAGGAAACAAACCTGTTTCTGGATGAATAATGGCTTTAATATCTTCCATTAAATCTGAGGGAGGAACGTCCTGCCATTCAAACACAGCTACTTTCTGACAAATATTATCATGGGTCTTACGCCAAATAGCTAAATTGTTAAAGTCTCTATCTCTACGCCCAGGAAGAATAGATCCAGAAGCGGTATCAAGTCCAAAGAAATACTTATCCATTCTTGCTTTATTGGCTTTCTCAAGTGGATCGAAATCACCAGAAACTAATCTGATTTGATTCTCTTCATTGAGAACTAAATTTGCATCATTCTCCCATATCATTGCATAATGGGAATTGAAATCTAATTCTGTCATGCCTACAACAGAATCATAATGAAGATCAGAACGGTCTGGAAAATATTGTCTCTTAAGTGTTATCGGCATTTTGTCGATAACCTCTTTTGGAAGTTCCATGCCTTCATAGGTTATGGAACCCTGATTGAGAAGAATTGGGCATTGTGTCCAATCTTTAACAATTACTTTGAAGGCGGTATTGGGGGCAGCACAGCTTTTCCAAAAATGATTTCTACCTACTGCAACACCAATTTTAATAAGTTTAGAAATTTTAAAGGAGCCCAACATTCCTGAAATACGAGTGGATATGCTTGCATCGCTAACGGCATGGGCTTCATCTACAACAACAATAGAATAGTGGTATCCTTCCTGCTGGCTCTGTTCTGATGCTGAATGAGATTCAATATATGAACCATTCTTGAATCTCACATATGAACCAGAAGTTTTACCCCATTCAATGAAATTATAGCAAGGAGAGGACGGAAGCAAAAGATGACCGAGAAGTTCTTCTTTAATAATACGGTTGGCTTGGTCCTCTTTCGGACCAAATATACCAACTGATAAACCTGGGTAATCCAAACAAAGCTTTACAAGAGCTACAGCAACACCGTGAGTTTTTCCAGAACCTCTAGCACAAAGAATGGCTAGGTATTTTTCTCCAATATCACAGACACTATTTACAATATCAATTTGGTTGTCATACAAATCTACGCCTAAATTTTGTAAGGACCAAAAGCTTGTATCATAGGCAGCTTTAGATAAATTAGATATTTTAGTCTCATCGTAGGATGAAGAAACTAATTCTGCAAAATTGTACATTAATTTTCTCTTGTCGTCTCAAATGTTTTTGTATTCATCGTGCCACAATCCATACATTTCAGTAATTCAAATTGTGTTTCTTTACCCTCTACGTGTCCTATTGACAAATCGTAAACGATATAAAAATATTCATTCCCACAATGCTTACAAACTAACTCCGTTTCCAGACTCATCGTTTAATTCCTCTAAAAGTTCTAGCTGTATTTTTTTCATTCTTTGCTTAACCTGTACTCCAGCTAGAGAAATTTGTTCTTGTATCTGTTTAACCAATTTATCATTTGTAGACATATTTAATCCTAGTTTTGATTTGGATTTATCCAATCCATTAACGGTTATTTTATCCATTGCAGCCACCATTTCCGTTGCCATTTTTACGGCCCAATGTTTTAATTAATACATCCAAAGTTTTATTGATGTCGCTACTTAATTGTGTGTACTCATCTTTCATAGCTTGCCAATCTTCCAACCTCTTATTCTGAGCTTCTTCAAGTCTATTAAACAACGAATATAAAGCCCACGCTTCAATAACTGCTACAACACCAAGGGGTCCAATAACTTTTACACTGCTAAGAAGTTCTATAAGAGTATCCACGGTTATACCGCCGCTGGTTCTTCACTTCCAATAATTAATTTTAAAGCCTCTAGTACATCATTATACACGGAGTCTAGTGTTTCTAAAAATCCAGCTGATTTATGAAGTTTGCTCATCTTACGTGGAAAGAAATACAATTCACGAATATCTTCTGATGTAGCTAAGTGTTGCGCTCCATCTTCTGCTTTCTTTAAAAATGCTGCGGCATCCTCATATTTAGAAAGGCGTTCAGTAAGTTTCTCGATTTTCCATTTATCGCCAGGTTTAAAAGGTTTTTCTTTAGTTTCTTGAACCAAACGAACCATTGTATCTCCAGCATAAATCATTTGATTTTGCACAGCTTCAACCATCTTAGAAAGACGATCAATCTTCTCTTTGAGTTCGCCTTCTATTTGTACTCTGCCACCCTTCTCTTCAATTGTTTTGATTTCGGCATTAAGCTTTGCCTTGGCTTGTTCCACCATCGATTTGATGGATTCAAGACTAGTTAAGGAGCTTTCTACTTCTTTAACAAGCTGGGCTTGTTCAATTGAAGCGGGTTGAGCTTTCTCGCGGTCTGTTGAGGGTGGTGCTTTTAGATGCTTTTTAAAAGTTGTTGGAGTCTCTGGTTTCGCTGGCAATGGTTCACCCGTTGGTCCGAGGAGAGGTTCTGCTGCTTGTTTCAACGATGCGAATGCCGACTGTTGATAACTTGGATTTTCTTTAAATTCTTTTGTTTCTAAATCATAAATAAATTGATACGGACCAAAATCATCCTTTTCAAATCCCATACGCCATTCACCACGATAAATTTTGTCACCCTCAACACTGAAACGATACGCGGTTGCTCCTCGCATATTCATATCAGGAGTCATGGACATAACTTCTTGTTTTACAACTTCTGGCAAAACGGCTGCTTTCTTTTCAATCTTAGGATCTTGAGCAGATTCAACATTCTCTTGTGTTGGATTAGCCAAAGCAACCCAATCAATCCTGTCGTGATCTGAAGGATGTAAAGATTCAAACCACGCCTGTACTCCAACTTTAGCTCCTGCGCTGTCTGCAAGTCGTAAAGCCTCGTGTGCTAATTCTCGTGCTAAATCTTTTAAAGCATCAATACGAGTGGTTTCATCTGCTAATTTTAAAATTTCTGGATATCTTTTATCTGAAGAAATTTCATCATCTTGAATCCAAACTCGGCACCAGCCATTACCTTCAAATGCAGAATCATCAGAAGCTTTCTTTTCAATTCCTTCTTTATGAAAATAAATAGCGATTTCGCCTTCGTGTTCTAGGTCAGCCTTAATTTTCAAAGCAGATTCATGAAGAGATTGAAGCTCTGTACCAAATTCAGGTTCTGGAACAGCCAAATTAGATTGGTCGATTGCAGAATATATTCCAGCCTCATCTGTCTCTTTAACAGACTGACCGCGAAACATACTACGAATTTGATTTTGAATTTTCTTTGTAGTAACTGAATAATTATGTGTATTAAACACAACTACATCTGGGTTATTGTTACCGCGATATAAAATAGGTGTTTGATAATTAACTAAAGCCCAACCATTTGGATATTTGGTAATTTTAAGATTAGGCGTTCCCCAAACAGGCATTTTATCCTTTGGGAAAGAATTATCAATGAACATTCTAATTACATCTTCGTTGCCTTTACCTTCGACTTCTAGATCGGCATCCTTTTCCTGAAGATCATGTTCGGTTAGTGGTGGAATAAAAGATTTTGCTTTGGAACAATGGGCACAACGAGGACTTGGATTACTTGGGTCTAATTTGTCTCCGCATTTGTCACAAAAGCGATTATGGGGATTAATTGTTCTCAATCTATTCTGTCCTTCAGGAAGTCCTTCAGCTTCTTTTATTAATTTTATTTTATCAGCAGGAGTACGACAAATAGGACAGGCACTCATAGGTTTCTTAGATTCAGTAAACTGTGTCTCGCAAGAAGGACACTCATAAACAAGCTTAGTCCAACGATCTTCATTAGCGGCTTTCTTAGATTGGACGGGCATCATACTCCAATCTTCACAACCTGAAGGCATATCGCCTGTTGCTTCTCTTTCAGCCTCAGCTTCAGTACGATCTTTAATTATATGAGACGAAATTACTTTATCATTCTTATCATAATAAGTAACTTTCCAATTACGACCTCGGCTAGAATCTGTAACAGAAGCTACCTTCTCATAATAAACCTGAGCTACTTTCTTCTGAGAAGCTTTCACAACGCGATGCAAAGCGACTTCTGCATTCTCTCCATCATCTTTAGCAATAACAGCATAATCATCGCCTTTGCTTGTATAGTCAGAAACCATTGTTCCTTCAAATCCATCTTGACCAGTTTCATAATCTCCCATAACATAAACTCTGTCACCTTCTTTAGGTGCTTCTAGGAATTCAGGTTCTGGATTGGAATCTTGTGATGGAGGAACTGGAGAATCAAATGTTGGAGCTTCTTCAACTGGAGCAGCCAAAGGCTGACCAGGATTTTGTC
>Ga0070717_10003786_pt1 | contig 10870 bp, 13 predicted proteins | sample LARL113metaG_FD_71366 | JGI IMG/M metagenome (GOLD analysis project Ga0070717, IMG submission 71366) | Corn, switchgrass and miscanthus rhizosphere microbial communities from Kellogg Biological Station, Michigan, USA - LAR L11-3 metaG | ecosystem: Host-associated > Plants > Roots > Rhizosphere ...
GCTGACGTTGCCGAGCTGCTTGGCCAGCTCCAACAGGCCAACCTTGGCCCGGATCACCTTGCGTTCTGTGGTCATCGTTCGGCTCCTCGGTAAGGAGGGCGACCGGGAAGGGAGCAGCCCCTCCCGCGCCCCGTGATCCCACACCATCCAAGCCGAACTGTCCGATCAAATATTAGCTAATACAGATTATCTGCTCCAGTGAAAGTCAGAAGACTTCAGGGATCACCCTGAAGGGGTAGTCGGGGTCCTTGTAGTCGCCGCGCCCCTGCCGTTTCGGCAATTTGACCTTCGTGCGCGGCAGCTCCTCGTAGGGGATCTTGCTCAGGATGTGAGTGAGGGCGTTCAGCCGCGCCCGCCTCTTATTGTCGGAATGGACGACGTACCACGGCGCCCATGAGGCGTCGGTCGCGAGGAACATCTCATCGCGTGCCCGCGAGTAGTCGAACCAGCGCGAATAGGATTTGAGATCCATGTCCGACAGCTTCCAGAGCTTCCGCCCGTCATCGATGCGCGCCTCCAGCCGTCGCGTCTGCTCTTCTGGGGTGACCTCCAGCCAATATTTCAACAAGACTATACCGGAGTCGACGATGACTTTTTCGACCCTGGGGATTATCTCCAGAAAGCGTTTGACCTCCTCCTCGGCACAAAACCCCATTACCCGCTCGACGCCGGCGCGGTTGTACCAGCTGCGATCGAAGATCATGACCTCCCCGGCCGCCGGCAGATGCGGAATGTAGCGCTGGGCGTACATCTGCGACTTCTCGCGCTCAGTCGGCGCGGGAAGCGCGACAACCCGGAAGATGCGCGGGCTCACCCGCTCTGTGATGGCTTTGATTGTGCCCCCCTTGCCGGCGCCGTCCCGGCCCTCGAAGACGATGCAAATCTTCAGGCCGTTGTGCACCACCCATTGCTGGAGTCTGACGAACTCGACATGCAGGAGCGCGAGTTCTTGCTCGTATTCCTTCCGTTTCAGCTTACCTTTGCGTCCAAGGTTGTCATTCTGACGGGGCATAGGTTCACTCGTCACTTCCACCGCCTATGGCATTCACACGAGAAGCTGCCTGAAAACGACACGTCGTGGCTACCCTCCTGCTGAGCGCGATCGCCGATGGCGTGATCACAAATTAGCTGGTGAAAGGGATAACCGGACACTCGCCGGGCCTACGCGCCAGACTGACCAGCATTCCATCAGCTCCAAGGCTCGAGGATGAGCCGTCCGAGACCAAATCGAATGAACATTGGCGTTTCTTTATAGCATCGGCGGCGTACTTCTACTTCCAGGAGAGAATGAAACCGATATCGCCGGGCACGCCCCCCGGATATTCGAGCACTTCGGCTTTGAGGTGGAAGCCGAGCGGCCTCAAGTGATCCTGCCAGAATTCGTAGGCGAGCTTGGGTCGGCCCTCCAAGGTCTTGTCCCACTCGGGCTCCGAGTTGTTAATCCTTCGGCCGCGATCGCTGCACAGGGCGTTAGGAAAGCGGTAGACTTGGATCTCGCTCTGTCCGCGCCCTGCAGCCCGGTCGACGAGCTGCATGACGAGTTCCATCAGTTGCTCGGGCGTCCTATCGGGCGGTTTATGAAATTCAGCCATTACCGCTTTCTGCTTTTCTTCTTGTTCTTGCATGCGGCGCAGTTCTTCGGCGGCCTTTGCCGTCTCGCGCTCGGCCATCCTGCGCTTCAGATCAGCGGCGGAAAAAATGCCGGCCCCCGGCGGCTGGGTCGCGGCGCGATTTTCGGACATGATGCTTCCCTCCCTCCCAACGGTGTCAGCTTCCTACCAGCGCGCGGGCGTGGCGGGCAATCATCAGGTTCTCGTCGGTCTTTATCACATAGGCGACGACGCGGCTGTTCGGCGTGCTGATGCGCTCCTTGTGTTCCCGGTTGGCTGCCTCGTCCAACTCGAGTCCCAACCAGCTGCAGGCTGGCAAATCGCCCTTCTCACCGGCGCTGCATTCTCGCCGACACCGGCGGTGAACACAATGCCATCGAGGCCGCCGAGCGCTGTCGCGAGCGAGGCGATGTGGCCGGCGACGCGATAGCAAAACACATCGACCGCAAAGCGCGCACGGGGGTCGTCGCTGGCTAACAGCTCGCGGAAATCCGACGAGATACCGGAAAGCCCCAGCATGCCGGAGCGGCGATAAAGGAGGTTCACCAGTTCTTCTGCCGACATCCCCTTCTGCTGAATGAGATGCAGCACGACCCCAGCATCGAGTTCGCCGCAGCGGGTACCCATGGGCAACCCATCGAGCGCCGTGAACCCCATCGTCGTCGCGATCGAGGTGCGTTTCCGCATTGCGCAAGCCGAGCAGCCATTGCCGAGATGTGCCACTACAACGCGGCCATTGGCGATCTGGGGGGCGCGCTGCGGCAATACCGAGGCGATGTACTCGTACGACAGACCGTGGAAGCCATAGCGCCGTATTCCCTCCTCGTAATACCGGTAGGGCAGGGCGAAGGCCTGCTCGACCTCCGGCGCGGTCCGATGGAAGGCAGTATCGAAGCACGCCACCTGCGGCAAATCGGGATTGAGGGTCATCGCCATCTTGATCGGCGCGAGATTGTGCGGCTCGTGCAAGGGCGCGAGCGGTACCAACGCCTCTAACTCGGCCAGCAGTTCCGGCGTGACGCGGGCGGGGCGGGAGTGATGCAGGCCGCCATGGACGACTCGGTGGCCGAGCGCGGCAAGCCGCCGGTCGCCGATCCTCTCTCTGGCCCATGGCAGTATCGCCGGGAGCACCTCGCTCGGCACGGTCGGCGGTTTCGTACCGAGATGCGGGGGCGCAATAACTTCGCCATTCGGCCCCGCGGCGCTCGCCGAAGGATGAGCGCCGATCCCGTCCACCTGACCGGAGAGGATCCGCCGCTCGCCCTCGAAGAAACTGAATTTGATGGAAGAGGAACCGGCATTGATCACGCCGATCAGCGGTCCTGTAGCTGCTGCTTGCATGCCGAATGAGCCCTTCAGCCGAGATGTGGTCGCCGCCGTCGATATAGATTGTGTCACCCGCCAACGCACGGGCGTAGTGGCTTGCCAGAAATACCCAAGCGGCGCCCAGCTCAGCGAAAAGGCACGGCCCTATGTCGAGCTTTTGGCCTTGGCGGTCGAGGAGGCACTCCTGCTCTCGCTGGCGGACGCGCCTACGCATCGAGCAGAAATAGTGTTGGATCACCGCGCTCCGGCTCGGAAGTTCCGCTTCACGACCACTAGTTCAGGATCAGCGGGTCGGACGAACGAACCGGTCGAAACTGGGCTCCTGCCTCCATAGGAGCTGTGTCTCAACCTGCAACGAGCTGCAGGGTGCGCACAGTCAAACTTCAGGAGACAGGCAAACTGAGCTTCCGCCTTTGTTCCATCCTGCCCCGGATGACCCACGCGCTCACGGCAATGCCGGCACCTTCGGGCTCGGGCAGCGGCGTGTGGACGCGAGATGTCAGCAAAAGCACATCGGCTGGCGGAGGAGCTGCGCGCCGGCTCGGTATGGATCAACTGCTACCAGGCGATGGACCCGGTTGTGCCGTTCGGCGGCTACAAGATGAGCGGTTACAGTCGCGAATCCGGCATCCAGCAGATGGAGGAATACCTCAACGTCAAGGCCGTCTGGGTCGGGACCGCTTAGCGCTAGCGGACGATGAAAATGGGGTGCGGCGGCCCTTCTGAGGTCGCCGCCCCCGATTAAGCAGGTCGGCCTGCCGTCAGGTCTCGACGAGGACCATCCATGTCACCCCGAAGCGGTCGGCGACCATGCCGAAGCGGGGCGAGAAGAAGGTTTTGGTCAGCGGCATCTGCACCTGCCCGCGATCGGAAAGGGCGCCAAACCGCTGTTCTGCCGCGGCTTCGTCGGGTACTGTGAGGGTCAGCGAAATGCCCTGGAAATTCGTCTCCCCTTGGCACCGTCCGTCGGAGGCCAGCACGATTGCGTCGCCGACGCGGAAGCTCGAATGCATGACCTTGTTCTCCGAGCCCGGCGTGACCATGCCAGGATCAGGGCTATCCTTGAGGTGCATCAACATCTCGATCTTGGCGCCGAGCGCCTTGCCGTAGAACGCGAGCGCCTCTTCGCAGCGCCCGTTGAAGTTCAAATAGGGTTGGACTTGCATAGGCTTGTTCCTTTTCCGGGTTGGGGTGAAGGTCAGTCGTCGATTGCCTGGTAGGCCGAGATCCAGAAATCTCGGCTCACGCGCGGCGGCACCGGGGAGGTCCAGGAAGCTTGGGTCAAGAGGATCGTGACCATGTCTTCGCTGGGATCAGAGCGCCATGAGGTGCCCAAGCCGCCGTCCCAGCCGTAGCTGCCGACCGGCGCCGCTACATCTTGGCGCCGGGTGATCACCGCCACGCCAAAACCCCACCCAATATTGTCGAAATCCCCGGGGATCAGACCCGACACGGCCTTTTGTGCCGCGGTCAGGTGATCGGTCGTCATCGTCTCGACCGACGGCCTGGACAGGATGCGCGTGCCTCCGTTTCGGCCTTGGTTCAGCATCATCCGGCCGAAGGCGAGATAGTCGTCGACCGTCGACACCAGCCCGGCGCCACCCGACGGGAATGCCGGCGGGCGGCTCCATTGGCCGCCCTCGGCCGGGTCATAAAGCTCGAGCGCTCCGGTTTCGAAATTGGTCGAGTACGAAGTCGCGAGCCGGTCGAGCTTCGATGCCGGCGCGCTGAACGCGGTGTCCTTCATGCCGAGCGGCTCGAAGATGCGCTCTTGCAAGAAGATCTCGAACGGCTGACCCGAAGCGCGCGCGATCAACACGCCCAGCACGTCAGACCCGGTGTGGTACATCCACTTCTCGCCCGGTTGGTGCATCAGCGGCAATGTGGCGAAGCGGCGAATCCACTCGTCGGGTCCAGGCGGCAGAGATGGCTGAGGCATCCCCTGACCAAGCAGCAGGTCGTTGACTGCGGTTTGGATCGGATAGGTGCCGGGCGGCGCCATGACAATGCCGAAACCCATCCGGAAGGTTAAGAGATCGCGCAAGGTGATCGGCCGCTTTGCCGGCTCGGCGTCGTCGAGCGGTCCGTCGAGCCGTTTCAATACCCGGCGATCAGCCAGTTCGGGCAACAGCCTGTCGACCGGATCGTCGAGCCGCAGTTTGCATTCCTCGACCAGGATCATCGCGGCAGCGGCGGTGATCGGCTTTGTCATCGAGGCGATGCGGAAAATCGTATCTCGTCGGACCGAATCGCTGCCGCCCAGCGCCTTCATGCCGAGCGCTTCGACATGCGTCTCGCCGTGCCGGCAGACCAGCGCGACGAGGCCGGGCACCTCGCCACGCTCGACATAACCGGCCATCACGTCGTGCAAGCGGGCGAGGCGCGCCTTGGACAATCCTGAAGAACTCATCGCTGGCCGTATCCTTATCTTTCGCAGCAGGATTGGGAGGCTTTGACATCATCGTATTCGTCATGGCGCCGCACCCAATCGGTGAGGTTGCCGCGCGGGCCGGTTTCGTTGCGGCCTTTCGGGGTCAGATCGAGCACCATGTAGGTCGTCAGCAATTCTTCGGCGCCGCGCGCATAACTGGAATAGGTGTGGAAGATATTGCCGGCGTCGTCCTTGTGGAACACGCTGATGCCCGGCAACTCGTCGATCCCGGCCTCGGTCATGCGATAGTTGTAGTAGACCTTGCCCTTCGCCAATTCTTCCGGGGTGAAGGACACGTGATAGTGGTAGTTGAAGTCGCTGCCGTAGGACGAAACCCAGGTAAAGCCCCAGCCCATTCGCTTTCGATAGGCCTCGATCTCGGCGAGCGGTGCGCGCGAAACGACAAGCACTGTCACGTCGTGATGCTCCAGGTGCACGAGGTTGCCTATATGGTCGGCGCCGAACGAGCAGCCGACGCAGCCCTCCTGCCACCCAGGGCCGAGCATGAAATGATTGATTACCAATTGGCTGCGCCCGTCGAACAGTTCGGCAAGGGTCTTCCTGCCGTCGAGCGTGTCGAAGACATATTCCTTTTCGACCTTGACCCAGGGCAGGGCGCGCCGCGCGGCGCTCAACCGGTCGCGCTGGCGCGTGAATTCCTTTTCCTTGGCGAGCAGAGCCGTGCGCGCGGCAAGCCATTCGTCGCGAGAAACGACCGCGTGGTGCTCCATGCTGTCCTCCTGAGCTTTGAGTGTTGGCCAGAGCAACGCCTGGCACCGGCCGCTGCTCCGATTGACAGAAACGTTGATATCAACGTTGATATCAACTAATCGGTTCTCGCATGTCAACAGCCGATGACGAGCTCCCGTTCGATGTTACGCTCCGGGTGCGCGACACCTGCCTATGCCTGCACCTTCAGCAAGCGGCGCGAGCAGTGGCGCGGCGCTTTGATACGGCGTTACGGCCGCTCGGACTCACCAATGGCCAGTTCTCGTTATTGATATCTCTCAACCGCCCCGAGGCAGCGTGCATCCGCGACGTATCAGCCCTGCTCGCGATGGATCGCACAACGCTGACTGCGAATCTGAAGCCACTCGAGCGCCGAGGTCTGGTCGCGATATCGGTCGACGCTGCCGACAAGCGTAGCCGCCGCTTGACCCTGACGACAGCCGGCCGAGCCTTGCTCGTCGTGGCCTTGCCGGTGTGGGAAAACGAGCATGCAGCGATCGAAGGGCTGCCGACCGAAATCGACCCTAAACGCTTGCGCGCCGATCTGCGGGCGCTCTACTAACCGCACTAACCGTGGAACGTCAGCCGCTCGTCACATACCCCTGCTGCTGAAAAGACGCCATTGCAATTGGCGACTGCAAGCTCGCGATATTAGGCACACGCGAGGGTTGATTTGACGAACGACGAAATTCCAGTCTCAATAGGAACCTAAGGATAGGGCGAGATGGAGGCCACCGACGTGGCAGCGGCGCGGCTTACTTTGCGCGTCGATTTCGGCAAGGACCGGGCGGTCGGCCCGGGCAAAATCCGGCTGCTTGAGGCGATCCGCGACACCGGATCGATCACCAAGGCCGGTGTTACCCTCGGCATGTCCTATCGCCGGGCATGGCTCCTAGTCGATGACATGAACCACTGCTTCCGCGAGCCCGTCGTCGCCGCCCAGGCGGGCGGTACCCACGGTGGCGGCACCGCCTTGACGCCGTTTGGCGCACGATTGATCGACCAATATCGCGCGATCGAAGCCGAGGCGCACTCGGCGACCGCCGCTCGGCTGCGCGAACTGGAGGCGGCCTGCAGAGGGGCGCAAAGAGCCGCGACGGCGACAACATCCCGTGCCGCACTGCGCCGCCGCACAATTGCCCGCTAGCTGCCGGGAAGAATGCGGCCGAGCCGCCTCGCAAGAAATTCGGCGGCCAGCAGCGCGAGCATCGAAATCGCTATCGATATCAAGGTCAATCGGAGGGCTCCGGCATCACCGCCTGGCACCTGGGTCAAGGTGTAGATCGCCGAGGGCAGCGTCTGGGTCTCGCCGGGAATGTTCGAGACGAAGGTGATCGTGGCGCCGAACTCGCCCATGCTGCGTGCGAAGGAAAGAATCATGCCGGCGATGATGCCGGGAAGAGTGAGCGGCAAGGTGATCATCAGGAAGACCCAGGCTGGCCCGGCGCCGAGAGTTGCCGCCGCATCTTCCAGGCGGCGGTCCACCGCCTCTATCGAAAGACGGATCGCACGAACCATCAGCGGAAAGCCCATCACCGCGCAGGCAAGCGCCGCGCCGGTCCAGCGAAAGGCGAAGACGATGCCGAAATGCTCGTCCAGGAACTGCCCGAGCGGACCGCGGCGGCCGAGAAGCAGCAGCAAAAGGTACCCGGTAACCACCGGCGGCATGACGAGCGGTAGATGAACCAGCCCGTCGAGGAAAGATTTTCCCCAGAAGCGCCCGCGCGCCAGCACCAACGCCACCAAGACCCCCGGTATCAGGCTCGTCGTCATGGCCCAAAGGGCGACGCGCAGGCTTAGGCGCACCGCAGTTGCTTCTTCCGCTGACAGATGCCACAGCTCGGCCATTAGCGCACGATGAGTCTGAGTCGCACCCGCACGACCTCATTTAAGGACTGTGAAGGCCTGTTTTTCAAAGATAGCGCGGGCCGCAGGTGATTTGAGAAAGGTGATATAGCCGGCGTCTCCAGGATTGGTCGATGTTGCCACCGCCGCGATCGGATAAATGATCGGCGGGTGAGTGTCAGCGGGGAAGGTGCCGAGGATCTTCACGCCCTTATCGGCCACAGCGTCGGTCTGGTAGACGATGCCGAGCGGAGCTTCGCCGCGCGATACCAGCAGCAGGGTTGCCCGGACATTCTCAGCCGGCGCCAGCTTGTCGGTGACGGTAGACCAGACGCCGAGCGCCTCCAGCGCCGCTCTGCCGTATTTTCCCGCCGGTACCCCGCTTGGATCTGCTATGGCAAGGCGGCCATTGCCGAGCGCCTGGGCAAGCGGAAAATTCGGCCCGATGGCGAGCTTGACGGTGCTGTTGACCGGCGCGATCAGCACGAGCTGATTGCCGAGTAAGTTGGCTCGCGTCTCCGGTTTGATCAAATTCTTCTTTGCCAGATAGTTCATCCAGTCGAGATCCGCCGAAATGAAAATATCGGCTGGCGCAGCGGCTTCGATCTGCTTCGCTAAAGCCGAGCTGGCGGCGTAGGAGGTCGTTGTTTCCTGGCCCTTGTCACGCTGATAGACGGCGTTGACCTCGTCGAGAGCATCTTTGAGGCTGGCCGCCGCAAAGATTACCAGCTTGCTTTGCTGCGCTGAAACAGCCGTCGAGAAAGCGATGTACGACAGTATCAGCAAAATGCAAACAACCGAGTGGCGTAAACTCGGGAAGCCCATGCGGCGAGACATCATTCCTCCCCTTCAGCCGAAATCGCGTCATATTCTCTTGAATATGATGGAAGGTAAAGCGAGGTGATTTGTCACCATGTCAGGGCGCTGTAATGCGCCGGGGAGCCGATAAGTGCAAAGTCGGCGACGATCCGGTTGGCAGAATAAGGATCAGCGCAGTGAAGATAGCCGCCTCGTCGAGGCGGCAGGTGAGACCAAGCGGTTTGTGCTCGCGTCGCTGCAGAAGTCGCCTGGAGGCCGGCGCTTCGTCGATGGTTGAATAGATGTAGGCCGGAAACGTGCGTCGTCTAATCAGGTCGAGGGGGACACTTCCTTCCGTAAGGTTCCACGCGTGTGCCTCCACGCCCCTGCGACTGTAGCTGAAGTAACCGCACCTCAGTGCAGCTGGCTTTGTCCCGATCGCAGCTGGCTCGCCACATTATAGGCAGCGTGAGCCAGCTTGCCGTAGAGGGTCAACGACAAGCCAGGCTGCATGATGTGGAAGGCAAAAGCCAGGATGAGGATCGTTGCGATCACCATCCAACACCCTCTGAGAAACCGCCGCACCTTCATCTTCCGTCATGGCCGAAGAGTATCACGCATGTGCTGGGCCGCCGATCCCTTCGAGATCAAAATAACATTGAACGATCGAGCTGATGTCCATCGCGCCACCTAGTTTTCCGAGCAGCGACCGGGTTGTTGTTCCGGTCGAGATACTTGACGTCAGCTTATCGTGCCGGGATCGAAGCACCGAGATAGATACGGCCGCGAGGGTAATCTGGGTGGATGAGCATTTCGTTACCGAAAATACTGTCACGCGTTACCGTGCAGGAGAACGTCCATGGCAAGGTCGCTGTAGAACAAAAATACCATGGGTCACAACTCAAAAGGGAACGGATTGAGCTGTGGTCGCTTTCGCGGTTAAGTGCCATTGAGCGGTCATTGTCAGAAAAGCGCCCCCATCCTCGTGCGCGTGGCAATCGGGCCGAGATTGACGTGATGGTCGCGCAAAGATCGCGACCACCACCCGGGGCTGGTGTTTTCGGAGGAGAGAGTCAACCATAGATCACACGCATATCGCGAGATGGGTTTATCGGAGTGTTGACATTGGTTCCTGTTTTGTTCTTAAATTGTCTCATGCGGGCGCTTCTCTTTTTTCACCAGCAGAACGATCTTTGGACCATTAGAGATCGCCTGGACGCCGTCTTTGACAAAATCCGCGACAAACAGCGTCTGGATCCCACTAGTCAGTTCGTTTACGCCTTCATTGGCAGCTGGACTTACGGCGAGATCTCGGCGCACGCATTCAGATGTCTGATCCGACGGTATCGGAGCTGGGAAGGCATTGCTGATGCGCCAACAGGCGATATCGAAACGGCACTGACAGGTGTCACCTTTTCCGAAAAAAAAGCTCCGGATCTGCAACTCGCGTTAAGGAAGATCCGCGCCCGCGCAGGCTCGATCAATCTTGAGTTTCTCGCCGATCATCCTGTTGAATCGGCATTGTTCTGGCTTGAGCAGATTTACAGCGTGGGGCACAAGATTGCTGCGGCCACGTTGAATTTCAGCACGCTTCGCAAACGGGCGTTTGTTGTCGATACGCATGTTCTACGCGTTATGCGCAGATTTGGTTTTGTAAGCCCGAGAACCGATGAAATTGCTGTCTTCGACGCCGTCATGGCGGCGGCAGCCGATTTTGAGGCCGACGATCTCTATGAGCTGCATTGGTATCTGAAAGGTCTCGGGCAGGAAACCTGCACGCATTTTCGCACGTTGTGTACCTCCTGTCCTCTTTCGGACATGTGCATGAAGCGCGTCGAGAAGGGCGCGATTGCCGTGACCCGGAATCTTGCGATGCAGCTTAGACGCGCAGAGACGATGGCAAGCGCATGAGCGATACGGCAGCAAAAATAGCGGCTCTTCGCGCGTCTCTTGCCAAGGCGGAGTTGGAGAATCCCGAAACGCATGCCCGCGTTCCTCTAGGCTATGACGAGATCGATGGCTGTTTGCACGGTGGTCTCCGCCGTGGCGCCCTGCATGAAATCTTTGCCGAAGGCGGTCACGAAGCGCCCGCGACGGGCTTTGCCGCGGCACTTTCTTTCCGAATGGCCGC
>Ga0070717_10003789_pt1 | contig 10867 bp, 7 predicted proteins | sample LARL113metaG_FD_71366 | JGI IMG/M metagenome (GOLD analysis project Ga0070717, IMG submission 71366) | Corn, switchgrass and miscanthus rhizosphere microbial communities from Kellogg Biological Station, Michigan, USA - LAR L11-3 metaG | ecosystem: Host-associated > Plants > Roots > Rhizosphere ...
TGCCGTAGCCGATCACCGTGCGTACCGCGATCAGCGATGGTTTGCCTGTTTCCGCTTTCGCGGCATCGATAGCCGCTTCGATGGCATTCAGGTCGTTGCCGTCGCTCACACGCTGCACGTGCCAGTGGTAGGCCTCGAAGCGCCGCAGTACATCTTCGGTGTAGCTCCACTCCGTCGGCCCATCGAGCGAGATCAGGTTGTCGTCGTAGAGAAAAATCAGTTTGCCCAGCTTCAGCGTTCCGGCCAACGAAGCCGCTTCGTGCGAAATGCCTTCCATCAGGTCGCCGTCGCCGCACAGCGCATACGTGTAATGGTTCACGATCTCGAAGCCAGGCTTGTTATACACGGCCGCCAGGTGCTTTTCCGCGATGGCCATGCCTACCGCCATGGCGATGCCCTGACCCAGCGGCCCGGTGGTCACTTCCACGCCGTCGGCTTCGCCCGACTCGGGATGTCCAGGGGTCTTCGAGTGCCATTGGCGGAAAGCCTTCAGGTCGTCCAATGTCATGTCGTAGCCGGAGAGATAGAGCGTGGAATAGAGCAGCGCGGACGCGTGTCCGTTCGACAACACGAAGCGATCGCGATCCGGCCACTTGAAGTGCGCCGGATTGTGCTTCATCAGCTTGTGAAACAACAAATATGCAATGGGCGCGCAGCCGAGCGGCGCTCCGGGATGGCCGCTTTTTGCCTTCTCAACGGCGTCAACCGCAAGCAGCCGGAGGGTATCGATGGATAACTGGTCGAGGGTAATGTCGGCAGCGGTTGGAGTCATGATCTTTGCTCAATCCTTTCGTGATTGTGGCTGATGAGCGGGGGTTGAATCATTCAGAGTCGATCTTGACTTGCACATTGTAACCAAGCCAGCGGCCCTTTTCGGTCCATTGGAGAGTCCATGATAGTTCACCGGCCTGCGCGGTCGCGGGGATTTCCACGTCGGCGCTGAACCCGGCGCTGCCCAGGCCGCGGCTCGGTGTGTGGTGCGTCGACTTCCAGGCGTCGATCGACCACACCACTTCAAAACGATCTGCGTCTAGGATGCGCAGCGTGACGCCGGGGGTTATTTTCCGGATGGGGCGCCGGTGTGTGTAGATCTCCAGCTTGCGGCGAAGACGCTGCCGCCCCTCCGGTTGGCAATAGCGCTCGTACACCGGATCGATCCGGTCGAACACCTTTCCGTCGCGCGCCGAACGCAGCAACTTCAGGTATTCGGCATGAGCCCAGACCAGGGGCACCGCTGACCCTCCCGGGCCGCCCAGCCGCAGCCCGCGATCCGGCCGGCTGGGCTCGTCCCACACCTGCTCGGGCAGCATCTGGCCGCTGGTGGCGAATTTTTCGTAGGTCTGGATAAGCGGGCCGATATCGCGTCCCGCCGCAAGTTCGTAATGGGCGCGCTCACCGGTGAGCAGGGGCCACGGGCGTCCCTGGCCCCAGCCCAGAAAAGGGCCGCCGTCGGCGCGGTCGCCGTAACCGTCGTTGTTGTAGCGAAGCCAGCCCGGCCCCTGCGGCAGGTTCCGCTTCAGCACCGCGTCCACCACTTTGATCGAGTCCACGATCAACGGATCGTCAGCGCGCCGCACGCCATAACGCACCAGTTCCAGAAAGCCGGCATCAATAATTTCCCGGGCTTCAAACTCGAAGCGCGTGCCTGGCGGGCGGTTGTTGAGGCGAATGGTTTCCTTGCCGCAATCTTCGCAGGCGTATGCTTCGCCGCTTTCCGGCGGGCGAACGCGCATATAGTGGCGCTTGACCTCTGGGTGCAGCACCCCGTTGTTCGTCACTGTCCAGTCTTCGAGATGGCCTTCGATCCAGTCGGCATACTCCTCCAGAAAGTTCGCCAGCCCATTCGTTTCGCGATCGCGAATGATCTCCGCCGCGCAGATCAGCCCGGAAATCACCGCGGCCAGGGTGGAGGGCGAATACCCGGAGTTCTCTTCCCAGCGCTCCTGGTGAGTAATGGGCGCGTGCGCCACCAGGAACCCTGCTGCCCGCTCCACGAAGGGATAGATATCCATCTCCCCCAGGCCATTGGTCTTCCACAATCGCCACGCCAGCACGATGGGGAACGCGACTTCGTCCAGTTGCACGCCCGACCAGTAGGGCCGCCCGTCCACCCAGAAATTCTGGGCGAATCCGCCGTCCGGCTCCTGTGTGCAGGCCAGGTAAACGAGCGCCCGGCGCGCTGTCTCGGCGCGGCCGCAGGCGATCATCGCGCCGGCGGTCTGGACCATGTCGCGGGTCCACACCAGGTGGTAACCACCCAGGTCGTCATCGCCCTTTGACTGGCCCCACGGAATAGATGCCGACGCCACAAACGCACCCGAGTACGTCTTGTCCTCGTGCGCGAGAAGAACGTTGTGGCTGGTGCGCATCAGCATGCCGCCATCACATGACTTTTCGGCGAGCCATTCAGGATTAGCCGCCCGATGCCACTGCTCGATAAAGCGCATGCGGTGCTGCTGGTACGGCATGGTGAGTGCGCTCATGGTCTTCTGCAGCGACGTGTGCTGGGTGTCGCCGATGCCGATGGCCACGGTGAATTCGCGCGCATCCATCCCTTCCGATCCGGGCGCTTTGGGCACGTGGGCCGCGCAGTCCAAGTTGAGCTCGCCCATCACCGCGAGATTGCCATTGGTTGCCGACCCGAACTCCCAGTCCATGCGGAAATCGTCCTTCAAGTCGCGCCACCCATCGCTGGCGCCTACAAACCCGCAACTTACCTTCGCGAACCCGCAACTGGCGCCCATGGCCAACGACCACGAGCCCTTCCATGCCAGCAGCATGCGGTAACCGGCCACGTCGACGGCGCGCGCCGAGTTTCCGGCGCCTCCTCCATCCAGGTGCGGGGCCAGCAGCGCATAGACTTTCAACTTCGGAACCAGATCCTTATTCCCCTCCAGCCGCACCCGCGTCAACAGCACGCTATGGTGCGGGTCGCAGATGATCTCCTTGGTCAGCGTGTAGCGCCCGTCGGGATCAGCGTTGATATATCGAACGCCCAGCGCTTCCGGATGGATGTACTCGAAGGTGGAGAGCAGGTCACGCTTTTCCTCATGAATGAAGGTCTCGCCGTCGCTTACCAGGAACTCCATGTCGCGCACCTGGGCGTGATCGATGGTGGGGTGATAGATCTCGTTCAGGATTCCGTGCGAGCACGTGAACCACATGCGGCTCGACGCCGAGTACGCCGTGCCCACGGCGTCTTTTACGCTCGAGGTCCAGCGGGGCTCCAGTCCGGGCGAGCCGAAGGCTTCGCCCTGCTGCTCAAGCCAGCGGTAAAGAGGCTGATCGCTCATGATTGCCTAGCGCAAATATGGGTTGCAGTGAGGGAAAGCCGCATGGTTGTATCTTTCATACCGATGTCTCAAGTCAAGGGAAGGTTTCGCGTCGGCCACGTAACACATCAGCATATTTCACTGGGCTGAACAAGTTCGAAAACTGCCATGTATTTCCGCACCCTCCGACTGCCCGGCCGCATCCATCCTAGCGTAGGATGATGCGTTTCCATCCAACCACACGAATGTGCCGGGCTTTGTAAAAAGCGGATGAAGCCCGCCACGCATACCGGCTTCCACCTGACGTGCGGGACCCTCCGCAGTCTACAATCCCCAAAGGAGATTTCCCCCATGGCTTACGAACTCGCCCCGCTGCCTTACGACTACGCGGCCCTCGAGCCTTTTATCGATGCCGAAACCATGCACCTGCATCACGACAAGCACCACCAGGCCTACATCAACAACGTGAATGGCGCGCTGGAGAAGCACCCCAACCTGGCCTCCAAGCCGGTGGATGAACTGCTCCGCGACCTGAACACGGTGCCTGAAGACATTCGCGGCGTGGTGCGCAATAACGCCGGAGGCCACTCCAACCACAGCATGTTCTGGAACATCATGGGCCCCGCGAACACCGCCGGCATTGGCGGCGCGCCCACTGGCGCCATCGCCGACCAGATCAAGACCGACTTCGGCGACTTCGACGGCTTCAAGAAACTTTTCAACGAAACCACCGCCAAGCAGTTCGGCTCCGGCTGGGGCTGGCTCGTCATGCAGGGCGGCAAGCTGAAAGTGATCACCACCCCCAACCAGGATTCGCCGCTTTCGCAGGGCTTGTATCCCATCCTGGGCAACGACGTGTGGGAGCACGCCTACTACCTGAAATACCAGAACCGCCGCCCCGACTACCTCGCCGCCTGGTGGAACGTGGTCAACTGGGCCGAGGTCAACAAGCGGTTCGGCGTGGCCCAAAAGTGAACAGGGAACAGTGGACAGTGAACAGCGGCTCAGACTCCCCGTCTGAGCCGCTGTCCACTGACCACTGCCCAACCGCAACTCTTCCGCAAAAACCCCGTCTATGCAGGCAGTCGTGCTGCATACACGAAAGAGCAGATTTGCGTTTGCCATGGCGGCTTTCGTTGCCTTGATCTCCGCTGCGGTCTCCCCCGCTGCAGCCCAGTCCGCCCCTCCGCCCTTCCATCCCAAGCCCCATCCGGGCGTTCCTCTGGTCGTTCCCGATCCGCCGGCGGCTCCATCCGCTGAGCAGAACAAACCTGCAGGTGAGAACGGGAGTCCTAAGTCGAGCCCTGCTGCCGTCCCGACCAAATCCACCTCCCGTCCGCCTTCAAAGCCGCACACCATGGCTTCCACCGCCCACGCAGCGAAGGCTGCCCGATCCCATACCGTGATCGCCCAGGCGGCAGCGCCATCTGGTGGCGCGGCCAAGGCGCCCGGTGCCTACGCCGAACAGCTTCCAACCCACCTCCCCGGCACCGCAGTCGCCCAAACCGGATCCTTTGCCGTGAGCCAACTCGGCCATTCAGTCGGCACGGCCAACTTTCGTTTCGCCTCAACCGCCGCCGGATACGACGCCACTTCGACGGTGCAGGTCTCCATGCAGGGCCTGGACTACGCGCTCTCCAAAAACGAACTCCTCGATCCCGCCCGCCACATCCTTCACGTGGTCCTGAGCGCCACTGTGAATGGCCAAGCCGTCAGCGTCAGCGGCAGGCCCGATGCAGGCCAGTTCCTCCTCAACATCTCGGCCAATGGGCGCAGTTCTACTACCCGACTCGCCAGCCACTCCGCGGCGGTTTTGCTCGCCGACTTCGATCCAGGCGGGTTCGAAACCCTGCTCATGCTGGCCACCGCGCAGAACGGCCGGGATCTCTGGGCCATTCTCCCCAAGCACGCAGGCAGCGTTGAGGCCGTCCAACTGGCAACCTACGCCGACGAAGCTGGAACCCTGGATGGCAAGCCGATCACGGTGCACCACCTGGTCGCCACCATCGCAGAGGCAGCCACTGATCTCTTCTGCGGCCCGGACAACCGGCTTCTCCAGGCCGAACTCCCGCAGCAGGGCTTCTCCCTCATCCGCAAGGGATTCGTCCTCACGCCGCCGAAGCGCCCCGTCGTGCCGGCGGAATGAAGGAGCGTTCAGCCGAAACCAACGCTGGGCGCCCCATCCAAGCTCTGCTTCGGCGGGTTTCACCTTTCAGGATCGAAATCCACGGTCGGACCTGAAAGCTAATAGCTAAAAGCCAAACCCGCCTTTGCGGCCCCAATCACCCCAAATTGCAGTAGCATTTCGCCATGAATCCAAGCACCGACCCAGATCTCACAACCGACCCGGCACTCGCGGAAATCCTCGCCGACCTCTCCCGCCGCGAGCCGATATTTCACCGCCCCGAATTCGGCACCTCGAGGGCGGATCTCGATCGCCTGATGGTGGAGGATTTCTGGGAGACGGGCGCGTCGGGCCGGCGCTACTCGCGGGATTTCGTGCTTGCAGAACTGGAGCGGCGCATGGCAACGCCTCCTCCTGATATCTGGGTATCGTCGGAGTTCTACTGTCGCCGCCTCGCGCCCGACGTTTATTTGCTCACATACACGCTGGTACAGGATCACGGCCGCCGCACCCGCCGCGCCACCATCTGGCAGCAAACCAGCGAGGGCTGGAAAGCCGTCTACCACCAAGGCACGATCGTCCAGGACGAGTGAAAAACAGGGATCAGGAAGAACGTCCCGGACCGATGGCTTCCATTCACTTCTTCACTCGTCTACGGCGCCGCCACAATGGACACGGCCTTCACCGGGTCGGACCCGGTAGCCGGGCTGGCGTACGACTTTAGGGCTCCCGTCGAGGTAATCGTGAATGCGCTCAGGTCCGGGCTGCCTCCAAAATTTACCGCGAGAATATAGGTTCCTTTACTGTCTTCGGCGAGCCCAATCGTGCCTACGCCCGCCGATATGGTTCCGCTCGCAACCGCGGTCAGCGAATAGGCAGTTCCCACCGTCGTGATCGCAAAGGCAGTAATGTTCCCGTTATTGCTCCCGGTTACCGTCTTGTTGGAGACGTAGACGTAGTTGGTGCTGGGGAGTATGGCTGAAGGCCCGACCCCGCCGGTGGAATAAGGCGATCCGGAGATCTCCGTCAGCGCGGCGTTGGCGCCAATATTGAACATCCGCAGCCCGCCCGTATTGCTGGTGCCGCTCACGGCCGCAGTCTCACCCACGTAAAGCACCGGGCGTGAAAGGTCGACACTGACCTCAAGATCGCCGCCGCCGCTGTTCTTAGGGCTGATGGTCTTCACCGCCCCAAACGGATTCCCCGACGAAGAGGCATTGAATGGAATAGTAGCAATCCCCTGGGTACCCATGGCCACGAAGACATAAGAATTCGTCCCGCCACTTCGGGTAGTCGTCACCTGTTGCACGGCCGTGGCGGTGGGAGGCAGGTTGACACGCTGCGGTGTCCCGCCATTCAAGAGCAGTCCGGTCGTCGGGTCAAGAGGGATAGCAGTCACCTGGGAAAGCCCTGAAACTGCCTCCACCAGCCAGCCGCCGCTGGGATCCACCGCAAGGGTGAACGCCGGATCCGCGGCAATGGCCCCGCCGGTATTCAGAAGCGTTAATTCGCCGGTCGACCCATTGACGCTGTAAACAAAAATGCCGGCGGCCGAGCTCAAGTAAAGAAAGCCGCCGTTGGGCGACATCGCCATCGAGAACGGAACTATCGCGCCCAAGGCATACGGGCTGTTCGTAACAGAAGTGAGCGAAGTCGCCCCGGCGGCGAAGGAAAAGCCGGCGATCTCGGACGTCTGCTGGTTCAGGACGTAGAACTTGCCGCTCGCTGTTCCCCCACCGCCGCTATTGCCGCTGGGCGTGTCCCAGAACCCTTTGCACCCCGCCAAAACCGGCGCTACGGCCAGCAATAACCGCGCCAACTTCCTGATCTTCATGCGCTTCCCTCGCGTATCTATTCCAGATTGCCCTACTAGCGTACATCACGCTGATTGCTTGCTTCCCTGCTTTAGGTCAACTTGCCTGGGGATGTACCGGAGACGGGGTGAAAAGATGCTGTTGATTGGACGCAGGAAGATCCGTATTTGCTCAAAAAACAGGGAACAAGGACCTAGGAACGAGGGAACAATCACGCGGCACGCGGCGTTCGACCCGCGGAAGTGGCTGCGCCCGTTCTGGTCCCTCGTTCCCTCGTTCCCTGCTTCTACGTCAGCGCCCGATCCAGATGCACGTAGCCGCCGTCCACGATGACATGCTGGCCCGTGGTATGGCCCGACTGAGTGGGAGACAGCAGAAATACCGTGGCCGCGGCGATCTCTGACGCCAGCGTCATCCGCCGCCCCAGCGGGATTTTCTCCGTTATCCGGCGCAGTTCCACTTCGGGGTCGCCGAGTGAATCGAGCCAGCGGCGGTAAAGCGGCGTCATCACTTCCGCCGGCAGCACGGCATTTACTCGAATCCCATGCGGCAACAGCTCCGCCGCCCATTCCCGAGTCAGCGCCAACTGCGCGCCCTTCGACGCCGCATAGCCCGACGTGTTGCCCTGCCCGGTCATTGCCACTTTCGAGCTGATGTTGACGATTGCTCCCTGGCTCCGTTTCAGTGCCGGCAGCGCAAAGTGCGCCAGGGCATAGTTATGAATGAGATTTTTTTCCAGGCTCTGAACGAACTTCTCCACCGAGCCTGACTCCAGGCCCACCCCGTCGTTGATTCCGGCATTATTGACCAGGCCGAAAATGGAGCCGAACCGCTCTTCCACCTGCGCGATCGCCTGCCGGCAGCGCTCGATGTCTTCAAGATTGATCTCGATCAGATCGCAGCGCGCGCGCTTCCCAGCCATTTCATCCATGAACTCCTGGACGTTTTCCGATCGCCGGCTCAACACCACCACGCGCGCACCCTCGTCAAGGCAGGCGCGCGAAATGGCGCCGCCAATGCCGGCGCCGCCGCCGGTCACGATGATCACTTTGTCTCGCAGCCCAAGATCCATGGTCTCTTCTTGAACCTCGATATTTGTCGGGTGCCCAGGTTTCGATTTTGAGACCCGGGAATCTACCGGACCGGAATTAGCTCACGCCCGCCATCACCAGCATGCGCGGCTCCGTCATTTCCGCAATAGCAGAGCGAATTCCCTCGCGGCCCAGGCCCGAATCCTTCACCCCGCCATACGGCATCGGGTCCAGCCGCCAGCTCGGCGTGTCGCCCACAATCAGTCCGCCCACTTCGAGCTCCCGGAACGCGGTAAGAATGCGCCCCGCATCGCGGGTCAGCAGACCCGCCTGCAGACCGTATTTTGAATGATTGACTTCCGCCAGCGCTTCCTCGAAGTCGTCGTAGGGCTCAACGATCACCACCGGCCCGAAAACCTCCTCGTCGCGCACCTTCATGCCAATTTGCGTGGCGGTCAGGATGGTCGGGGTCACAATCGAACCCTGGCGGTCGCCTCCCGCGATCAGCTTGGCGCCTCCTTCCACGGCTTCCTTGATCCAGGTCTCCACGCGCTCGGCGTCGCTCACCCGAATCATCGGGCCCACTTCGGTCGCCTCTTCGGCGGGGTTGCCGCTCACCAGCCGGGCGGCAATCTCGACCAGCTTCCAAAGGAAGGTCTGGAAAATACGCCGTTCCACGTACACCCGCTGCACGCTGATGCACGATTGCCCCGCATATCCGAACGCGGCGTGCGCAGTGCGAAGCGCGGCGTCATCGAGATCCGGCCAGTCGCCGTGCACGATCATGCCCGAGTTACCGCCCAGCTCCAGCAGCACGCGCTTGCGCCCCGAATGCGCCTTCAACTCCCACCCCACTTTGGCGGAACCGGTAAAGCTCACCAGCTTGATGCGATCTTCCTTCTCGGCCAGCCAGGCGGTATCGACGTTAGCCAGCGGCAGCACTGCCAGTGCTTCCTGCGGCCAACCCGCCTTGAGGACAATCTCGCCCAGCGCCAATGCCGTGAAGGGCGTCTGCGGAGCGGGCTTCAGGATGAATGGGCATCCCGCGGCCATGGCGGGCGCCACCTTGTGCGCGGCCAGGTTCAGGGGGAAGTTGAACGGCGTAATGGCGAGCACCGGGCCCACGGGAAAGCGTTGCACCAGACCCCAGCGGCCCTCGTTGCCTTCCGTCAGATCCAGCGGAATCGTCTCGCCGCCCAGCCGTGATACTTCCTCCGCCGCGGTCTTGAACGTGAGCACCGCGCGATCCACTTCCGCGCGGGCCAGGCGAAGGGGCTTGCCCGCCTCGGCCACGATCAATTGCGCGAAGCGCTCTTTTTGATCGATCAGCGCTGCGGTCACATCCTCCAGAATTTCCCGGCGCTTCCAGCGCGGCAGCGCCCGGGTGCGGCGGATGCTGGCCACGGCATGATTCACCGCCTGCCGCGCATCGGCGCGCGTAGCCTGCGTCACCCGGCCGACCAGTCCCTGGTCCCACGGTGATCGCACCTCCAGCGCTTCTCCGTCGCTCCATTCCTTTCCACACAACAAGAATCCCGTTTGCGAACCCGGCCGCATCTTCATGATGTTGGTGCTCCTGTTTAAGTGCTACCCCTTGATGGTACAAGGCGCCGGTGCCCGATCAATCTGTGGTGGAAGTCCGGTTGTTGAAAGCCCACGGCTTCAGTTCTGAGGTGGAACTCGGTTTTGAAAGGGCACGGTTTTAGCCGTGCCGTTAAATCCAGCAAAGTGGCCGGGGCTTTAGCCGCTGAGGGATGGTTTTCGAATTTGTAACTTCTAGACAAGCCCATCACCGGCTGCGATCCCGCCCGCGAGGCGTCAGGCCTTCAATACATACCGGAATCGCGCGTCCTCGCCGTACCACATGATGTAGTTGGTGCCCCACGCATTGTTATAGAGACAGGAATGAACCCCTCGGCTCAGGTCCGGTTGATCGTTCGAAAACAGCAGCGGCGTCCGCTCGCCCAGCGCAACCACGGGCGCGTCCAGAACCTGCACGGCAAATTCGTGCGCACCCTCTATATAACCAAAGCCCTTGGTCAGCGCATGCATGTGACGGTTGCCGGATTCCACCACGTCGAACGGCGAAACCGACTCATTCGACTTGTCCAGCGTCCATCCCTTCTGCCCCGCGACCGAAGGATTAAACGTCAGCCAGAGCGCCTCGGGAAGACGCGTGGGCGGCTTCTGGAACCACGACACGTTCAGGTAGATCGCGGGTTCCGACCTGGGCAGCAGCAACTCGATAAACACCTTTTGCGGAAACGAGGCAAGGCCTGCCTGAAAAGCCTTGTTATCGTCAAATCGCGGTTGGATCACAATGCGATGTGCGTCCGCCGTCTCTTCCACGTGCACGGCAGCCGAACCGGGCAGCCACGTCCGGCTCTCGGCCCCGAACCGCTCAATGTTCGGTTTCCCGAAATCCTTGTAAGCCCAGTCGGCGGTGGTGGTCAGATAACTCTTGATGAAGCGATCGTACTCATCCTTCGAGAGCGTCTGATAAGCAACCAGCGCGATGGGATTGTTGTCGCCGGCCCATTCGCGGTTATTCGTCTTGTTCTTCAGGCGCGCGATTGCCCCGGTCTTAGCATCGATCCCCAGCAGAAAATGAGCCGTCTCGATCGG
>Ga0070717_10003790_pt1 | contig 10867 bp, 11 predicted proteins | sample LARL113metaG_FD_71366 | JGI IMG/M metagenome (GOLD analysis project Ga0070717, IMG submission 71366) | Corn, switchgrass and miscanthus rhizosphere microbial communities from Kellogg Biological Station, Michigan, USA - LAR L11-3 metaG | ecosystem: Host-associated > Plants > Roots > Rhizosphere ...
GTCGCTGTCGCCCTGACCGGGAGACAGCAGTCCTGGCCGTCCCAGGTGTAGATCTCGATGGCGTTGCGGGCAGCACGCGGGCTGACCGGGTACAGGGTGTGGAAGGTGACCGAGCCGTCGGCCGAGCGGACCTGGTGCCCGGCCGGGATCATCGGCTGTATCTCCTCCTCCGGCAGGCACCCCGTCCGGTGGAGATAGCCGGCTGAGACGTCATCGGTGACCTGGAGCACGAGCCAGACCCGGGCGGCACAGCCCTGGTGCACCCGGTAGTCGAGCAGCCGGGCATGCCGGGCGAGCGAGATCCGCTGCCTGGCGGTGCCCAGATAGGCTTCCGCGGCGACCGCGTCCTGCGCGGCCGCGAGGTAATCGCCGAGGTAGGCGAAGATCTCCACCAGGGTGACGCCGAGATCCGCCGGACTGCGGTCGGCCCATTCCGGTGACACCACCGACAGCCGGTCGAGCAGCAACCGCCGCAGCCCGGTGAAATCCCGGTTCAGGTAGTCGATCACCGGCTGCGGACGGGCCGGCGGCGGACAGGAAACGACTGGCCGGCAGTCCAGGTCGGTCGGGCAGTCCACGGCGAAGCTGAACCCGGCCTCCCCCAGCCGCGGATCGAAGGTCTCTCCGGACAGCGTGATCAGGTACGGCGAACGGTCGCCTTCCCGGTCCAGCCGGACCACGAGCAGCTGGTCGTCGGCCGCGGCGAACGCGGCCACGTCCTCCGCCCGAGGGCGCCCGGGGCCAGCACCGGCACCGGCACCGGCGTCGGCACCGGCTGCGGCGAGGTCGCTGGCCCGGTACGCCCAGGTCACCGCGACCGGGCGGCCCGGGGGCTGGTGCCGCGAGGTCACCTCGACCTGGTCCGGCCCGATGCTGTCCGGCAGCGGCTCCAGGCAGCGCACAAGCACCGTGCGGCGCGGCGGGACGCCATCGTGCCCGGCGTCAAGCTCGATCTCGTCGATGCCGTTCATGACGCCCTCGGCCAGCTTCTCCCGGCGGCGCCGGTCGGCGTCGGTGCAGAGGTTACCGCCCAGGTCCATCACGCCGCTCACACCGCCTGCACGAAGACGGCGGTGGCCGGGACCGGGTTGCTCCGGACGCGATAGCGGACCGCGACCCGCAGCAGGCCCTGGTCGGCGTCCATGGCGACGTCAACCGCCTGGACCTCCACCTCGTCAGCGAGCCACTGCTGCAGCGAGCTCTGCACCAGGAACTGGGTGGCGGTGGCCAGTTCCTCGCCGCCCGGCTCGAACACCAGGCGCAGCACGCCGCTGCCGAACGATGGTCGGTTCACCCGCTCCCCGGGCGCCGTGAACAGCACCTGCTCGACCAGGTCGCGGATCCGGTCGTCGTCCCCGGTGGTCGCGCTGCGCCCGCCGGGGCCGGGCCGGAACGGATAGTCCAGGTGCATCTCACACCCCCTTGACCCGGGTCTGGCAGACCGAGATCTGCAGCGGCGTGCCGGTGGGGACGCACACCGACTGGCTGTCCCGCAGAACGGCCGGCTGGCCACCGAGCTTCACCCGGGACGCGGCGACCACCCACTGGGCGCTGACGCACGGACCCCCGGCGTTGGTAGGCAGCGTGCATCCGCTCACCAGGTAGCCAGGTGGCTGGGTCGCAGCCGGCTGCCCGCCAAGCAGCACCCGCTGGTCGGGGGAGTTAGGCCGCGCCTGACCGGTGTGCGCGCAGAGCACGGTGGCTCCGGAGTGCAGCAGGAACCCGGACATCACATCACCTCCAGCGCGCCGTCGTTCACTGACACCGAGGATGAGGTGACCTTCACGCTCGAACTGCCGGTGCTGAGCTCGATGCCGGACGAGCTGAGCTTGATCGTCACGGTCTGCGACACCGCCGGCGACGCCACCTCGAAGGTCACCCCGCCCGAGCCGGAGCTGTCGTCGACGGTAAGGGTGAGGCCGTCGGTCTTCAGCAGCTTCGTACTCGCCACCGCCGGATCGGCCGGGACATCGTCGCTGCTGCTCCAGAAGCAACCGGTCCAGATCGGCCGGTCGAGGTCGCCCCCCTCGAACTCCACCCAGATGTCGGCGTCCACCGGCGGAACCAGGAACAGGCCAACCCCCGGCCCGGCGTAGGGGAGGCTGGGCAGTGCCCAGCTCTGCCGGCCGGAACCGAGCAGGGCCGGGCAGCTGATCTGCACCCGGCCCAGGCCGAGCGGATCGTCGTTCGAGACGACCCGGCCGCGGTACTTGCCGTGGTGGCGGCCGTCGCCGCACCCGCTCATGCCTGCACCACCGACACGGTGCTGCCCGAGCCATCCCGGGTGAGCACGAAGTCCTGCAGGTACTCGCCCACGCTGATCCGGTGGGTCACCTGCTGCACGTAGTAGAGACCGTCGTGTGCCCGGCCAGCGCCGCGCAGCCCGGCCAGGCCCCGGGCCACGAGCAGGTGCCCGTAGCGCAGGGTGTCCACGGTGCCGGTCACGGTCACCGAGTCGGAGGAGTCGTCGGCCGCCCCCTGCGCACGGGCCAGCGCCTGGGACGTGCTCAGCCCGCTCTCGCAGAACAGCGTGGTGCGCACGTTCTGGTTCTGCCAGTCCGGTGCCGCGGCCAGCGTCGTCCGGGTGCTGCCCTGGCTGCTCACCTCCGCGGCCGCGCCGGTACGCGGGTCCTGGTTCTGCCCGGTCACCCGGATCGGGCCCAGCCCGTTGGCCCGGAAGGCGATCCGGACCACGTTCGTCTCGGCGCCGAGGTTGACCGACAGGGCCGGCTGCGGGGTCCCGGTGCGTACCGGCGGGCCCCAGTAGGCCGTGCTTGACGCCGGCTGCGGGCCGGGGACCAGGTAGAAGACGTGTCCGAACCGGCGGCCCATCTGCTGCAGGTAGGCCAGATCGGTACCGCGCTGCACCGGGACCCGCTCGGACGCCGCCGGGGCCTCCGCACTGGATGGCCGCACCACGTCGGCGACCAGCCCGTACCGGCTGTAGCGCCCGATCAGCGCGGTGGCGATCGACGCCTCGTCCTGGGACGGGTGCTCGGCGACCCGCTCCTCGAGGTCCATCATCACGCTGACGTCCTCGCCGGTGATGGTCAGCATCCCCGTTCCAGGCAGTGTTCCCGGGGTGAGCTCGCGGTGGGTGATCACGCCGTCCATCAGCACCTGCCGGGTCCCCCCGCCGAACGTGATCATCACCACCACCCGGTCGAAGACGTTCAGGTCGGAGCCGGTCAGCAGCGGATAGTCGGCCAGCTCGGCCGGCCCGGAACGCCCGGCGGCGAAACGCAGCTGGAAGCCGGACCGGCCCCGGTCGGAGGTGGTCACCTCCACCTGCTCCAGGGCCTCGATCAGGGCCGGGCTGGCGGGTACCGGGACGGCCGGGCCCACCAGCAGGGTGAGGACCGCGCTCAGGACAGCCATGGCGGCGCCCTACGTCCCTGGACCGGGGATCTGTACCGTCCGGCCGATCCACCCGTCGGAGGTCAGCTCGTCGGGGTGGATCACCCGGTTCACGTCGCAGATCCGCCAGAACAGCAGGGGATCGCCCAGCTGCGCCGCCGCGAGCAGATCGAGCCGGTCGCCGCGGACGACGAGATGAGCGGTCAGCGGCCCGGCGTCGGCTGGCTGCGGAGGGAACCGCCTGCGCAGGTAGCGCACCACCCGCTGACCGCCGGTACCGTCCGGCATCGTGCTGGTCGCGATCTCAAGTCCGGCGTACCGGCTTGCGGGGTCAGGCATCTCAGATTCCCGGGGTGAGCGAGGCGGCGATGCTGGATCCGGCCGTGGCTACCGCCTGGGCGCTGGCCAGGGTAGCCATGACCTCCTTGGTCACCTGGTGGACGAGGAACAGGTGATGGCCGGGGCTGCTGACCGGAAGGTCGCTGTAGGAGAGCACCCGCATCCCGAGCTGAACCCGGGCCCGGATCGGATTGAGCTGGGGGTCGTAGGCCTGCTCGGTGATCGAGAACTGGGTCAGCCGGACCGGGACCACCCGCTTGACCCCCCACACCAGCAGGGTAAGCGGAGCCTCCGGGCTGACCAGTTCCACCGAGCCGGCCAGGGCCAGCTCGGTGTTCCTGATGACCACCGAGCTCTTCGGGTAGAGCAGCATCTCCAGGCTGGACAGCTGCGGGTAGATGCCCAGGGCGGTGGTCATCGGATCGGAGGTCTCGAGCTGGTTGGCCGCGTCGATCTCGACCGACATCGAGATGTTCTCGATCGGAGCCCCGCTCAACCGCAGAGCCTCGCTGCGCGCCCCGGTGGACACGGTGCTGCTGCCGGTCGCGGCGCGGGCCTGCAGGGTCCGGGTCATCTCATCCGGGTTGTACTGGAACGCCACCACGCTCGCCAGCGGGTTGGCCGGGTCTAGGCCGACCAGCGCGCCGCGCCGGGTGCGCGGAGATGACGTCAGGCCGGTCATCGGGGCTCGCAGCGGCTCGGATCCATGTCGTCATACTGCGGCGGGGGTGTCACCGGCCCGTCACGCCGGCACCCGGGCGGACGGTCTCTGGCGGCGGCCCCGGCCGACCTGGTGACGTCGCGGCCCGGCGATCTGCCGTAACGGAACGGTGACGCCCGCCGCGGCACGGTGTGTATCTAACAGCCGGTCCGCCCGCCGGGGGGTTTGTCGTGGTCTCTGCACTGGTCGAAACGTTGACCCGGGCCGAAAGCGGCCGCGGCGGCGTTGTCCATCTGTTCGGCGGCCCCTTCGTCACGCTGGACGGCCGGCGGATAGAGGTGCCCGAGGGCAGCAAACGGCTGCTGGTGTTCATCTCTCTCCAGTCGGGACCGGTGGAGCGCCGGTATGCGGCGGCCTCGTTGTGGCCGCTGGGAGACGAGGCGAGGGCTTCAGGCAACCTGCGCTCGGCGCTGTGGCGCATGCGCAATCTCGGCCTGGAGCTCATCGACACCGACAAGATCTTCGTGTGGCTGAGCCCCAGGGTCTCGGTCGATGTCCGGCTGGTCTGCGACTGGGCCCAGCGGCTGATCCGCAACGAAATCCACCTCAGCGACCTCGCGCCGGTGCCGTGGCGGCTCGATGAACTGGACTTCCTGCCCAACTGCTACGACGACTGGGCCCTGATGGAGCGCGAGCGCGTCCGGCAGCGCCTGCTGCACGCGCTGGAGGCCCTGGGCCGGGCGCTCATCGACCGGGGCCGTTACGCGGAGGCGATCGACGTGGCGATGACGGCGGTCAGCGCCGACCCGCTGCGCGAGACGGCGCAGCGCCTGCTGATCGAGGCGCACCTGGCGGAGCGTAACTGGCGGGAGGCACGCCGTGCGTTCGACCTTTACCGCGGGATGCTGCGGGCAGAGCTGGGCGTCGAGCCCGGCCGCCCGCTGCTGAGACTGCTGCAGGAGGCCCACGCCGCGTTCTCCGTCGGCTGACCGCGGTCCGGGGCGGCTCCGGCCTGACTGGAACGATGCACAGGACGGGCATACGGTGGCAGGGTTGCGTGACGCGGCGGTAATGGGCAGGTGACGTTCCTCGGTGACACTAGAGGTAAGCGGGTCAACTCTTCAGCGCCAAGCCCCAGGAGCGCCTCCGCATCATGCTCATGACAGGTTCATGCTTCATTATTTCTGGAAAGCCCCACAGAAGGGTGGCCCGTGATGCCTGCGGTCGCGCCGTCGAGCGGTGAGATGAGATCGCTGATGCTGCGAGCGTGGTTCGAGCCTGGATGGCCACCGCATATCAGGGCCCGTGTCGTCGAGATCGCGGCAGGCCGGAGCGAGCGGCCGGTGCTCGCCACCACGTCGATCGACGAGGTGTGCCGCGCCGTCCGGAGCTGGCTGGAAGCGCTGCAGGCTCCGGACGCTGACGATAGCGGTGACGGCGCGGAAACGCCCGGCAGCTGAGGATCTTGTCGGGATAAGGGTGGACATTCACCTTTTCCTGGAGAAGACTTCCAGTTAGAAGGTAGTGGGGTTCGAAGCGCACGAGTCGCCTGCGACATCGTGACGACGGCGGCGGCCTCGGGACGGAGCTCGGCAGTACTGCCGACTGAGGTGCTGGGGGAGAGCATGGCTCCGAGCTTGCCGCTACGGCTTACTTTAATCGGAGGCTTCGCGCTCTGGCGGGGCAGCGAAGAACTCAGGATTTCCGCAAGCGGTCAGCGCCTGATCGCTTTGCTCGCACTCAGGGATTGTCCGGGCGGGCGGCTAAATGTGGCCGGAACGCTCTGGCCGGACTGTCCGACGGATCGCTCGCTTGCCGATTTGCGCACCACGCTGTGGCGGATCAGGCGATCCTGCGATCAGGTAATCGTCGCCAGCTCATCGTTCCTCTGGATCAGTGTCGACACCGATGTTGATGTTCGTAATCTGATCGCATTCGCGCGTCGCCTCAACCAGCAAGGGAGCACGCATGACCCAGCGGACCTGGATTCGGTACCTCTGGCCAGCCTGGTCGGCGACCTGCTGCCCGACTGGTATGACGACTGGCTGCTGGAAGAACGGGAAGGGCTTCGCCAGACCCGGCTGCACGCACTTGAAAACCTGGCCAGGCTGCTGAGTACGTCTGGCCGTCACGCTGACGCGATTCAGGCCGCGCTCGCCGCGATTCGCCTGGAACCGTTGCGTGAGACCGCCCATAGCACTCTCATCGAGATCCACCTGGCCGAAGGCAATTGGTCGGAGGCCTCCCGGCAATTCCAGCGATGTCGGCGAATGCTCAGGAAAGAGCTTGACATCGAGCCGTCTGATTCGATGCGCCGTTTGCTGGACCGCTGCCCGGCCCGTCCGAGCTTATGAAGCTCATCATCGCCCGCGACCTGACCGGACCGCGGGCCTGAGGCTTCACGGTCCCCGCATATCCAAATGCTGACAAGATGCTCAGGAATGTAGCCTGATCGAGTTATCAGCCTTGTCCGTCAAGCAGGGCAATCTCAACAGGAAACTGTCATGTCGGTTTCGCGATAACCGTGAATTTCGGTTCCCCGCTGCGCAGGAAACGCAACACGCCGCGAAGAATTCCGGCAAGTTCCCAGAAAGCGAACAGCGAAGACAAAATGACAAGGCAGGCGATCTCCCACCATAGCCGTCGCGGATGGGCAGAGGAGGCAACGTTGAGCTTGATGCCTTCCCAGTACAGCCAGGCGCAGTAGGCGATGTTGAGCGCCCATACAGGCGCCAGGAAGGCGCTGGCGGGATTCGGATTCGGATCGCCGAGGACTATGCCGATCAGAAGGACCACGACCGGGTGTGCAAGCGGTGCGCACGACCAGACCATGACGTTGTGCAGCAGGAGCAGGCGCCGCCGCAGTGGGATGGCCGATCTCATGGTGAGCTCCAGCAGTCCGCAGACCCAGCGCTCTCGTTGCCTGAAGAAGTCGGTCACCGTGGCGGGGGAGGCGCCGAAGGAGCGGGCCGGGATCCAATCGCTGCGTCCGGGATATTGCTGGCAGAAGTGGAGGGCGAACTCGGCATCTTCGACGATTGTCCGTGGACCGAAGTCCCAGCCGATGGTGGCTTCGACTGACGCTCGTACCAGCAGCAACTCCCCGTGCAGGCCGGCGATGGGCGACCCCCGTCCCGTAGTAGCTGCGAACAGCCCGATGTCACAGCCGGGGCGGATCGCATCGGCCAGCCAGATCAGGCGCTTCGCTGTGAGTTCCCGGGGAAAGCAGAGTACTCCTTGAGCGAGGTGCTTTGCGTCCTTCCCTGAAATCCGCTGAGTATTGACGAAGCAGGCCAGTTCTCTGGCGGTGTCCAAGCCGATCCCGGTGTCGTCGTCCATATGGAGAACCCAGACGTTGTCGCGGGCCTCGCCCTCGATGTGGCGAACCGCCGCGGCGTAGTGGTTGGCCCGGGCCTTGAAGCGGGTGCGCCTGGCGGTCCGGTAATCACGTGGTACCGTGACGACTCGCACCGACGGATTCGTAAGCGATAGCGCAACGATGTCATCCGCAGTCTGGCAGTCCTCTTCGATGACCAGATCGATGCGAAGGTGCGGAAAGTAAGGTGGGAGATTATGCGAGAATGAGTGGACAACCCGCTCAAGGGCTGGGTACGTGTCCCGTCGCCCGATGGTCGGAACGACCACGATCAGCATGTCGTGCGCAGCCGACGGAGTGGCTGCTGGCGAGCGCGTCCGGCGCATTCGGAGAGCAGTGCGCAGACCGCCTGCCAGTCCCAGCAACGACGTAAGGACAGGCAGTGTCCATACCACGGAGGCGTACAAGTCGGTCGCAGTGATGACCGACGCGTTACCCCAGGCCCACCACGTAACTGTCAAGAACCCGACGTATACGAACAGGAAGCACGCGAAATGTGGCGCTGGGAAGCCCTGACTGTGGGTTAAGGGCGAGGTTCTGCTTCTTATTGCGTTATTGGTTGACATATCTTGAAACCGTTCCCTTAGGAAATGGCGCCGTGTCGCAGTAGCGGAAGGCAATCCGGCTCCTACTGAACGGAGGGGCTGCTTCACCCCTCAGATACATCAGATGCGAAGAAGGTAATCCGGAGGCTAGATGACCGTCGCCGAACTCGGCAGCACTACAGCCTCAGTTCTCGTTTAACTGCTCAACGGCCACTGGCGAAGCTTTTACAACTTTGTTCTCTTGAGCAAGAGCGCCGTAATACTTGCCAGGTGACTTCCGCTCTCGGTGCCCCCTGGCGGTACCTTAGGTAGTATGGAAGGCCCGAGCCGCAGACCGGAAAACGCCACGCCGGTCTCTCGCCCTCGCCGGTTGTTCATCAGCTATGCGCGCGACGACGCTACCGCGGTCAATGACCTTCAACGTGACCTTGCGCGTGCCAACCACCAGGTTTGGTTCGATCGGAAGCTGGAGGGCGGTCAGCGATGGTGGGACGAGATCCTCAAGCAGATACGGATATGTGAGCTTTTCGTGTTCGTGCTCAGCCCGGAAACGTTGCAATCAAAGGCGTGTGGCGCCGAATTGAAATATGCCGCGGCTCTTGAGCGTCCTATTCTGCCCGTTCTGGCCGACTCGGTTAACATGGACCTGGTGCCGGAGCCAATCGGCTACCTGAACGTCCTGAACTATCGAGAACGTACGCCTGAGAGCACGATCGACCTTCTCATGGCGGTGGCTAGCGCGACGTCAGCTAACGCGCTGCCCGATCCATTACCACCATCTCCGCCGCCTCCTATCACCGATCTCGCCCCTGTGCGAGAACGCTTGGCCGCCGATAACCTATCGCTCCAGGATCAGGGAGAGATCGTCGCTCTGCTTAGGCGGCGCATCGACGATACCGACCAGCGGCTCACGGTAGCGGCGCTCCTGAAGCAACTTCGAAGCCGTTCAGACATCGTTGAAGCCATCGGCCGTGAGGTAGATACCTTGCTGGGCGAACTCCGCTTGCGACCGGGACGGCAGGGCTCGCCCGGGGAGACGAGTTCACGGGACCTGATCCGATCGCTCGTGCCTCATCTACGCGATGGCCGTATAACTCCCATCACCGGAATAGCGATGACAGACTCCCTGGTCGGCACCCGGCGGCAAATAGCGCAAGATTTCGCTCTATCCTTCGAATTTCCCTTGGCTAGGCACCAGCAAGAGGATATGCCTCAGGTCGCGCAGTTCGTGACCGTGATGACGAATATGGAAACCTTGCGGTCGAGCCTACGTGAGCATCTGGCGATCCAATTGCAGCGCCGCTTGGCTGATGAGCACAGACTTGTCGGCGAGCACGGATTCGAAGGACTCGCCGAGTTGTTCGTCTTTACCTGGAGTCACCTGCGGTCGGCGATCGAGTCGGACCCGCACTCGGTGCTGGCCAGGCTCCCCTGCCCTGTCTTCGTCACTGGTCACCCGGCGAGCTTGATTGGCGCAGCGTTGCGCGAGGCGGGCAAAGAACCCGTTGAGGAAGTGTGCCGCTGGCGACCCGATGTCTATGACTGGCCGCTGTCGATCTTCGAGGCCGAACCAGGATACGTCCCGAGCGCCAATCGCCCGCTCGTCTTCCATGTATTCGGTCGTCTGGAGGTCCCGGACTCATTGGTGATAACCGAGGATGACTATATGGAGTTCATGATACGAGCCGCCGAAGACAAAACGCTGATCCCGCCACCGGTTCGGGCTGCGCTCGCTGACTCGGCTCTTCTGCTACTAGGGTTTAATTTGCAGGATTACGACGTGCGGGTGCTGCTCCGCACCTTGGTAGGCCAAGAAGGCGCGCAGCGCCTCCACCGGTATACGCACGTGGCAGCTCAGGTAGATCCCAGTGCCGATATGTTGTCGCCGGAACGAGCACGGCGTTATCTCGAGCGCTACTTCGGAAAGTTCCGGCAGCCGTCAATCGATATCTACTGGGGTACGGTCGACGAATTTGCGGCTGATCTCTCTGCGGTGCTGGGATCCGCGCGATGACTAATCCCGGACTAGCAGCCAGCGATGCGGTCCCCGGGCATCCGAACCCGTATCCTGGGCCGCGATCATTCCGTTACGGGGAGAGAATCTACGGACGGGATCGGGAGATCGACCAGCTTTCTGACGTCCTGATCGCGGAACGGATCGTGCTGTTCTACTCGCCATCAGGCGCGGGCAAGACGTCGCTACTTGAGGCTGGCCTGCGGCCTCGGCTCGAAAAGCGGGATTTCGAGGTCCTGCCGACCGTCCGGGTTGGCTATGTGCCTCCCCCTTCGCTCAACGGAGCCGCAGTGCGCAACCGGTATCTTCTGAGCACGTTGCTGTCGCTGGAAGAAGACCGGCCGTCCGACCAGCAACTTGGCATCTCCGAACTGCTCGACATCGGACTGAGCGACTATCTCGATCGTCTTGACCATAATCATCGGGATCCCTGCATCCTCTTTGACCAGTTCGAGGAGCTATTCACACTCGACCCGACCGACCAAGAGCAGAAGGTCGACTTCCTGCACGAGGTGGGTATCGCACTGCGCGATCGCGGTCGGTGGGCGCTGTTCTCGATGCGCGAGGACTTCATC
>Ga0070717_10003794_pt1 | contig 10865 bp, 12 predicted proteins | sample LARL113metaG_FD_71366 | JGI IMG/M metagenome (GOLD analysis project Ga0070717, IMG submission 71366) | Corn, switchgrass and miscanthus rhizosphere microbial communities from Kellogg Biological Station, Michigan, USA - LAR L11-3 metaG | ecosystem: Host-associated > Plants > Roots > Rhizosphere ...
ACAAGCCAATCGTCAGGACTTTCAGCCGGATCAGCGACAAATTCAATCTCACCCTGTTCCCCATGCAAGAGCACACGATCGCCCTTTCTGATTTCCTCACCTGATGAATAAAAGAATGGCATCGCGATCAGTGGCTGTTTCTACATGTTATCGGGAAGCGTACTTGATTTCTCGTTGTTGTGCCATTCTGAGCGCCAGCCCTTGCCTTCGACAGGATCTGATCCTCGTCGCCCGCTCGCCCATCATGGCTATAGCGACAAGGCAGGTCCACCGACGGCTACGTTGGGGGTGCTCGATGCCTTGGACTTAGCCCCGTACTGCCGTGAATTCCTCGTCTAGGCGATTGGCTTTCGCCAGATCAATCGTCAGCCGAGCCCTGATACAGAAAGATAAACGGTTTCGGACCCTTCATGTAGCCAGTGTCGAGGGCTTCGATCTGAAAACCAGCGTGCCGGATCAAGGCGTCGATTTTGCGGTCTAGATGACAGCCGCCAGCAATATGTTTCCAGCACGGCGTCAACCGGTGCTACCACCGCTCCACCCGTAACTCCGGAGCGAGGCCATGCTCGACGAACAGCAAACATCCGCCCGATTTGAGCACGCGCCGCATCTCGATCAGCGCCGCCAGCGGATCTGGGATCGAGCACAGCGTCCAGGTCGTCACGACGGTGTCGAAGCTCGCGTCGACGAATGGCAGATGCTCGGCTGAAGCTTGAAACAGCGATACTGGAACGAGTGCATCAGCAATCCGCTTCCGCGCCCGGTAGAGTAGCTCCAGGGAGGGATCAATCGCGCAAACGCCATCGACCGCCGAACCGTAGAGTGGCAGGTTCAGGCCCAACCCGACACCGACTTCAAGCACCAAGCCTCGTGCTTTTCTGATCGCCCGCTGGCGATAGGGGTCCAGCACCCGGTTCCGCATAGCCAAATCGACCAGGTGCGGCAAAGCCCAGCGCTTGTAGAAACCCATGGGCGTTTCATCCGTGAGAGGGCGATCTCCCCTCGATGGTCAATCGGACCCCGATCTGACGCAAGGGCCGGGCCGAGGTTAGGTACAGGAACCGGCGACAGCATGCGACCGGCCACCATTAGGCTCCCCTCGCCAGTGTATCGAATAGCCGCTCATGAATTCGATTTTGCTCTCTCGGCGAGGAAATTTACTCTGGCGTTGGCTAGGCAACCCGTGAACGTGATCGCCTCCTTTTCGCGGGTGTCGGCTCTGGCACCGCTTCATTGGCGACCTCAGCAGACTGCGACGCAGAACGAGACCGCCGCCTCCGTGTGCGTGATGCCTCCGATTTCCCATCGGCATCTGCCGACGTCAGTACTGCCGTTGGCGTCGCTGCTGGGCCTGCCTGCGCTTTGGGCTTGCGACCAAGGCCGAGTGCCTTAGCCATGGTCGATCGACGCTCCGAATAAGCCGGGGCGGTAAGCGGATGATCGGTCCGCAGTCCCCAACGCTTCAGGTACTCATCCCGGCTCAACCCGTGCTGACTATTGATGTGCCGTCGCAGCGTCTTCCCCCGGTAGCCGCAGTCCAGACAAATCACATACTCCTGGCTCACGGAACGCCGGACCGACACAGCAGGGGTCAGGATCTCCTCGGGTTGAACGGGCTGTCCAAGCTGGCCGAGAGCCTGATGCACAGAAGTGATAATCTCAGGAAGTTGCTCCGGGTTCAGCTTATGCTGCCTTACATAGCTCCCGATGATCTTCGCGGTGAGAATTGGATTAAGCCGTTCAATATCCATGACATTGACCCTGTGATTTCGTTCGTACCCCCATACATAACGCGGAAGGAATCCATTAAAAGAGGCTTCGGGTAATTTACTACAGCCCCCATCCCCGCATTAGCTACTTTGTGGTTAGAGCCATCTGACGGCTATTTGCTGTACCATCGCGACACCAGGCCAACTTTGGCAATAGGCTCAAATTTGTTAGCAAAATTGAGTTCAATCGGGCGAGAATAGAAAGGAGCAGTTGTCACAGTCAGTTTTTCTTCTTCAGGAAATTCGTAGTAATTTTCTTTGAATGACTCGTTAAATTTATCCTCAGGCCAAGGCTCCTGGGAGGTAGGGGGTCTAAAATATCAAGCGATCGACCTTCCATGACCGCACGCCAACTTTACGCGTATTCCCACAGTTTAATCGATTTGGTTTACTCGTAAATTTGCAGCCGTCTCGACCTAGAAAGTCTGTCAAAAAACAGTTGCTACGGAATATTTTGTCTCCTCGACCATTGCAGTGTATTCTATGGTAAAGTATTTCGGTCGACGAAAGGTTCTACGAAGCCGCCCAGGCGGGTGTGTGTCGAATTCATTGCCCATAGGCTGCGAGACGGCGATTTGAGTCAACGCTCTGTCACCTGTATCACGCAGAAAACATAAGTAGTTCTCCGTGCATAATCGATACAGACCGTGGATTGTTCTATGAACCACGGTCATATGAGTGTCTTAACTCGATTTCTCGTGATTTGGAAACCGTAGAAGCCAGCTTAGTGGAGTTAAAGACGCTAGTGAGTATCAGTGGACAAATGATCAATCCTTCTGACGAATTGATCTTCCGGTATCCGAGCTGCTCCGCGAGATAGTCGGGGTAGGTACTGCTCGATCGCCTGGATGCTCGAATAGTGGCTCCCCGACTGATAGCCGACCGATATCGGCACGCCCGTAAGCTCTTCCGGGCTGCGGATGGGAGAGTCGTGCGGCACGAAAATGCCGGCCGGCGCGACCGAATACACGTCCGCCCAGAGCTTGCCGTGGCCGTTCGAGGCCGCCACGTTCACGGTCCAATGGCAGGCGCAATTGACGTCGGAGGTGCGGCCCTTTTCGAACGTCTGGTAGGCGCCGGACTTCTGTCCATCCTGATCGTGCGACTTGCCGTCCGTCGATCGCACGGTTTCCTCGAAGACGTATTCGAGACCTTCGTCCGCGAAGTAGCCTTTCTCGTCGGCGACCCATTCCTGCAGCCGAAAATGCGGCTGGATGATGAATTTCTGATTTTTCACGCTGTCCTCCGTCTTCACTGGACTTGTATCGATTGATCCAAATCCTATACCGGCAGGGCACTCGGCTCTAGCGGACGATGGGAATAGACTTCATTCGATATTGGAATGCAGGTAGAATTGCGGGTCGCGATCGATGGAGCCGAATCCATGGATGAAGACGACATCGGCCTTCGGCATTTGAGGGTTCTGAGCCTGCTGCTGGAAGTCGGCAGCATCACGCGCGCCGCACAGATCCTCGACACGACGCAGTCGTCGGTCAGCAAGATACTGGCCAAGCTGCGGGTCCATTTCGGCGATCCGCCGTTCGTGCGGGTCGGCCTATCGCTGTGCCCGACCCCCAAGGCAATTGAACTTGCGCAGCCCTTGCGGGGATTGCTGACCGCCTCTGACGCCATGCGGTCCTCGACCTCGTCATTCGATCCCGGATCTTCGACCAGGGAGTTCTCGGTGCTCGTCACTGAGGTAGGAATGATACAGATGGTGCCTCCGCTCATGGGCCATCTGGAGAAGGCGGGGCAAGGCTTGCGACTCAAGGCGGTTCCACTCGATTCCCGACAATTCGGAGCGCGCCTCGAAGCAGGAGAGGCGGATGTCGCCTTGGGCATGTTTCCCGGCGCGGCGGCGACGATGCGGTGCCAGCGCCTTTATTCCGAAACCTACGTGAGCGTGGTGCGCAAGGGCCATCCGCGAATTCGAACCTATGCAACTCAGAAGCCTTTCTGCGCGAACGCCACATCATGGTGACCTTTTCAAACACAGGGCATGCCGTGCATCAGGTACTAGAGCAGGTCTTGACTTAGCAAGCTGGACAAGGACCATGTGCAGGTTCGGGTCCCCAGTTTCGTCACTGCCGCGTTCGTGGCAAGCCGAACCGATGCCGTCGCCAGCATACCGGCCAGATTGGCGGAATATCTGGTTGACGATCTTCAACTCGCCGTTTTCCGGACGCCGCTCAACTTGCCGCGCGTCGAGATCAGCCAATTCTGGCACGAGCGTGTTCATGCCGACCGCGGACATCGATGGTTCCGCGCCGCAATTTATGAGCTGTTCGGTGCATCGCGGGCGACCGAAGCATCAGAGCTGAAAAGTCGGACCGCCTAGTCCACGGCCGATCCACTCGCCCGGGTGGCATTTTTGCTCGCGGTGAGCTGGAAGGAGAGCCCCCAACTGCGTCGACCGTGAGAGGGACCGAGGGTTCGAATCCGCCTTCCTCCAGCGGCGAGTCGCCTGCGAACTTGACATTTTCGCGCGCTCCGCCATCACCGGCAGGCGCTATGGGTGCTTGAAGCGGGTGACGAGCCCAGCCGAGCCCTTGACGTGATCCTTGAGCGCGGCCGCCAGCTCTTCGCGGGTCAGACCGGGCTGCAGCGCCTTGGGCCCAGGCCGATCGTGGCGATCTGGGTCTTGTCACCGATCTCCGCGAGGAAAAAAGCGCACAGCGTTGACAGGAATGCGCCCGCCCGGCTCGTCCCGTTATCGTCGCCCTCATATTTGTCCGGAAACAGCGCCCACACGGCGACGCTGAGGAACGAAATTCCAAGGATCCAGCGCATCCACGGGCCACTGAGCAAGCTGCCAAAAAACGTGCCGGCGAGCCCGGCGGCGGCATGGTTTGCGAGCGTGGCGAAGAGGATCCCGAAGCAGCTCACACGGCTCAAGCCTTCTCTGATGCCCACGGAGCGGACACGGTCGGTGTCGAACGGCGCTTGGAGCGTTGGTCCAGGTAGCTGGCCCAACCAGGATCGTAGGGGTTGACCTCGGATTTCACCGTGACCTGCCTCACAATCCTCACTGATGCGGCATGAAACAGACGGAGGTGGGCGAACCTTGGCCCCTCGTCCGGCGACTCTCCGAAGAACCACCAGTCACGGGTTCCTACCCGCTCGAAGTATTTGCACTTGACCCATCGGCGCCCTTGCGGGGATGGCGAGCGCATGCCCATTGCCATAACATCCGAAAAATCGCGGCATCGATGCGAGCAAAAATACGTTTCGAAACGACATGGCGATGATAGTTAGCCCATCCTCGGATCACCGGGTTAAGCCTGGTGATGAGACGATGAGCGGTGTCGCCGAGGTGTTCTCGAACGATCTCCTTCACCCGTGTCAGCAACGATTTGATGCTTTTCCGAGACGGCTTGATCAATAACTTCCCGTTCGGATAGCGTCTGATATTCTGACCTAGGAAGTCGAACCCGTCAGCGACGTGCGTGATGGCGGTCTTCTCCGGAGAGAGTTGTAGGCCGCGCTCGTTGCCAGCACCGGCGAGATGATTCCGCCCTGCGGTGTGCCGGAGATTGTGTCGTAAAACACCTGCTTTTCGAGGAAGCCCGACTTTAGCCATTTCCGGAGGATCATCTTGTCCATAAGGACATGATCGAGCAGCCATTGATGACTGATATTGTCGAAGCAACCCTTTATGTCGCCCTCCACACAGGCTCTTAAACGGCTTGTACGCCCACAGCTAACGCACGCGCGAGGGCCGAATCGATCCGCAGGTCTCTGCCGTTAGCACGGTTAAACGATGACGTGCTGTTGGCAACGAGGGTCAACGGCGACGTGCTGCCCGACCGGCACCGAGGCCCAGTCCGTCTGGTCGTGCCGGGTTTCTACGGAACCAACTCCAAGTGGCTCTGGTGCCTGACGCTGGCCGTGAGGAATCCAAGCTTCGAGACGATGAGACGCCTCTCGTCATCTGCGACATCGATGTGCGTCATTGGGACTTTCCTGATCCCTGTTACCTTGCGATCTCAGGGGTCGGTCGTATTAGACGGCCGATTGCGCCTTCGAGTTCGTCGATAATCCGGCGCTATGTAACCCAGGGCGAGATTCCGGAGGGCACCGTCTAAAGGCACCTGACGCGGATCACAATCCAAGATCGCCAGGGCATTACTGAGCGGCGACCGGATGTGAGGTTCTGCAGCGCGGTGCTGCAGCTGACGAAAGGGTTCGAAGCGGGATCCGAACTTACGGGATCGGTGCCATCAATGAATAGCTCGTTGACCCAGCCGGCTCCCATGTGAGGTATTGTGGGCCACTGTCTTTTTACGCTTGCCCATGAGGACTGTGACGGTGGATCCGAGTCACGGCGGAATGAGGATCGTCCGGATCGCGACCGGCTGGCGATCCGGTTCGAACAGTTCAAGAAATCTGTACGGTTTTAACAGCTACGGTTTTCCGATAGATGCAAAGCAGATCCCCGGCTTCTCCGCGCTCAATGAACGGAGAGCCGCAGGGAGGCTTGATATCGGCAGCGACTTGGGGTCAGCGGCTAGTGCAATGACAAACGCTAGCTACTGAACAACTTGTCGCCAGGGAACCGGGCATTGGGGTACAGCAGGGTAATACCCCTGATAGGGATCGCACCAATACCAAACCGTGGGTGCATAGGGGGCGTAACCATAGTCGTAGTCATAGCCGCCGCTGTAATAGGGAGCCGTTGCTAGCGCTCCTCCGAGTAGTCCAAGGCCAACACCGAGACCTATCGCGGGTCCAATTCCCCAACCGCCACCGTGACCACCATGATGCCAGCCGCCGCCACGCCAATTACCACCGCCGCCATGCCAGCCAGCGCCGTTCCAATTAGCACCACCGGCATGCCAGCCGCCGCCGTGCCAGCCGCCTCCGCCCCCATGTCCGCCGCCATGATGGTCAGCGAATGACGGAACAGCCGAAAATGCCAGCAACGCAGCCGCCGCCGTGATAGCTACTAAACGTCTAGCCATGTCCGTTTTCCAGTTCTGCTTGAGAAAACGGCTGGGCCTACTTCCTAATTCCCTCGCTTTCTCGGCCCGATGATAGGTCGTGATCAATGTCTATCGCGTCGCGATGCCGGAAATCGCCTCAACCCAATCAACTGGCTTAACGGTGATCGCCGCCAACCGCGCGTCGCTCGCACGGAAGTCAGGTTCGCAAGAGACTCGCTGGTGGAGGGAAATGGATTCGAACTTCCAGTTCCGTGCCAATAGGCAACACCTTGCATCGTCCGAGATGAGCCCGATCGCGCGTCGGCAGTGTCATCCGAGCAGTTGCGAGCCCACCTAACGAGACGCTGCCGGACGCTCCGGGCGCGCTCTCGGGCGGTGCGCGCTGGATATGTATCGGGTACGCTGCACGCGGTGTCGCCGGCTTGCACGGCGAGAGCACGGCCTTACTAGCAGGAGAACCGCCAATGTCGATCGAGATTATTCGGACAGGCGCCGCGCTCGGCGCCGAGATCCGCGGTGTCAATTTGGCCCGACCCACCGACGATGAGACGTTCGCCGCTATCGAGCGCGCCTACAATGATCACGCTGTAATCTTCTTCCGCGATCAGCACATCACGCCCCTGCAACAGGTGGCCATTACCCGCCGTTTTGGCGAAATCGAGTTCAACATCTTCGGTGAACGATGGAGCGTGCCAGGCAGTCCGGAGATCGTCGTCGTCTCCAACGTGACCGAGGATGGCCGTCCGATCGGCGTGCGCCGCGCCGGCGAGAACTGGCACAGTGACATGGGCTACGCCTCACGGCCGCCGCGCGGTACAATGCTTTATGCATTGGAAATTCCCGAGCTGTTTGGTTTGGCGCTGGGAGACACAGAATTCGCCAGCACCGCCGCGGCGTGGGATGCCTTGCCGGAGCGGATGCGGCGGCACCTCGACGGGCGCCGCGCGGTGTTTGACTTTGCTGGGCGCAAGCGGGCCTTTCCGCCCACGCAAGCGGAAACAGATCGCTACCCGCCGGTCACCCATCCGATCGTCCGGACCCATCCCGTAACCGGGCGTAAATGCCTCTACGTTATGCGCGACGATTGCACCGGGATCGAGGGAATGGAGGGATGGGAAGCCGAGACGCTGATCGCCGCACTTGCCGATCACATTGTTAAGCCGGCCTTTGTCTATCGTCACCAATGGCAGGTCGGGGACCTGTTGATGTGGGACAACTGCACAGTGCAGCACCGGGCGATCCAGGACTATGACCTGCCGCAACGCCGGCTAATGCACCGAACGACTATGGGCGGCACAGTTCCACTCTAGGGGATAAGTGATAGTAGAGCTGTTCTATGCGTGCATGACGTACATGAGTGCCCGCTCGCCTCGCGCGGCGACTTCGCCAAGAGATTGGGCTGGACCCGCGGGGGAGGAATGTGCGGAACCCCGTTGGGGACCCCGGAAAGCTCCTCATTTTACGACGAGATCGACGTTTCGAATCTGTCTTGCTCTAGCGGAGGTCTGTGGCCTCAAAATGCGATGAGACCTCAGCCCAATGCTTTGTTCAGATCCACGATCAGGTCGTCGGGATCCTCAATCCCGACTGAAATGCGAATAAGCGTCGGCGTGATACCCAGCCGCAACCGTTCTTCTTCCGGAATGTCCGAATGAGTCATCGCCGCAGGATGAGAAGCAAGCGTCTCTGTACCACCCAGGCTTACCGCGAGCTTGATCACCTTAAGCCGATCCAGGACCGCAAAGGCTTCGGCCTCACCCCCCTTCACTTCGAAGCTGAAAGTGGAGCCTGGACTCTTGCATTGGCGCTCGAAGACTGGACGATCGGGATGGCCCTCGGGCAAGAATCCCAGATACCACACCGAAGCGACCTTCGGATGAGTATTGAGGAAGACTGCGACCTTGCGCGCGCCCTCCGCCGCGGCCGTCATTCTGAGCTTGAGGGTCTCGAGTGACCGCATCAGCAACCAACCGGTATGTGGATCGCACATCGTTCCCAGGATCGTGCGCATGCCACGGATCGGTTCGAGTACAGCGGTCGCTCCCGAACATCCGCCGGCAATCAGGTCGGAATGACCGCCGACATATTTAGTAAGCGACGTGACGACCAGATCAGCACCATGTGCCAGAGGGCTCTGATAGATCGGTCCCAACATCGTATTGTCAACGATGATAACCGGCCGCTTGCCGTCCGGACCGTGGAAGGCGGACACGATCTTCCGGGCACGATCGAGATCCACCATTCCGTTTGTGGGGTTTGCTGGCGTTTCGATATAAAGCGCCGCAATCGGCCCCTTGCCGCGCGCCGCCCGGACCGCTTCCTCCATAGCCCTGTTGCCGCCCTCGCTAAGAAAGCCGATCGAGGTCACACCGAATTGCGGCAGGATCTTCTTCAGTAGGAAATCGGTGCCGCCATAGACGGGGCCCGAATGGATGATCACCGAGCCTGGGCGCGCATAGGCCCAGAGCGTGGTCGAGATTGCCGCCATGCCCGAGGCGAAGACGAGACTAGCTTCGGCCTGATCCCAGATAGCCAATCGATCCTCGAGCATTTCGAGGTCGGGATTGTTGATCCGGCTATAGATCAATCCGGGCTCTTCATTGGGGCGTTTTTGCCGCAAGCCGTAGGCCAGCTCGAAGAACTCCTTTCCATCCTGAGCCGATCTAAACACGAAAGTCGAGGTCTGGAAGACCGGCGGCTTGAGAGAGCGCTCGGACAGAAAAGGGTCATAGCCATACCCCATCATTAGGGTTTCCGGTGACAGTGCGTGAGTTCCAAGAAATCTATTGTGGCTGTCTGTCATGGGCGTCGCTCCGATTTGCATTTCGAGAAGAAGCTAGGAAACGCGGCCGTCCCTCCGGGAACTCCGACTCGCAAGCACCAGGCAAACGAGAACTCTCAGTGCAGAAACAAAAGGAAGCGCGCCAGAGTGCAACATCAGCTCGAGGTTTTGCAGCGGATAGTCAATCCCAACCTCAATATCGAGATTGGTCATTTAGGCAGCGTCGATGAGAGCGGTAAGCGCCTGTCCGAAGGCATTGTCAGATTCAACTTCGGTCTAGCAGAGGGAGTACCAGACGGAATACGCGAGCACGCTGCGACAACGGCATTTCTGCCGCTATCGCCGCCGAGCTGCAAGAGGCGCAGCAGCTCGGCGAAAAGACCGGCAAGCCGGCGCGCCGATTCAAGGATCTGAGGTGGTCGACGCTGGATAGCTGGAGCCGCGCGCGCCGCGTCGTCGCCAAGGCCGAATGGACGAGCGGCGAAGCCAATCCACGCTTTGTCGTCACTTCGCTATCCCGCACCAGCACGAGGCCCGCCACCTCTACGAGAAGGTCTATTGCGCCCGCGGCGACATGGAGAGCCACATCAAGGAATGCCAGCTCGACCTGTTCGCCGACCGCACCTCGGCCGCCACCATGCGCGCCAACCAGTTGCGGTTATGGTTTGCCGCGATGGCCTACGTGCTGGTTTGCGCGTTGCGCCGCATCGCCCTCAGGCACACCCAGTTCGCCCAGGCCACCTGCGGCATCATTCGTCTCAAGCTGTTCAAGATCGGCGCGCTGGTGTCGGCAACGTCAAGAACAATGACCCGAGCCTCATCGAGCCGGTCACTGCATCGTGATCACAATGAGCTCAGCCATCAGGAGTATGGAACGGAGCACGATCCATCCCATGTCATGTTCCGGAGACGACCGAGTTCCCCCCATGTTCGTCGTCCCCGTCTGGAAACCCCGGCATCCCCCGCCGGGGTTTCTCTTTTGGCGAGCGGCATCCCGCTGCCTTTATGCCCGGCTTATGCGTCGGCGACCGCGAGGCGCGCGCCGATGGTCAGAGCGGCGAGCCGATAGACCGCATTGCGCCCAGCACGCCAGTCCGCGAGCTCCTCCTCGTCGAGGCGCTCGGGCATGCGCGGGTGCCATTCCTCGGGGACCGGCCGGATCACCGCGCCGGGCTCGAGCTGGCCACAATCGACGCGCATCGTGCAGCTGAAGCGGTGCCGATCGGGATATCGTGCGGTTCGGGATGGGTCTGGTCGTTCATGTCATTGCTCCTCCGGCGCCGTCGGGCGCCGCTCAATGCAGCTTCACCGGCGGACCGGTACGAGGCGACAGACCACGTGCCAGCAAGCCCAACACGGCGCGTCGGGTAC
>Ga0070717_10003795_pt1 | contig 10864 bp, 11 predicted proteins | sample LARL113metaG_FD_71366 | JGI IMG/M metagenome (GOLD analysis project Ga0070717, IMG submission 71366) | Corn, switchgrass and miscanthus rhizosphere microbial communities from Kellogg Biological Station, Michigan, USA - LAR L11-3 metaG | ecosystem: Host-associated > Plants > Roots > Rhizosphere ...
ACCCGCTCGCCGGTGGCGAGCAGCTCGCGTTCGGCGCGCCGGGCGAACGCCTCCATCCCCATCGCATTGAACATCTCGAACGCGGTGCGCAGCTCCTCGCGGGCTTCAAGGCGCCGCTTCTGCGGGCGCAGCCACTGGCCGTAGAGCAGGTGCGCCCGGGCGAGCTCCGGACGCAGCCGCGTCCGTCCGAGGCGCTCGATCGCTTCGCGGAAGAGCGGCTCGGCTTCCGCGCCATCGGTAAGCAGGGCACGCGACCGCGCCGCGATTCCCAGCCCCCAATCGGTGCCGGCGACCCCGGTGTGCTGTGTGAGGCGCTCCAGGGCACTGGCGCCATCGTCCGGGTGCCCGCTCAGGCTGGCCGACTCGATCACTTCCGCCAGCGCCCAGCTGGAGATGAACAGCTCGGGTGTGTCGTCGCTCGCCCGTCGGCCCGCAGCCAGCGCCTCCTCGTAGCGTTCTAATCCGTTGAGAAGGATCGCCTTCACGAACTCGCCCCACTGGACTGCGAATCCTTGGCCCACGGCGGTGGCATCGTTGATCGTGGACTCGAGCAGCGCGAGCGCATCAGCTTGTTGACCACGGAGCGCGACGAGCAGCATGCTTGCGTAGGGCGCGAGACGCGCGCCGGTCGCCTCCACGATCGCATCGGCCTCCGCCGTCGCGTCCGCGGCTTTCGCGAGTTCACCCGACCACGCGTCGATCACCGCCCCGGTGATCAGCCCCATCGGCACGCGGGCAAGCGCGCCGGCCTGGCGTGCGAGTTCGAGCTGCCGCGCATTGATCGCATGCCAGCTCTCATCGTCCCAGAGAATGTAGGAGGGGATCGGCGGCAACGGGGTCCAGTGGAAGCTGTTCGAGCCCGCGGTCTCTGCGGTGGCAAAGATGCCCGATACGCGTTTCAACGCCGGAGCCGCTGTGGCGCGTCCTTCGGTGACGAGCAACGCGAGCGCATCGAGCAGGAGGTCGAATGGCTGCGCGGGGCGCGTTGATGGGGGAGCCAGCCTGACCGCACGCGAGACCTCGAGCAGACCACCACTGGTGGCCATACTTCCTGCGAACCACGCCGCGCTCCAGGCATCCAGATAGGTCTCTCGCGCCAGATCCACGTCGAACCGCTCGAGTCGCCGGGCGGCGTTCAATAGCAGGGGTGGCGCATCGCTTCCAATGTTGGAGGAGAACGCGATCTGTCCGCTCAGCAGCTCCGCACGTGCGCGTTGGAATTCGTCCGGCGACCTCGCCTGCGCGATCGACACCATTCGCTCGGCGGCGTCGAACACGCCCGCATAGAGATTCGCGTCGGCCGCGGCCAGCGCGCGGTCCACCGTGCGCGCCGGGTCCCCCGTCAAGGCCACCGATCGCTGCAGAAAAGCCGCGGCGGCAGCCAACCCACCCCGTGCCTGTGCCCGCCCGGCCGAGCGCTCGAGCTCCATTGCGACGTCCTCATCGGGTCCGGAGGCCGCCGCGGCAAGGTGCCAGGCACGGCGGTCCGGGTCGAGCTCGCGGTCGGTCACCTCGGCCAGCGCCAAATGCGCGCGCCGGCGCTGCTCCGCCGAAGCCGAGCGGTACACCGCCGAGCGCACCAGCGGATGACGGAAGGTCACCTGCTCTCCGAGTGCGAGCAACCCATCCGTGGCGCCGTCGACCACCGCGGCGGGCGCGATCCCGAGCCGCTCGACCGCGCGCCAGACCAGCAGTGGGTCGCCGACGGGCTCCGCTGCGGCGACCAACAACAACCAGCGCGACTCCTCGGGTAGCGCCGGCAGTCGACGAGCGAAGCTCTCTTCGATCCGTCCCGACAGCGGTTGAGCACCCACCAGCCCGAAGCCGCTCGCCAGCTGGTCCGCCGTCAACCCTCGCGGCAGCTCCAACAACGCCAGCGGATTCCCGCGGGTCTCGGCCACGATCCGATCGCGCACCTGCTCATCAAGCGGGAACCTAACTGCCGAGTGAAGGAGGGCGCGGGCATCTCCGTTGCGCAACCCGCGCACCTCCAAAACCGGAAACCCCCGCAGTTCGTCTCTTAGATCACGGGCGGCGAACACAAGCCCTAGACGTTCCGCGAACAGCCGTCGTGCCACGAACGCAAGCGTTACCGCCGATGCCGTGTCCAGCCACTGCGCGTCATCGACCACACACAGCAACGGATGCTCCTCCGCGACTTCGGACAGCAAACCAAGCACCGCCAGCCCAATCAAGAAGCCGTCCGGCGCAGGGCCCTGATCCAGGCCGAACGCGACCGCAAGCGCCCGGCGCTGAGGGGCGGGGAGTCGGCCCGCGCGGTCTAGCAGAGGCGTGCACAGCTGGTGCAGGCCGGCGAAGGCCAGCTCCATCTCCGACTCCACCCCCAGCGCCCGGACGACAGCAAGGTCCGAAGCCGTCCCGATCACATGCTCGAGCAGCGCCGTCTTCCCGATCCCCGCCTCGCCCAGCACCACCAGTACCCCGCTGCGCCCGGACCGTGCGTCCCGGAACATCGCCTCGAGCGCTGCGTACTCGTCTCGCCGACCCCGCAACCTCAGCTCCCCGGAACCAGCCGCCATCAGATAACCATCGTAGAGCCATCCTCAGCAAACTTCCGTATTCCGGCGGCCTGCAACATCGGTCGAGCGTGGCGGGGTATGCGGACAACTCGTTAATCACCGGGATCTGGCGATGACTCGTCACCCGCCCACTGGCCAGGATCCAGTCGGGAGTCATCGACCCGAGGAGAACGAGCTCTTATGTCAGAAATCGGCAACGGTCGCGCCGATCGCGCTGACGTAGTCATCGTGGGAGGAGGCGCAGCGGGCGCCGTCCTCGCCAGCCGTCTCAGCGAGGATCCCACGCGCTCGCTCCTGCTGCTCGAGGCAGGCACGGCCTACGGCGTCGATGGCTATCCGGACGATCTGCGGGACACCGCGCACGTGCCGGCCAACCCGGAGCACGAGTGGGGCTTCGCCGCCCGCGGTGGTGCTGCCTCGGCGGAGATCGCGGCGGCGCGCGCCAACGTGCTCGGAGGCTGCTCGGCCCACAACGCCACGGTGGCGATGCGCGCGCGCCTGTACGACGTCCGCGATTGGCAGCGTCATGGCCTCGACGAGCGGACGATCGACGAAGCGAGGGACCTCCGGCGGATGCTCGACTCGCATTACGTCAAACACACGAACAAAGGACACAGACGATGAACCGGGATCTAGGGGTCTGGACTTACGAGGACTGCGCACTGCTCCTGATCGACTACCAGAAGGAGATGTTTGAGGTCATTCGCTCGGAAACGGACGCAGACCTCGTTGAGCTGAACGTGCGGCTGTTGGCCAAGACCGCCAAAGCGCTCGACGTGCCGATCGTGCTGTCGACCGTAGGGGTCGGGTACGGCTTCAACGGGCCGACTCTGCCGTCGATCCTGTCTGAGCTCCAGGACATCGAGCCGATTGACCGGACCTCGATGAACGCGTTCGAAGATCCAGCGTTCCGCGCGGCGGTGGAGGCGACCGGGCGCAAGCGGCTGATCATCGGTGCACTACACACCGAGATTTGCCTCAGCTTCGCTACGGTCCAGGCGCTGAAGGATGGTTACGACGCGATGGTCGTCACCGATGCTGTCGGAGGCCGATCCCAAACCGCGCATCGCACGGGAATCGAGAGGCTGGCGCACGCCGGCGCGGTGCCGACCACGGCGCTCGCGGTCAACACCGAGCTCTTCCGTGACTGGGCGACGCCGCAGGCCGGTCCCGCCCGCGATGTCATCTACTGGTACTTCACGGAGGCTCCGAAGGTCACCGCTGCCGTTGGCGTCGCCGAGGCGGAGAAGCAGGCCGCGGCAGCAACGCTAGCTGGAGCAAAGTGATGCCAGGCCGGCTGTCAGGAAACGTCTGCATCGTCACTGGCACAGGCGGAAGCATGGGACGGGCAACTGCGGTCGCGTTTGCTCGCGAGGGTGCGCTGGTCGTCGGCTGTGACGTGGCTGTCAAAGCTGCGGAAGAGACGGTCGAGATCGTGCTGGCTGCGGGTGGCGAGATGGTGTCACTCCAGCCGTGTCGTCTCAGCGATCCGGCGGACTGCGCGCGGCTCGTTGAGCTGGCGGTAGGCGAGTTCGGCAAGATCGACGTCCTGTTCAACCTTGCTGCGAGGTCGCACTTCCACAGGCTCGAGGACTTCACCGACGAGGAGTGGGCCGCGGCGCAGCAGGACGAGGTCGACCTGGTGTTCTACCTCACGCGCGCGGCGTGGCCTTATCTGAAGGCCAGCCGTGGCGTGGTCGTGAACATGGCGTCCCTGAACGGTTCCCTCGGCTTCAAGCTGCTGCCGTCGTTGGCGCACACGACGAACAAGGCGGCGATTATCGGGATGACCCGGCAGCTCGCGCTGGAAGGAAGCGAGCACGGGATTCGCGTGAACTCGATCTCGCCGGGGTTCATCGAAAGCAATTCGACTCGAGGCGAGCTGGAGGACGAGGAGTTCGGCCGCGAAATGCGCGGCAGGACGCTCCTGGGCCGGTTCGGCCGGCCGGAGGACGTGGCGAGCGTGGCGCTGTTCCTGGCCTCGGACGAGAGCTCGTACGTCACCGGCATCGACCTCGTCGTCGACGGCGGGATGAAGGTCTGGTGACTCCGGCGTGAGCGTGCAGCAGTCAGATCCGACAACGACCCACAGCGTCCATGCGCTGGCGGTGCCTGCGACGGCGCGAGCCCGATCTGGTTTCTGGGCCGTCGCCTTCGCCCTTCTGATCGTCATGGCGATGGCCACGCTTCCGAGCCCGCTCTACGGTCTTTACCGCATAAGAGATCACCTTTCCGAGCTCACGGTGACGGTGGTATACGCAATCTTCGCCGGTGGGACGATCGCCGCGCTGTTGTCGGTCCGGTTCGTTGCCGCGCGCGCCGGACGCCGAGGCGCGATGCTTGGGGCGGTGGCGACGATGATGGTGGCGGCGGGTCTGCTCGCGGCATCGAAGGCCCTTCCCGGGCTGCTCCTGGGGCGCCTGATCACGGGCGTGGCGGTCGGCCTGGCGGCCGGTACCGCGATCACCTACCTGATCGAGTTGCGCGCCCGCGCGGATCCGAACGCCTCCCCGGTCCGCGCTCAGACGATCGGTACGGCGGTGACCGTCGGGGCGCTTGGGATCGGGCCGCTGATCGCCGGCTGCCTGGCGGAGTGGGTGAAATACCCGCTGACCTTGACCTATCTTCTGTTCGTGGCGCTCGGGGCGATCGCTTTGATCGCGCTCGTCGCCGCGCCCGAGACCGGCAAGCAAACTCCTCCGGCATTGGCCGCCAGGCAGGCCGGCGGTCCGTCACGCGCCGCCGGGGTGTTGGTTCCAGGGGCCATAGCGACGCTCGCGGCCTTTTCGGCTAGCGGGCTGTTCGCCGGGCTGTCCGGCCTGTTCCTGGCCACGACGCTTCACCACCCCTCACACGCGTTGTCCGGCGCAACGTTGTGCCTGGTGTTCTCCTCGGGCGTGGTAGCTCAGCTGGCCACAACCGGACTACCCGCGTCGCGCGTACTCGCGCTCGGCACGATCTCGATGCTCGCGGGTCTCGCGCTGCTCGTGATCGCCGTGCGCCTTTCGACGCCAAGCCTCGCGCTGTTTCTGCTGGGTGGCGCGCTGATCGGCGCGGGCGCGGGCGCTGTCTTCAAAGGGACAACCGGGCTTGTGTTCGCGGCAACGGCGCCGGAGAACCGATTGGCGGCGACGTCGGATCTCCTCATCGCCCTTTACGTAGGGATTTCGATTCCCGTGATCGGCGCCGGAATCGCGCTCGACCGAGGCGCAAGCGCACCGGACACCGTGCTCGGGTTCGCCATCCTTGTCGGCTTGGGCGTCGTCGGCGCGGGAGCGCTCCTCGAACGCAAGCTGAGAAGAGTCGAGCGGTCGGCCTAGCAGATGTGCGCCTTACCCGAACACCCACGCAAGGGAGGCTCCTCGGTCGCGGACCCGACAGCCCGAGCGTTCCTCCGGCGCGCGGACCCGGTTCTCAAAGAGCTGATCGACGCGCGCCCGGACTTTCATCCACGCGCGTGGCTCGACGAGCTACCCCCGCTCGATGCGTTCGGGACGCTCATCTTCCAGGTGGTCGGGCAGCAGTTGTCGGTCGCGGCGACACGGACGATCGTCGCGCGTCTGCAGGAGCGGTTCGGCGGCCGGATGCCGTCGCCGCAGGAGCTGCTCGCCGTTGACCCGCGGGAGCTTCGCAACAGCGGCATGTCAAACCGCAAGGGCGCCACCCTGCGGGCGCTCGCGGAGCGCTTCATCGATGGCCGGCTGAGCGACGAGTCGCTCGCACAGATGACCGATGACGAGATCGAGGCCACGCTGACGGAGGTTCCGGGGATCGGGCCGTGGACCGCGCACGGCTTCCTCATCGTGGCTCTCGATCGGCCCGACGTCCTGCTCTCGGGTGATCTCGCGCTGCGCCGAGCCGTACAGCACGCCTACGGATTCGACCACCTCCCAACCGAGCACGAGATGGTGCAGGTAGCCGAGCGTTGGCGGCCGTATCGGTCCCTCGCGGTCAGTTACCTGTTCGCGTCCGAATATGACGGAGGAACCTAATGCAACCAGCGAACACCACGACTGTCGGGATTATCGGCGCGGGCCGGATCGGCCACGCGATGGCGCGGATCGCGCTGCGTGCCGGAAGACGGGTCGTGATCGCGAACAGCCGCGGGCCGCAGTCGCTGAGCTCGGTCGTGCACCAGCTGGGGGAGGGGGTGTCGGCCGGTGCGGTCAACGATGCCGCCGCGGCGGACATCGTCGTGCTCGCAGTGATGTGGGCCGACGTTCCGCGCGCCGTCGAGGGGCTGGCCTGGGAGGGCCGGACCTTGATCGACCCGACCAATGACTTCGACCCCAGCGACCTGAACGGGCGCACGTCCAGCGAGGTCGTGGCCGATCGCGTCGCCCCCGCGCGCGTGGTGAAGGCCGGCAACACGCTTGGGGCCGCCGTGCTCGCCTCCGACCCACACCAAGCGGGCGGTCAGCGCGTGATCTTCCTCTCCGGTGACGACTCGGAGGCCAAGTCCGAGGTCGGCGCTCTGTTCCAGGACGCCGGTTTCTTCACCATCGACCTCGGTGGCCTGCGCGAGGGCGGCCGGATGCAGCAGGTCGGCGCTCCGCTGGCCGGCCAAAACCTGATCCGTCTCGCCTGAGCTTGGCTCACCCGAATCCGGCGATGACCGCTCACCTGAATCGGCGGGACATTGGTCACGTGTCAAGCCATCAAGTCAACGAAGGAGTGAGATGACAAACGAAGAGTTCGTCCGCCAGGCATATGCAATCGCCGAGGTCAAGGACATTTCAGGCTGGGTCGCGTGCTTCAACCCGGACGGAGTGTTCGTCGACGAATCGGTTGGGCTGACCTACCGCGGTCCGGGCGAAGTGGGAAAGCCCGTTGAAAACTATGGGACTGCGTTCTCCGACATGCATCGCGAGCTCTACGACGTGTACGTGACGGGAGCGGCTGGTGACGTGGTGGTCGTGGAGCTGGCACTCCAGGGGACCCACGACGGGCCGCTCTGGCTTCCCCAGGGGATCCTTCCGCCTACGGGCAACCGCATGGACGCGCCGTGCTGCGATGTCTTTCGTCTCAAGAACGGGCGGATCCAACTGTTTGACTGTTACCCGTCGGGAACCGTGATCCTGGGCCAGCTCGGCGTGCTTGGGCACCTCGACGCCGCACTGCAGCAGCCGGCCGCCGTGTAGCCCGCCGATACCGAAAACCAGGAGCGATACCCAATGACCAGCCAGGCGATCCGCGACCCTTTCGCAGACCATCTCATCACCCCGGAGAACGCGGCGTTCGTGCTCATCGACTATCAGCAGAACCAGTTCAGGACGGTCCGCTCGATGGACCCGGATCTGCTCCTCGAGAACATCGTCTCGGCCGTGAAGCTGGCAAAGCTGTTCGACCTTGCGATCGTGCACTCCACCGTCGGCGTGGCCGCCGGGCGCGACGAGTCGACCGTGCCGGAACTCGCCGAACTGCTCAAGGACGATCCGCCGATCGATAGGACAGCGATCAATTCATGGGAGGACGCCGACTTCGTTGCAGCGATTCGCGCAACCGGCCGGCGCAAGCTCATCCTATGCGCCCTCTGGACGGAGGTCTGCATGGCCTTCCCCGCGCTCGACGCCATGCGCGAGGGCTACGAGGTCTATCCCGTCGTGGATGCGATCGGCGGCACGTCGCTCGAGGCGCACCGAGCGGGGCTCGAGCGCGTGGTCCAAGCCGGCGCGCAACCGATCAGCTGGGTATCGCTCGCGTGCGAGCTACAGCGCGACTGGGCTCGCGTAGCGACCGTTCCCGAGATCGTCGAGATTGTCCTCACCGAACGTCTCCTAGCGGCATGAGCGTCACCGTCGACCTTCACCACCACGTCATTCCCGACTTCTATTGGGAGGCCTCGAACGAGAATGGCAGTGCCGCTGGAGGGATCAATCCCCCGCCTTGGAGCCTCGACGGGGCGATCGCGTATCTCGACGAGGCGGGGATCGACATCGCCGTCGCATCGATCAGTACGCCCGGCGTGCACTTCGGTGACGATGCGGCGGCACGGGACCTTGCACGCCGGGTCAACGAGTACCTCGCGGGCGTCAAACATGACCGCCCGGACCGGTTCGGGGCCTTGGCGGTCCTGCCGCTGCCCGACGTCGAAGCGTCCCTGGAGCAAATCGCCTACGCGTTCGACGCCCTCGAACTCGACGGCGTGTCGATGTTCACCAACGCGGGCGGAAGCTACTTGGGCGACAGCCGCTTCGATCCGATCTTCGCGGAGCTTCACCGGCGCGCAGGGGTCGTGTTCGTCCACCCCACGGCGTCGCCGGATCCGATCGCGCACACCCTCGGCCTGCCCGACACGCTCCTCGACTACCCCGTCGACACGTCGCGCGCGATCGCAAAGCTCCACTACAGCGACACGTTCGCTCGGACGCCTGACATCAAGTACGTGTTCGTGCATGCCGGCGGCACGATTCCGTTCCTTGCCTCGCGCTTTGCGATCGTCGATGAGATGAACGTCATCCCCGGGGCGCGGGAGCGGGGAACATTCGCCGACACGCTGCCTCGCCTTTACTGGGACACCGCCTCGGCCTTCAGCGATCCAGTGCTCCACATGCTGCGATCCGTTACCGGGCTGCGGAATGTGGTGTTCGGGACCGACTATCCGTACCCCCGCGATGCCATCTCGATCGGTGGCCTACGCCAGATCCAGAACACAGCTGAGCTTGACGACGCCGAGCGCCAAGACCTGCTGGGCGGGTCGGCCGCGCGGTTGATCCCGCGCCTTGCCGAAATGAGTCACCAGCATGTCTGACGTCACCATCACGGTCGCTGAGTACGTGCTCGTCGAGGCCGCGAACCTGACGGCGGCGTGACTGGTACGCCAGGGTTACCATCGGGTGGGCTGCCAAGCGGCGTTAGATGTGAGGACCAGCTCATGTATCCAAGACGAGGAACCCACGAACGCGTGCCAGACGAGCGGTCGATGATCACGCCGCTGGAAGATGGTGTTGATCACGTCCGCGGGCCGGCGGGCGCGAGGGTCATGGTCGAGTACGGCGACTACGAGTGCCCATACTCGCGTCGGGCGTACCACGAGATCGAGCGCGTAGAGAATCAGCTGGGTGGAGCGGTGCGCTTTGCCTTCCGCCACTTCCCTCTCACCGAGATCCATCCGCATGCCCTCGCGGCGTCTCGAGCCGCGGAGGCTGCTTCCGTCCAGGACCGTTTCTGGGAGATGCACGATCTGCTCTTCCACCGCCAGAAGGCGCTCGAAGACGATGACCTACACCGGTATGCAGACGAGCTCGGGCTGGACGTCGAGCGCTTTGACGGCGATCGCGGCGGCGAGGCCGTATTCGCCCGCATTGAGCGGGACTTCCGCAGCGGGGTGGAATCCGGTGAGGTGCGCGGCACGCCGACGCTGTTCATCGACGGCATCGTGCATCTCGGCGGTTACGACGCGGAAACGTTGTTGGGACTGTTGAACGATGAGGGGCGAAGCTGATGTCGACTTGGATCTTCGAGCCTGGGCACACCGAGGTGGAGTTTCGGGCTCGTCACATGATGGTCACGTGGGTGCGCGGCCTGTTCAAGGACGTCCATGGGCGCCTAGAGCTCGAGTGGGACCGGTGCGTTGAGGCGACGTTCGAAGGGGAGATCGACGCGACCGGTATCTGGACCGGAGAGCCGCAACGTGACGAGCACTTGCGGAGTGCCGACTTTCTGAATGTCGAGAACCACCCAAGGATCACGTTTACCGGCCGCTTCACGGAGCGCACAGGGGGCACGACGTTCAAGGGTGAGGTTGATCTGACGATCCGCGGCATGACCAGAACGGTTCCGCTCGACATCATCTCGCTCGGGGAATGGAAGACGCCGTTCTGGGTCGGCGACGAGAACAAGGGCGAACTGCTTCGGATCGGCTTCGAGGCCACCGGCAAGATCAACCGACACGACTTCGGCGTCTCCTGGCAGGACGAAATCCCCGGCGGTGGCGTCGTCGTCGGCAACGAGATCGAGCTGAACCTCGACGCCGAGGCGATTCTGCTGGATGACCTCGAGCGCACCGGCGCGATCGAGTACTACCGGGACTGACAGCCGAGCGCCTCCCCGTTACCGCGGCGAGGGCCTAGTTTCCGTCCAGTCCACGTAGAGGTTGCGCTCGGCGAACTGCCAGGCGTCGCCGGCCTTGACGAAAGTGTCCGCGTAGCGAAGCCAAGCGACCATCAGCTTTCGTGGGGTCAGAGCCCTGGCCGTCCATGTAGACGACGAAATGCGTGTCCTCCGTGAAGAGCGCCTTCTGGCCCTCGGCGTCCCGACGGTCGGCGCAGTGCGCGTACGCGTCGACTAGCTCGCGGATCGCCAAGCGGTCCGCCGCTTCGCTT
>Ga0070717_10003796_pt1 | contig 10863 bp, 6 predicted proteins | sample LARL113metaG_FD_71366 | JGI IMG/M metagenome (GOLD analysis project Ga0070717, IMG submission 71366) | Corn, switchgrass and miscanthus rhizosphere microbial communities from Kellogg Biological Station, Michigan, USA - LAR L11-3 metaG | ecosystem: Host-associated > Plants > Roots > Rhizosphere ...
ACGCCCGGGAAGCCCTTGCGCTCGGTGCCGGCGATGCTGGCCATCGCCGAGTCCGCCTCGGCCGGCGGGATGACATCGCGCGTGTCGCCCCTGAAGTACTGGCTGACCATCTCCAGGGCCGCGGCCTCGCAGTAGTTCTCGTTCGGCTTGTCCGCGCCGAACTCGTTGAACGGGAACTGCGACGTGTAGGGGACCTTGATGAACACCGAGGGCGGCAGGGTCGGGACCGGCGTCGGCGCGGCGGTCGCGGGCGGCGCCGACGGCGTGTCGCTCGGGGCGGCGATGACCACGGCGGTCCTCGGCGCCGGGTTGGACGTGGTCGCGAAGAAGTGGCGCCAGACGCGGTAGCCGGAGTACCCGAGGCCGCCCACCGCCACCAGCGCGATCAGCGCGACTCCGAGGGTCTTTCGGCTGAGCATTCTGCATACGATACTCACCACGTTGAGCACCCCGGCTACCCAGCTCGGCGGCCGGGCGGTGATGAACACCTCACTGGTCCTCGCCGCGCGAGTGATCTCGCGCCTCGTGGCGCTGGTGACGGTCATCGTCCTGGCCCGCCACCTCGGCGACGCCCAGTACGGCCGCTACACGACGCTGGTCGCGTACAGCGCGCTGGTGAGCGTGATCGCCGACCTCGGCCTCAGCCCGCTGTACACGCGGGAGGCGGCGCGCGCCCCCGGTCGCATCCCCGAGTACCTGGGCACGCTGCTCAGCGGCAAGGTGCTGCTGGCGGTCGCGGCCTCGCTGGTGCTGGCGGTGGCGCTGACGTTCGCGGGCCTGGGCGGGCTGATCGTGCCGGGCGCGGCGCTGCTGGTGGTGACCACGTACTCGAGCCTGCTCCGGAACACGTTCTACGCCAGGGGCCGGATGGGGTTCGAGGCGGTGGCCATCCTGGCCGAGACCGCGATCCAGGCCGGCCTGATCCTGGCCGGGGCACGGCTGGGGGCCGGGTTGGCCTTCTTCATCTGGGCGTATGCCGCGTCGTACGGCTTCACGTGCGTGTACTGCCTGGTGGTCGTGTCGGTGTTCGGGCTGGGGCGGCCGCGGGTGGGCTTCGACGCGGCGCTGTTCCGGTCGTGGCTGCGCCTGGCGGCGCCGTTCGCGCTGGGCGCGTTCCTCACGAACGTCTACTTCCGCGCCGACGTGACGATCCTGCAGCACTACAAGCCGTTCCAGGAGGTGGGCTGGTACACGTTCGCGTACAAGCCGTTCGAGGCGCTCCAGTTCGTGCCGCTGGCGGTGCAGGCGACGGTGTACCCGCTGCTGGCGGTGTACTACCGCAACTCGCGGGAGCGGCTGGGGTCGGCGTACGCGCGGTTCTTCAAGATCCTGGTGCTGCTCGGGTGGCCGCTGACCGTGGGCACGTTCGTGCTGGCGGCGCCGGTGGGGCGGCTGTTCCAGCTGTTCCCGCAGTCGATCCCGTCGCTGCGGATCCTGGCGCTGGCGATCGTGTTCCTGTTCGTCAACTCGGCGTTCACCGCGATGCTGTACGCGATCGACCGGCAGGACCTGTTCGCGTGGACGACGGCGATCGCGGTGGTGGTGAACGTGGGGCTGAACCTGGCGTTCATCCCGTCCTTCGGCTACCTGGCCGCGAGCACGACGACGGTGATCACGGAGGCGGCGTTCTCGGTCGCGGCCTGGTTGTTCGTGGCCAGGGTCGAGCGGCTGCGGTGGCTGCGGGTGAGCTGGCGGATCCTGCTGGCGGGCCTGGTGATGGGCGCGGCGGTGCTGCCGCTGGCGAGCCGCTCGATCTTCATCGCGGCCCCGGTGGGCGCGCTGGTGTACGCGGCCGCCCTGTGGCTGCTGAGGGCGGTGGACCGCGACGAGCTGGCGATGCTGAAGCGGGGCCTCCTCCGGCGCTGAGATGCGCGTGATCCTCGGGCCCGGCGCCATGGCCGCGGCCGACTCCCTGGCGCAGCACGTCGCCGGGCTGCGCGCTCGTGGCGTCGACGCCGAGGCGATCGACCTCCCCCGCGGGCGGGCCGAGCGGGCGGCGCCCGTCTTCGCCGCCCTCGCCGGGCCCGGCGTCGTCGCCGGCGGGCACTCCTTCGGCGGGCGGGCGGCCAGCCTCGCCGCGGCCGAACCGGGTATCGAGTTCGCCGGGCTGCTCCTGTTCGGCTTCCCGCTCGCGGGTCGCGCCGAAGAGCGGACCGCCCACTTCCCCCGCGTCGGCTGCCCCGTGCTCGTGCTCAACGGCGAGGCGGACGAGCTGTCCCCGATCGCCGTCCTGCGCGAGAAGATCGCGCTCCTGCCGCGCGGCCGGCTGGTCAGCTTCCCCCGCCAGGGCCACGCGCTGCGGGGCGCCGCCCTGCGAGAAGCGCTCGACATCGCCGCCCGATTCGTCAGTAGCCTGGAACAGGCGACATGAGAGAGCTCCACCTCGCGGCCAACGGCCTCCGCTTCCGCTGCCTCGCTGACGGCCCCGAGGAGGGGCCGCTGGCGCTCCTGCTCCACGGATTCCCCGAGGGCGCCGAGTCCTGGCGGGCCCAGCTCGCCGAGCTCGCGGCCGCCGGCTGCCTCGCCGTGGCGCCCGACCTCCGCGGCTACGGCGGCTCCGACTGCCCGGAGGGCGAGGAGCCGTACCGGATGGTGCACCTCGTGGACGACGTGGTCGCCCTGGTCGCCGCCCTCGGCCGGGAGCGCTGCCACCTGGCCGGCCACGACTGGGGAGCGCTGGTCGGCTGGTCCGTCGCCAGCCGCCACCCCGAGCGGCTGGCCACCTGGAGCGCGCTCTCGGTCGGCCACCCGACGGCCTTCGTGGACGCGATCCGCGCCGACGGCGACCAGCGCGCCCGCTCGTCCTACGTGGAGCTCTTCCAGCTCCGGGGCAAGGCGGAGTCCGTGCTGGAGGAGGACGGCCACCGCCGCCTGCGCCGGATGTACGAGGTGGGCCCGAGGCCCGACGCCATCCCGGCGGAGGAGATCGAGACGTTCGTGCGCGCCATGGCCCGCCCCGGCCGCCTGACCGCGGGCCTGAACTACTACCGAGCCAACCTCGGCGACCCCGACGTCGAGCGGGCGATGGCCCCCGACCCGGTCCGCACGCCCACGCAGCTGCTGTGGGGCGACCAGGACCCCGCCTGTGGCCCGGCGCAGGCCCGGCTGACCGGCGACCACGCCCAGGGGCCGTACCGCCTGGAGGTGCTGGAGGGCGCCGGCCACTGGCTGCAGTTCGAGCGGCCGGCGGACGTGTCCCGCCTGCTCGTGGAGTGGATGGGCAGGCATGGCGACTAGCGTCACCGCCCCCGAGGACCAGGCCTGGCTGGACGTGTTCGACGCGGTCGGCGCCGCCGTGCACGAGGCGACGGCCGGCCTGCTCGGCACCGAGGCCGGCCGGGCGGAGATCGGCGTCGGCGCCGGCGGCGACCACACGGTCGAGCTCGACCGCGCCGCCGAGGAGGCGGCGCTGCGAGAGCTGGGCCGGTTCGCGGCCGCCGGCCATCCCTGCTCCGTCCTGTCCGAGGAGGTGGGCGTGGTGGACCTCGGGGCCCGCTGGCCGCTGGTCGTCCTGGACCCGGTGGACGGCAGCGTCAACGCCAAGCAGGGGCTGCCCCTGACCGCCGTGATGCTCAGCCTGGCGGAGGGGCCGACCGTGGCCGACGTCCGCGTCGGCTGGACCCTGAACCTGATCAGCGGCGAGCGCTGGCACGCCGTCCGCGGCGCCGGCGCCTTCCGGAACGGCCGCCCGCTGGCGCCGCTGCCGCCCAACGGCCGGCCCGGCCGCATCGACGTGCTGGGCGTCGAGAGCCGCGCCCGCGACCTCCGCGGGCTGCTGCCGCTGTTCGACCGGGCGAGCAAGGTTCGCATCCTGGGCTCGATCGCGCTGCTCGTCGCGCACGGCGCCGCGGGCGGCATCGAGGTCTTTGCCGTGCCGTTCCAGGCACGTATCTTCGACATGACGGCCGGCCTGCTGATGGTGGAGGAGGTTGGCGGCGTGGTGACCGACCTGGAGGGCCGGTCCCTCCGGAACGCTGCCGTCGGCCTCGAGAACAGGACGACGCTGCTCGGCTCAGCGACGCCCGGGCTGCACGAGCTCGCGCTCGATGCGCTCCGGGCTTGAACCGGGACAGCTTCGGCCTGGCGCGGTGATTCGGAGCAACAGCACCATGGAGCACCCGATGAGAGACGCCCGCTGCAGAGTGGTCATCGAGCACGTCGACCCCGAGATCGACGCCGGCCGGTTTCCGATCAAGCGGACGGAGGGCGAGCGGGTCGTCGTAGAGGCAGACGCCTTCGCCGAGGGCCACGACGAGCTGGCCTGCGTCCTGCTCCATCGCCCGGCTGGAGAGACGGAGTGGCGCGAGGCCCCCATGCGCCCACTGGTCAACGACCGCTGGCGCGGCGAGTTCGACGTGGAGACGACCGGCCGCTACGTCTACACGCTGGAGGCGTGGGTGGACCACTTCCACACCTGGGTCCGCGACCTCGTGCGCCGCCTGGAGGCGGGGCAGGACGTCACGGTGGACCTCCGGATCGGCGCCGACCTGGTCGCCGCCGCGGCGGCGCGCGCGGAGGGCGCGGACGCGACCCGGCTGGGCGAGCACGCGACCGCGCTGACCGGCCCCAGCGGCCAGCACCGGGCCCTGTCCCTGGAGCTGGCCGAGCTGATGGCCCGCCACCCCGACCGCTGCTTCGCCACCCGCTACGAGCGGGAGCTGGAGGTCCTGGTCGACCGCAAGCTCGCTCGCTTCGGGTCCTGGTACGAGCTGTTCCCGCGCTCTGCCGCGCCGGTCAAGGGCCGCCCCGGCACGTTCAAGGACGTGGAGGCGCGGCTGCCGTACGTGGCCGGGATGGGCTTCGACGTGCTCTACCTGACGCCGATCCACCCGATCGGCCGCACGCTCCGCAAGGGCCGCAACAACTCGATCAAGTGCGAGCCGGGCGACGTCGGCAGCCCGTACGCGATCGGCGGACCGGAGGGCGGCCACAAGTCGATCCACCCCGACCTGGGCACGCTGGCGGACTTCCGGCACCTCGTGAAGGCGGCGAAGCGGCACGGCCTGGAGATCGCGCTGGACATCGCGTTCAACGCCTCGCCCGACCACCCGTACGTCCGCGAGCACCCCGAGTGGTTCCGCGGCCGCCCCGACGGCACGATCCAGTACGCCGAGAACCCGCCCAAGAAGTACCAGGACATCTACCCGTTCGACTTCGAGGGCGAGGAGTGGCGCTCGCTGTGGATGGAGCTGCACAGCGTCTTCGAGTTCTGGATCGAGCAGGGCGTCCGGATCTTCCGCGTGGACAACCCGCACACCAAGCCGTTCGCGTTCTGGGAGTGGGTGATCCGCGAGACGCGCGACCGCCACCCGGACGTGATCTTCCTGTCCGAGGCGTTCACCCGCCCGCGCGTGATGCAGCGGCTGGCCAAGCTCGGGTTCAACCAGTCCTACACGTACTTCGCCTGGCGCAACGAGGCGTGGGAGCTGAAGGAGTACCTGACCGAGCTGACCCGGACCGAGGTGCGGGAGTACATGCGGCCCAGCTTCTGGACCAACACGCAGGACATCCTCACCGAGACCCTGCAGTCCGGCGGCCGGCCGGCCAGCGCGCTGCGGTTCGTGCTCGCCTCCACGCTGGCCGCGACGTACGGCATCTTCGGCCCGACCTTCGAGCTGGTCGAGGTGACGCCGCTGACGGCGGGCCGCGAGGAGTACCTCGACTCCGAGAAGTACCAGGTCCGCTACTGGGACCTGGACAAGCCGGCGAGCCTGAAGCCGCTGATCACGAAGGTCAACCGCATCCGCCGGCAGTACCGCGCGCTCCAGCAGGACCGCACGCTGCGCTTCCTGAAGACGGACAACGACAACCTGCTGGCATATGCCAAGAGCGACGAGGACGGCGGCGACGCGATCGTCGTCATCGTCAACCTGGACCCGAAGTGGAAGCAGTCGGGCTGGGTCGAGGTCCCCGTCCGCGCGCGCGCCGGCCACCCGCCGTACCGCGTGGACGACCTGCTGAACGACCGCCGGTTCACGTGGCGCACCGACAGCTGGAACTACGTCGAGCTGGATCCTGCCGATACGCCGGCGCACATCGTGCGGCTCCCGAGGCCGCTGGCGCCGGAGGAGGGGAGTGGTGGAAGGTGACGACGCCGCGACCTGGTACAAGGACGCGGTCATCTACGAGATGCACGTGCGCGCGTTCCGCGACTCCAACGGGGACGGCGTCGGCGACTTCAACGGCCTGATCGAGAAGCTCGACTACATCGCCCGGCTGGGCGTCACCGCGATCTGGCTGCTCCCGTTCTACCCGTCGCCGCTCCGGGACGACGGGTACGACGTCTCCGACTACCTGGGCGTGCACAGCTCGTACGGCCGCGTGGCCGACGTGCGCCGCCTGGTCCGGGAGGCGCATGCGCGGGGCCTGCGCGTGATCATCGAGCTGGTCTGCAACCACACATCGGACCAGCACGCGTGGTTCCAGCGCGCCCGCCGGGCCCGGCCCGGCACCGCCGCCCGCGACTTCTACGTCTGGAGCGACACCGACCAGCGCTACGCGGACGCCCGGATCATCTTCAAGGACACCGAGACGTCGAACTGGGCCTGGGACGCGGTCGCCCAGGCCTACTACTGGCACCGCTTCTACTCGCACATGCCGGACCTGAACTACGACAACCCGCAGGTCCGGCGCGCGATCCTGAAGGTCGTCGACCACTGGCTGGAGATGGGCGTGGACGGCCTCCGCCTGGACGCGATCCCGTACCTGTACGAGCGGGAGGGGACCAACTCCGAGAACCTGCCCGAGTCGCACGCGTTCCTGAAGGAGCTGCGCGCCCACATCGACCGACGCTTCCCCAACCGCATGCTGCTGGCCGAGGCCAACCAGTGGCCCGAGGACGCGGTGGCGTACCTCGGACAGGGCGAGGGGGACGAGTGCCACATGGCGTTCCATTTCCCTGTGATGCCCCGGCTGTTCATGGGCCTGCGGATGGAGGACCGCTTCCCGATCATCGACATCCTGACCCAGACGCCGCCCATCCCCAGCAGCGCCCAGTGGGCGCTGTTCCTGCGCAACCACGACGAGCTGACGCTGGAGATGGTCACGGACGAGGAGCGGGACTACATGTACTGGGCGTACACCCAGGACGCCGAGGCCCGCCTCAACCTGGGCATCCGCCGCCGCCTGGCGCCGCTGCTGGGCAACAACCGGCGCCGCATCGAGCTGATGAACGCCCTGCTCCTGTCGCTGCCGGGCACGCCGGTCCTGTACTACGGCGACGAGATCGGCATGGGCGACAACATCTACCTCGGCGACCGCAACGGCGTGCGCACCCCCATGCAGTGGAGCGGCGACCGCAACGCCGGCTTCTCGTCCAGCAACCGGCAGCGCCTGTACCTGCCGGTGATCCTCGACCCCGAGTACCACTACGAGGCGATCAACGTCGAGGCCCAGGAGGCGAACCCGCAGTCGCTGCTGAGCTGGATGCGCCGGATCATCGCGCTGCGCAAGCGCTTCCAGGCGTTCGGCCGGGGCACGATCGAGTTCCTGCACCCCGAGAACCGCAAGGTGCTGGCCTTCGTGCGCCAGTACGGGGAGGAGCGGATCCTGGTGATCGCGAACCTCTCGCGGTTCTCCCAGTTCGCCCACCTCGACCTGTCAGCGCACAGCGGCCAGATGCCGGTCGAGCTGTTCGGACGGATCGAGTTCCCTCCGGTCACGGACCAGCCCTACCAGGTGATGCTGGGCCCACATGCCTTTTACTGGTTCTCGTTGGAACCGCAGCGAGTGGACCTCGGCCAGCTGACGCCGATGCCCGAGCTGTCGGTCCGGGACCGGGAGCTCGAGCGGGTTCTGCCCGCCTACCTGCGCGGGCAGCGCTGGTTCGGCGGCCGCAGCCGCCGGATCAACGACGTGCGGGTGGTCGATTCAGTCTCGATCGCCGACACCGTCCTCAAGCTGGTGGACGTCCAGTACCAGACGGGCGAGGCCGACATGTACGCGATGCCGCTGTGCCCCAACCGCGAGGGCCGGATCGTGGACGCGCTCGGTGAGCCGACGTTCAACCACCTGCTGCTCGAGGCGATCGCCCGCCGCCGCCGCTTCCACGGCCGCGCCGGCGACGTCGTCGCGCTGCCGACCCACGAGCTGGCGCGGCTGCGCGGCGCCGAGGACCTGGCCCCCAAGCTGTCGGGAGCCGAGCAGACGAACAACTCGGTGATCTTCGGCGAGCGGCTGATCCTCAAGATGTACCGGCGGATCGAGGACGGCCTCAACCCGGACCTGGAGCTGTCGCGGTTCCTGACCGAGGTCGGGTTCCCCAACATCCCGGCGATGGCCGGCGCCGTGCTGTACCGGCGCGACCGGGACCGCACGGCGGCGCTGGCGATGCTGCAGGCGTACGTCCCGAACCAGGGCGACGCGTGGACGCACGCGCAGACGGAGGTCGCGGCCGACACGGCCGACCTGGAGCGCTACCGGCCCCTGGCCGAGCTGCTCGGCCGGCGCACCGCCGAGATGCACCTGGCGCTGGCGTCGCGGTCCGAGGACCGGGCGTTCGCGCCGGAGCCCACGCAGGCCCAGGACTCCCGCTCCGTGTACCAGTCGATCCGCTCGCTGTCGGGCCAGGTGCTGCCGGTGCTGCGCGAGCGGCTGGGGCAGCTGCCGGAGGGCGCGTGCGCCGACGCCGAGCTGGTCCTGGGCGGGGGCTGGGAGCGCCTGCACGAGCGCCTGCGCAGCCTGATCGGCCGCCCGATCTCGGCCCGCCGCATCCGCTGCCACGGCGACTACCACCTGGGCCAGGTGCTGTTCACCGGCGGCGACTTCTTCATCATCGACTTCGAGGGCGAGCCCTCGCGGCCGCTGCGCGAGCGGCGCCTGAAGCGCTGGGCGCTGAAGGACGTCGCGGGCATGCTGCGGTCCTACGCCTACGCCGGCCAGGCGGCGAACGTGCCGCACGGGCCACAGTGGGCCAAGGCGGCCGGAGAGGTCTTCATGGAGGCCTACCTGGAGCGGGCGACCGGGGCGCCGTTCCTGCCCGGGAGCCCGGCCGAGCGCGACCTGCTGCTGGACGTGATGCTGATCGAGAAGGCCCTGTACGAGCTGCGCTACGAGCTGGACCACCGCCCCGACTGGGTCCACATCCCGCTGCGCGGCCTTTGCGAGCTTGCGGAAAGGTGACGATGGATACACACGTGCGACCGCAACGGCTGACCGAGGACGACCTGTACCTCTTCAACGAGGGCAGCCACTTCCGGCTGCACGAGAAGCTGGGCGCGCACCCCGAGAGCGACGGCACCGGGTTCGGGGTCTGGGCGCCCAACGCGGAGCGGGTCTCCGTGATCGGGGATTTCAACGGGTGGAACCCGGAAGCGCACCCGCTGACGCCCCGCGGCACCTCCGGCATCTGGGAGGGCTTCATCCCCGAGGCCCGCGTGGGCAACGTCTACAAGTACCGGATCGTGGGCCGGGGCGGCGTCTACCGGGCCGACAAGGCCGACCCGCTGGCCGTGCTGGCCGAGGTGCCGCCGAAGACGGGCTCGGTGATCTGGGACCTGGGCTACGACTGGGAGGACCGCGACTGGATGCGCGACCGGGCGGTCCGCAACGCGTCCGACGCCCCCTGGTCGATCTACGAGGTCCACATCGGCTCCTGGATGCGCGTGCCGGAGGACGGCAACCGCTCGCTCTCCTACCGCGAGCTGGCCCCCCGCCTGGCCGACCACGTGGAGCGGGAGGGGTTCACGCACGTCGAGCTGCTGCCGGTCATGGAGCACCCGTTCTTCGGCTCCTGGGGCTACCAGACGACGTCGTACTTCGCGCCGAGCAGCCGGTACGGGACGCCCCAGGACTTCATGTTCCTCGTGGACTACCTGCACCAGCGCGGGATCGGCGTGATCCTGGACTGGGTGCCCTCGCACTTCCCCTCGGACGCGCACGGCCTGGCCTACTTCGACGGCACCCACCTGTACGAGCACGAGGACCCGCGGCGCGGGTTCCACCCCGACTGGAACAGCTACATCTTCAACTACGGCCGCCACGAGGTCCGCAGCTTCCTGATCTCGAGCGCGCTGTTCTGGCTGGACCGATACCACGTGGACGGCATCCGCGTGGACGCCGTCGCGTCGATGCTCTACCTCGACTACTCCCGGCGCGAGGGGGAGTGGATCCCGAACGCGTTCGGCGGCCGCGAGAACCTGGACGCGATCGAGTTCCTGCGCCGCCTGAACACGGAGATCTACGCCGGGTTCCCCAACGTGCAGACGATGGCCGAGGAGTCCACGTCCTGGCCGATAGTCTCCCGCCCGACGTACCTGGGCGGCCTCGGCTTCGGCATGAAGTGGGACATGGGCTGGATGCACGACACGCTGGAGTACTTCAGGCACGACCCGGTGCACCGCCGCTACCACCACGAGCACCTGACGTTCCGCGGCCTGTACCAGTTCACCGAGAACTTCGTGCTGCCGCTCTCCCACGACGAGGTCGTCTACGGCAAGGGCTCGCTGCTGGGCCGGATGCCGGGCGACGAGTGGCAGCGATTCGCCAACCTGCGCCTGCTGTACGCGTGGATGCACTCCCAGCCGGGGAAGAAGCTGCTCTTCATGGGCGGCGAGTTCGGCCAGTGGAGCGAGTGGAACCACGACGGGTCGCTGGACTGGCACCTGACCCATGAGCCGCTGCGGGACGGGCTGCTGCGCTGCGTGGCCGACCTGAATCGGCTGCACCGCACGCAGCCGGCGCTGCACGCGCTCGACTTCTCGCCGGAGGGCTTCGAGTGGGTGGACGCCAACGACTCCGAGCAGTCCGTGGCCTCGCTGCTGCGCTTCGGCGGCGGCGACGTGGTCCTGGCCATCTGCAACTTCACGCCGGTGCCTCGCCCGGGCTACCGGGTGGGCGTGCCCCGGCCCGGCCGCTGGGCGGAGG
>Ga0070717_10003797_pt1 | contig 10862 bp, 7 predicted proteins | sample LARL113metaG_FD_71366 | JGI IMG/M metagenome (GOLD analysis project Ga0070717, IMG submission 71366) | Corn, switchgrass and miscanthus rhizosphere microbial communities from Kellogg Biological Station, Michigan, USA - LAR L11-3 metaG | ecosystem: Host-associated > Plants > Roots > Rhizosphere ...
GCAGGGACCCCCAAGCTAGGCGGGACCTCTCGTACAGTGGCAGACATGGCAGGCACGAGCGACCCGGCCGGCGTCCGCGGCGAGATCGGGGCGTTCCTGAGCACCCGCCGGGCCAGGATCAGTCCCGCGCAGGCCGGGCTGCCCGTGTACCGGGGAGAGCACCGGCGGGTCCCGGGCCTGCGCCGCGAGGAGGTCGCCGTCCTCGCCGGGATCTCAACCGAGTACTACATCCGGTTCGAGCGCGGCAACGCCACCGGCGTCTCGGACAGCGTCATCGACGGCATCGCGCACGCGCTGCAGCTCGATGACGCCGAGCGGGCGCACCTGCTCGACCTGATCAGGACCGCCGGCCGCACCCGCCGGCCGCGCCGCCGGACCGCGCCGCCGCACGTCCGGCCCGCGGTCCAGCGCATCATCGACTCGATGACCGGCACGCCCGCGCTCGTCCTCAACGGACGCCTAGACATCCTGGCCGGCAACGCCCTGGGGTACGCGCTGTACGCACCCGTCTACGCCGACCCGGTCCGGCCGCCCAACAACGCACGCTTCATCTTCCTCGACCCGCATGCCACCGAGTTCTTCCGCGACTGGGAAAAGGTTGCCAGCGACACCGTCGCCATGCTGCGCGCCGAGGCCGGCCGCGATCCGTACGACCGGGGGCTTTCGGACCTGATCGGGGAGCTGTCTACCCGCAGCGACCAGTTCCGGGTCCGGTGGGCTGCGCACAACGTCCGGATCCACACCACCGGCGTCAAGCTCATCCGTCACCCGGTTGTCGGGGATCTTGACCTCCCGTTCGAGTCCTTCCCGATCCCCGGCGAACCCAGCCAGAGCCTGCTCACCTACACCACTGAGCCCGGTTCGCCCTCGCACGACGCACTGAGCCTGCTCGCCAGCTGGACCGCCAGCCCTGCGCACGACAGCAATGCGAGCACGCACGGCAACGCCCAGCAGGGCCCGCAGCAAGACCCGGGATACGACACGCGCAACAGATCCGCTTCCCGGCCCGACGAAACCTGAGGGCCGAACTTCGGGGCAGCCAGCCATCCCGGCATGCAGGACCCGCCGTCCCGGATGCGGGCCTTCACGTTTCGGGGTGCAAGCGCCGGACCAGCCCAGTGATCGTCACCCGTGCCAGCAGGCCTGATGGCAGCGGCGATGAGCAGGAGCCGACAGTTAGCGGCCAGAATACGGGCAGGCTCGCACTCGAACTCCAAGTGTGAGCGAACCATGCAGCGGACCCGTGAGCAGCACGCTGACCAGGCACTTCGCCGCCGAGATCATCCGACCCGCCGACCGTAAGCTCCGATCGCGACGGAGGCTGCCGTCCGTTGTGATGGCGTAAGGACTGCGAGCTCGAGATTTCATCGATTTTGGCATCACCTGCGATGCAGCATCGGCTGACGGCGGCTGGATGATGATGAAGGCAACCTAAGCCGAGCTCGCGGGGCTGAGTGCGAGCATTCTGCCCGATACCCGACGAGTTCCCTTGAGCGAGAGGACAGATATGACGGTGCTTGACCGCTTCCGCCTCGACGACAAGGTCGCGATCGTGACTGGGGCCTCCTCGGGCCTGGGGGTGGCGTTCGCCAAGGCGCTTGCCGAGGCGGGGGCAGACCTCGTGCTCACGGCGCGCCGCGTGGAGCGCCTCGAAGCGACGCGCGCGGTTGTCGAGCAGGCCGGCAGGCGTGCAATTGCGGTGGCCGCCGACGTGGCACTGCCGGAGAACGCCCCGGCCGTCGTCGAGGCAGCGATCAAGGAGTTCGGGCATGTCGATGTCCTTGTCAACAACGCGGGGAAGGGGACAGCGGTGCCGGCCACGCGCGAGGCGCCCGCGCAGTTCCGCGAGGTGATCGACATCAACCTGAACGGCTGCTACTGGATGGCTCAGGCCTGCGGTCGCGTCATGCAGCCTGGCAGCGCGATCATCAACATCGCCAGCGTCGCCGCGCTCGCGAGCGGCGGGCTCCCGCAGGCTGCCTATTCGGCGAGCAAGGCCGGGTTGATCGGGCTGACGCGTGACCTCGCCGTCCAATGGACCGGACGCAAGGGCATTCGCGTGGCGGCCCTCGCGCCCGGATACTTCCCATCGGAGATGACGGAGCAGTTCCCCGACGGATACATCGAAAGCCAACTGCCGCGCGTGCCTGCCGGTCGGCCTGGCCACCCGGAGGAACTCGCGGCTGCCGTTGTCTTCCTCGCCAGTCCGGCAGCTGGCTACATCACCGGAACCACTCTGGTCGTCGACGGCGGGCTGACGGCGTTCTGACTCCAGATACGCGATTGTGCCGCGTATGGCGCGAGCAGGCTGGGCAAAGTCCAGCCGCCTGCCCAGGCCGGCATCCTCGCGAGATGGCCGATACGTCAGGGCGCATAACCTGAAGCGTCTCCCGCTTCGTCAGAAGCAAGTCGCGGTAGCGGTGCGTGCTCGGCGCCCAAGGCACCGGCCTGGCCGGCGTTCTTGACGAGCCGACCCCACCGCTCCTGCCGACCGTGGGCACGAGCAATCGCTTCGCCGCTGGGCAGGGCCCCGTCCCCGCTCCGGTGGGCCAGCGCCCAGTGCCACGCCTGCCGTCGCAGGTCGCCTCCGGCGCGCCGGTCGCTCCGGCCTGTCCAGGATGGGCCGACAACCCGCACCCCCGGCGCCGAAGCGCTGTCCGCTGTCACCTGCCGCGAGGGCTGCGGTTGCCGCCGTTGATGGTGCGCGTCCCTGCTAGCCGCGCCACGGCGTACCTGGCGTGTCAACAGCTCGAACGAGGCTGTCAAGGCGAACGACGGCCACGCCGCGATCACCCTGCCGATCAAGGCCGGCTCAGCTACGGTCACATTGGCGGCCAAGCTTGCCACGCTGCCTGCCACCAGCAACGCCCACGGAAGCATCCCGCCCCGGCGGCCGGACCGCGAGTCCGCCGTCCCCCTCGACGAGGAGCTCGAAGCCGCCATCCGCGCCCAGCAGCAGCGCGCCGAGCCGGCCTACCGTAGCAAGGAGGTCCGCATCATCTCCAGGGTCGGCTTCTGGGCGCCGCGGACGTACACGCTGATGTCGATCTTGCTGAATCCGGGGACCGAGTGCGGGTAGTTCGGCAGCGCCGAGGTGTTGTCCCCGCAGTACTGCCACAGCGCGATGTCCTCCAGCCCCCAGGTCTGCAAGCCGTTGGTCACCATCGTCGCCGTCCAGCTCGGGTTCCACACGAGGTCGCACCCCATGTGGCTGGTGATGCCGCGGTCGCGCATCGCCCCTCGGCCGTAGAGCATCACGCGGCTGCCGGTCACGCTCTTGATCCGCTCGGCACAACCGGTCGCGCAGTCGACGATCTGCTGCGCGGACGCCTTGGCGTTGAAGTTCTTCGGGTTCGTCGCCTTACCCAGCTCGACGTCGATGATCGGGACGATGTCGCCGCTGTCCCAGCCGCCGGCTCGGTCGATCGCCGCGAGGTACGCGTCGGCCTGCCCGGCGCCGTCGGCCGCGAACTCGAGGAACAGGTACGCGCCACGGAACCAGCTCGCCCCGTACCGGTCGCCGCCCGCGTCCTTGACCGCCGACCAGTTGGTGGCGAACCAGCCACCGTCGTTGTACTGCTTGCCGTCCCAGGCCTTAAGGATCGCCCCACAGTAACCCGCAGTCGTAACGAGCGTCTCCCACGGGGGGTGGGCGCCGCTGTCACCGGGGTACTGGTCCACGATCAGGTACGGCGGTCCGGGGTCCGCCGCCGTGGTCGCGGTCCCGGTTCCCCCGTCGCCCGCCTGGATGTCGCTCACCTGGCCGTCGGTCGAGGAGCCGTCGGGAGGGCTTTGCTCGTCGGTGGGTTGGCCGTCGGTCGAGGAGCCGTCGGGAGGGCTTTGCTCGTCGGTGGGTTGGCCGTCGGTCGAGGAGCCGTCGGGAGGGCTTTGCTCGTCGGTCGACTCGTCGGATTCCTGCGGGTCGGTGATGGCGCCTTGGTCCGTGGTCATTTTTCGTTGTCCCTTCGGAGCTATTGCCCGCGCCCTCGGTGGGGCACCGGACGCCGGACCCAGTCGGGTCCCGGAGCGGTTCTGTGCTGAGGAGGCAGCGGGGCTGCTACCCGGGAGGAGCAGCCCCGCCGCAATGGTGTGGATCAACCGCCCTCGGGGCTCGACTCGTCCGAGCTGCCGCCACCCGAGTCGCCGCCACCCGAGTCGTCTGGCGCGGAACCGCCCGAATCCCCGGTGTCGCCGGAGCCCGTGTCGCCCGTGTCGCCGGTGTCGGTGGTGTCGCCGGAGCCCGTGTCGCCGGAGCCGGTGTCGCCGGTGTCGCCGGGGCCGGTCCCACCGGTGGAACCGCCAGTGCCGGTCCCGCTGCTACCGCCACTGCCGGTGTGCGTCGACCCGGATCCGCCCGACCCGAAACCTCCGGTCGACGGGGGACCCGACGGCGGCGACCCCGGGTAGTACAAAGCACTGGGGTCCGCGCCGCTCGCCGCGACCGCGGCGGCGTTGGTGAAGAGCTTGACGTCGGCCACGTTGCGCGGCGCAACTCCGGGGTTGCCGGTCTCCGATATCTTGCAGTTGGCGGCGGCCGACGTGAAGTTCTTGCCCTTGAGCGCAGCGGTGAGCGACGGCCACTTCGGCGCGAACGCCGGCCCCAGCGCCCACGACATGCTCATCGCGGCGAGCTGCGCGTCGGCCGGCCAGCTGGCGAAGTCAGGAAAGCTCTTGGCGAACGTCGCGGCGTTCGAATCCAGCTTGGTCCCCACCAGGGTGCCGATCGCCGCGTCGGAGAGCCGCAGGTCGTTGCGCGACTCGCAGGCCTTGTAGCCGGCCTTGCCGAGCGCGACCCGGTTGGCCTTGAGGTCGTTCCACGCCTTCGCGACCTCGTCCCGAGTGGCCGCACCACCGCCCTTGTGCTGCCAGGGGAGCGCCGCGGCCGCGTCGACCGAGTCGATCAGATTACCGATTCCCGTCGTGACGAGACCCTTGACGTCGACGTACATCCACGAGACGCGGCCTTCGAACGTGGTCGTGAAGGCGACGAACCGATCCTGGACACTTTGATACATACGATATTCACCTCATTGGAAGGACCGCCCGACGTGGGCGGCGTTGTTCAGCCCTGCGGCACCAGCAGGGACAGCCGGATGACGGCCCCGTCGTGCAGGTCGACCGCGACCTCCGTGGCGGGCCGAGTGTCCCCGGTCGCCAGCCGGGCGGTCCCGGTGAGGTGGATCACGGCCGCGTCCGCCTGCCGATCGGCCACGAGCGGTTCCACGATGTCCAGCTCGTACTGCGGAAGGTCCGGCGTCATCGAGAAGGACACCGTGGCGGGATCGGAGCCGAGCCGGACGCTGACGTCGACTCCGGTGATCCCGGCGCCGGACATCTGCACGTCGTTGATCACGACGGCGACCGTGTGCAGGTCGTCGAGGTAGATGCGCGCCGCGTGGACCGTCGCCGGTGCCGCTGGGCCGAGCTCGTAGTGGGGGACCACGGCGACGGTGCCGTCGGGCACCGCGGCCGTTGCCGTCCCGCCCGGCGGCACGACGACCGGCAGACCGTCGCTGACGGTCGTCACGCCAGCGGCCGTGGTGCAGCGCAGCGCCTTCACGGTCGCCGCCCCTCCGGCGCGGTCGGTCAGGGTGACCGAACCGGCGTCCAGGGCGACCGCGACCGGGCCGGTCGGCCAGGGACCGGCGAGGTCGTCCACCGACAGGTGCAGGGCGACCGGACCGAGGGTGCTCCCATCGGACAGCGTGAAGGTCGCGTTGCCCAGCAGTGGTTGGGCGTCGGCCACGAGCTGCTGGTGGATGATCGCTGCGTCGGCGTACGACGCCCGGACGCCGACCCTCACCAGGTCGCCGTCGAGCACGGTCACGGGTCTCTCGTCCGTCCCCAGCGTCCAGGTGGCAGCGATGGAGGCCAGGCCGCTGGCGGGCGAGGTGGGCAGCAGGATCTGCGGTGCGGCCGTGCGCTGCGCGAGCGCGTCGACCACCGCGGCCACGTCGTCCGGGGTGAGGTCCGGTGCCAGCGTCGCGGTGAGCAGGCACGGCAGCTGGTCGTCCCGGGTGGCGTCGAACTCCTGCAGCCAGCCGATCAGCGGCTGCAGCAAACCCGCCGCATCAACCTGGCCGTCGTCCCGGCTCACCCGGTAGCGCAGCGGCAGCAGCAGGTACGTACCGGGCCGGCTGAGCGACCAGAACAGCCGCCACCGGTCGGTGGCGAACTCCGGCAACTCCGCGTACATCCGGTCCGGCAGAGTGCCGAGCCCGAGCGAGTCCTGGCAGCCGACCGCCTGCCGCCCGGAGTCCGCCTGCTCGACGTAGAGGCCGCCCCGGGTGGCGCAGGGCACGAAGACGTCCAGCACCGCCTGCCTGCTCACCGTGACGGTGGCGAAGGTCATGTCGCCGCCCGTCCCCGGCCACGAGGTCCGGATCAGCTCGCCGTCGAAGCGGCTCGACCCCCGGTGGTCGCGGACCTGCAGGGCCGTGAGGCTGGGGGTGCCGGACTCGCTGACGAACGTCGCCGGCGCGACGACGGACTGCGCGACGAACGACTGCGCGACGAACGGCTGCGCGACGAACGGCTGCGTGGCGGCCTGCGCGAGGACCGGCTGGGCGACCGGCTGGGCGGCCATCACGGCCGCGTCCGGCAGGAACCGCGCCCGGGTCGTGGCCGTCACGAAGGGCCGTGGATTCACGGTGTCCACCACCGGCAGGTGCAGCGGCCACCACCAAGGGCCGGTCGACACCTGACGGACGGCGGCGAAGGTGTAGTCGACCTGCAGCCGGGCCGGCTGCTCCTGGTAGTCCGGTGTGGACAGCACGCCGTACGCGGCCCGGGCGAAGGCGTCCTTCACCTCGAACATCGCCGTAGTCAGGTCCGGGCCGGCGTCGACCGTGGTGGCCGGCACCGGCAGTACCGTCGGCTGGCCGGAGGCGTCCCGGTAGGGCACGAGCAGGGTCAGCGCCAGCCCGGTCAGCGGCACCGGCAGCGCAGCACCGTCGGCACTTCCCACCACGGCCCGCGCTTGCTCCGAGAATACCGACCGGACGGCGACCGTTACGGTCGCGTCGATCCCCGGTCGGTTCTCCGCGTCGTGCCCGGAGGTCCGGAACGAGAACAGGAACGGTGTGGCGTCCGGGGTCGAGGCGGCGTCCGGGGACACCATCTGGAACTCCGGGACGTACCACCAGGCGCCGGGCACGTTCTGGTCCGGGAAGGCCGCTGCGGCGTCGTCGTCCACCCGCGGCAACCCGCGGACCGGCGGCGGCGGTGGCGGCGGTGGCTCGCCGTCGAGGATCGGCGGCCGGCGGATGACCGCGATCGCCGACCGGCGCAGGAGCACCCGGTCGTCGCCGGGGCGCACCCGTCCGAACCGCTGACCATCCTCCAGCGCGATCACGGGCCGGCTCCGGGCGGAGAACTCGGTCATCTCAGCCTTGCCCAGGCAGCGTGACTCCGACGTCGGTCTTCTTCGGCACGTGCACGTGCAGCGGGCCGTTGCCCTCCGCGTCGACCCACGGGCCGATCCACTCGTCGCCGTCCTCGTCCAGCGTGCCCTCGCGGATGACGTGTGCCTGGTAGTGGAAGCTCGGCTGGTAGTCCAGCTGCCCGGTGTAAATCGCCCAGTAGCGGTCGTTGTGCTGGTCGTCCTTGCCGAACTCGAACTTCGTCACCGGACGATCCTTGCCGTCGAGCGTCTTGCCGTACGACTGGAAGGCCACCTCGACGACGTCGTTGTCCTTGGCCAGCACGGTGCCGAGGTGGATCGGGCCGACGTTGAGGGTGCCGGCGTGGTCGGCCCGCACCGGCAGCGACAGGCTGTCGGTCATCGTGCCGTGCTCACCGGGGTCGAGCTCGACGTCGTTGGTCTCCACGAAGATCCGCAGGAACGGGTTCTCGTTCTCGGCCGGCGGCTCGTCAAAGTGGATGGTCCGCCGGACGAAGACCTTGTCCGGGGTCCAGTCCTGCGGCGGGTTCGCGACGTCGTCGGCCTGCTTCATCGTGTTGCGGGCGAACCAGACCTCGCTCGAGGTGCCGCTGGCGTAGGTGATGAACGCCTGGCTGGTCGGCTTGTCCTTCGAGGTGTCCCCGATGGCGGCGTTGCCGGCGGTGACGTCGCCGCCCGGGGTCGCGGCCGGGTCCGGCGGCCGGGTGAAGTCGTGGGCGTCCCAGTTCATGGACCCGTCCGGGCGGACGTAGCCGACCTGGACGCTGACGAACCGGACCGGGTCGCCCTGCCACTTCCCGACCGGGTCGGGCCAGTTGACCACCGGCCGGCAGGCGGTGGTGATCTTGCGGTCGAGGTCGTCGAGGTAGAGCTCGGCGAAGTACTTTTTTAGGGCCGACGGGTCTGTCTTCGTGATGTCCGCGATGCCGTCCAGCGCGCCGCTGATGGCGTGCGGCTGCAGGTACATCTCGTCGACGTTGAACTGGAAGCTGTTCGCGATCTCGACGTGGTCGTGCCGGTAATTGAGGGAGACGCCGGCACCGAAGCCCCAGCCGAAGAGGTTGAACCCGCCTCCGGAGTTGGGCTCCGGGTCCTTGACCTCGGGCATCGGCTGGAAGATGACCTGCTTGGCCTGCTCCATCCACTGCGTCAGGAGGAGATCGATGTACTTGTCGATCATCGCCTCCTTGTCGTCAGCACCAGGGACGGTCTTGTCGATCTCCAGGTCGATCTTGATCGCGCCGCTCATCCGCAGGTGGTTGAACGACGCCTTCACGTCCGCCTCGGCCCAGAAGTACTTCACGCTGGCGGCCGCGGCGAAGTGGTCGAAGCAGCGGTCCCAGTCCCCGGTCATGGTCAGGCTGTCGACGGGCGCCCACAGCGGCAGTTGCAGGCTCTCGTACACGTTGATGAGGCTCTGGTTGCCCTTTAGACTGGCGGCCACTATGGCGGCCGACACCGAGCCCATCATGCAGGTGTAAGCGTTCTCGGCGAGCGGGCTGACAGCCCCCGGTCCCTGGCCCTCCATCTTCCAGAAGAACGGATCCGTGCCACCCGCCGTGGTCAGCGAACCGTCGTCATTCATACTGGCGTTGCTGACCGTCGTCACACAGGACCGGACGGGGACGGGCCGCAGGTACGCCGGGTCACCGGACCCGGGCCGTGGTGAGCCGGACCGGAACATCCAGAAGCGGTCGCCCTTGTCCTTCCACCGATCCAGGATCTGGTCGTGCGCCTTCGGCAGCACGCCGTCCGGCGGAGCGGTCGTCACAGTGAACGACAGCGCGCCGCCTGCGGCCTCGCGGGTCTGCCCGGGCGCCACGCCCACGTTCGTGTCACCGGACTGGACGCCGGCGAAGTGGAGCATGAAGAATTTGTAGTCCGCGTTCTGTTTGCGGGCGAGCCGCACGCCGTTCATCAGCCAGTAGTAGACCGGCGGCTTGCCCTCCTGCTGAAGGAGGTCGTTGTGCTTGTCGGGCAGGAACTGCAACGTGTAGTCGACGCCCCTCGCGCTCACCACCGTCTCCTCGAAGCCACCGCTCCAGATCGGGCCAGCCGGATCAGTCATCGCACACTCCAAGGAATTTGCGCGGCGTGGCCTTTGACGTCGAGGTACATATAGGGGCCACAGCCTTGGAGGGGACGGTTGAAGTCGTTCCAGATGTCGAGCACGGCCTGACGCACAGTGATCACCTTCGTTTGGGTTAGGCTGCGGATCCGCGGTCGCAGGTCTTCGCCGAGTACTTTGATTCTCGGCCGGTGGCCGTTACGAAGACGTGACCGCGGCGTGACGCGATGGGATGCTTGACCCTTACGGCGCGGTAGCCGCCATTTCCAGCAGCCAGATCTGGACTATCTCGATGGCAGCGTCCGCCGTCGTGATGGTCTTACGGCGCTCCACTCCAAGCGAGACGTCGGTGGTGAGACGGATCTGAACACGCAGCGGCGATGACGATCCGGGTTCGGCCCAGGCTCGGATGATCAGCAGCCCGGTGCGGGTTTTGGCCACATCATCATCGTTACGGCGCCGCGTGACCGGAGCGTTACGTGTTCCGCGCGTCCTGAATGAGGCGGCACAGCCGGGGGGTCGGTTCGAGGCCCAGTTCGTCCTGAAGCAGCGTCCGGTAGTTTGCGAACTCACGTACAGCCTCGGACACGTTGCCTTCGGCCAGGAAAACCCGGATGAGAGCTGCGTGGCTGGTTTCCCTGAGTGGTTCCCCTCGCACGGCGGCCCAGGCGGCGCCTGCCGCTTCACCCCAGCGTCCGGCCGCCGTGAGATGATCAGCGAGTGCTTCCAGGGCATGCAGGCGAAGCTGCCGCCAGTCCTCTGCCTCCACCAGCACCCAATCGTCGTACCAGTCGGGCAGCAGGCCAGCCGACAAGGCCATAACGGCGCTCGTGGCAAGATCGCCCGGAGTTGGCGGCACTGCCGGGTCCAGCAGCCGCCGGGCGAGCGCTTTGGCGCAGTGGATGTCGACGGTGACGCCCTCTGCCAGGCCAAGCTCGAGCTGGCTAGTCGCCACGGCCATCCGCGCTGTGCGCTGCAGCCGGGTCAGAGCGGCACGCAGGCTGGAATACGCATGAGGCTCGGAGGCCTCGGGCCATAGGGCACCCGCCAGCGCGGTACGTTCGATAATCCGGCCACGCAGCGCGAGGAACGCTAGCAAACGCTGGGATGCTCTCGGTACGCGGACAACACTCATTCCTCGAAGCAGCCGGAACTGGCCGAGCACATCGACACCGAATCCGGGGTCACGGGCCTCCTGCGAGATCTTTAACATTGTCATGCCCCCCAGCACCGCTCCGCGCTCAGCCTGCCAGCCTCCGGTTGGTCGTTCGTCGAGCCGTTAGCTGACCCGTCCCTGAGCCGGACGTCCGCACGCATCACAGGGACCGTAAGCCACTGTGAATGGAGAACGGGTGCAAACCATGTGGAGATTGGATGGAGACTGGATGGAGA
>Ga0070717_10003798_pt1 | contig 10861 bp, 5 predicted proteins | sample LARL113metaG_FD_71366 | JGI IMG/M metagenome (GOLD analysis project Ga0070717, IMG submission 71366) | Corn, switchgrass and miscanthus rhizosphere microbial communities from Kellogg Biological Station, Michigan, USA - LAR L11-3 metaG | ecosystem: Host-associated > Plants > Roots > Rhizosphere ...
TTCCCGTTGGCCGCGGACGATCATCAGCGGCGCAACGCGGAAGCGGTAGAGCAGTCGGGCGCAGCTGTCGTTTTGGAGGAAACCAGACTTGATGAGGTCTGGCTAGTGGACACGATTTGCGCCTTGTTCGATTTTCCCGACAAACTTGCTCGAATGGGCGCTGCGGCACGGGCGATGGCGCATCCAGACGCGGCGAAAGATATTGCCGAACTGGCGGCAAAGCTGGCGGGAATCGAGGAGCCGTCCGCCAATTAACCCGGATTTTTCCTATGACTGTTTCTGATTGCAGATTTTGGTTTTAATCCGCGTAATTCAGCGGAATCCACGGCTAAGAATTTGACTTTATGTTCGCCAAAATCCAACGCATTCATTTTGTAGGCATCGGCGGCATCGGCATGAGCGGCATCGCCGAGGTCTTGCTGAATCTCGGCTACCAGATTTCTGGCTCGGATCTGAAGCGCTCCTCGGTGACCGACCGCCTGACCAGCTTGGGCGCGACTGTTTTTGAAGGTCACAGTGCGGAGAACGTCACTGGTGCAGACGTCGTCGTCACTAGTTCCGCGATCAGCACGGGGAATCCAGAAGTCGAAGAAGCTCGCAAGCTGCACGTTCCCGTAATTCAGCGGGCGGAGATGCTTGCGGAGCTGATGCGGCTGAAGTACGGCATCGCTATCGCCGGCATGCATGGCAAGACCACGACAACTTCCATGGTCGCGGAGGTGCTGGCGGCTGGTGGGCTTGATCCTACCGTAGTTGTCGGCGGGCGCGTCGATGCCATGGGCTCAAACGCGCGGCTAGGACGGTCGCAATATCTTGTCGCCGAGGCCGACGAAAGCGACCGGTCGTTCCTGAAGCTCTCGCCCATTCTTGCCGTCGTTACCAGCATTGATCGCGAGCACATGGATTGTTACCGCAGCATGCACGACATTAAGCGCGCATTCCTCGACTTTATGGACCGGGTACCGTTCTACGGAATGATCGTAGCCTGCAACGACGATCCGATCCTGCGACGGATGCTGCCGAAGATCCGGCGGCGCATGCTGAGCTACGGCACGCGAAAAACATCGGATTTCCAGATCAGATTGAAAGGTGGACTGGGAAGTAGGGATCGGCCTCGCCCGCACACAGCGACTCCTCAAGACTCCGCGAACCGATCCATTGGGCCGCCCGCGACCGCACAGGCGGGGACACCCGTGCCTCCAATCAGTTCTTTTGCTGTGAATTATCGCGGCAAGGAGCTCGGCGAATTCCTGCTGCATGTCCCCGGCATGCATAATGTTCTGAACGCGACCGCCGCCGTCGCGGTAGGGATCGGCCTGGATATTCCCATTGCTCAGATCCGCGAGGCGCTGGAAAACTTCCGCGGAGTCGACCGGCGTTTTCAGGTTCGCGGGAAAGTTGCCGGCGTTACAGTGGTCGATGACTACGGACATCATCCTACCGAAATTCGCGCAACGCTGGCGGCGGCCCGACAATGCGGCTATCGCAACATCCACATAATCTTCCAGCCCCACCGCTACACCCGCACCCGCGATTTGATGGATGAGTTTGCAACAGCTTTTACTGATGCCGACTCGCTGGCGGTGCTGGATATCTATCCCGCCAATGAGCAGCCCATCGAGGGCATCACCGGGGAAGCTCTGGCACGCAGGATTTTGGAAAAAGGAAATCCCGGGACCACGTATGCCGGTTCGTTCGACGATGCCGTTTTGGCCGCGACAGCTAATGCAGCCGAGGGTGACATGATCTTGACGCTAGGAGCCGGGTCGGTGTCGCAGCTCGCGCCAATGCTGTTGGAGAAATTGCAAGCGATGCCAATTGTTGCACCCTAATCAGTAGGGACTTCAGTCAGCCAAGGTCGCCGCAATGTCTAAGCCACTTACGATGCGGCATCATTGCGGTTCGCCATCCACTTGCGGACCCCCCATGATCAGTGCTTGGTCGTGTTCGAGGGAACTTCGCCGGAGATCTTGCGAGCGCGCGAGCGCTTTTTGCGCTAGTTCGGATTGCCCGAGCTTGCGGTACGCCAGATACAACTGGTAGTGAACGTTGCCGTAGTGGTCGAAAACAGCCGCCTTCTGGAGTTGGGGAATCGCATTCGTAAACTGTCCCAGACGCACGTACGTCGTTCCCAGCAGGCTGGTGGCTTCCGATAGATCCGGCTGCAGTCGCAGTGCGCGTTGCAAATATGGCAACGCCTTGTCGTTCTCCCGCCTTTGCACGTAGAGTCGCCCCAAAAGATACAGTGCGCGAGTACGAGAGGAATCCAGCGCCAGAGCTTTTTCCAGTTCTCTCTGCGCATCTTCGTCAGAATGCTTGTTAAGGTAGACTTCCCCGATCGCCTCGCGAAGCTCCGAATTATCGGGACGCAACTGGATGGCAGCTTGAAATTCCTTGAGCGCGCCGTCGAGATCCTGACGCAAAGCGTAACCTTCGCCGCGCAGCTGGTGGGTGCGCCACGAGTCTGGAAATGATCGTTCCAGCCGTGCATAAGACTCGGCGCCGAGAGAATGGTAACTCAGCGCGAGCCAGTAGCTGGCTTCCGCGTTCTCGCCGGTAACGCCAGTCACCTGGGCCAGCGCGTCAGCCGCGGATTCATATTCGCGCAACGCAAACTGCGTCTTTCCCAACAACAGTCGCTGCGAGTCGTTTAAATGCTTCTGCCCTTGAAGCCACTTTGCACATGCGGAGTAATGGCGGGCTTTGCAAGGATCTTGCCCCGCACCAGCAGGGAACGTGCTTTTCTCTTGCCATGCGAGTAAAGCGGCATGGAAGGCGTTCGATTGGTTCTCCGATTGAATGCTTTCGTTTGCGGCGGCATGCAGGCCAGCGAGAAGAAAATGTGCAGCAGCTTCATCGGAAGGCGAAGTTTGAATTGAAGGCAAGGCTTGGATCTTTTCGATCAAAGCCTTTGCCGCATCCTGCGAAAGTTCGATGGTGGGGAAGTCCAGGTGCACCGCCAAAAGCTCGGGGGAGATTTCCCACACTTTGGTGAGGTCTTGCAAGGCAACGGCAGCTTGCCCTTGCTCCAATGCCACTTCAGCTAATCCGAGCCAGGCCAGTTCATTCGCCGAACCGAGTTGAAGCTCGAGGTGAAACTCCGCCTCGGCCTCGTGCAGCTTTTGTGCATGCAAATAAGCTTGGCCGAGAGAAGCATGCAATCCCGACTGCTTCGAATCTGCACTGAGGGCTTTCTGGTATTCCCGGACAGCTTCGTCCCAACCGCCGCGTTCGAACAGCAGATCGCCCAGAAAACGATGTCCCCAAGCCGACTCCCGATACAAGTGCGCGCCACGATAAGCCAGGCGTGCCGAGAGATCCAAGTATTGGTGACCGAGTTTAAACCAGGCTTCGCTCTTATCAGGATCGACCACAGCAAGCTGGCGGAACTCCTCTGCCGCACCCCGAAAGTTTTCCTGACCCAGGTAAGACGAAGCCAGCGCTTGGCGCGCTTCGCGGTTCGACGGATCCAATTTCAGCGCGCGCTGAAGGAATGGCCCGGCTTTGTCGGGAGAGCCTAACTTGACGTAGTCCATCCCCACAATGACATTGGGTGCTAGCAGGTTTGGTCGTTCGCGCAACGCTTTTGTGAGGTGGCGCACGGCCAAGTCGTACTCAGAGAGGCTGTGATAAGCGAGGCCAAGATTGACCTCCGCTTCCAAGAGGTTAGGATCAAGCGCCAGTACTTTCCTGAACTCTTCTGTCGCGTGGGCGAACTCGCCTTGCCGCATCGCCTCCTGGCCGGCGCGGAAGTGTTGGGCGACCTGGTCTTCGGAGGATTGGCAATGCGCGACTTGGGGAGCCAGCGAGCATAGGGCCAAGATGATTAATGACCAACGCATAACATAGTGACATCGAATTTTCATGCCGCCATTTCGAGCGGAGCAAATCGTCCGCGAATGCGGATGATCTGCGGAATCGAGAAACCTGCTTCGGCTGTTCCCGCCCGCAAAAAAAGCAAAGCCTTGCCTGAGCTTGTCTAAGGGTACTACCACATCCAAGCTGTTCTCTTGCGAGCACCATCAGGGAGGTATATCTAAGGAGAATCCTAACAGAAGAAGAACAGGCCCGAGGCGGTGGGAACCGCCTCGGGCGCATGTGTCAGAAGCTTAGCCGTAGGCCGAACTGTACCACGCGTGGAAGGTTGTATTGGCTGGTAATCTGGCCAAAAGTTCCTCCGTTCGCCACTGAAGTGCAGCAGCTTGTGTTCGGCGGAGCAAATTGCGGGTGGTTGAAGAAGTTGAAGAACTCCGCCCGGAACTCGAGGCCGAGCCTGTCGTCAGGACCAAATCTGGTGTCCTTGAATGCGGCGAAATCGATGTTCTTGATTCCGTCGGAGCGTAGATTGGGCTCGGTGCGCGAATCCGTGCCGTAGCCGAAGCCTTGGGTGACCGCAAATGCGGAGGTGTCGAACCACTCATTCAGGCGCGCGTTCAAAGATCCAGAGTCGTTCATCTTCCGAGGCCCGACTACGGAGGCCCTTGGGTTACCTATGTTCGGCAAGCCCGAGTTGCCGAGATTGCTGTTGCCTCCAATGGCAAGCGGGTAGCCACGTTGCAAGGTAATGATGGTATTCACACCCCAGCCGCCGACGATCTTATTAGCAACAGGGTTGATGTCGCCGGCAAACTTTTTGCCCCTGCCCACGGGAAGATCCAAGACGCCAGAGAGCACAAAGCGTTGAGGAACATCGAACCCGTCCAAGCTCCGCTCACCACGGAGATTGTAGGAGTTTGCATCGCCCCAACCCGGAGACGCGGCTTCGAGCCAATTAATCTCCGAGTTGGTGTTGGAAATGAGCTTTGAGACGGTGTACGCAGCAAGAATGCTGGCGCCGCCAGAGAAGCGTTTTTGAAACTTAGCTTGCAAGGAGTGGTAGATCGAATCGCGGTTATCAGGCTCTGCCATAGTAACGTCATCGAACTGAGGGTACGGCAACAGCAGCCGCGCAGCCGGAATGGTCGCATTGGCGCTTACACTGCCCGACTGAACGACCCCCAAAAACGGATTGGTTACCGGGGCCAGTAACGCTGCAAGTTGCGTCGCCTGCTGTGCCGGTGTGCCGTTCGGCAGATCCTGTACTGGTAGTTGATCAAGGTCCTGGGTATGCATAGGAAGGTGGGTGCCCTTGGATCCGGCGTATGCTACATCAACCAGAGCCTCACCGGGAAGCTGGCGTTGAATATCGAAGTTCCACTGCTGCACGTATGGCGGCGGATTGTTAGTAAGTGATGCGCTCAGGCCCGCTCCTTGTACGTTGATCAACGGCTGATTCCTGCCCATCGGCTGAATAATCCCGGTGGGGAAGGGATTGCTGATGGGATTCAAAGGTGTCACACCTTGGTTACTAACTGATGCCAGCCAAGGCTGGGTGAATGTGTTTATGAATAGGTTGTGCGGGGCGTCATCCCAGCGGACATCCACAGGAAGGTAAAACATTCCGTATCCGCTTCGAATAACCGTGTTGGCGTCCAATTGATAAGAGAAACCGATACGCGGGCTGACATTTTTCCAGGTATTGAAAGGAGTACGACTTGAATGCAACGGAGACTTTACCAGCGGGAACTCACCCATCAAGTTGGGAATGCCAACCGCGCTCGCGATAGGACTCGGCGCATTTGGCAGGAAGGCCACTTGGCGGTCAAAACGTTCCGTCCAATCTCCCTGTAAGTCCACGCGGGCCCCTAAATTCAGGTTCAGCTTACGGGTGACCTGGAAAGTGTCACCGACGTAAACGGCACCGTATTTAATCTCGGTGGCCATCCGCGAAGGCGTAACCACACTTGAGTTGTTGTCCTGCCCATAGCCGAGCAAGAAAGAGGCGAATCCATATCCACCGCCGCTTGCCCCACTAAATGCTTGTCCGGGCGAATTTTTCGGATTCGGCGCAGTCATGCCAGCGTCGAATTGGTACAAGCCGGCAGGTTCATTGCTTTGGTAATAATTGTTGCGAAGCAGGCGGAATTCTCCACCGAACTTGAGCGTGTGCTTCCCCATGATTTTGGAGAGACTGGGCGTGAAACTGAGCGTATCGTCATAGGCGCCGATGCCGCTCCCCGTTCCTTGGGAGCACCAGCTGCCGTTACCCCAGCGGTTATCTGCTTTGATTTGCGACACACATACGTCGGGAACGTGCGTATAGGTAAACTGGGGGGCCAGGGTGGCCCAATTCGGGCCAAATGGGGAAAGATCAATCCCCTTGCTGAGGGGACTACGTACGTACACAAATCGAGTGTAGCCAAGATGTAAGTCGAGAATCGTCTTGGGTGAAAGTGCGATGGTGTCGCCCAAGGCCAGTTGCCGGCTTACCGTATCTTCCGTGCAGCGATCGCCGCATATATCTTTGAAGGGACTGTCTGGAAGCGAAAGGATATGCTCACGAGTAAATCGTCCAAAGATTCGTTGCTTTTCACTCAGGTTGTAATCGACACGTTCATTTATCTGGTCGATATCGCCACCTGCGCTAAAGTTTACGACCAGGTTGTTGATCTGTCCTGGCTGATTGGGCATCGGGAAGTAGTTCAGGAGCGCTAGGGCTGTGGGATCCAGTCTGGCAGGGTCAATAACGTTTAATTTGCCGTTAAAGCTGAGTTGAGTCCTGCACGCCGGGCCGCCGGAAGTGCACGTGGGGTTGCCGTTGATTTCGCTGGTGGTCGGATCGTAAATCGGGCTCCCGGACTGAGAAAAGTCGCCGGTGCGCTCAAGTGCAGTCGGCACCGTCGTGGTAAGTGGGTTTCCTTTGCGAAGACGATAGCCCTCATAGCTGGAGAAAAAGAACAACTTGTTCTTAACGATTGGCCCGCCCGCATTTACGCCAAACTGGTTCTGGGTAAACGCTGCAACTGGTACATGATTCCGGTTATCGAAAAAGTCGTTGGCGTTTAGCACCTTGTTGCGCAGGAATTCGTACCCCGAACCGTGCCAAGAATTCGTGCCCGACTTGGTGGAGAGATTGATCACGCCGCCAGCAAAGCGGCCATATTCGGGTCCGAGATTATTGGTCTGTACTTTGAATTCCTGAATTGCATCTTGAGTGGGGACGACGGTGACAATGTTCAGGTAGGCGCCATTGGTAGCAACGCCGTCCAAGAGGATCGCGCTTTGTCCGGCTTGGCCGCCGCCGATTTGAAAATCTCCGAGGGCAAACGGATTCGCGCCGACCGAGCTTCCGCCGGAGTAGTTGCCGGCGTTTGGAGCACCCTGTGGCACAACGCCGGGAACAAGAGCCACCAAGGCCAACGGATTGCGTCCGTTCAAGGGCGCCTCGGTGACGGCCCGCCCTTCTACTACCTGGCCCAAAGACTGGGTTTCAGGCTGAAGGAGCGGCGCCTCAGCCTTGACTTCCACAGTCTCGCTCAGAGCGCCGACTTGCAGCGCAATGTCAACTCGGAGACCACTTTCAATCTCGACCACGATTGGCTCGCGCACGAATTTCTTGAAGCCGTTCTTCTCGCCTTCAATCCGATAGCGACCCGGCAGAATATTGACAAACGTGTATTCCCCGGAAGCACTGGATTGCATGGTGTGCTTTTCTGAGGTCCCGAGATTGGTCAGAGTGACAGTGGTGTCGGCAATCGTAGCCCCGCTTGCGTCTGTAACCGTGCCTGCAATGGTTCCGTACACGCTCTGCGCTCGCGCGGTCTGAAGCGAGAAGGTTAGAACGATAACGACAGCAAGAGGCAGAAACTGAAGCTTCTTAATATCCGGCATTTTTCCCTCCGATGAAGGTGGCCACGGTCAGATTTTGTTATGGACCCGCCGACCCACGAATTCGGCGCCCAAAGTAGTTCCCAGGAAAGCTAAACCACTCAGAAAAGCAAAATCGTCCAGTATTCGGTGCGGGAATTATTAGTCCCACAGAGTGCAAGGAGTCAAGCAAAAAAACGTTATTCTTCCATGAGTCGGTAGAAAAGTTCGGGCAAACGTTATCTTGAAAGTTGTCTCTGTGGGTATTCTCAGTGAATGACTTCGAGGAATGCTGCCAACTAAAACGATGCAGATATACGCAGAAAAGTTAGTCGACGTTTCCTCAACTATCTTAATGGTCTTTCTCGGCCCAACCACGATTAGGTACTAAGCCGACACCCTCTTTGATCGCTATCAGCTGATTTGTGGAAATCTTGTTGAAAGTTTCATGCAGTCCATTCGGCCAGTACACGTCGATACCTACCAAGCTGGAGGTTCCTAAACCGAAATGCAACCGTGGGTCATTGCAGGAGAAAAAACTTGACTGGCTTAATACCGCTTGCGCTTGAGTCTTACCGCCATAGTGGACCAGGACGCGTGCCCCAATGGCGCTGCGGTTGGACTTAACCCCTTCGAGTTTCACCTTGATCCAATTTGTCTTACCGTTGAGATCATTCCGCAGCAGCGACGGCGGCTCATTCATATTGACGATGAGTATGTCCAAATCGCCATCATTATCGAAGTCTCCGAAAGCACACCCGCGGCTGCAGTGCGCTGCCGCCACTCCAGGACCAGCCGCCTCGACCAGCTCTTCAAAGACGCCCTGGCCCAGGTTTCGAAATACTGCACGCGGTGTCTGGTTTGGATATTGCGGAAGTTTCCGTCCAACTTCGGGGTAGACGTGCCCCGTAGTCATGAATAGGTCGGGTAACCCATCGTTATCAAGGTCAACGATCCCAGCGCCCCAGCACACGTACCGAGTTTCAACTCCAACCCGCGATGAGGATGTGGCGTCTTCAAAATTTGCCTTGCCATCATTGTGATAAAGAATATTAGCGTCATCGGCAAAGTGTGTCTTGAAGATATCGAGGTGTCCGTCGAGATCGTAATCCCCTACACCCACGCCCATTCCCGCCTGCTCCATGCCGTCGTCGCTTAGCGCCGCACCGCGTAGGACTCCTTCCTCGCGAAACGTTCCATCATGGTTGTTCATGAAAAGCAGACTGGGTGTCGAGTCACAGGCGACGTAAATATCCTGCCACCCATCTTCGTCGAAATCTGCAGCTACGACGGTCATTCCGTAACTGGGGCTGGCGCGTGCAATTCCGGCGTGTTCACTTACATCGCTGAAAGTTCCGTCACCGTTGTTTCGATAGAGCGAGTGCTGACCGGTCGGTAACCCTCGCGGTCCGCACTCGACGGGAATCCCCTTCCAACTGCAACTACTGTTTTGACCAGGGACCAGCGCGTGCTCCAAAGAAAATCGTACGTAGTTCGAAACAAACAAATCGAGCTGCCCATCGCGATCGTAGTCTACGAAGCTGCATCCGGCCCCCCAGCGTTGTTGATCGCTCAAAAGGCCTGCTGTCTTCGTCACGTCAGTGAATGTTCCATCGCCGTTGTTGCGGTAGAGAATGTTTTGTCCAAACCGGGTACAAAAAATATCGTCGAAACCGTCGTTGTTGTAGTCTCCGATACAAACCCCACAAGCCCACCCAACAGAGTGTAGCCCCGCCTTTTCCGTAACATCTGTAAAGGTTCCGTCCCGATTGTTCTTGTAAAGGCGGTTAGACGCGTCCTGCGGCGCTCCGTCGAGACGAGTTCCGGAAAGAATGAAGAGATCCATCCACCCATCGTTGTCATAATCAATGAAAGCGGAGCCACACCCGGTGGACTCGACGATGTACTTTTTGCTTTCCACGCCGCCATAAATAACCGGAGCGCGTAAGCCAGCTTCGTTCCCAACATCCACAAAATGGGCGTTGAAAGGGCGCCCGGAGGATGCGGGCCGGGTCAAAGATTTGGCAATGTGGGGCGAAACTCCCTGCCCCAAGAGCCATTTGGTGCTCAAGGAGAACGCAGCTCCAACCCCAAGGCGCGCAAACCCACGGCGCGTGAAATTCATGGCCGGACGAGTCCTCGTAATTCTAAGGATGAATCGCTGATAGTAGCATGGGTCGCGGATGGCGAAAGCGAGTCAAACCCAAGCTGCCGAGCTTCTCGGATCACACATACGCGCGGCGCAGCATTTCGGCGGCGCTCTCGTCGAGCAATTCGGCGCGCCGAACCTCTTCGAAACGCGCCAGCAGGTCGTCGACGCGGATCCGCTTCTTCTCGGCTCCCTGGAAGTCCTGAATGATTCGGCCGCGATGCATCATGATTAAGCGATCGCCTAAATTGGCGGCCTGCTGCATGGAGTGCGTCACCATCAGCGTCGTCAGCTTGTCACGCATGACAATGGTATCGGTGAGCGCAATCACCTGGTCGGCGCTTTTGGGATCGAGCGCAGCCGTGTGCTCGTCAAGGAGTAGCAACTCCGGACGCAGCCATGTCGCCATCAGCAAAGTTAATGCCTGCCTTTGGCCCCCTGAGAGCGAACCAATCGGATTGTTTAGGCGATCTTCAAGGCCCATGTTCAACCGGCTGACACAGTCACGCATTTGGCAAAGCAGAGTTTTTCGCAACGGCCAGCCTAGCCGCCGCGGTTTCCCGCGGTAAGCGGCCAACGCTAGGTTCTCCGCTATCGACATATTAGCGGCCGTGCCACTGAACGGATTCTGAAAAACACGACCAATGAGCTTCGCTCGCTCGTGCTCAGGCCACTTGGTGATGTTCGCACCCGCGAGGGAAATGGCGCCAGAATCAACGCAAAACGATCCCGCCACTGCATTGAGCAGGGTGGATTTCCCCGAGCCGTTGGTTCCGATGATAACCACGAATGATCCGTCATTGACCTTCAGATCGATCGCCTGCAGCGCTCGCAGTTCGTTGGGCGTTCCAGGGTTGAATGTCTTGCTGATCGCGCTGATTTCAAGCATGGGATGGCCGGGGCTTCAGCGTCGTGAACCGTTTCAAGAGCCCGGGAGTCACAAGCGCCCCGAAAACGAACAGAGCCGTGACCAGTTTCAGGTCGTTCGGATTCAAACCTAAGCGCAGTGCGATTGCCACCAGCAGC
>Ga0070717_10003799_pt1 | contig 10860 bp, 13 predicted proteins | sample LARL113metaG_FD_71366 | JGI IMG/M metagenome (GOLD analysis project Ga0070717, IMG submission 71366) | Corn, switchgrass and miscanthus rhizosphere microbial communities from Kellogg Biological Station, Michigan, USA - LAR L11-3 metaG | ecosystem: Host-associated > Plants > Roots > Rhizosphere ...
AAATTGAGAATGGCAGAGTCTGCATCCCTCGCCTGAAGTGACGAGAAGGCCGCCCCTTCTCCACCGTATAGCAGCTCCATACCGAGCACATCCCGATAGAACTGCACGGACACCTTCATGCCCGAAACCCGCAAAGTCACCGCCGAAATTTTCTCAACTGTAGGCGACATGCCAGCAGTTTACCGCGGCCTCGCTTGAATCTTCCTACGCGGAGGAATACGGTGTGAGAGAGCGGAGGTAGCCTATGGCATACGTCATTGCCGAGCCCTGCATCGGGGTGAAGGACACCGCTTGCGTCGATGCCTGCCCCGTAGATTGCATCCACCCCAAGAAGAACACGACCTACGACGACGGTCGGCCAACATTCGACGAAGTCTCGCAGCTTTACATTGACCCCGTGGAGTGCATTGATTGCGGCGCGTGCGTGCCCGTCTGCCCCGTGTCAGCGATTTTTGCGCTGGATGACCTGCCCGAGAAGTGGAAGCATTTTACGGAGCTCAACGCGAGCTACGTCCAAGGGGGCAAATTCGCGCCAGAAGAGTATGCTAAGCGTGCCGCCAAGTAAGTGGCGACCAGGAGGCTCAAATGCCGGTTCTCCGGGAGAGACGATTATGAAACTCACAGCCAAGGTTGACTCGATTTTGAAGCAGAAGAGCGTCGAGGTCTGGTCGGTTTCCCCTGATCAGTCAGTCTACGAAGCAATCGAAAAGATGGCAGACAAGGCAGTGGGAGCGTTGCTTGTGATCGCCCAAGGCGAGCTTGTAGGCATCATCTCTGAGCGCGATTACGCCCGCAAGGTCATTCTCAAGGGAAGATCCTCGAAAGAAACCGCGGTGCAGGAGATCATGACGAGCCCCGTGGTCTATGTGACGCGGCAGCACACAGTTGACGAGTGCATGACCGTCATGACAACCCACCGGATTCGCCACCTGCCGGTCATGGACGGCGACCACGTAGTGGGCCTTGTTTCGATCGGTGACCTGGTGAAGTGGATCATCTCACAGCAGGAAGAAACCATCGAGCAGCTTGAGCACTACATCACCGGCCAGTACCCTGCCTGAGTGACCTTACTCTGCTCACCCGCACGTCGTGGCTGTGAGGGGCTGATGTGTCACCATTCCTAGCTAGGATTTCAAAGCGGCGAATAGTTTGTTGAGGCTCTCCTTCGCATCCCCGAAAAGCATCATGCATTTGGGGTTGTAATAGAGATCGTTATCCACTCCGGCAAACCCTGGGCGAAGGCTGCGTTTAAGCACGATGATCGACTTGGCACGGTCGACCTCCAGGATCGGCATGCCATAGAGCGGACTGTTTTTGTTGTTCTTCGCCGCCGGGTTGGTCACGTCGTTGGCGCCGATGACGAGGGCGATGTCTGCTTCCGGGAAGTACGGATTGATTTGCTCCATCGTGTACAGCTGATCGTAAGGTACGTTTGCCTCGGCGAGCAGAACGTTCATGTGGCCAGGCATGCGGCCGGCAACCGGGTGAATGGCGTATTTCACATCGATGCCGCGCACGGAGAGTAGCTTCGCTAGTTCACTGACCCCGTGCTGAGCTTGCGCGACGGCCATTCCATAACCCGGGACGACGATGACTGACCGGATGCTGTCGAACAGAACCGTCAGCTCTTCCGGAGTAATACTGCGGACTGTTCCAATTGCCTCCGCAGCCGCACCGACCTCCCCCTTCTCGATTTTGCCGAACGCGCCGAACAGGACGTTCATCGCCGAGCGATTCATGGCTCTGCACATCAGCAGCGAGAGTAGGAAGCCGGAAGTGCCGTCGAGCGAGCCAGTAATAATCTGGATCTTGTTCATCAGCACGAAACCCATAGAGGCGTCTGCCAGGCCACCGTAGGAGTTAAGCAAAGCTATGACCACGGGCATGTCCGCCGCCCCGATGGGAATGACCAGGAGAAAGCCAAACAGCAGCGCCAGACCCACTATCGCGAAGAACAGCACGCTGGCCGCCGGCACGAAGACTAAATAGATAAGCGTTCCCACCACTGTTGCCAGTAACGCGATGTTGAAAACATTCTGGCCCTGGTAGGTGATGGGAGCTCCCGGGAGGAGTCCCTGCAGTTTCCCCGCAGCCATAAGGCTGCCCGTAAACGTCAGGCTCCCGATGACCACCTCCAAACCAATCGTCGTCATCTTCACGCTGTCGAGCCCAACGGCTACATGGCGGACGTATTCGGAAATTCCGATTAGGCTCGCCGCCAGCGCTCCGAGAGAATGGGAAAGGGCAGTCCGTTGCGGGACCGCAGTCATCGGGATCCGCAGTCCCATGCTGCCCCCAACGACAGAGCCAATGGCAAGCCCGACGGTGATCCACCGGTAGTTGACAATTTCAGGATGGAAGAGCGTACCCGCAATGGCCATTATCATCCCGAAGGCTGCCAGGAGCATGCCTTTCCTGGCGTACTTGGGTGAGCTCAGACCCTTCAGTCCCAGGATGAACAGAACCGCCGACAGGATGTAGAAGTAGCGCAGCGCGACAACCGACAAGGCGGCACTGGATGACTGTGTGTCCGTCCCAGGCCGCCTGATCCAATACATGACCACCAGGAAAACAACAACGAGAACCGGAAAGGCGAGTAACAGCTTTCGATTGAACCGGCGACGTTGAATGCCGACCTCTTCCCGCCGCTTGAACATCTTCAGCATCCGGTCGGTAATCAAGAAGCCGCCGACCACGTTGGTCGACGAGCAGGTCACCGCAATGAACCCGAGGACAGTGCTCAAGCGACTGTAATTGGCGCCGGCGACGACCAGGGAACCGATGAGTGAGATTCCAGAAATCGCGTTGGTGGCGGACATCAGGGGTGTATGCAGCAACGGCGGTACTCGCGTAATTACGTGATAACCGAGGAAGCCCGCCAAAATGAAGATGTAGAGGCCGATCTCGAGTTCAGTTGTCATGGCGTGCGATTTTCCGAACAGAGCCTAGCCTTGACTATCTCGTGCACAACCTCTCCCCGGTGCGTGACCAGCGGGCCGCGTGTCAACTCGTCTTCCAGGTCGAGATGGAGTCTCCCGTCTTTGAGAAGATGCGCGAGATAATTCGTGACGGTCCTGGCGTACATCTCACTGGCCTGAAACGGGATTGTGCTTGGCAGGTTCATGGGACCGATGATGACTACACCGTGTCTCACGATCTCCCGCCCGGGCTCGGTGAGAGCGCAGTTTCCGCCCTGCTCGGCTGCAAGGTCCAAAATGACGGAGCCTGGCCGCATACCGCGAACCATTTCCTCGGTGATGAGGATGGGAGCACGCTGCCCGGGCACCAGGGCCGTAGGGATGACGACATCGGCCGAGGCCACATACTTGGACATCATTTCCTGCTGCCTCTGGTAGAAATCTTCCGACTGCGCCTTCGCGTAGCCGCTCTTATCCTCGGGGTCTTTCGCGGCAAGGCCCAGTTCCGCAAACTTGGCGCCAAGGCTCTCCACCTGCTCCTTCACCGCCGGACGGGTGTCGTAGGCTTCGACGACAGCGCCGAGCCGCTTCGCCGTGCCAATAGCCTGCAGTCCCGCCACACCGGCTCCAATGACGAACACTCGCGCAGGGGTAACGGTGCCCGCAGCGGTCATCAGCAGAGGGAAGAACTTCGGTAGGCGACTCGCGGCGACTAGGACCGCTTTGTAGCCAGCAACCGTGCTCATGGCGCTCAGGGCGTCCATGGGCTGAGCGCGTGTAATGCGCGGCATGAGTTCCATTGAGAACGCCGTAATCTGGCGCGCGGCAAGGGCCTTGATTGCGGTGACATTCGTGTAGGGCTGGAGAAAGCAGATGAGGACCGAGTCCTCTTTCATGTGGCTGATCTCGTCCATCGTTGGAGGCTGTACCTTGAGTAAGATGTCCGCTTTGTCGAAAACCACCGCCTCAAGTCGTGCACCTTTTGCCGCATACCCGTCGTCGAAAAAGCCGGCCAACTCGCCCGCGCCGGACTGCACGGCCACCTCCAAACCAGCCTCGGTGAGCCTTGGAACGAGTTCCGGAACAAGTGCCACCCGCTGTTCTCCCGGGACTGTCTCTTTCGGAACGCTGACGATTATGGGCATCGATACTGTACGGATACCGCTGGCTCGCTATTCTAATCCCGTCCATGAGAGCTGTTACTTGCTAATGCGAAAGGAAGTTCGCGGATTCCTGCATGCCTTTTGCCCCTTGGCGTGGCGGAACCCAACCAATACCTAAGCTCCAGTTCGGCATCCCAAGCCAATTCTTAACACGCCACCAACACGCAAAGTCCACGCCCCAGACCTCAGGAAAAAACTAGGCGCCGGCTTTGCAAAACCCCGTTTCCCGTAGCTTCCCCAAAAACCTGAGACCACGAGCGCAATCCGCGCCCCCCGTTACTGGATTACCCATTTTTCTTTCTTGATTACCTCCGACCACCATCGGCATTACACCTTCCGCATCTTCAAGGTGAGCAATCGGCCAGGGTACGATCAAGCTTCCTAAACAGGAGGTATTCGTGCATCGCCGTTTCGCAATTGTTGTGTCATTGCTCATTTTCGTCTGCATATCGATAGGCTGTTCTACAAAGCCGTTACCGTCCGAGGAGAGCTCAGATACCAGCGTTCCGCATAAGTCATCGAGCTGGTTCGGCAAGAAAGAAACGACGCTGCCGGCAGGGACCATCATCACCGTGCGCCTCGCAAACACGGTCGGGTCCAAGCTAAGCAACTCCGGCGACCAATTCAATGCGAGCGTTGCAACCCCAGTGGAAGAGGACGGAAAAGTAGTGGTGCCGAGTGGCGCTGAAGCCTCCGGCAAAGTCGTCCAAGCCGTGCCTCTGGGTCGCTTCAAAGGCGGCGCCGTACTCCAACTTGCGCTAGATTCCGTCACGATCAAAGGCGACGCTTACGACGTGAAGACAACCTCAGTCAGCCGCTATATCAAGGGCAAAGGCAAGCGCACAGCGGCCATGATCGGCGGCGGTGCCGGAGGCGGAGCCCTAATCGGCGGTCTGGCCGGCGGGGGCAAAGGCGCTCTCATCGGCGCAGCAGTCGGAGCTGGGGCGGGAACCGCAGGCGCGGCCTACACCGGCAACAAGGAAATTGTGCTGCCAGCCGAATCCACCCTCAGCTTCAAGCTATCGGAGCCTCTCACCGTGAAGATGTAGATCGAGCACCACAAGCTTAAGTTCACCCAGTCGAATCCTCGCCGTTGATCTAGGAATGCAATACCTCGGCATCGCCGTCTCCGAGGGTGAGGATGAGGCGAGATGAATCCAAGGCCTCGTTCGCCATTATCCGGTACAACTTCCGGACATATGAATCCGGCGGAGTCATGGCTGTTATCAAGGGGCGCGGCAACGCCTTAGACGAAGATTGAACACTTGTGCTCAAAGCAAAGAAGATCGTAACGCGGGCCGGTTGTTAATTCCTAGACAGCGGCGGCCAACCTATGTGTTGGGTCGGTCGCCGGAAACCAGTAGCTCAGTAAGTCGGCGCAGATTCCTCTCCATCTTCCTTCACTCCGCTAGAAAGACGCACAGTTCTTTTGCTCAGCACAACAGCGCCTCAATTTCAGTGGTAGCATATGCGTAAAGGCTGCCCGACCATCCGGTTCTCTGCAGAAATGAATTTTTGATTTTCCTATAGATCAAAAAGGGCGCCAATATTGAGCGAACCCTTCTTGCTCAATCGCCCCAGAACAGCCGACAATTAAACAGTTACCGATAGGGGAAACGTCGTGAAAAACCTCTTTGTGGGAAACCTGGATCCTAAGGTGACGCACGAGGAGCTTCGGCGGCTGTTCGAAGCCTACGGACAGGTGGTGCAGGTTCATATCATCGTGGATCGCGACACTGGGCTGCCGCGCGGGTTTGCATTCGTGGAAATGACAAACGACGCTGAGGCGGAAAGCAATCAAAGCTCTGAATGGCAGCATGCTGAGAGATCGTACCCTGGACGAGCATCCTCGACGCGACTAGCCCCGCTGCGATCGCGCTAGGCGCGCCGGGCAAGCTGTGTGCGTACTCAATCCTGAACATTAAGCGCACGACCGTCTTTGGCCAGGTGCAGACGCATGCGATCGAACTGGCGGAAAACGCCATTTTTATGGGACTGATCCTTGCCTGCCGCCGGCAACAGGGGTGCATGAGGTTTTGCTACGTCCCTCCACTCTCACGTAAGCCCCGGCGATATGAGTGCCAGCCCGATTTGGTCGACAGGAGCATTGTCGCGCTTGCGCAGCAGAAAAATCTTTCGAGCGCGGAGAAGAACATCCCTTTGGCGAGAGAGCGCATGCGTGTCGAGCCTGAGTTCAATAGCTTTCGTTACGGAGCACCAACCTATTGCCAGCTTTCGGATTTCTGCGCGCCGGAGATCACACGCGGTGCCGACGACCAGTCGGAGATGGGTGTATTTCATGACTTGTATCAGCCGCAGCGGGCGGCAAACCTTCGCACCCGTTTAGACGAATACATACCGGCGGGCATGACCGCCGGAATTATTTACGCCAGCTAGGGGAGGACTTATGAAAGCTGATCTGAGTCGCAGCACGTTTCAGCCATTCAAGCACTTTACCCGCGTTCTCGTGCAGCAAGGCAGGGTACAGCTTGATGCCGATCTGAACGAGCAAGTCGCGATGCTGCTGCATTACATGCGAACGCTGGCTGCGGACTTGATCGGCAAAGCGGGTGGCCCTGAGGACAATTGTGGATTTGCAATTTCGTTCCTTAATTCCCCCCAGACCCAACCACCTCAGGATTTTCAAATTGGCTTTGGCAACTATTACGTAGACGGACTTTTATGCCAGGCAGACTTTACGCCGATACCCATCTTCGCCGATGGGGCCGGAGGTGTATTCAAGGTCACGAATTGGGGCCTAATTTTGAGTCTCAGCCTTCGCCCTCTCCTCAATACGAAGTTTTTGACGATAGTCCGTCCGCGAGCTCGAATTCGATACCAGTGCAGATCACGAAGGCCCAAAAGGATCCACATCAGATCACCATTGCGAACGCAAACTCTTTCTCATCCTTTCCCAATCCCACGCTACGGCGACTGATTACCTATCTGCACCAACCTGACTATCCGTATCTGGTTCCTCCCGCGGGCAACCCCACTCCTCCACCGCTTCCGAATGCTGCTGTACAGATCTACTTAGACGTCTGGGAACGGGCGATTACTTATGCAGAAGACGATTATATTCGGGAGGTGGCATTGGGAGGGCCGGATACAGCAGCGCGCGCCAAGTTGGTTTGGCAGGTGAAATGGGCAAAATTCACTGATGCCACCAAGACGCCGGTATGCATGTCTCCCCAGGAGCTTGAAGCTAACCTCCAACCGCCCAACCGCGGCTGGCTGCAAGCCATGGCAAAACAAGGTTCTCAATCTACTGATCCATGTATCCTCCCGCCCAACGCGAGCTATACGGGACCGGAGAATCAGTTGTACAGAGTTGAGATCAATCGCCCTGGGCCCGCGTGGGATGGAAAAGACGCAGCCGACACAAAGGCGGCCACGTTCAAATGGTCACGCGAAAATGGATCTCCAGTTTATCCGATTGAGAGCGGAGGGGGTACGCTAATACGTGTTGAGAGCCTTGGACGCGATGACCGTTTTGGCCTGGAAGTAGGCGATTACGTCGAAGTCCAGGACGATCGGTCGATATTAATGAATGAATCCAGTGAATCCAACGATCCGAATTTCCCGACGGAGCCGCCAGTCCTTCTTCAGGTGCAGTCCATTGACCAAAGCACTCTGACGGTGACATTGGTTGGAACGCCTAATCCTAATGTGGGCAAGACCCGGCCCTGCACCCGCTTCTGCGGCGCTGGGACCAAACTGCAGGTGACCCTGCGGAAGGTGGACTTACACTGGCCAACGACAACGCCGCCTTTATTCAGGAAGGAGAAGGGTGGTTAGTCCTCGAGGATAGCGTACAAATCAGATTCCGGCCCGCAGATCCGGCGCAAAAAAATGGCACCGGGACACACGCGCCAAGAAATTGGTATCGTACTGGGGATTATTGGCTGATTCCAGGGAGGACTGCCACTGGCGACGTCGAGTGGCCCAAAGTGACTGACGCCAACGGCAATCTTGAAACTGATGCTGACGGCAACACAATTCCGTTTGCCTTGCCGCCTCATGGCATCACACACCATTACGCGCCGCTGGCGGTGATCTCTGCGGTGACATCCGATAAGGACGGAAATAATTTTGTGGCTCACGATTGCCGCAGCCAGTTTGATAACGTTGTGGAAGCCGAACAGGAGCAGGGGCAGCCAGACACGGAGCCCAATCCGTAAGCACTTTCCTTCGGAGGAGCCCAATGACAAAGACACTGCAGGCCACAAAGGAAGCGCCGCGGCCTGCGGTGAATATGTTTTCCTCCCTCAGACCAGTCCAACCAAGTGTGCATCCGTGCTCGCCATCGACGCACTTTGGCATGCGAGTTAATTTTGCGGAGCTCCCGATCAGTGCGAGAGGCATCACACTCTACCGCAAGCTTGCTATCGGCGACGCAAACGATGGACCGGAGCAAGAAGCAGATCGCGTTAGTGAGCAGGTGATGCGCATGCCGGTGTCTGCGGACAAACATGCAATGTGCGGAATTGAGCGATCCCGCAGTGGCGCGCCAATCGAGAGCGTTCCAACGGTACGTGCCAATTCATCTGGGAACCGGCCAGTGGCGCCAGCAACGGAGGCCCCGCCAATTGTGGACGAGGTGTTACGCTCGCCCGGTCAACCACTGGACGCCACATCCCGTTTTTTCTTCGAACCCCGGTTCGCTTCTGATTTCACCAAGGTTCGCGTTCATACCGACGAACGTGCGGCCTTGTCCGCTCGCTCGGTTCGTGCGGCAGCTTACAGCGTCGCTAATCATTTGGTCTTTGGTTCCGGCCGGTACTCGCCGGGAACCAGTGACGGAAGGCGCCTGCTCGCGCATGAGTTGACACACGTTGTGCAACAATCTGCCGGGGGCAGCCCAGCAATGGTACGCCGCGACCTGAGTGGCCCTTCGAGCGATCCGCGTGATGCGGGCGCGGGAACCGGCGATCTCTCTGGAGCGCCGCCCCCGCCGGCAGCAACAGGTATCGAGCAATTTTTCCATGGAACGACTTGGCGGATTGCGCAGCAGCTCCCCGGTAACGTGCAGGCAATCGGCGGTGGCGATTTTGGGCAAGGCTTCAATACTCACCACGATGCAGTGCCAGCCCGCGCAGAGCAGAGGGCCCGCGATTGGGGTTGCCGACTGTCGATGAACATGAAACAGCCGGAGCGCTACGCAGGCGTTATCCGATTCGATGTCAAGCAGAGCGACTACTACCGTTTATTCACGAACCGAAAGTACTTTGGCCTAGTTTCGACGAAACAACCAGACTACGGGGCAAAACGGCGAGAATGGTTGGACTTCGTTAGCGGTCCTGGCCGCGGACGCGAGGCTTCGCCTAGCTTTGATCCCGCAGCCGGCGCATGGCGGCATGAACGTGTCAACCCGCCACCGGACCTTGGCTACGATCTAATCGAGGGCCCGTTCTATCGTGGTGTTCCGGGTTTGCCGGGTACGGCGCCGCCGCGTTCAGCCTTTAAGCCATATTCTGAAGGGACTGTTCTGCCGCAGCAGGTTGTGTGGAACCACGAACGTGCCCTGAACGTTCTCAACGCCGCGCCTACCTCGCTAACGCACTATGATACGCAAAACGATTGCAGACCCGTTGTGCCCCCGCACAGCGTGCCGCCCTTGCAGATGTCGATTGCCGAGGACCCGCGTGCGACCGAAGCCGCGCAACGTGGGCTGACAGGCGGACCATAACTCTAGACCGACTCAAAATGCGGATCGACGAAATCGCCTGGCATGAGCAGGTCGATCGAGAGTTGTCCGAGAGCAAGGCGCCAGCGTACGAGTTTTCCCCTACTAGAATTGAGACGGAACTTCGGGGACTCGGATCGGGACTAGACGCGGCTTTGCTAGACGCGCTGGAAAATGAAGAAGGCTATTTGGTATGGGCCTTACGTCTGTCTCCGTTCGTGCACTTGGCACACCCTAAAGAGCGTGCTCGGGCGCACCTGAACAGCCCAGACTGGGAGGTACGATATTGGGCCCGCAAAATTTCCGGGTCTTCCTCTTGAATACTTCCGATCTCTCGGTTCATCCTGCAAGAGACCACATCAATGCTTAGTTGTCGATAGTCACCGGTCCGATCAACGGAATCTGCGGCTCATTGGCCAAGTTATTACCTTCAGTCTTGAAACCGTGAAGATCGTCCGCTCACTTCCGCCGCTCGGACTGCCCCCCAGAAGAGAAAAATACCACTTCACCGCAATTAATCCTGACTAGCGACCTGGAAATCGCCTCGAGCGACACGCAGCCAGGCATCTTCTCCCACCTTAACTTACTTGGTTCTTATCACCCGAGGAACCTCCACAGGAAGCAGCAACAGAAAAGGGCAGCCCGCAAGCTGCCCCCATGACTAGTAATCGCTACCCACTAACCACTGCCCTTCAACGTCTCCACCACGCGGTCGAAGTCCTCCAGCGTCGCGTACTCGATCACGATCTTTCCCTTGCCATTGCGATCCGTAATCCGCACCCGAACGCCGAGAGCTCGCTCCATCTGCATCTGAATCTCGCGGACATTGGGATCCTGCCAGCGGGCCTTCGCGCCAGCCGGATCTTTTGGCATCGGATTGTTTGTGTGGTCAACCAGGTCTTTCAATTGCAGCACGGACATCTGCTTCCGCACGGCTTCATCGGCAATTCTCAGGGTTAGCTCCGGGTTTGTCAGTTGCAGCAGCACGCGCGCTTCGCTGAACCCCAGCTTGCCTTCTCCAAGATAGTGCTGCACCATGGGCGGCAGCTTCAGCAGCCGCATGTAATTCGACACCGACTCGCGCGCCATGCCA
>Ga0070717_10003800_pt1 | contig 10860 bp, 9 predicted proteins | sample LARL113metaG_FD_71366 | JGI IMG/M metagenome (GOLD analysis project Ga0070717, IMG submission 71366) | Corn, switchgrass and miscanthus rhizosphere microbial communities from Kellogg Biological Station, Michigan, USA - LAR L11-3 metaG | ecosystem: Host-associated > Plants > Roots > Rhizosphere ...
GCGTATTTCCGTTGCGCAACCACCGATCCGTAATAAGCCTGCACCACAGTGACGACCAGGCCGCGAGTGGCAATTTCCGATCTCGCTTTCGCCAGAGCTTCCTGCGCCCGCGCCAGGCGATACTCCGCAACGTTTTGCCATGAAAGCGCCTGGTGAACGTTGCCCTGACTCACGTATTCATGTACGCCGTTGTTGGCGATGAAAGCCGGCAGCCCGGCGTGCTCTCCGTTTGCCTGCGTATAAACGTATGAAGCCGTATAGCTGACGTTAGGCAGAGCGGCAGCACGCGCCTGTACCGTGTTTTGCCTGGCGACGCCATATGCGGTTATCGCCGAGCGGTACTGCGGTTCGTTGGCGCGCGCGCGCGCCAGCGCGTCCTGAAGGGTAATCGTCTGCGGCGCGGCCGAACTCGCAACCGGAACAACTTGGTCTTGACCGGCCCCGCGGATTGCCATCAGCAAAACAAAACTAAACAGCGTTCCCGGCAAAGTTCCGAATGCTACGCGATGCAGTCTCCTCATGTGCTGCTCCATGGGTCAGAAAGACAGACGCTGTTCATTTTGGCACAAAGCTGTTCCAGAAGGGGCTAAATGACTGGGTGGCGAGCCAGGTAAACAACAGCTCCATGCTCGAAGTGCGCGAATCTACGGTATTTGTCCTTCTGTGCTTCGAGGCGAAGCTTTGGCGAAGAACGTGCTTTCCTTTTGTACGGTCGCGGCGGCAACTCGAAACTGCGATCGGAGAGGAAATTCTAATGGTGGATCTCGAACACATAAAAATCACTCGCCGCGATCAACAGGTTTTGAAGTTGCTGGTGCAGGGCTGCAGCAACAAAGAGATTGCGGCGCAACTAGAGATCAGCCCTCGTACCGTCAAGCAGCACTTACGCACGCTGTTCCTGCGAGCAGGAATCAGGCAGGGAAGGAAACGCGTGATCCTGGCAACCGCAATTTTTGAAAAGGAGCAAATGAATCATGTCGCCTCGCGAACAGTTGAATCGTACGGAGATTAAGATCGCAACCATGGTTTGGCAAGGGCAGACCAACCCGGAAATCGCCCTTGCAATGGGCACAACCGAGCAAGTAATCAAGAACCACTTGCGAAATGTCTTCGATAAACTCGGGGTCTGGACCCGGCTGGAACTGGCTCTCTACGTGGCGTCGAACGGCGGGATTAGTTGGGCAGCGGAACTGCCGGCAGCTGCAGCGCCGAAAGCCGCAGCCGCGGCCGCAGGCTTGGGGGCTTCGAACTCAAATTAGCGCGTGAGTGATCTGGTTGATGAATTTGCCGAGTGATTCCTGGTCCTGTCGAGTTACGTTTACAAAGCGTACACCGATGCCGTATCCAGGTGCTGCACTGGCAACCTCACCCTGAAGCATGATTTTGCTCTCGCCCAGCCATAAGGAGATTTCAAATTTCGCGTCCGGTTTAAGGGGGATGGTCATCTCGACAAAACACCCACCCAGGCTTATATCGGAAGCTTTGCCCCACATGTTGGCTTCCCCACGTGGTCGCACCTCCACCGGGACGTCACACTTAAAGCGTGGCGTCTTCCGGCGCTCGCCGCGGTGTTCCGGGCGGAAACTGTCGGTTAGTCCGAGCGGCAGATTAAGGTGCCATAGGGGCCGCTCGGGTGTAAGGTTCAGCAACCCGACTTGCCCCTCGGTTGCGGTACCAGGCTGTCCAATCCACTTAACCCGAAAATGGGCCTTTTTTTCGCCACAGGTGAGTCCGATGATTTCGTCGCCTTTTATCTTGGCCTTTACGCCGCTAAGTTTTGCGCCGCTCCGGCTGACGTCGATGGTCGAAACGCGCTCAGAAAAGATGCGCCCTTGCAGGTCGGTGCCAAAAAATGCGTACCGGGAGCTGCACCGGCATCCGAGGCTCGCCGCGCTTGCCCATCCGCTCCTTTCGCTGGCCTACCTGCTCTAGTCGCCATCGGCAGCCCATGCCGCCAACTGTGGCCTTTCCCCACCAAACTAGACACTCAGGTCTGGAAAAGGGCGAAAAATGGGAAACAGGGTTGCAAAGCCTTGCAGGGCTAGTTCACTTGTAACTTGCAACCTGCTGAAAAATCGTGGGCTTAGGCTATGCGTTAAGGAATCAGAATTGCTCTTGATCTGTACGCCTGAACTGGAAATTCGCGTTTCCGGGTTCAGAGCGGTTATTGGCGAGAGGAAACTCCCGGGGCGCTGCCGAAATGAACTATAAAGAAACCTTCTGGATGGCTTGTGATTCAACTGAGCAACTGCGGGCCGAATATGGCCCATTCCATACCCGAGCAGAGGCCGAGCGCGAGGCCAACAAGCTTGGTTTTGGATACCTTCTGCGTTACGAACACTTGATCGGCGAGAACGAGGACATCAAGGAAGTTCGCTGCATTTTTATCGAATTGGAGACCGAGCCGGGCGTCTCCTATTTGGCCGCCAAGCTGCACACCCGCTGCGCTACATGCGGGGAAACGGCCATCCATGACCACGGCTGGCAAGCCGAAGTATGGGCTGACATCCACGAGTTTGAGCACTCGCGGCATCTGGTGCGGCTGTTCGAGCAGACCCGTAAGGCCGGATTGAAGGAGATCGCAGGCTGGCGCGACGCCTGCGCATGATCGTGTTCAGACCATCCGAGGGCTGCTTACCACACCAGGGTTGAGACTGAATTCCCGCTCAATGAGACGAGGGTTTGCCGATCTCCGAGTTCGATCTTGCATTGCTTCGATCCGCCCGCATTGGTCAAGACCAGCACCCGCCTCCCGTCCGGATTTTCAAATCCGACATGAGAAATATCTCCGCCTTTGTCTTGCGAGTCGAAGCGGTGCGCACCACGCTTGATAAATTTTGAATATTGCGCGAAAGCGTGGAACTGACCGCTGTAGGAGATATCCCTCGACCGAGAGTCAACCGTGACCAGCCCGCCGCAGTTGAACGGGCCGATATTCGGGTGTCCAGTTTCATCTAACGCAAAATTCCACGCTGTGATCGAACGGCACCAGTGGCGCAGTATTCCGCTGAAGGTGGTGCTCCACAGTGCCCATTCTTTCGCATAGTTCGGGTCGGTATAGTCGGGGCCGCCTTCGGTCCAGTACATCTCGGCGTTGGGAAATGCATCGCGCACGCGGTCAATCCACTCCAGCTTGCCGACGTATCCGTGCCAGGCAATGCCGTTGGTGTACTGCGCAACTCCCGGCGTTTCCAGTTCCGCGATGGCGCGGCCCCACAAGTTATAGTTGTGGTCGATGATCCAGATTTTCGTTTTTACGCCGTTCTTCTGAAACTTCGGACCAAGCTGCTGGCGGACGAAATCCGCCTCGTACTCTTCCGGCCAGGTGCATGCAGGCATTCGCCCATCCTGATCGGTGTCAACTTCATTTTGTATGGTGACCGCCTGAATGGGCACGCGCTCAGCCTCGTAACTCTGCAGAAATTTCACGAAGTAATTGGCATACGGCGCAAACGAGCGGCGCTGAATGTTTCCGCCCAGCATTGAGTTGTTCGACTTCATCCAGCCCGGCGGACTCCAAGGGGACGAAAACAGAAACAGATCGGGATTTGCCTGCCGCGCCTCGCGCAGCATGGGCAGAATGTACTCCTTATCATGATCTATGGAGAATCGCTGCAATTCGGGATCAGGATCGCCTTCGTCGAAGCTGTAGATCTTGGTTGAATAGTCGCTCGCTCCGATGCAGGTGCGGCAAACGTTCATACCCATTTCTGACGGATGGAACAGCTGGTGAAAGAGTTTCTCTCGGGCGGATGGCTCGAGGCGGTTGAAGGTGTAGCAGGCTGCGTCGGTGAAAGCCGCCCCGAAGCCGAGGATCTCCTGGAACTTTTTTCCCGGATCAAGAACGATGGCTGATTCGCCAGCCGGACCTGCCGCCGGTGCCCACTTCAGCGGCGCTCCTGGGGCGAGCTTGTGCGCATCATCAGTCACCCAAATTTGAATGGAACCTGCACCGGCGCTCGAATTTGACGGCACAGCGTTTCCGGCTGCGGTGGCACCGCTGACCGGGGTCTTGGCAGCCAGTGCGGTTGCGGCTAACCCTGAAATTCTTAGAAAATCGCGCCTGCTATGGTCCGTCAAGGTGGGCTCCTTTGGGTGGATGTTGGTTGTTGAATATTACTTGAAAACTTGAGCGCCGGGCGAATGTAAGCGATATGGCCGGATCCGACAGCCACGCATTCCGGATGGTGCAGTACATAGCCCGCAACTGGCGACGACCGCCTTCCCGCTGCTAACATCGCCATCAATATGGCGCTTCGTAAAATCGTCGGCAAACTGAAGAAAGCTGGGCACCAACTAGCGCAGGCCAGAGCGTCGCGCAAAGCTGCTCGGCCCGCTGGCCTCCGGCGCGGCGAACTGGTGATCATCACCGGCATGAGCGGGTCCGGTAAAGCTTCTGTCTTGAAGGCTTTCGAAGATCTTGGCTATTACTGCGTCGACAACTTGCCTGTCGGCCTGATTCCGCGCTTCGCCGAACTGATCGGTCAGTCATCAGAAATTGAACGTACCGCCCTGGTGGTTGATGTTCGCGAGGGCCGGAAACTTGAAGAGCTTCCGTCCATCGTCAAAGCAGTGAAGAAAATCATCGCGACCAGGATGGTTTTTCTCGAAGCCTCGGATTCCGTGCTTCTCCGCCGATACAGTGAAACCCGGCGCCCGCACCCGCTCGGCATCAATTCTCCGGTTAAGTCGTCACTCACGGCCGAACGCCGCCATTTGCGCCACATTCGCAGTCTGGCCGACCTGGTCATCGATACCTCGAAGTTCAACGTTCACGAGCTGCGCGCGCACATCATCGAGCTGTTTCACAAAAAAGAGAAGGGCAGAAACATTCTGGCTTCGTGTGTCAGCTTCGGTTTTAAGCATGGTGTTCCCGACGACGCCGACCTGGTGTTCGATGTGCGGTTCTTGCCCAATCCGCATTTTGTGCCGGAGTTTCGCCCGCTCACCGGCCGTCATCCCAAAGTTGCAAAATACATTCGCTCATTTCCGCAGACCGAAGAGTTCATTCAGCGCATCTCCGAGCTGCTGGTTTATCTTCTGCCGCACTACATTCACGAGGGAAAGAGTTACCTGACAATTGCCTTCGGCTGCACCGGCGGACAGCACCGCTCCGTCATGATCGCGGAAGATGTTGCCAAACGGCTGAAGAAGGCGGGCTACAGGGTGAAAGTTGCGCACCGCGACAGCCCGAAGTGATGCTTGCGGCAGGATCGGACACCAATCACAAGAGATTAGCCGTGTCCGAAGCCACGCCAATCGCCTTGGAAATGAGTGATACGCCTGTTAACAAAAACTATCAAGTTCGGGTACCATGGGCGCGATTTCCTTCGATCTCCAGACCTGAGAGTGAACCTGAGCTACGACGTGATGGTTTTTGATCCTCAGGCCCCTCCATGCCCGATAATGGTCGCAACCTATCGAGGATACCGTTGAGGAACGCGATCTACAGCCGGCACCCCAGACGTCTCTTTGTCCTGCTGATTGCGCTTCTGTGTGCCCCCAGGCTGCTGGGGCAGTCGCCGCCGCCATCCGTCCAGTTCACCAACGTCACCGCGCAGTCGGGGATTAAATTCGTCCACTATCCCGGCAACAAGGGAATCGCGACTATCCTCGAGGTCTACGGCCCCGGAGTTTGTGTTGCCGACTTCGACGGCGACGGCTTCCAGGACATTTATTTCGTGAACGGCCGCGACCTCTACGGCCGCGGAATCGTCACCAAAAATGCCCTCTATCACAATAACGGTGATGGCACTTTTACTGATGTCACCGATTCCGCCGGCGTCCCCGGAACCGGCTACGGCTTTGGCTGCGTCTGGGGCGATTACAACAACGACGGGTTCCCCGATCTGTACGTCACGCAATACGGACGCAACGTTCTCTACCACAACAATGGCAACGGAACTTTCACCGACGTCACCGACAAAGCCGGCGTGGCCGGTGTCGCGTCCGGGACCATGTTTCACGGCGGCACCACATTCTTCGACTACGATCGTGACGGCCGCCTCGATCTCTACGTCGGCGGCTACGTCGCGATCGCTAAAGACAGCCCTCGCTATTGCGATTTTATCGATGTCCGCACCAACTGTCCCCCCAGCGCTTACAAAGGCAGTCCGGCAGTTCTCTATCACAACAACGGGGACGGAACATTTACCGATGTAACCTCGGCAGCGAGAATCTATCAGCCGGAAGGCAAGAACATGTCCGTCGCTGCGGTTGATTACGACGACGATGGCTGGCCCGACATTTTCGTCGCCAACGACGGCATGAATGCCTACCTCTATCACAACGAGCACAACGGCACGTTCACCGAAGTAGGTCTCCTGTCTGGTATCGCCTTATCGGGACGCGGCAACACCATGGCTGCCATGTGTATCTCGCTCGGTGACTACGACAATGACGGCCGGCTTGACCTCTACATCTCCGATTTCCAAAAGTCCTCCGACCATGTCTGGCACAACGACGGGAAGGGCTTCTTTACGGAAGTCAGCGATCAAGTGGGCATCACCATCCCCACTTACAACGTCCTCAGTTTCGGCGGAGGTTTTTTTGACTACGATAACGACGGCTCGCTTGATCTCTTCATCGCCAACGGCCACGTCTATCAAGAGATCGAGCAATCCGCACGGAAGGGCGCTTACAGGCAAATCAATTCTCTTTTCCACAACGACCGCAAAGGGAAGTTCGTCGAGGTGACCAAATCCTCCGGCGATGGATTCCAAACCCCCTACGTCGGCCGCGGCGCTGCCTTCGCCGACTTCGACAACGATGGCAACGTGGACGTCATCGTCGCCAACAATGGCGGTCCTCCGCTGCTCCTGCACAACGGCGGCGCCGGAAATCATTTCGCAAATTTCAAGTTGGTGGGCACCACCAGCAATCGCGACGCCATGGGCGCGCGCATCCGCATCCGCGTCGGAACTCTGTCGCAAATGCGCGAGATCTACGGTGGCGGCAGCTATTTATCGCAGAGTGATCTGCGCGCCAACTTCGGGCTGGGATCTGCCACTCGCATCGAAAGCGTCGAGGTTTCCTGGCCCAGCGGACAAAAGCAGGCTTTCAAAGGTGTTGAAGCCGACAAATTCTACTTGATTGAGGAAGGGAAGAGTGAATTAGATTTACAGCACTTCGGTCATCCACCGGCGAAGAACCCGGTTCCTGCCCCCGCCAAAGCAGCCGCGCCCGAATCCTCACATTGAGGTTTCGGGATCGTGAGCCTTAGTCCGGATAAGCCTTCCCAGGTTTTACCCGGATCCAGTGGTCCGTAAAACTGCCACGGGTCAAGGCTGTAGCCGCATGTAACAGCCCGACTTTGGCCTATTGTTGACGTAACATCCCCATTTCACTTATTGACCGGATGGACGGCTGTGCTCTCTGGTTGCGTACTCATCGGAATGCACGAGTTTCAGGTGCTCCTCAAACAGTCGTTCTGGGACGTGCGTCCAGTTGTCGCGATCAAGGCTGTGCATCCCAATTCCCCCGAAAATATTCATCCACTCGCGGCGTTTGTCGCGCTTGATCTTGCACTGGGCATCAGCACAGGCAGTGCATTCGGCTTCAATGGGTATTCGCGGTTCGGCTGACTGAACCCTGCGCAACCATTTGGTGATTCGTAGCTCAGGTTTTTGAGATCGCACGATGATGATTGTAGATTGTCGGTCAGCTGGCGAAAAATCGCGATTACACCATTGCCAGTCTTGGACGCAGCTGCATCTCGCCGAGCTAGAAAGATATAGATTTTCTTGCTCGCACAGGAATGTGACCACTACTCCGCGTATCTCCTAAAAAAGCTGTTCGCCTTCCATTCAGGCCTGCTATCATCATTGGCCACACTGATCAGTAATCTCCGGATCACCTCTTCGTACTTGGCTTCAGCTTGGAGATCGATCGGCTGGTTCACGTCGTCTGAAGGCGCGTGGTAGCGGTTCTTGAGCCAGGCGTGATACGCATCCATCTCAGGAGTTCCCGGATACGCTCCAATATCGATCATGAGCGATGGCACGCCGTGACGGATGAAGTTGTATTGATCGCTGCGAATGAACACGTTGTGCTGGGGCTCGGGGTCGGGCTGCACTGCTACTCCGATTGATTGTGCGTCTTCGCGTGTGAGGTCGCCGAGGTCGGATTCGGCGAGACCATAAACCGTCAACACCTTAAGAGGAAAAATCGGAAGATACATATCCGTGTTGATATCGGCTGCGATCGATTTCATCTCTACGGTCGGGTGCGCCGTAAAATATTTCGATCCCAGCAGCCCCTTTTCTTCGCCGGTCACCAGCAGGAATAGGACCGAGCGGCGGAGTTTAACAGGATCCTTCCTCAGGCTCTCCGCCATGTCCATGAGCAGCGCGCTGCCGGAGCCATTGTCCATGGCGCCGTTGTAGATGCGGTCGCCGTTGACCGGCTCGCCGACTCCTAAATGGTCGAGGTGCGCCGAGAGCACGACGAATTCGTTCTTCAGTTCGGGATCGCTACCCGGCAACTTGCCAACGATATTTGCGGATTCCACCTGATTGATTTCCACTTTGGTCTTGGCTTCGAGCGAAACCGCCAGCGGGAAGTGCGGCAGAGCTTTGTGTTGCTTTGCCGGTTCTATCAGCTCGGCTAATGCATGTCCCGATCCCGCAAACAGCATTTCTGCGTGCGCCGGGTTGAAAGACACAGTGAGCTGTTCGCCCGCAGTTTCATCGAACTCGGGATAGTTAAGCTGCATGGACGGATGCTTGCGATTCAGGGCAATGCGCTGCCATGGAATTTCGACCAGCGCCGGATTGCTGATGGTCACCATTCCGATAGCGCCAACACTCTTTAGAGTTTTCCAGCGCTCTGCGGTGGTCTGATAGTGCGAAGCGACCGCCCCGGCGATTTTCGAAGGCGATCCCGAGATGATTACGACCAGTTTGCCTTTGCAGTCGAGACCGGCGAAGTCGTCGTAGTTGGCCTCAGGAATCTTCAGGCCGTAGCCGGCGAAGACCAGATCGGCTTTGACGTACTGCGCGGGCATGACGCGCGTGCTGATGATGGCGTCTTCACCGAGCACCAACGGCTCGCGTTTGCCCGCGTTGATCAGCACCAGGCTGGATTCGCTTTCGACCAGGCGCCGCGACACGAACTTCACTGGCTGGTAAAAGCCGTTCACTCCGGCAGCCTGCAAACCAGCGTTTTTGAACTCTGCAATCGCGTACTCCTGGGCGGCACGTTCGCCGCGGCTCCCGGTATCGCGGCCCTCCATTTTGTCGTCGGCGATAACTTTCACCTTTTCCCACCAGCTTTGGCCATTGAAGTGAAGGTTCTCCGGAGTTGACGGCTGTTGCGCTGTGGCGATGACACAAACGGATGCGAATAGTATTGAAGATCTGAACCGGCGCATGACTTGCCTCCACAAAACCGGAAAGCATACCAGCAAGGCACTGATTTCTTCCACTCTTAATGGCCGCGGCGCTCGCTCCGCGCGTTCTTTGGCCGCCATAAGCCACAGCGCACTTCGCAAGGAAATTCTTATAGACATTTGAAGCCTACCCAGCGGAACGGAGTTGATTGTTGATCAGAGTCCGACAGTTTGTTCGCTTTGGCGTGTTGCGGAGCGCAAATATCGCGGGGGAGTGTCAGAACCTCAGATCAGACCAAGACGGGGCCCAATTCTTCGGCGGGCTGGTGGCAGGCTTTTGGCGTAATCAGTCTGAGGAACAACCGTCACCGGCATGGCAGCGAGGCCCAACAGCAAAATGTCTTCGGCGATGCCGTTTCGTGCGAGCGAGAACAACTGATAACTCTCGACGAATTCTAATCATCTGCGCTGGCGGTTACTTCAGGGTGGCTGGAAATGCCGGCGGATGCAAGCTCCTGGTCTTTGTATTGCAGCTGGTAGAGCTTGTAATAAATCCCGTGCTGTGCCAGCAGTTGTTGGTGCGTGCCCATTTCGCGCAATTGGGCCTTGTGCATGACAATGATCTTGTCGGCGCGCTGCACCGTCGAAAGCCGGTGTGCGATGACGATTGACGTTCGTCCTTCGACCATTTTGCTGAGCGCGTCACGAACTTTGAATTCGGTTTCGGTATCCACGCTCGAAGTGGCTTCATCGAGAATCAGAATCTTCGGCGAATGCGCCAGCGCCCGGGCAAACGATATCAGCTGCTTCTGACCAGTCGAAAGAGTAGATCCGCGCTCGCGAACTTCTTCTTTGTAGGTATTCGGCAGGTTGTGAATGAAATCGGTCAGGTTCACGTCCTCTGCGGCTTGTCGGACCTCTTCATCGCTGATCCAGTCGGTGCCCAGGCGAATATTGCCCTCAATGGTTCCGGTGAAGAGAAATGGGTCCTGCAGCACCACGCCGAACCTGCGGCGCAAATCGGTTAATGCCATGTCCTTGATGTCCACGCCGTCGATGCGAATAGCACCGCGCTGCACATCGTAGAAGCGCAGCAGAAGCGAGATGATCGTGGTTTTCCCCGCGCCGGTGTGTCCGACTATGGCAACAGTCTCGCCGGGCTCAATGGTAAAGCTGACGTCACGCAGCACCCATTCGGGCTCGCCATCCAAAGGCGTCGAGCTGCGCTCGACTGGACGGGCGAGGGCGCCCGTCCCCACATGGTTCGTGCCATTCGCAGGTACTGTCCTGTAGGCAAACCACACATGATCAAACTCGATACGCCCCGGGCCCTCTGGAACCTTAGGCACGGGGTTTTCGGTGACCTCAACCGGAGTATCCAGCAGCTTAAAGACTCGCTCTGCCGCCGCCATTGCCGATTGCAGGATGTTGTACTTTTCGCTGAAATCCTGAATCGGGCGAAAGAACCGCTGCGCGTATTGCATGAACGCGACCAGAACACCCAGAGTGGTCACATTGCGGACAAGATGAAA
>Ga0070717_10003801_pt1 | contig 10859 bp, 9 predicted proteins | sample LARL113metaG_FD_71366 | JGI IMG/M metagenome (GOLD analysis project Ga0070717, IMG submission 71366) | Corn, switchgrass and miscanthus rhizosphere microbial communities from Kellogg Biological Station, Michigan, USA - LAR L11-3 metaG | ecosystem: Host-associated > Plants > Roots > Rhizosphere ...
GCGAGGAGACGCCTTCCAATGCCTTGAGCACATTGCTGACGCCAGCGATGTTGGCCGCGTATCCGGCCAAGTCCTGCTTCTCGTCCAGGTCGGTGCGTGCGGCGAGGTGGAGGAAGTATTCGGGCTGGAACTCGCGGACGGCGCGGGCGACGGCATCCTCGTTCAGCAAGTCGGTCTTCTTCCACAACGGCCGGTGACGCGGGTCGCGCGGCGGGCTGAGGTCCAGGTTCACCACCTCCGCCCGCGCGCCGCGGTAGAACTCGACTAAGTTGGTGCCGATGAACCCGGACCCGCCGGTGATCATTACTCGCGCGCCGCCGCACATCAGGTGGGCGAACCGCTTGTCCGCGGCCCACGCGAATGAGGGAACCTGATCGTCCGGCCTTGGGATCGATATCGTCGGCGCGGCCCCACGCTGTGGAGCCTTCCGCGAAACTTCGCCCCGCAGCGCCCTCAACTTCAGGGACAACAGATAGTCATAAGTGCTGATGAACTTGCAGAACTCGTACCCGGCTCGCCCGTCGAGGAAGCCGCCGCGAAGCACGTACATGTAGAAGAATCGCCACCACCCGGGAAATGGGATGTGCGGGAGGACGTACCGCTTGAGCCACCGCCGCCGGCGGGTGGCGCCGGGGACGTTAACGGCCCCGCCGATCGTCTCCCCGCCGATCTCCCGCATGATCGACTCCGCCTCGAGCGTCGAATAGCGGTTGTGCTTGGCGAAATACTGCTCGAGTCCGCGGCGGTCGTTGTGCACCATCGGCTCGGAGAGGAACCCGACCGGGTCATCGATGATGATGTGCTCATGGACGGGCCGGTCCTCGTAGCGGCCTTTGCCGTGCTTGAACAGCCGCAGGTTCCAGCTCGGGTAATACCCGCAGTGATAGATCGGGCTTTCGAGGAAGTACGTCACGCGGTTCAGAAAGAACCCGTTTTCACGAACTTCTTCCGGCGGCTTGGAAACGATTTCGGTGATCTGGTCGCGGAGCCGCGTGGTCACCACTTCGTCGGCGTCGACGATGAGGGTCCAGGGCGAGCGGAACGGCAGGTGGTCCAGCGCCCAGTTCTTTTGCCGGGCGTATCCTTCCCAGTCGTGCTGCACCACGTGGGCGCCCATCCGGCGGGCAATGTCCTGAGTGCCGTCAGTCGACCCGCTGTCGACGACAAAAACCTCGCCGGCCCAGCCCTGGAGGGCGGCGAGGCAATACGGGAGGTTGAGGACCTCGTCGCGGGTGATGATCATCACGTCAACCATGGGATCCGGATGTATAATACACGAATCGGCCATGGCGCGTGAGAAGACGGGAACAGCGGAAGTTGCCGCGGCGGGCGAGGTTCCGGCGAGCTTCGCCGCCGCCGGCCGGGGCGTGAGCCCCTATCGGCTACGCGATAAGGCCCGGCGGCTCGCCTGGATGCTCGCCGGGGGCGTCCTTTTTCGCTTTTCATTTCACAACTGGTATGCCTGGCGAAGGACGATTCTCCGCGTGTTTGGGGCGAAGGTTGGGCAGGCGGTGCGCATCCGCCGAACCGTTCATATCGAGATGCCCTGGAACCTGCGGATCGGCGACGAAAGCTCGGTCGGCGACCACGCCGTCCTTTATTCCCTCGGCAAAATCGCCATCGGCAAGCTGGTCAGCATCAGCCAATACGCACACCTGTGCGCCGGCACGCACGACTACACGACACGGGCAATGACGCTGCTGCGGCCGCCGATCCTTGTGGAGGACGAGGTATGGATCGCGGCCGATGCGTTTGTGGGGCCGGGCGTCACGATCGGTGCGCGGTCGGTGGTGGCGGCGCGGGCGGTGGTGGTGAAGGATGTGCCCGCCGACCAGGTGGTGGGCGGAAACCCGGCCACGTTCATCAAACGGCGGGAGCTGCGCGACCCATTCCACTGACCCGGTTTCCGATCTTCCTTGCGCATCCTCCGCAATTTCACGACTTTAAGCGGCCGCTCCCTCCGTTCAAAATTTTTGCACAAACTGTTGCTATTGCCCGCGAATTGTGTAATATACGCAAAAGTCACGTCCTATAAGGCTGAGAGAGAACACATATGCGCTTCCGAACTCATCGTTCCCGTAGCGGGTTTACACTAGTCGAGTTGTTGGTTGTGATCGGGATCATTGCGTTACTGATCTCGATCCTGCTGCCGGCGCTGGGCCAGGCCCGCCAGCAGGCACAGGCGATCGCCTGCGCCTCCAACATGCGGCAGATCTATTACGCCACCGTCTCCTATGCTCTGGAAAATCGCGATCGGCTGCCGAAGGCCGCGGCACTCAACACGCCCGCAATTGACAGCAACTACATGTACTCGTTCTGTGTCCCCCAGACCGGTGTCGCCAGCTTCACCGTCGGGAGCATCTACAAGTTCATCAGCCCCTCGATCGACATCCGCGCCCGAGTCATGAAATGCCCGGGAGACAACGAAGAACTCCCGAGGTTGGGGAGCCGGGTCGACGTGCAGAGAAACTTCAGCTATTCGTACAACATCCAGGTCAATTACACGAACTACGGGCGGACGACAAACATCACCCCCAAGTCACCGACGCTGAAGCTCGGGCAGATCAAGCATCCGGGCAATAAGATCCTGATTTTCGAGGAGCGCGCCCCCAACGACGGGGAGTGCTACATCTTGTACAACGACCTCGACGACATCGCGAGCGATCGGCACGGGCACATGGGCAACCACGTCTTCGCGGACGGGCACATCGAACGACTGCCGCCGAAAATACTTTACAGCAACGCACACTACGATGATTTCTTCAGCGATAAGTGATTGGCACTGAGTCAGCGGAAGTATCGGTCGAACGCGCGGATGGTGGTGTCCGCCGCGGAATGCGGATCCGGGTAGGGCAGGCATTCCGCGCAGAGGTATCCGTCGTAGTTCATCTGCCGCAGTGCGGTCGCGACCGCCGCGAAATCGATATGCCCGTTTCCCGCGGGCCTGCGATTCGAATCCGCCAGATGTACGTGGCCCAGGTGCGGCCCTGTTTGCTTGAGGGATGACGCCGGGTCGATCTCCTCGATGTTCATGTGGAACAGGTCGCCAAGCAGCTTGACGTTCATAGTCCGCAGCGACCGAACGAGCGCCACCCCATCCGCCAGCGTGTTCACCATGTTCGTCTCGTAGCGGTTCAGCGGCTCGAAAAGAACCGGCACCATCCGGCTCCTCGCGTGTTCGGCAAGGTCATTGAGGGCCTCGCGAAGGTGGGCCAGCGCCTCCTCTCGCCCCACGGCGTCGCCCCACCGCCCCTGCATTGATCCGACGATTGCCGGCGCGCCGAATCTCGCCCCCGCGTCAATCAGTGCTCGGACGAATTCGACCGCTCGCTCGCGGACGCCGGAATCCGGGCTCGTGAGCGTCAGCCTGTGCACGAGCAGCCCGGCTCCGGTGCCGAGCGCCGCCAGCTTCACGCCGTACCGCTCCAGCAGCGGTCCGACGGTGTCGACGCCGACGGCATCCGCCGACGGCGCGAAGATCTCGACCGCATCGAATCCGAGCGCGGCCGCTTTGGCACATCCCACTTCCAGATCGTCCCAAAAGACGAACGGCCCGCCGCGGGCTTGGGGAGCGAGGCTGATCGTAACGGCGGATCGCATTTTTGTGGCACGGGGAGTCAAGTTCATCCAACTTCAACGATCGCTTTGATCACGCCCGTCTCCGGCTTGGTGAAGCTTGGGAAGTCCTCGATCAGCGAATCGAAGCCGGTACGATGCGTAATCCACGGTTGCGTGTCGAGCTGACCTTTCTCGATCAGCTCAATGATACGGTCGAAATCCTCCGGCATCGCGTTCCGCGATGCGTATAGCGTCATCTCGCGGGCGTGAAATAGCGGATCAGAGAAGGAAACATCGGCGGTCACAATCCCGACGAAAACGAGTCGCCCGGCGTGGCCGACGTATTGGAACGCGTTGCTCATTGAGTGGACATTCCCGGTGGCGTCGAACACGTCCGCCGGCAACGCTCCATCGGTGATCCGGTCGAGCTCTTTCAGTTCGCCCCCCTTCCCGTCCGCCTGAATGACGTGGCACACGCCCATCCGCTTCCGACAGAACTCCAGCCGCTTATCGTTCAGATCGAGCACGATGATGTTCGCACCCGCGATCTTGAGAAACTCGATCACCGACAATCCGATCGGCCCGGCGCCACGACCAGCGCGTGCTCGCCCGGCTGCACCTTGGAGCGATTGACGGCATGACACCCGATTCCCAGCGTCTCGACGAGCGCCAGTTGTTCCAGCGACAGTTTTTTAGACGGGTGGAGCTTGCGAGCTGGTACGATGAACCGCGCCCGCAGCCCGCCGTCCGTGTGTACGCCCAGCACTTTGAGATTCTTGCAGCAGTTGCCGTTGCCGCGCTGACAGGCCGAGCATTGCTGACAGTTGATGTACGGCTCAACCGAGCAGCGGTCGCCCGGGCGGACGTTGGGCACGCCTTCGCCGACGGAAACGACTTCGACGCCCAACTCGTGTCCGGGGATTCGCGGATAGCTGTAGAACGGCATTTTACCGAGGTACCCGCTGATGTCGGTCCCGCAGATGCCGACGCGGTGGACGCGGACAAGCGCCTCGCCGGGGCCGGGGGGCCCCGGTTCGTGCACATCCACCATGCCGAATTGGCCGGGTTGTTCCAATCGAATCGCCTTCATTTCCGGTGGGCAGTATAGCAGCGAGCGGGCGCCCTTCCATTGTGGCACAGCCGCCTCCGGCTGTGTTCCGCCGCAGGCGGAAGGAAGACACAGCCGAGGGCGGATGTGCCACGTCGTCCTGCATTTCTTGCGCCGCGTGGCGATCGACCGGTGGAGAACTTATACTCCTCGCATGGACGGACTTTCCCGCGAGCAGTTCATCGAGGAGATCGTCAAATACGTGCCGGCGAAGTTCCCGCTGGTCAAGTTGGCGCGGAGCCCGAGTCAGTCGTTCGCGCTGCGAATCAACGGCGCCGACCAGCCGCTCGAGCACTTGTATCGCACGGTGCTCCTGCGGCCGGACGAGATGCGGCACCAGATCGAGCGGTGGATCGTCGAGTTGCTTCGCGCCGCCGAGAACGCCCCGGAGCACGGCGGGTCGTTCGAGGAAATCAAAGACCGGATTCTGCCGATGATCGTGACCGACAAGGAAGTGGAGGGCCGGCACCATCAGACGCTGACGCAGCCGCTCGTAGCCGGGCTGCACGTCGCATACGCCATCGACAGTGACCGGAGCATCGCCTACATCCCGCACCCGCAGTTTGCCGCGTGGGGCGTGTCGCGGGACGACGTACACGAGGTGGCGATTTCCAATCTCGTCGCCCGCAGCGAGTCGATGGCCGCCCAGGCGGCACAGGACGAGGAAGGCAATATCACACTGATCCTGTTTCAAACCGGCGACGGGTACGACGCGAGTCGGGTACTGCTGCCGACGCTGCACGAGCGGCTCCGCGAGCATCTGGGCAGCCCATTCGCCGCCGCCATCCCCAATCGCGACATCCTGCTCTGTTTCCGCAACGACGAGGAAACGATCGGGCGGGTGAAGGGGCAGGTGGAAGAGGACTATCGGAAGATGCCGCACCAGGTAAGCGACAAGCTGTTGCTGGTAACCGCCGACGGGCTAGCACCGCATTCATGAAGTTGGGGATGTGCATTCCGATCGAGCAAGCCGCCGAGGCGAAGCGGCAGGGATGGGACTACGTCGAGGCGACCGCTCAGGGGTTGCTGCAAGGTGACCTGTCGGATGAACAATGGACGGGCGAGGGGCGAGTGAAGGCCGCGCCCCTTCCGGTCCCGGCCGCGAATGCGCTGATTCCGCCGGGCCTCAAGATCACCGGACAAGAAGCGTCACTCGACCGCCTGCGGGCGTACATGGACCGCGTTCTCGGCCGAGCCGAGCGCGTTGGGATCAAAACGGTTGTCTTCGGCAGCGGTATGGCGCGGACGGTACCGGATGGATTCGATCGCGCACGCGCCCGCGAGCAGGTTTTCGAATTTGCGCGAATGATGGCCCCGATCTGCCAGCGGCACGGGATCACGCTCGTCTGCGAGCCGCTTAACCGCGGCGAATGCAACATTATCAACTCCGTCGCCGAGGCGATGGAGTACGTGAAGGCGGTCGATCACTCGAATTTCCAGTGCCTGGTTGACAGCTATCACCTGTGGCTGGAGGACGAGCCGCTGGAAAACGTCAGACGGGCGATGCCGTGGATCAAACACGTGCACCTGGCCGATACGCGTGGCAGAGTGCCGCCGGGTGACAGCGGAGAGAACGACTATCGCCCGCTCTTTTCCGTGCTCAAGCAAGCCGGGTACGACGGCCTGATCACCGTCGAGTGCATCGGCTACCCCAACCTCATCTCCGCCGGCCCGCGGACGCTGGCATTCCTGAAAAAGCAGTGGGCCGAGGCGTGAGAGGAATTGCTGATTGCTGATTGAAAACCGACGCCGAATCCCCTTCAATCACCAACTACAAGGAATGGAGTAACAAACATGCTCATGAAATACCGGCTTTTTACCCCCGGCCCGACGAGCGTCCCGGAAGCCACGCTACTGGAGTTGGCCAAGCCGGTGCACCACCACCGCACGGCCGAGTTCCGGGCGATGTTCAACGAAATCCAATCGACGCTCCAGTACATCTACCAGACCAAAAGCACGGTCTACACGATCACCGGCTCGGGTACCGCCGCGGCGGAGGCGGGGATCGTCAGTGCGCTGGCGCCGGGCAAGAAGGCGCTGTGCGTGACCAACGGCAAGTTCGCCGAGCGGTGGGCGCAGGTCTGCGGCACGTTCGAGATCGAGCACAAGGACCTGAAGCTCGAATACGGCGAGCACGCCACGCCCGAGCAGATTCAGAGCGAGTTGAAAGCCGTCAAATACGACGCGGTGATCATCGTTCATTCCGAGACCAGCACCGGCACCGTGTGCGACTTGGAAGGGATCGGTAAGGTGGTCCGCGGGTCGGGCGAGACGCTTCTGATCGTCGACGGCATCACCAGCATCGGCGCGCTGCCGTTCAACATGGACGGATGGGGCGTGGACGTGGCGATCACGGGAAGCCAGAAGGCGTTGATGCTCCCGCCGGGGCTCGGGTTCGTCGCATTGTCGGACCGCGCCTGGGCCGCCGTCGAGGCCAACAAGGCGGCCAAAGACTTCTATCTCGACCTGCGGAAATACCGCAAGAGCATCACCGACGGCGACACGCCGTTCACGCCCGCCAACACGCTGATCGATGCGCTGCGGGTGAGCCTGCGGATGATCAAGGACGAGACGATCCAGACGGTTTGGAAGCGGACGCACGTGACGGCCGAGGCGTTCCGCCGCGGCATGAAGGCGCTCGGCTTCGAGTTGTTCAGCAAGCGCCCCGCCGACTCGGTGACGGCCGTGCGCTATCCCGCGGGAGTGAGCGATAAGGACTTCCGCGGGCAGCTCAAGAGCCGTCACAACATCCATATCGCCGGCGGCCAGGGAACGATGGAAGCCCAGATCTTCCGCGTCAACCACATGGGCTACAGCGACGCCTATGACGCGCTGGCCGTGGTCGCGGCGATCGAGCACGTGCTCAAGGGCCTCGGCAAGCCCGTCCAGTTCGGCGCCGGTATCGGGGCGGCGCAACAGGTGCTGGCGGAATTGTTCTGATCAGCAGGTGGCACGGGCTACCAGCCCGTGAACGCAACTCGAAAGTCCCGATTGGGGTTCGGCGTGAAAAAACCAAGTCTCGCCGCGCGGGCATTTTGAGCGGCGCGACAGCAAATGCGTCCGCCTCGATTCGTAGTATTTTGACATACCGCCCGTCGCCCGTCACGAATCGTCTCCGGACAGGGGCTGGTAGCCCGTGCCACGATATTACTTCGCCGGCATGTCCCACACGAGGTCCCACTCGGGAGCGGGCGGCGTGCGGACCAGCAGCTCGCACCGCTTGGCGAACGCGCGGCACGGTGGGTCTTCCCCGCTGCCATGGTGGAAATGCTCCAGCGCCTCGGCCCACGCGCGGCGACGGTAGGCGCCCAACCCCGCGTCGAACGCGGCTTGTGCCGGCGTGGGGCGGTAATCGCGCTGGCCTAGCACCTCGAACACCGCCGTGGGTTTGCGCTTGCCCGGCAACCGCACGTGATCGATCAGCCGCACGCAAAACAGGTCAGCCAGCTCCTGCCGGGTAAATTCGCTGACCAGGATCATGCTGCCGTAGTGCTTGTTCAAACTCTCCAGCCGCGAGGCGACGTTCACCGAGTCGCCGATCACCGTGAAATCGCTGCGGGACTCTGAACCGATATTGCCGGACACGACCTCGCCCGTGCTGATGCCGATGCCGATCCGCATCGGCTCCAGCCCGCGGGAGCAGCGGCCGGCGTTGAACGAAGTCAACACCTCCCGCATTCGCAGCGCCGCGCGGACGGCGCGGACGGCGTCGTCATCCTCCGCGTACGGCACGCCGAACAACGCCATCAGCGAATCCCCCATGAACTTGTCCAGCACCCCGCGCTCCCGCTGCACCTCCTCCACCATCACCGTGAAGTAGGCGTTGAGCAGTTCGACCACCCGGTCGGCGCTCATCGCCTCCGAAAGATGGGTGAAGTTGCGGATGTCGGAAAACAGGATGGTCGCCCTGGACCTGTGGCCCCCCAGCTCCTGCAACTCCGGGTCGTTCAGCATCCGCTCGACCACATCCTTTGCCATCTTCTTGACGAGCAGGCTCTTCACCCGCTTCTCGCGCGTGATGTCTTCGAGCACGACGACCAGCCCCTGCCGCGTCTCGTCCGGACCTTTCAGCGGGAGCACGCTGGCGTTGACGGTGCTGCTCCGCTTCCCCTTCGCGGCCAATTCCATGTCCAAGGCTGTCAGGCTCCGATTGGCCTCGTATGCCCGGTCGATCAGCCCTAGCAGATAACGGTTTGGATCGCCCAGCACGTCGCGCACATCGTGATTGAGGCATTCGTTCGGCGCGGCGTCGAGCAGTTGAAACGCGGCGCGATTGGCGGTCACCATGCGATGCGTTTCGTCCAGCGTGAAGATGCTGTTGGAGATGCTTTCCTGCACGCTCTGGAGATACCGCTTCATGCTCTCGGTGCGGGCGTAGAGCTGCGCGTTTTCAACGGCTACCCCGATCTGCGACGAGATTGCCTTGAGCATGCCGACGTCTTCCGCCGCGAACGGCCCGCCGATTTTGTTGATCGCCTGCGTCACACCCATGGCGCTGCCGTCATGATCGAGCGTCGGGACGCACAAGACGCTTCGGGTGCGATACCCGCTGGCCTTGTCGATTTCCGGATTGAATCGCGGGTCCCGGTACGCGTCGTCGATGTTGACCACCTCGCCGGTCCGCGCCGTATGCCCGGCCAGGCCCGCGGAAACGGGGAATCGGATCTCTTTCAGCTCCGATCCATGGGCCTCCATCGACCACAGCTCGCCCGCCTCGCGGTCGAACACGAAGAACGAGCACCGCTCGCAGTGCAGGATCTCCGTCACCTTGGCGACGATCTTGCGGATGAGACTCGGCAGGGCCAAGGTCTGCGTAACCGACGTGGCGACATCGAGCAGGATCGCCATCTTCTCATGACTCGCGACCAGCCGCCGATAGAGGTTGAAATTCTCGACGGAGATGGCCGCCTGGTGCGCGAACGCCTTGAAAAGCTGTTCGTCCAATTCCGTGAACGTCGATTCGTCGTGCTTGTTGATGACCTGGATAACGCCGATGATGTTGCCGGCGAGATTGTGTACCGGCCCGCAGAGGATCGAACGGGTGCGGTAGCCGGTGCGGCGGTCGGTTTCGGGATTAAACCGCCCGTCCTGATAGGCGTCGGGAATATTCAGGGTCTGGCCGCGCTCGGCGACCCAACCGGCGAGGCCGTGCCCCTTTTTGATCCGGATTTCCCGCGTTTCGACCCCCTGCGCCACCTTCGACCACAGGTCGCCCGTCGCCGGGTCAACCAGGAACAGCGACGCCCGCTCGGCGCCGAGCAACCGGCTAGCCGTTCGCACGACGCGGTCGATCAGCGCCTCGATACCGGTGCCGAGGCTCAAGTGCTCGGACAAATCAAGGTAGTCCGTGAGATGCTTGAGGGACCGCTCGCTCGCCCGCGCCCGTTGCGTGCTGACGTGGTAGAGCTGATTCAGCTCGCGGAGCCGCTCGGTGAGCGTGCGTAGAAAACCCGTAGCGAGTTCCGGAACGAGTTCGAAGCACCGCGGCAATTCGCGGTAATGCAGGGCAAGCAACTCGACCGGCTCGAGCGCCCGCGCAGACGCCGAGCGCCGGCCTTGCGTAAAGTAACCCATCTCCCCGATCGATTGCCCCGGCCCCAGCACCGCCAGGGGCGATTCCTCCACGCCCTCGTATCGCCCGTACACCTGCACTCGGCCCGACGCGATGATGAAAAACGCGTCGCCGGTCGAATCCTGTTCGATAAACGTCTCGCCCGCGGGCACGCTCACTTCGTGCACCACGTCGATGAGGCGCGACAGCGCCGCCGGCCCGACATCGCGAAATAGTGAACAGGCGGCCAGGCGGTCGATCCGCTGTCGCCGCACCGCGGCCTCAAGCTGCTCTCGTGAGATCGCGCATTGCTCGATCAGCAGGTGTCCGATGCGGCGGCGGCCGTTTTCCGGTGCGTCCGGCGCCCGCTGGCGGGCCAGCGCCGACTCGACCGCGGCCTGCGACGCGCCCAGGTAATGGCCCAGCGGCCGCGGCGACGACGCCGCGCTTTCTCGACCCTCAGCCATCACCTCCGGTTCCATGTCTTCCCGACTCGATTCGCTACAGATCTATCAGCATGTCCGACTTGGCCAACTCAATCCGGCACCCGTCGCCGACGCTCTCCTTGATCAGCCACTGGTCGACTTCCAGTCGTTCCTGCCACGACCGTTCCGGGTCGTGATGCCCGACAAGGGTGTGCTT
>Ga0070717_10003802_pt1 | contig 10858 bp, 10 predicted proteins | sample LARL113metaG_FD_71366 | JGI IMG/M metagenome (GOLD analysis project Ga0070717, IMG submission 71366) | Corn, switchgrass and miscanthus rhizosphere microbial communities from Kellogg Biological Station, Michigan, USA - LAR L11-3 metaG | ecosystem: Host-associated > Plants > Roots > Rhizosphere ...
CGGGCATCGCCGTATTCGCGCTGGTCCTGGCGGGACTGGGCTCGATGCGGGGCATGCAAGCCTATTTCCTCGCTCAGCCAATGACGACGTTGAAATTACTCGCTCTCGCCTATAGCGTCACGCTCGGATTTCAATGCATCGGGACGCTTTTGTTCTGGCGCTCGACGCGAAGTCTGGCGCTGACTGCCGGCCTGATCAGCGGGACACGAACGATCACCCTTGCATGGGTGGTTCTCGGCAGCGACGTCCTGCCATTGGCGGATGTTTTCTTCGCGACCGGCATGGTCGCGAAGTACACTTCGCCGGCGCTGACGAAATGGCTGATCGCGCGGCTGAACAAAACGACGCTTCCGGAAATCAGTGCGGCCGTGCGAAGCAGCGCCTGAAGCGACGCTGCGCACCGCTATCCGCTATTGCGGGCCGCTGCGCATTGACCCCGGGTGACACGACAGTTTGACGCGCTGCACGGTGTCGGTCAGCTTGGTGCCATCCACTCGCAAGACCCACAAATCCTGGTCGATGAAGTTCGCAACATAAACGTAGTTTCCGTCGGGGCCGAAAGCCACGCCTTGCGGCAGCGCGCCAACACGGATCTCACCGACGTTGTTGACTTTTTTGCCGTCGATCTTGAGAGCCGTGGCCGCGCCGGCGGGGCGATAATAGAACGCGCTCGTCGGCGCGTTCGAGCCGCGCGCTTCGATCGAAACGGCGAGGTCGCCCTTCGGGCTGATCGCTAAACCCTCGGGAGCATCGCCGACCGTGACGTGATCGATGACCCGCGGCGGGCTGGTTTCGAGGTCGATCACGCTGACCGTATCGGCGCTCCCGTCGGAACTCCCTCCGCTGCCTGTGTTGCTGGTCAGCGCCAGCTTCCCATCCGGCGTCACGGCGATGTTGTATGGAAAGATCCCAGCCGGCAGGTCGCTTTTGTCGTAGGTCACTTTCTGACCGTCGATCGAGAGCAGAGCGACCTTGTTGGCGCTGGACTTGACCGCGAGCGCGCGTTTGCCGTCGGGGGTGATCGCGACTGCGGAAACTTGGTCGGCCCCTGTTCCGACGGTGACTGTGTCGAGGACCACGACGTCTCTGCCTCGGATCGACAAGACCGAGATCGTTCCATCGGCGCGATTGGCAACCAGCGCGAGGTCGCCTTTCGGGTTGATCGCCATGCCCGAGGGCTGCTTGCCGACCGTGATCGCGCCGATCACGGCGGGCGGGGTTGCCTTGATGTCGACCAAAAAGACTTTGTTGTCGGAGTCCAGCCGGTGGCCCCATCCCTGCACCACAGGCTCGAGCGAGTTGGCGACAAGCGCGATTTCCCCCGAGGGGGTGACCGCCAGGTTGGTCGGTGGCCCGACTATAGAATTCATCAGCGGGACGGTTGCCGTGACCTGCGGGAACGCCGGCTTGGAAATGTCGACCACCGCCAGGCTGTCTTTCCCAGGCTCGCGAAGGATCGGCTTGCCGTTTTCATCCCACCCCTGCTTCTCGTCGCAGCCGACGATCAGTATCTGGCCGCACGCTGCTGACAAGGTGCCGCCGATCGCTAAGATGGCGACCACAAATCCTGTAAACTTCGATAGATCCATCCCCCTCACCTACCGCCGTCCCCTCCGCTCGCGTACACAATGCTGCCCTGATCCGGTTCACCCGACAAGCTGCGGCCGTTGCCGCCTGCTGGGATCAACGGTTTCTGCCGGCCGGGTCATTGTGATTGCGGTGGTCCGGCGGTGGGGTCGGTACAGGCGCCACCTTATGATGCTTTCAAGATGACCAGTGCCCAGCTGATTGCGCTCGGACAGGCGACTTTGGAGCGGGCGCACGAGCTGATCCTGCTGGGCGGCGCTCTCGGGCTGGCGAGCATCCTCGCCGGGCTGATCTCCCGGCGCGTTGGGGCGCCGATCTTGCTGGTCTTCCTCGGCCTCGGCATGCTCGCGGGTGAGGACGGCGTACTCGGCGTTCCTTATGACGATTTCACCTCGGCCTATCTGATCGGCAGCGTCGCCCTCGCCGTGATCCTGTTCGAGGGCGGTCTCAAGACGCCGGTCTACATGTTACGGCTGGCGTTCTGGCCGGCTGCGGTGCTGGCCACCATCGGCGTCGCGGTGACAGCCGCGGTGCTTGGCGTCTTTGTCTCGCTGGTGGAGGGTGTGCCGCTCGTCGCCGGACTGCTCGCCGGCGCCGCTGCCGCTCCGACCGATGCCGCCGCGGTCGCGGTGCTGCTGCGGCGCGCCGGCGCCGCGCTGCCGGAGCGGCTACGGGCGCTTCTCGAGATCGAATCCGGGCTCAATGACCCGATGTCGGTGTTTCTGACTTTGCTGCTGCTGCATATCATCGTCGCGCCAGACTCGGTCGGCATCGGTGATGCGGTCTTACGGTTCTTTGAGGAGATGGCCGGCGGCGCCGTGCTGGGTTTGGCGGCCGGCTGGCTGCTTGCGCAATCGCTGAAGCGGCTGCCGCTCGAAGCCTCGCTGGCGCCCGTTTTTGTGTTGGCTGCCGGCCTTGTCGTCTTCGGTTTGGCTCAGCTGCTCGGCACCAGCGGTTTTCTGGCGATCTACCTCGCGGCGGTTATGACCGGCGCGTCGGAATACCGCACCCGACAAGAGGTCGAGCAGTTCTTTGAGGGCATGGCGTGGCTCGCACAGATCGTGCTGTTCCTGATGCTCGGGCTGCTGGTCACCCCGCACGATCTGCCACCCTATCTTGCGGGAGCCGTGATCGGCACCGCGGTGCTGATCTTTCTCGCTCGTCCGGTTGCCGTTTTTGCCTGTCTGCTGCCGTTCGGGTTCACCCTGCGGGAGACCACTTTCGCGTCATGGGTCGGGCTGCGCGGCGCGGTGCCGATCTATCTCAGCATCATCCCTGCCCTGGCCGATCCCAATCGCGACGAGCGGTTGTTCGCCAGCATCTTCATCCTGGTGATCGCCTCGCTCGTCGTGCAGGGTTGGACGGTCGGCCTCGCCGCCCGATTGCTCGGCTTCACGCGCCGCCCGGCGAGCTAGGTCCCGCTCCGCGAGGAACGCGATTTCTTCCGGTGTTGATTGCCGGCCTAGGATATCGTTGCGGTGCGGAAAGCGACCGAAGCGCTCGATGACCTCGATATAGGGGTGCCCGTAACGACGCAAAGAACCGCCGCGATCGGGATTTCGCGGCAGGGCGTTGGACAGTGCCACCGAGCGCCGCTGGTCGGCGATGCTCTCACTGTGATGGAACGGCATATAGAAGAACAACCGCCAGGCAGGTGGGACCAGCTGATCGAAGCCGCGATCGAGCGCCCGGTCCGCCGTAACGCATGCCGCCACGTCGGTCGCATAGGCGCGGGGCGTCCCGCGAAAAATATTGCGCGGCACTTGGTCGAGCAGCAGCACCAGGGCGAGCGCGCCCTCGGGCGAGGCCTCCCATGAGAGCAACGCCGCCGTTGCGGCCGCTTCGTAATCGGCGAGAAACTCTCGGCGCAATGCCGCGTCGAACTCGTCGGTGCTTTTGAACCAGATCGGGCGGTGTCGCTCGCGGTCGGGGTCGCCGGGCGACCCGAACCAGAAATCGAGCAACGCTGCTGCACGGTCCGGGAGGGGCGCCGTAGCTTGCATTCGACCTCACCTCGGAGATGGATTAGGAGCCAGTTGCTTGCGAAGATAGAACTTCGTATGTCCCGGCGGATAATCTTCGAGCGCAGCGAAGACCTCGTATCCGCACTTCTCGTAGAATGGGCGCGCCTGAAAGCTCGCCGTCTCCAACGTTGCGGCAACGCAGCCTCGTTCGATCGCATAGTTCTCCGCGGCTAGGAGCAGCCGGCTGCCATTGCCCTGGCCCCGCGCTGCCGGGTCGACCCAAAGGATCCTTACATGAAGCCAGCCGCCCCAGAGGTCGCCCATTAGACCGCCCGACCATTCGCCACGCACACTCTTCAGGAAAAGGCCGACCGGGTAGTAGTTTGCCGCACCCGTCGCCGCCAAATTGTGGGCGACGAGCTGGTCGATGATGAAGCGGCTCAGCGCGTCCGGCGGCAGCGGATCGAACACGAGCTCGAGCTTTTCCATTTTCAGGCTCCGGCAGAAGCGTCGTCGAGGATGCGGACGAGGTGCCGGGCGTCGCGTCCGGCGGCGTCTGCGATCTGGTGGCGGCAGCTTGTGCCATTGGCGGCGAGCAGTGTGTCGGGGGCTGCCGCGCGCATCTTCGGCAACACGCCGAGCTCACCGATCTGCAGCGACATCTCGTGGTGTTCGGCTTCGTAGCCGAACGACCCCGCCATGCCGCAGCAGGTTGCGTCGAAGGTCTCGACATTGAGACCGGGGATCAGCTGCAAGGCCTTCACCGCCGCGCCCATCGTCGCAAACGCTTTCTGATGACAATGCCCGTGCAGTAATGCGGTGCGGCCCTCCATAGGAGCCAGCGCCAGCCGGAAGCGGCCGGACTCTTGCTCGCTCTCGACGAATTCCTCGAAGAGCTGGGCGCGCTCGGCGAGCGCCGTTGTCGCCGCGCCCGGCAATATCGCGAGGAACTCGTCCCGCAGGGTTAAGAGACAGGAGGGTTCGAGTCCGACGATCGGCGTGCCGGCTGCCAAATGCGAGGTGAGAGCGTCCAGCATGCGTCTTGCCTCAGAGCGCGCCTCCTCGACAAGGCCCGCCGTGAGAAAGGTCCGGCCACAGCAAAGCGGGCGGCCACCAGCCGGATCCGGGAAGACAACGCGATAACCGGCACGCGCCAATAGGCGCTCTGCCGCGCGCGCGTTTTCCGGCTCGAAATAGCGGTTGAAGGTGTCGACCAGAAGCACGACCTCGCGCCCGGCGCCGGATGCGCCCCCGCGATAGGGCCGGGTCGACCATTCCGGTAGTTTGCGGCTGGCGCTGAGCCCGAATAGCCGTTCCCCGAGCCGAGCGAGAGGGGGGACGCGGTTTCTCAAATTCATCAGCGGCGCGCCGCGCGCCGCGTAGGGCGCATATCGGGGCAGATAGGCGATCAGCCAGTCGCGCGGCGTCAGGCCATGGCGCTTCCGGTAATGGTGCAGGAACTCGATCTTCATCCGCGCCATGTCGACGCCGGTCGGGCATTCGCGTTTGCAGCCTTTGCACGAAATGCACAGCGCCATCGTCTCGCGCATGTCGTCGGAAACAAGGGCGTCGGGCCCGAGCTGCCCCGACAATGCCAGCCGCAATGTGTTGGCGCGGCCGCGGGTCAGATGCTGCTCTTCGCCGGTGGCGCGGAACGAGGGACACATGACACCGGCGTCGCGCGCGCGACAGGCGCCATTGTTGTTGCACATCTCGGTTGCGGCCGCGAAGCCGCCCCATTCTGACCAGTCGAGCGCCGTCTCAATCGGCAATTGACGGTAATCCGGCTTGAAGCGGAAGAGGCTGCGATCGTCCATCTTTGGCGCGCGGACGATCTTGCCGGGGTTGAAGAGGCCCTGCGGGTCGAAGGCGTCCTTGACCTCCTCGAAGGCGCCGACCATCCGTGAGCCGAACATCGCCTCGTGGAACTCGGAGCGCACGAGGCCGTCGCCGTGCTCGCCCGAATGCGAGCCCTGGTATTCGCGGACCATCGCAAAGGCCTCCTCGGCGATCGCCCGCATCTTCTTGACCTCGAGGTCCTGCTTGACGTTGAGCACCGGCCGCACATGCAGGCAGCCGACCGAGGCGTGGGCGTACCAGGTGCCGTACGTCCCGTGCTTCTCGAAAATGCGAGTCAGGCGCTCGGTGTAATCGGCGAGGTCTTCGAGGCGCACCGCACAATCCTCGAGAAACGAGACCGGCTTCCCGTCGCCTTTCATCGACATCATGATGTTGAGACCCTGTGCACGGATCTCCCAGACCGCCTGTTGGAAGGCGGGGTCGGTTGCTTCGACCACGCCCTCCGGAAAGCCGAGATCCCCCATCAGCTCGATCAGCGCCTTCAAGCGCCGCAGATTTTCGGCGGGGTCGTCGCCGGCGAACTCGGTCAGCAGCAGCGCGGCCGGCTCACCCCTGACAAAACGCTCGACCACCGGCCGGAACATCGAGATGTCGCGCGACAGTTCGATCATCGTGCGATCGACCAGCTCGACCGCACTGGGGCCGAGCTCGACGATCCGCCGAGTCGCGGCCATCGCGCCATAGAAGCTCGGGAAATGGCAAATGCCGAGCACCCGGTGCGCCGGGATCGGCTGCAATTCGAGCTCGATCTCGTTGAAGAAGGCAAGGGTGCCCTCGGAACCGACCAGCAGGCGGGCCATGTTGTGGCCGGCCTCGCTGATGCTGTCGATATTGTACCCACCGACCCGCCGCAGCACTTTCGGAAAGCGGCGTTCGATCTCGCCGGCCTCACGCCGGTGCAGCGCGCGCATACGGCGAACGAGGTCGCGATACCGATCCGGCATCGCATCGTCATCAAAATTGCCGGGTACCTCGCCGAACCATGCCGCGGTCCCGTCGGCGAGCAATGCATCGACGCCGCGCACATTGTGCACCATGTTGCCGTAGCGCAATGAGCGGGAGCCGCAACTGTTGTTGGCGGTCATGCCGCCGATCGTCGCGCGGCTCGCCGTCGACGGGTCGACCGGGAAGAACAGCCTATCTTTGCGCAAGTGCCGGTTGAGCCGGTCGAGCACCACCCCCGGCTCGACCCGCGCCCGCCGCCCTTCGACATCGACCGAGATCATCCGGTCGAGATGTTTGCTGCAATCGATGACGAGTGCGCGCGCCACGGTCTGCCCGCATTGCGAGGTGCCGCCGCCGCGCGGCAATACTGGCACCTCCTCCTCTCGCGCAATCGCGATCGCCGCCGCGGCATCCTCGCGGCTCTTCGGCACCACGACGCCCAGCGGCTCGATCTGGTAGATCGACGCATCCGTGCTGTACCGCCCGCGGCTGAACGCGTCGAACCGCACCTCACCGCGCATCTCGCGCCGCAAGCGGGCTTCGAGGCGTGGGGAATGAGGAATATCATCAAGCGGCATACAGCTCTTCGCGATTGACGATGGGGAAGTGCGCACCCTATCGGTTCGGCGCGCGGCAAACAATCACAGGTCGACCAGCCCGGCGCGCTCCTGATCCACCTGTTTTTTCAGGAGAAGAACAGGACGGCGCTCTTCTCGTCGCCGGCCGGCCGTCGTCGACCCGGCACATAAAGTTGCCCTCGCCGGCAACTCGCAGGAGACCATCCGGGGACGGAGCAAATCTACATTGGCTCCGTTTCTAGAAACTCTATGCCGAGTTGCGTCGCCCGATCAGAAAGCCACCGGGCAGTGACGTCCGGACCGATGCCTCCGGGGTAGTCACTGTGAGCCGTCAATTCCGCGAGCTGCCGGTATTCCGGCAACCATCGATCCCGCGCCGCTTTTTCTGTCGTACCGGCGCAGGCCGGGACCGACGGCTGCCGTGGATACCGGCCTTCGCCGATACGACGAGGCGGCGCACATCCACCGTACTATCCGTCTGATTTCATCCATTAGAACGATCGAATGGCGGGCCATTGCACCGCGCATTGCCCCGGCCCGCCGAGCGTCCAGTAGGATAGGACTACGGCGCTGTCGCTCCCAGCCCGTGCGAGGGCATTGAGGATCAACCCGTGTCTCACCTCGTCGATTGCCAAGGCCGGCTCATGATAATTGATGAAATCTGCCAGTTTCATGTTGCTTCGGAACGGCTTCGATGATGGCCCAATTCGGGTTTGTCTCTATTCAGTCGGGATTCCCTATCCTCGCTACGGCAGGAACAAACCATGAATATAGGCTAAGGCGCAATAATGCTCAAGGGCTTGCCTGGGCTCGAAGCGCGCGACCTAGCGGAGTTGTCGAACTCCGTGCGCTTTCGAACGATTCGACAATATGCTCGACCTCAACCCCTCAGAATGAAGCCCACAAACGGAGACTCTGGCATGACCTTTGGCGTCCATCCTCTCATCGCGTTGGGGGTGCTTGCTTCCACCGCCGCCACCGATGCGGCCTATGTCTTCTTCAATGCGGCAGTGAGCGGCCGACGTCGCGTTTGGGCGGCAAATTGGAGCGCCATCTGGTATTTGTTATCGGCGTTCGCGGTGATCAGTTATACTGAGAATGCGGTCTATGTCGTGTTTGCCGCGACGGGTTCGTGGCTTGGCGCGTTCGCCTCGGTGACTTGGCTGCGGCGGGGGCACACCGAAGTCGATGTCGCGCAAACCCGCCATAATCCGCCCTGAATACATACGGGCCAACCGCCTAGTGCGACAGTCAACGGTCCGCGCCAGGTTCCCCACCGATAGCGGATGTCAGGTGTTTTCTCCTCGTTTTCCTCTCCGTCGGTGAAGCGGATCGCAAAGAAACCCCGCGCCTCATAGAAGCGGCGCGCCCGGGCATTGGCCTGAAAGCACCACAATTCGAGCGCGCCTACTCCACTCTTTTTTGCGGCTTCGATCAGTTGCGTCCCCGCCCCCTCGCCGATGCGATCTGGACGTGTGTAGAGAAGGCGCACTTCTTCGCCTTGGAGCGAGAGAAAAGAGACAATACCGCTATCGTCCTCCGCAACGATCACCTCACAATTCTTCAGGATCACGTTCGCGATAAACCAGCGGTCCTCCCGCAGCGGTATGGAGTTCGGGCAAAAAAGCACAGCAACCGAAACGACGCGGAGAACACCTCGGCGACCGCATCGGCGTCATCACCTGTCGCGCGCCGAAGCGTGAACGGAGTGGTCGGCATGGTTTGCGGGCGGTGAACTCGTGAGATCAGGACCCAAAAGCTGCCGTATTTATCCCCAGCCGCTGGAACCACGCGATTCCGCTGGGTGTGACATAAAGCGCTCGATTATCGCGACGGCGCTCGAGATGTTTCATTTCGAGCAAGCGCCGAAATACCGCGGACGCCATCGGACCCGCGAAATGGCGGCGTCGCTCCGTCCAGTCGAGGCAGAGCCTTAGGCCGGGCCCGCGCCCCGTCGCTGTTATTCCGAGATCGCTCAGCCAGCGCTCGCCCGCTTCTGTCACGTCGGCAGTTCGGTTGGTTCCTTGGACGAACCCCTGCTGCTCCAGGGCGTCGGCCAGTGCCACTCCCAGGCGGCCGGCGAGATGGGCGTAGCAGCAACGCGCGAACCGCAGCGCGTCGGGACAGCGCGATCTATTCGTGCTCGAGACGCGCGTGCGGGCAGCGACATTAGCCAGCGCTTCCAGCGCACAAGCCACCTCCTCGTCGGCTATGCGGTAATATCGGAACTTCCCTTGTGTGACGACCGCGAGGATGCCGGCGTCGCGTAGTTTTTGCAGATGCGCGCTTGCCCCGGAGGGGCTCAAGCCGGCCGCCATCGCCAGCTCTCCGGCAGGCAACGCGCAGCCGCCAACCAACGCAGCAATCATCGCTTCTCGTGCGGGGTCAGCAAGGGCTGCGGCGACAGGCGAAAAACCGGCCAGCGTAGTCATGCTCGTCACCTCCGATCGCCGTTCTAACAGCGGACAGCGCGGCGTCGTTTCATGTTTTTCTGAAACGAGCCTGTCCCACGCAACGTAGCATGCGGCGTGAACCCTTTCGCAACGACAGGAGTAGGCTTATGGCCAATGAGCGGACGCCGGAGGAAATTCTTAACGCTTGGGACGAGGCGTTCGGTCGGAAGGACGTCGCTGCTGCAGCCGCCCTCTACGCACCGGATGCCACACTGGAAAGCCCGTTGATATCCCATCTGACGGGCATGGAACGCGGCGTCTTACAGGGGCGCGAGGAAATTCGGCGATTTGCCGCCCGTGTCTTCGAGGGACAACCGCCGCAGCGCCGTCGGTATAAGAAGAAGTACTTCACCGATGGCGAAACATTGATCTGGGAATATCCGCGGGCCGCGCCCGCGGGCGAACAGATGGATTTTGTCGAGGTGATGGAGCTGAAGGACGGCTTGATCCAGCACCATCGCGTGTACTGGGGATGGTTCGGAGTAAATATCCTGAACCGCGGCGGACACCAAGCCGCCACGCCTTAACCGGCAGCCTCAAGGGAGTCGTGGATGGGCTTCGAGACCAAACACGTCAGCAGCGCGCCAGATGCGATTGCACCCGACGGTTCGGAGGTGCGGGTGCTGTGCGGGTTGTCGCGCGGCGGCCTCGCGCTCTTTTCATTGCCGCCAAAGGCGGTCTCGAAAGCCGTCTCCCATCATACAGTCGAAGAGGTCTGGTATGTTGTCTCGGGTCATGGGCGCATGTGGCGCAAGCTCGACGAATACGAGGAGATAGTCGAGCTGGGCCCCGGCGTGTCGATCAGCATACCCACCGGCACGCATTTCCAGTTTCGCTGTGAGGGGTCCGAGCCTCTCGTAGCGATCGGCGCCACGATGCCGCCCTGGCCAGGCGAGGGCGAAGCCTTCTTCGTCGAGGGAAAATGGCACCCCACCGCGTGAACAACCTGGCACGCCCAGCGTCATTTCAAATTCGCGGAGCGGCGACATTTTGGAAGTGAAGCACCGTACCCCCTGTCCCGCATGGGGCGAGCGAGAGAGCGGTCTACTCGACGGAAAGATTCCCCCAGCTGGTCACGCGCTCGATGCGAATGGCGATGACCGGGAGGCCATCGAGCTCCATCCCCTGATATTGGCGGTAGCGCGACCGCAACAGGGTCTGCGCCCGGTCATGTTCGCCCCCCTTCGTCAGGATCTCGGCAGGGCCGCGCAGCATGACCCAGCCGAGCCGGGTCCAGTCCTCGTCGTAGCGATCGGCGACAAAGGCGGCAGCCGGATTTTCGATGATATTTTTGAGGCGCTTCAATGCCCGCGGGTCGCCCTTCGGCTTTTGGTCGATCGTGATGTAGAGCGCGCCGTCATTCACAACAAAGCATACCGGGACGAGATGCGGTGTGGCTCGCGCATCGGCGGTCGCGAGATGACCGATCCTGCGACTGTCCAGAAAGCGGGCTTGGTGCTCCGACAGCATC